>PVBE010607265.1_pt1 | contig 20554 bp, 13 predicted proteins | sample 1631181 | NCBI WGS metagenome assembly PVBE01 (sample SAMN08397723, study PRJNA350692) | Marine metagenome, whole genome shotgun sequencing project. | isolation source: water | place: Pacific Ocean | collected 2012-04 | reverse complement strand
GTCAAGGTGCCGAAGGAAAACCTCGTCGGCGAGGAAGGCCAGGGCTGGACGATCGGCAAGCGCCTGCTGCAGCACGAGCGGACCAATATTTCGGGCGGCGGGCGGCTCGCCAGCATGATGGGCCGCAGCCTCGGCGAGATTGCCAAGCGCTACGGCAAGACCGATGCCGATGGCGAACTGGCCGACAAGGTCCTGCGCGACAAGATCGCCGACTTCGAAATCCGCTGGAACAGCTTCCTGCTCACCGCGCGCCGCGCGGTGGAGGAAAGCAAGGCGCAGGGCGGCGTGTCGGAAATCAGCTCGGTGCTCAAGAAGCTCGGCACCAAGCTGAGCCAAGAACGCAGCGAACTGCTGATCGAGATCCGCGGCCTGCAGGGGCTCGGCTGGGAAGGCGACGAATTCACCGACGGCGAACTCGAGGCGGTGCGCGGCTGGCTCTTCGGCAAGGCCACCACGATTTACGGCGGCTCGACCGAAATCCAGAACAACATCATCGCCAAGCGTGTGCTCGGCATGCTCGACCACCAGTAAGATAGGGGAGCACAGACAATGGCAGTTCTCAACGAAGAACAGGAAATGCTGCGCGACATGGCGCGCGACTGGGCGACCAATGAAAGCCCGGTGGCCGAATTTCGCAAGGTCCGTGCGGCCGGCGAACCTCAGGCCTACAATACCGAAGCCTATGCCACGATGGCGGAAATGGGGTGGGCCGGGGTGATCATCCCCGAAGCGCATGGCGGGTCCGATTTCGGCTTCATGTCGGCAGGCCTCGTGGTCGAGGAACTGGGCAAGACGCTGACCGCCAGCCCGCTGGTCGCGACGACGATCGCCGCGAGCGCGATCATCCTTGGCGGTAGCGACGAACAGAAAGCCAAGTGGCTGCCCAGGCTCGCCAGCGGTGAAACGGTGGCGACGCTAGCCGTCGACGAAGGTGCGCATCACGATCCTTCCGCGATCGAGGCCAGCGTGTCGGGCGGCAAGCTGTCGGGCAAGAAGGCCTTCGTCCACGAAGCGCATGGCGCCGACCTGTTCGTGGTCGCCGCCAGGGACGGGCTCTACCTGGTCGAAAAGGGTGACGGCGTTTCGCTGACGACACGCAAGCTCACCGACCAGCGCAGCCATGCCGATGTGGCGTTCGACGGCGCCGCTGCGGACAAGCTCGAAGGCGGCGGCGACACGCTGCTCGACGATGTGCTCGACCGGGCGCGCGTGCTGGCGGCTGCCGAAATGCTCGGCATGGCGCAGCAGGTGTTCGACACCACGCTCGATTATCTGAAGCAGCGCGTGCAGTTCAACCAGGTGCTCGCCACCTTCCAGTCGCTCCAGCACCGCATGGCCGACCTGTTCGCCGATCTCGCGCAGATGCGCTCGGCGGTGGAAGCCGGCCTGCAGGCGGTCGATGGCGGCTTCGGTGTGGCCCGCGCGGCCACGATCGCCAAGGCCGAAGCCAACCGCGTGCTGCACGTGATCAGCAACCAGGGCATCCAGCTGCATGGCGGCATCGGCATGACCGATGAATACGACATCGGCTTCTACCTCAAGCGCGCGCGCGTGCTCGAGGCGAGCTGGGGATCGACGAGCTATCTCAAGGACCGGTTCGCCAAGTTGTCCAGCTATTGAGACCGGCGATTGAGCGACGCTAACGCCTCTTCGGGCGACACCGCAGGGGCGCTCCCGGACGACGATGTCTGGGGGCGCCACAGCGCCTTCATGGAAGCCAATCTCCGGCGCAACTACACTACCAACCTGACGCATGGCGTATTCGGTATGACGGGCTTTCGCCTGATCTACGCCCCCACGATCATCCCCGCCTACCTCTACCTGCTGACCGGCAGCGCCGCCGCAGTCGGCCTCGGCACCGCGCTGTTGCAGCTGGGCGGCACCGTGTCGCCGATCCTGTCGGGGGCGCAGGTCGAAAGTCGCAAGCGTATCCTGCCCTATGCGATCACCGTGGGGTCGATGATGCGGGTGATGGTCCTCGTGCTGGCGATCGCGGCCTGGACGCTCGAAGGCACCGCATTGCTGGTGGTCACGCTCGCCAGTTTCCTGCTGCTCGGTTTCTTCAGCGGGGCGCAGCGGGTGGCGTTCCAGATGCTGATGGCCAAGCTGATCCCGATCGACCGGCGCGGCCGGCTCCAGGGCATACGCAACATGGTCGGCGGCCTCATTGCCGCCGTGCTCGCCTGGGTGGCGGGCCATTATTTCATCGAGCAGCAATGGCTGGGCAATGGCTATGCCACCACCTTCCTGCTGGCTTTCATCCTGACCTCGGTCGGGCTGTTCGTATTGCGGCTGGGGATCCGCGAACCCGATGCCCCGCAGCGGCGGCCCGCCATCCCGCTGCGCGAACGGATCGGCCAGTTCGGCGACCTGCTTCGCCACCGCGATTTCCGCGCGTTCCTGTGGGCGCATGGCCTCGCCGCGATCGCGCGCGTCGGCCTGCCCTTCTGGACGCTCTATGTCGGCGACCGGCTGGGCCTCGACGGCGCGCTGATCGGGACGCTGAGCTTCGCCTTCCTCGCGGCCGACACGATGTCGAACCTCGTCTGGGGCTCGCTGGGAGACCGCTTCGGTTTCCGCGCGGTCTATCTCGGCGCGCTGATCAGCAGCCTGGTGGGCATGCTGCTGCTCGTGCTGGGCGAAGGCTGGCTGGTCTATGCCAGCTTCGTCTTCTTGGGCTTCGGGTTTTCGGGCTGGATGATGGCCGCGGTCACACTGGTGCTCGAATTCGGCGAGCACGAGGACATTCCCATGCGACTGGCGCTGACGACCACGGTCGAGGGCGGCGTGTCCTCGGTCGGCCCGATCCTCGTCGGGTTGAGCATCGCGGCATTGGGCTATGCCCCGCTGATCGTTGCCGCCTTCGCTTCGCTGCTGGCCAGCCTCGCGCTGATGCTGTGGCGCGTGCGCGAACCGCGCACCTCAGCGTGACGGTGCCAGCACGCCTTCCGACATGACCGACAGATAGGTCTCGATCGCTTTTTCCGGCTGTTCGAAACGCGCCGCCCAATGCCGCGCCTCATAGGCTGAGTTGACCGTCGACATGATCACCTGGCCCGCCACCAGCGGATCGATCGGACGGACCGAACCATCGGCAATTCCGTCGATCAGCATGCCCGCAAAGCGGCGGGCCAGTCGGTTCGACCGCGTGACGACGCCGCTCTTGTGTTCGGTATCCAGCGCCTGCAGCGCCGTGGTGCGCAGCAGCGGCGTGCGGTCGAAGAACTGCAGGTCGACCAGCTCTGCCAGCACGCTCGACAGGCGCTTCCAGTAATCGGTGCCGATATCGCGGCCCGCGATCTGCACGGTGGAAAGCCGGTCGTAGCTCTGCTGGAAACAGGCCAGCACCAGATCGTCCTTGGCCTCGTGGTGGTGGTAGAAACTGCCCTTGGTGACATTCAGGCTTTCCGCGATGCGGTTGACCGAGGCGCCGCGATAGCCGCGCTCGTTGATCATCACGGTCGCGGCGCGCAGGAAGGCCTCGTTCTGCGTCGCATCGTCGTCTTCCCCCGTCCGCCAGCCGCCCGTCAGCGGTTCGGGTTCGAACCGGCCGCGCTGCGCCGGCAGGCCATGCGCCAGGACGTCGAACAGCCGTTCCTCGATGCGCGCGAAATCGAGCACCGAATAGCGGATCGACCACACCGGCCACCACATCACCGCTTCGAGCAGGATATGCGCGCGTGCCGAAAACAGCGCGCGTTCGGCGTTGTCGTGCCATTCGCCGAAGAAACGCCGCACCAGATCGACCACGCGCAGGTAATGCGCCATCAGCGGATCCTGCACTTCGGGATCGAGCGTGCGGATTTCCGACAGCGCCACTGTCAGCCCGCGTTCGCCCGCGCGGATACGCTTCCTCAGCTCGACATGCGCAGCGATGAAATGGCGCAGCCGCGCGGCGGGATCGGCCTGCGACAGCGCATCGCGCGCAATGTCTTCCATCAACGTCAGCGTCTGGTCGTATACGGCAACGACCAGTTGTTCCTTGCGCGGGAAGTAATAGGTGACGCTGGTGGCGTTGAGCCCGATTGCGCGCGCCACTTCGGCCAGCGTGGTCGCCTGGACCCCGACCTCGTTTATCAACACCGCCGCGGCATGGATGATCGCTTCGCGCTTCTCGCCGAACTTGCGGGTCGCCGCTGGCCGGATCATGCGAAGAATGCACCCAGATCCTTCTTGAGGATCTTGCCGTTGGCATTGCGCGGCAGCGTGTCCTGCACGAAGGCGATGCGCACCGGCACCTTGAACTTGGCAAGACGCGCGGCGACCCATTCGCGCAATTCGTCCTCGGTAGCGGACATGCCGGGGGCGAGGTGCACGACCGCCGCGGGTTCTTCGCCCAGTGTCGGATGCGAGATCGCCACCAGCGCAGCATCGGTCACTGCGGGGTGATCGTAGAGCACGTTCTCGACTTCAGAGGAGTAGATGTTTTCGCCCCCGCGAATGATCATGTCTTTGGCCCGGTCGACGATGTAGCACCAGCCTTCCTCGTCCAGCCGCGCCAGATCGCCCGTGCGGACCCAGCCATCGACGAATGTCTCGGCGGTCGCCTCGGGCCGGTTCCAGTAGCCCTTCACCACCATCGGACCGCGCGCCCACAGCTCGCCCACTTCGCCCACCGGCAGTTCGGTAACGCCGTCATCTCCCACGATCTTGAGATCGGCCACCGCGACGGGCGGGCCGCAGCTGTCGGGCCGGTTGAGGTAATCCTCGCTCGAATGGCCGGTCACCGTGGCCATGGTCTCGGTCATGCCCCAGCCATTGGCCGGTAGCGCGCCGAATTCCTCGTGGATCTTGCGGACCAGTTCGGGGGCCGCCGGGGCGCCGCCATAAGCCACCGCCTCGAGGCTGGAGAGGTCGTAATTCGCGCGTTCGGGATGCTCGAGCAATTGCCAGGCGATTGTCGGAACGCCGCCGGTCAGATTGACCTTCTCCCGCTCGATCAACTGGAACGCCTTAACCGGGTCCCATTTGTGCATGAACACCATGGTGTGCCCGGCCACGACATAGCCCATCAGGCCCGCCGAACAGGCGGTGACGTGAAACAGCGGAATGACGGTCAGGCCGACCTTCTGCACCGGCGCCGGCGGTTCCTCGCCGCGGCGCAGGAAGGCGATCGCCCCATTGTATGCGCTCGACATGATGTTGGTGCACAGATTGCGATGCGTACCGAGCGCGCCCTTGGGCTGGCCGGTGGTGCCGCTGGTGTAGAAGATCGTCGCTTCGTCTTCGGGATCGATGTCCACCTGGGGCAGCTCGGCGGAAGGAAGCGCTGCATAATCCTTGGGCGTTCCGAGGACGTCTTCAAGCTGCTCTGCCCCTTCCAGTGGCGCATCGCTGCGCGATACGAGAGCATGTTCAAGATCGGGCAGCTCGCCGCGGTGAGGGGCGATACGCTCCCAGCGTTCGGCGTCGCACACCAGCAGCTTGGCGCCCGAATTAGCGAGGCCGAAAGCGAGCTCGGGGCCCGTCCACCAGGCATTGAGCGGCACGCAGATCGCGCCGATCGTGGTCGCGGCGAAAAACGCGACCGGCCATTCGGGCAGATTGCGCATCGCCAGCGCCACGCGGTCGCCTTTCGCCACGCCGCGCTCGCGAAGTTCGGCAGCCATTCGCGCGACTGCGCGGAACCACGCTTCATAAGTGACGCGCTCGTACTCGTAGATGGCGAACAGCCGGTCCCCGTGGGTGCGTGCGGCCATCGCCACCTGGCGCATGTTGGTGGGCGCGTGCTTCCACACGCGGGTGGGCACGCCGCGAATGTCGATCGTCTCCATTTCGAAGCGTTCGCCCGGTGCGGTGAGGCGGTCGCGGCATTCGGCCCGCGACATGGCCGGCCAGCCGGCCGGTGGCACGAATCCGATTTCGTGCGCGAGATTATTCATGGCTCTCCCCTTCCCGCCTCTGTGGGCGAGTCTCCAACTCTCTCAAACAATCGGTCTAACCCCGCGGGGCCGCGTCGCGCAAGTCGCCTTCGAAGCAAAGGTATGAGGGTGGCAAGAACAGATGAAATCGCTATTCAGGCAAAACCGAAGCATAGGTATGTGCGGAGAGGAGATCAGGATGTTCGATCTGGCAGATGCCGGAGAGCTGGGATTCGACGCTGACAGGCTGGCGCGAATCGCGCCCTTCCTCAGCGACGCCTATATTGCGAACGGGCGTCTGCCCAATGCGCAGCTGGTGGTCGCGCGCGATAGCCGGCCGGTCCATTACACCAGTCTTGGCAAAATGGGCGACGACGGGCGCGAACTGCGCGACGACGCGCTGTTCCGCATCGCCAGCATGACCAAGCCGGTCGCTTCGGTGGCCTTCATGCAGCTGGTCGAACAGTGCAAGGTCGCGCTTGAGGAACCGGTCACGCGCGTGTTTCCCGAATTCGCCGACCTCTCACTTTATGCGGGCGGCGGCGGTTCGATCCCCTTCGCGCCGGGCACCCCAGCCCCGCCGATGCGCTTCGTCGATTTGCTGACGCATATGTCGGGCCTCACCTACGGCCTGCAGAACCGCACCAATATCGACGCGGTCTATCGCGAGAACAATTTCGACTTCGCGCGCAATCACCTCGACAGTGACGGCTACATCGAGAAGCTGGCGCAGCTGCCGCTCGAATTCGCGCCCGGCCAGGGATGGAATTATTCGGTGTCGACCGATGTGCTGGGGATCGCGGTCGAGCGGATCAGCGGCATGCGCTTGGGCGACTATTTCGAGCAGCATATCTTCGGCCCGCTGGGGATGAAGGATACGCGCTTCGGGGTCGCCGAAGGCCAGGCGGACCGGTTGGTCGATGCCTATGCCTATCGGCCCGGCAAGCCCCCTAAAATGATCGACGCCGGGGCCACCAGCAAACTCAACCGAGCCGGTACCTTCGACAGTGGCGGCGGCGGACTGGTCGGCAGCATTGCCGATTACCACCGCTTCGCCACGATGCTGCTCAACGGCGGCGAGCTCGACGGCACGCGGATACTCAGCCCGAAGACCGTGCGGCTGATGCGCACCAACCACCTGCCCGGCGGGGCCGACCTTACCGAGATGTCGAGCAGTCTGTTTTCCGAAGCCAACAATGCCGGCACCGGGTTCGGCCTTGGCTTTGCGATGGTGATCGACCCGGCGAAGACGCTGATGCCGTCGAGCCTGGGCGAATTCTACTGGGGCGGCGCCTATTCGACCGCCTTCTTCGTCGATCCGGTCGAACGGATCACCATGGTTTTCATGACGCAGGTCTATCCTTCGTCGACCTATCCCATCCGGCGGCAGCTCAAGACCCTGATCTATTCCGCCCTCACCCAATCCCACGCCTGAGGAGAAACCGATGACGTCCCCCATTCGCACCGAACGCCATGACAATGTCCTGGTGGTCATTTCCGACAATCCGCCGGTCAACGCGCTGGGCCAGGCCGTCCGCGCCGGGCTGAAGGACGCGATCGAGGAAGCGCTGGCGGACGATGGCGTCGAGGCGGTGGTCATCCGCTGCGACGGGCAGACCTTCTTCGCCGGGGCGGACATCACCGAATTCGGCAAGCCGCCGGTCGGGCCCAACCTGCCCGAAACGCTCGACGCGATGGAAGCGAGCGACAAGCCGGTCGTGGCCGCGATCCACGGTACCGCGCTGGGCGGTGGGTGCGAAGTCGCGCTGGCCTGCCACTACCGCGTCGCGGTGCCCAGCGCCAAGATGGGGCTGCCAGAAGTGAAGCTCGGGCTGATCCCCGGGGCTGCGGGGACGCAGCGCCTCCCGCGCCTGATCGGCGCCGAAGCCGCGCTGCCGCTGGTCGTGGGCGGCAATCCGATCCCGGCCAAGAAGGCCGAGGCGATCGGCCTGCTCGATGCGCTCGTAGGCGAAGACAGTCTCGAAGCCGATGCGATCGCTTTCGCCAGGTCGAAGATCGGCCAGCCGGTGCCGCGTTCGTCGGAAGGCAAGGCCAATGAGGACGGCGTGCGTGATCCCGACCTGTTCGACCGTTTCCGCGCCTCGCAGGCGCGCAAGATCCGCGGCTTCGACGCACCCAATGCCGCGATCGAGGCGGTCAAGGCCGCCGGGCAGATGTCCTATGCCGACGGGGTGAAGAAGGAACGCGAGCTGTTCACCGAACTCATGACCGGCACGCAGAGCGCGGCCATGCGCCATTATTTCTTCGCCGAACGCGCTGCGAACAAGATCGACGACGTGCCCAAGGACACGCAGCTCATCCCGATCAAGAAGGTCGGCGTGATCGGCGCCGGCACGATGGGCGGCGGCATCGCGATGAACTTCCTGTCGGCCGGCATCCCCGTGACGATCCTCGAGATGGCGCAGGACGCGCTCGATCGCGGCACCGGGATCATCCGCAAAAACTACGAAGCGACCGCGAAGAAAGGCCGCATGTCGCCCGAGCAGGTCGAGCAGGCGATGGGCCTGCTGACCCCGACGCTGGCCTATGAAGACCTCGCCGATTGCGACCTGGTGATCGAGGCCGTCTTCGAGGACATGAAGGTCAAGAAAGAGGTGTTCTCGAAGCTCGACGAGGTGGTCAAGCAGGGTGCGATCCTGGCCTCGAACACCAGCTATCTCGATGTCGACGAGATCGCCACGGCAACACAGCGGCCGGGCTATGTGGTGGGGCTCCACTTCTTCTCACCGGCCAATATCATGAAGCTGCTCGAAGTCGTCCGCGGCAAGGAAACGCGGCACGATGTGCTGGCCACGGTGATGAAGCTGTCGAAGAAGATCGGCAAGGTCGCGGCGGTGTCGGGCGTGTGTCCCGGCTTTATCGGCAACCGCATGCTGTCGAAGCGGCAGGAACAGGCGAACGAACTGCTGATGGAAGGCGCCAATTACTGGGAAGTCGATGACGTCCTGCTCGACTTCGGCTTTCCGATGGGCCCGTTCCAGATGGCCGACCTCGCCGGTATCGACATCGGCTGGCACCGCGATCCGAGCAAGGTGACCACCATCCGCGAAGCGCTGTGCGCGGCGGGACGGTTCGGGCAGAAGGCCGGCAAGGGTTTCTACGACTACGACGAGGCGCGCAACCGCACGCCGTCGGACGAGGTCAAGCAGATCATCGCCGATTTCGCGGCACAGGAGGGCAAGCCGCAGCGCGCGATTTCGAAAGACGAGATCCGCGAACGGCTGCTTTATCCGATGGTCAACGAGGGCGCCGAAATCCTCGATGAAGGCATGGCGCAGCGCGCCAGCGACATCGACGTGGTGTGGATCAACGGTTATGGCTGGCCCCTCTACACCGGCTGACCGATGTTCTGGGCGCAGACGATCGGGCTGGATACGGTGGTCGCCGGGCTGGAGCAGCACGGACTGCCGGTGAGCAACTATCTGCGCGCGCGAGCCGAAGACAGCGGAAAGTTCGCCTGACCTTCATCGAATCTGCGACATAATTGAAACGCCGGTATGGAAATCGGTCGAACGGTGAAGTCGTTCGTCCGCTGCGCCTTGACAGCGCCCGCCATGCCCGTTTGAACTGCAAAAAAACAACAAATGGGCCCGGTGTGTGCCGGGCCCGGTGAGAGGAGAAAAAATGAGTAAATTCGGTTTACGCCACCAATGCGCCTTCGGTGCCCTCGCCTGTGCGCTGGCGCTTACCCCGGCCATGGCCCAGGCGCAGGATGCAGCCACAAGTGTCGATGATACCGACCTAATCGACAATGCCGAAGTCGATGGCGGCAATGTCATCATCGTGCGCGCGCAGGGCCGCGAACAGGCGCTGTCCGACGTTCCGGTCGCGGTCTCGGCAGTGTCGGGCGAAATGCTCGAGAAATCGGGCGTGGCCGACATTCGCGACCTCAACCAGGTCGCGCCTTCGCTGCTGGTCTCCTCGACCGGTAACGAAGCCAATGGTTCGGCCCGTATTCGTGGCATTGGTACGGTCGGCGACAACCCCGGCCTCGAAAGCTCGGTCGCGGTCTTCGTCGATGGCGTCTATCGCTCGCGCTCGGGCAATGCGCTGTCCGAACTCGGACCGCTCGACCGGGTCGAGATCCTCCGCGGCCCGCAGGGCACGCTGGGCGGCCGCAACTCCTCGGCCGGCCTCATCAACATCTACACCGCCCCGCCCGAGTTCGAATTCTCGGGCTACGGCGCCTTCACTTATGGCAATTACGACGCGATCAAGGTCGAAGCCGGAATCAACGCGCCGCTGGGCGATACGGTCGCCGCGCGGATCGACGGCGTCTATTTCGAGCGCGACGGCTTCTACAACGATGTCGTCAACGATGTGCGGATCAACGACCGCGACCGCTATCTCGTGCGCGGCCAGCTGCTGTTCGAACCGACCAGCGATCTCAGCATCCGCCTCGTTGGCGATTATTCGAACAAGGACGAGGCGTGCTGCGCCGCAACCTTCGTCCAGCCCGAATTTGCGCCGCTCGCACGCGTATCGCCCGGGCTCGACCGGTACAACCGGCCCGAAGGCGGCCCCGCCCTCACCAGCACCGACAATCCGATCATCCCGATCCTGCTCGGGCTCGGGCAGGATCCGCGCGGGCTGACGCAGTCGACCTTCAACCGCGATATCTACGTGTCTCCCGGCCGTTCCTACCAGGGCGAGACCGAAGACTGGGGCATTTCGGGCGAAGTGAACTGGAATTTCGGCGATGTGACGCTGACCTCGATCACCGGCTATCGCGAATATTCGAACTTCCAGGGTTCGGACACCGACTACACGCAGGTCGACCTGCTGTACCGTGCCCCCGGCCCCGATGCCGGCGCGCGTGAATTCAAGACCTTCACGCAGGAATTCCGCCTCAACGGCACGGCATTCAACGACACGCTCGACTGGCTGATCGGCGCCTATTACGCCAATGAAAAGCTGGAAACGCGCGACAACCTGCGGTTCGGCAACGATTACGGCACTTTCGCCAACTGCCGTATCGCGCTGGCGATCAACCCCGCGCTGGCCAACCCGTCGGCCGACAACTGCCTGGGTGCCAATGTCGCCGCGCTGGACGGGACGCTTACCGGCACTCCGGCATTCGGACCGGCAACGCCGCTGATCATCGCCGGGATGAACAATCTGGCGCAGGTGCGCGATATCGGCAGCAATGGCGACCGGTACAACCAGACGAGCGAGAACTTCGCGGTCTTCACGCACAACATCGTCCACGTCACCGACACGGTCGATCTGACGCTTGGCCTTCGTTACACTAACGAAACCAAGGATTTCGACGCAGCCTTCAGCAATGACAACGTGTTCTGCCCGCAGAGCCGCGCGCTGCTGGACGGCCTTCTGGGGACCCCGCTTGGTGGTCTCGCGGCCGGCCTCATCGGCCTGTCGTGCCAGGGCAACTCGACTGCCGAACTCGACGGCGTGACGCTGTCGGACCAGCGCAAGGAAGACGAGTTCACCGGTACCGCGATCCTCAGCTGGAAGCCCGATCCCGACTGGATGGTCTACGGCTCCTACTCGAAGGGCTACAAGGCCGGCGGCTTCAATCTCGATCGCTCGGCGCTCGCTCTGCCGGTCGAATTCGACGCTGCCACTCTGGACCCCAGCGCGCTGCAGTTCGACGCCGAAACGGTCGATGCCTTCGAAGTGGGCGTGAAATATTCGGCCCGCGACTGGGGCTTCAGCGTTGCCGCGTTCCGCCAGGAGTTCTCCAACTTCCAGCTGAACACCTTCAACGGCACGGTCTTCCTGGTCCAGAACATCAATGGCTGTGACACCGATCTCGGCGGGGCCGATCGCGATGGCGACGGAACCACCGGAAGCTGCGCTGCCGAAAACGTCGCTCCGGGCGTGATCGCGCAGGGTGTCGAGTTCGAGGCATCGGTCAGCCCGATCCGCGACCTCACCATGACGATGGGTCTCACCTATGCCGATACCAGCTACGAGGACAATCTCGTGGGCCAGGACAACGGATCGCCGCTCGATCCCGCGCTGCGGCTGCTTCCGGGCGACAATCTGTCGAACGCCCCCGAAGTGACCGCCACCGCCTCGCTCAGCTGGACCCCGCCGATCGGCAATTCGGGTCTGTCGGGCCTGTTCTTCCTGAACGCCCGCACCACCGATGACTTCAACACCGGTTCGGACCTGCTGTACGGCAAGGAACAGGACGGGTTCACGCTGGTCAACGGCCGCGTCGGCATCACCGGTCCCGACCGTCGCTGGGGCGTCGAGCTGTGGGCGAACAATCTGTTCGACATCGACTACAGCCAGGTGGCCTTCAACACGCCGTTCGTTGCCGAGCAGCAGACCTATTCGGCCTTCCTCGCCGAACCGCGCACCTACGGCATCACGGTACGCGCAGGCTTCTGAGCGCGTCACCGATCATGAACGGGGGCCCGGCATCACGCGATGCCGGGCCCCTTTTTTGTGCGTCGAGCACGGTCGGTGGAAAAATTTCGGGCCGTAGCAATCGCGCCGCTATGCCCGCGTAACTTAAAGAGTAATTTAGAATTATCGGTATGAGCCCAGGGCGACCGATTACAAAAGGAACTTGTTGCCGACTTGACATAAAGCGAAACTGCGCATTCTCTTTCGAGTGGAAGGTACGCGATAAAAAAGACGTACCTCCAAATGGAGAGGGACATGACCAGATTCACTTTACGCCACAGTTGCGCGCTGGGCGCGCTCGCCACTGCTGCGCTTTCGGCAACCCCGGCCCTGGCCCAGGCAGAGGTCGAGACCGCCGGAGCCGCGACGCAAAATGAAAACCGCATCGTCGTTACCGGATCCTATATTCGCGGGACGCCCGAAGACGCGGCGCTGCCGGTGGATGTCTTCACCGCCGACGACCTGGCCGAACAGGGCGTCGACAGCCCGCTCGAATTCATCAAGGAACTGCCCTCGGTCGGCGCATCGTTGGGCGATACAAACCAGTTTTCCACCGACGCACAGGGTTTCCAGGGCGTCGGCTCGCTCAACCTGCGCGGGCTCGGGCCGCAGCGCACGCTGGTGCTGCTCAACGGCAAGCGCACCATCCTCAGCCCCGGCGCGGGTTTCGTCGACACCCAGCTGATGCCGCTGTTCGCTCTCGAACGGATCGAACTGCTCAAGGACGGGGCCGGTTCGACCTACGGTTCGGATGCGATCGCGGGCGTCGCCAACTTCATCACCCGCTCGACCTTCACCGGTCTCGAAGTGCAGGGTGACTACAATTTCATCGACGGTTCCGACGACAATTACAGCCTGAGCGCACTGGCCGGTTTCGAGCTGGGCGACACGGGCAATTTCGTCTTCGGCGCCGGGTGGCAGCATCGCAGCGAACTCGGCACGCCGCAGCGCGACTTCGTCAACGTCGGTTACGAAACCAATCCCTCGGCCTATTCCGCGCTGGCGACCCCGGGGCTGTTCGCAGTCTCCTATCTCGATACGGGGACCGGCACGGTCAACACGCAGATCCGGCCCGACGCGGGCTGTACCGAACTGGGCGGAACGGTCGATCTTGGCCGCTGCTATTTCACCTATGTCCCCTTCGACAACATCACCGAGGACGAGGACCGCTACCAGGCCTTCGCCGAACTCACCGTCGACCTGAGCGATACGCTGCGCTTCCGCGCCGACGCGCTCTATTCGCGCAGCGAACTGACCTCGCTCAACTATTCGCCGGCATTCCCGCCGACGCAGGGGCCGCGCGGGTCGGGCTTCGTCAGCGCGTTCAGCACCTCGCCGAACAACCCCGGCGTGGCCGCTTTCCTCGACCAGGTCGGCCTGCCGCAGAGCTCGGCAACCGATCCGATCGTGGCCATCACCAACGTGCTGTACCGGCCGTTCGGCTTCCTCGGCAATCCGCGCGATCCCGACCGCGGCGCCGGCACCGGCAGCGCAATCAACGATGCCTACCGTTTCAGCGGCGGGCTGGAGTTCGCGCTGAGCGATACGCTGCGGCTCAATGTCGACGGCACCTTCTGGGAATCGAAGCGTGACTTCTACACCCCCGGGATCATCGGGTCGCGTCTGCAGGCGGCGCTGAACGGTTTCGGCGGTCCCGACTGCGATGGCACCACCCCGGGCGCAAATGGCTGCCAGTGGTTCAACCCCTTCGCCAACGCCGGTCCGGGCAATGGTTCGTTCAACATCGCCAACCCGTTCTACGTGCCGGGCAATGACAACAGCGAGGAGCTGGTGGCGTGGCTGCAGGTCCCCAACGGCACGCGCGAAGAGGAATCGCAATTCGTCTTCGATTTCGTCCTGGCGGGCGAAACCGGGCTCACCTTCTCCGGGGGGCCGCTGGCCTTCGCCGTGGGCGCCCAGTTCCGCGACAATCGCTATACCAGCGATCCCTACAACGATGAATCGAACGTCGATGTGAACCCGTGTTTCATCGAAGGCGACCAGAGCTGCGTGGGCACGACCACCGAAGGGGTGGGCCCGTTCATCTTCCTTGGCGGTTCGCGCCCGGTGAAGCTGCAGCAGGACGTCTACGCGTTCTTCGCCGAAGTGAACGCGCCGATCACCGACCGGCTCGAACTGTCGGCGGCCGTCCGCTTCGAGGATTACGGCAGCCCGATCGGTTCGACGATCAATCCCAAGGGCTCGGCGCGCTTCGAAGTGACCGACTGGCTGACCCTGCGCGGATCGGTGGGGACCACCTTCCGCGGCCCGCTGGCATCGAACGTGTCGCCCAATTTTGTGACTGCGCTTGAAGGCTTCACCGCGGCAGGCGGCAATTACAAGTCGAAGGACATCTACGGCAACCCGACCGATCTCGATCCCGAAACCGCCTTCACCTACAACATCGGGGCGATCATTTTCGCACCGGTCGGCGGCGGCGACGTGACCTTCTCGGTCGACTACTGGTCGATCGACCTCGAAGACCGCATCACCACCACGCCGGGGAATGCGATCGCGAGCTTCGTGGGCAATTTCCAGACCACCGGGCAGGCCCCGGTCGACTGTTCGAGCCCGCTGGCCAATCTGATCACCTTCTCGAACAACCAGTGTATCCAGGGCACGACGCTGGGGATCGACATCAGCCGCGTGCGGACCGATTTCGTCAATGGGCCCGACGTCAAGATCGCCGGTCTCGACTTCGCGCTCAACGCCAGCTTCCCGCTGGGCGACCGGGCGGATCTGAGCTTCGGCACCAATGCGGTGTGGAACCTCGATTACAGCTTCGACGATTTCATCGTCCAGGGCGTGAACGTGCAGCCCGCCTATGACGCGGTGGGCTTCGGCAATTATTTCCGCGATCCGAACACGGTTCCGGAATGGCGCGCCAATGCGTTCGTCAATCTCGGGTTCGGCGATTTCAACGCACGCTATTCGGTCCAGCACATCGACGGGGTGACCGACGATCGCTGCGTCGATCGCGATCCGTGCTTCAGCACGGGCGGCGGCGTGGGCACCAATTTCGGGGTCGAAAGCGGTTCCTACACGCAGCACGACTTCTCGGTGGCCTACGATCTCGCGATCGCGGGGGCCGACGTCCAGCTTCAGGCCGCGGTAGAAAACTTCACCGATGCCGAACCGGCCGAAGCGCAGCTTCCGCTTGGCTACAACCCGTTCATCGGCAATGCCATCGGACGCAACTACCGCCTCGGTATCCGTACGCGCTTCTGAGCAAACGGACCGCACCTACCGGGGGGCCTGCAGCGACAGCTTCGGGCCCCCTCAACTTATGCAAGGGGAACCAATCATGTCGCCATTCGACCTGTCAGGGAAAGTCGCGATCGTCACCGGATCGAGCCGCGGGATCGGCCGCGCCATCGCCGAAGGGCTGGCCGCGCAGGGCGCCCGCGTGGTGATCTCGAGCCGCAAGCAGGATGCCTGCGAGGCGGTCGCCGCCGAAATCAACGCCGCGCATGGCGATGGCAGCGCCGTGGCAATCGCGGCGAGCATTTCGGAAAAGGCGCAGCTCGAAGACCTGTTCGCGCAGACCGTCGCCCGGCTCGGCCCGGTCGACATCCTCGTCTGCAATGCCGCCAGCAATCCCTATTACGGCTCGATGGACGGGATTGCCGACGAACAGTTCCGCAAGATCCTCGACAACAACGTCATCTCGAACCACTGGCTGATCCAGCTGGCGCTGCCCGCCATGCGCGACAAGGGCGACGGGGCGATCGTCATCATCAGCTCGATCGGCGGGCTGCGCGCATCGACGACCATCGGTGCCTATTGCATCTCGAAGGCCGCGGATTTCCAGCTGGTGCGCAATTACGCCGCGGAGAACGGCAAGCACGGGATCCGCATCAACGGGATCGCCCCGGGGCTGGTGAAGACCGATTTCGCCAAGGCATTGTGGGACAATCCCGATGCGCTGGCGGCGACCGAGAAGGCGCTGGCCATGCGGCGCATCGGCGAGCCCGAGGATATCGCTGGGGCCGCGGTCTATCTGGCGTCGCCCGCCGCGAAATGGACCACCGGGCAGACCATCGTGGTCGATGGCGGCGCGACGATCTAGCCCCGCATCGCGGCAGTCAGGCTAGCGCAGTGTGCCGCCGCCCAGCGCCTGCCACAGCAGCACCCGGGCGCGCCGCGCGCGGCCCTGCGCGGCGGCGGCGCGTTCGCCGCTGGCATCGGCAGCGCGGCGCGCATCGAGCACGGTGAGGAAATCGGCGAGCCCGGCCTCGAAACGCGCATTGGCCAGCCGCGCGGCGCGCTGCAATGCGGCTGCCTCGCGCGCAGCCGCAGCGGCCTCGGCATCCGCGGTCGCGACCACGCCATAGGCCGCCTCCGCATCGCCCAGCGCGGTGTAGACCGCACCGCGATAAGCTTCGAAGGCCGCGCGCTTGCCCGCTGCCGCACCGTCGATCTCCGCCGCGATCCGCCCGAAATCGAGCAGCGGCCCGGTAATCGATCCGGCAAGACTGCCCACGAGCGATTCATTGTCGAACACGTCGCCGATGCCGAAGGCGAGCAGGCCGATCGCGCCTGACAGGTCGAACACGGGGAACCGCCGCCGCGCCGCAGCTGCCAGAGCGGCATCGGCTGCGGCCAGATCGGCTGCCGCGGCAATCACGTCGGGCCGGTTGGCAAGCAGCGCCGACGGCAAGGTCGCTGGCGGGGACGGACCGAGCGCCGCGGGATTTTCCTGCGCCAATGCAGCACGGACCTGCGCCCCGCCCTGCGCGGTCAGCGTGACCAGCCGGCCGAGCAGGCGCGCGCGCTCGCTTTCCAGCGCGACCAGTCGGCTGCGCGAGCCCGCCGCTGAGCCTTGGGCGCGCACCCGGTCGAAACCGGGCGCGATCCCGGAGCGCTCGCGCACGCCGGCCAGCCGGGCGAGCTCTTCGGCCGATGCCAGATCGCTGCGAATTTCGCGTTCACGCGCTTCAAGCGTGCGCCAGTCGATCACGCTTGCCGCGATTTCCGCCAGCAGCGCGATCCGCACAGCGCGGGCGCGAGCATTGGCGGCATCGAAGCGTGCCAGCGCGCCGCGCTCCTGCGCGCGCAGCCGGCCGAACAGGTCGAGATCCCAGCGGGCAGTGACATTCGCAGCGTAGGACACCCGCTCGGTGTCGAAGGAAATTCCCGGCGGCAGCCCCCCGCCGAAAGAGCCGGGATTGCTGCGCTGCCCGGTGACCGAGCCGTTCGCGCCGATCTCCGGCAGCCGCTCGGCGCCCGCGCGATCCGCCCCGGCGCGCGCTTCCTCGACGCGTGCGGCCGCTTCACCCAGCGTCGGCGAGGAGGCCAGCGCCTGCGCTGCCAGCGTATCGAACGCCGGATCCGCGACCGGCATCAGCGCCGCCAGCGATGCGCTGGCTGAAGGATCGGGCGCAAACAGGAACGCGTCCGGCAACACCGGAACGGGCGTGGCCACTTCGGGCGGCGGCCCGGCCGCGCAGGCGGTCAGCGCCAGCGCACTGGCAGCGACAAGAAACCCGCGGGCCCTCATTTCGCGGCGCCCTCGGCCGCGATATAGGCATCGACCTGCTGGCCGACACGGAACAGCCCATCGGTTTCGGGCAGTTCGTAAATCACCTGGAGCACGCGCACATCGACCCGTTCGGCCGCGCTGTTGGTGAGCGAACGCTTGGGAACCACCAGCGGTTCGGCCCGGACGAAGGACGCGCGGACCTGCCGGTCCGCCGCCCCGCGCGGGCTGACGGTGGCAGGTTCGCCCAGCGCCAGCCGGGGGGCCTGTTCCTCGTCGATATCGATCCGCACGTGCAGCGGGTCGGTCTGCCCCATTTCGATGAAGGGCTGCGCGCTGGCGCCCATGGTGCTGACATATTCGCCCTTGCGGATGTTCACCGCGAGGATCTGGCCCGCGATCGGCGCCCGCACGGTGAGCTGGGCAATCTGCGTCTGCGCCGAACCCGCGCGCGCCTGCGCTGCCTGGAGCCGCGCCTGCGCCAGCCGCAGACGTTCATTTGCAGCAGCGGCCTCGCCTTCGGCGCGGATCACTTCGGCGCGGCTGACGGCGGCCGGATCCTCGACATTGCGATAGAGTTCGAGCTGGCTCGCCGCGGTCGCCTGCGTGCTGCGCGCCTCGGCAATCGCAGCGCGTGCTTCGGCGATCGCGGCCTCGGCCTCGCGCAATTGCGCGCGCGCCGCGCGGGCATCGACCGTGAACAGCACCTCGCCCTCGGTCACCCGGTCGCCGGGCTGGACATACAGGCCCGTGATCAGCCCCGACAGCGCCGATCCGAGCTGGATCGTCTCGCTCGACGGTTCGACCACCCCAGAACCTGCCACGCGAGCGGAATCGGCCAGCGCTTCGGGCGCCCGGGGTGGTTCGCGGCCGGGTTCGGACAAGTCCCGATCAGGCATGCCCGCCAGGATGAAGATCGCCGCGGCGATCAGGCCCAGCAGCGCCGCGACGGGCAGGATCTGGCGCGAAAAGCTGAGGTTCTTCAGGTCGAGTGCCATGTCAGTGTCCTTCGGGCATGTCCTTGCCGTCATGCGTGATCCGCCCGTCCTCGAGCACGAGGATGCGGTCCGCGAGATCGAAAATGCGGTTGTCGTGCGTGACGATGATGCAGGCGCGGTCTTCGGCCACCGCGACTTCGCGCAGGAGGTCCATCACCCGGCGGCCCGAAGAGGCGTCGAGCGCGGCGGTGGGTTCGTCGCACACCACCAGCCGCGGTTCGTGGACCAGCGCGCGCGCAATCGCCACGCGCTGCTGCTGGCCGCCCGATAGCTGGTTGGGCAGCTTGGCTGCCTGATCGCCGATATTGAGCTTTTCCAGCATCGCCACCGCACGCTCGCGCGCGTCATGGCGATCCATTCCCTGCGCGATCAGCGGCACCGCGGCATTGCTGGCAGCGTCGATCGAGGGGATCAGATTGTACTGCTGGAAGATGAAGCCGATGTTCTGCAGCCGGAATTCGACCAGCTCGGTATCGGCGAGATCGTAGATATCGGTGCCGAAGACCTTCACCTCGCCCAGCGTCGGCCACAGGATGCCGCACATGATCGAGATGAGCGTGGTCTTGCCCGAGCCGCTTTCGCCGACGAGGAAAGTCAGCTCGCCCGCGCGTATGTCGAGATCGATGCCATGCAGCACGGTGATGGTCTGCTGGCCGGCCACGAAATCGCGCGTCACGCCGCGCGTGCAGATTGCCGCCTGCGGGGTGCAGCCGCCGATGGCGGCGGTGTCCATCGCCTCCCCCATCAGCGGAACACTGATGCGGGTTCGGTCTTGAGCACGTTGCGCAGCGCCAGCCACCCGGTCAGCGCGAGGATCAGCGTCACCGCGGCAAGACTGATCAGCGGGATCTGCCAGGGGATGTAGAACCCCTTGAAGGTCGGGTTGCTTGAAAAGCCCCAGATGAACAGCACGGTGCCCAATATGCCCAGGCCATAGCCAGCCAGTCCCACCAGTCCCGCCTGCGCGGCAACCATCCGGCGGATCTTGCCATTGGTCACCCCGATCGCCTTCAGCGCGCCGAATTGCTTGATATTGTCGCGGATGAACAGGCTGAAGGTCAGCCCGACGATCGCCACCCCGACCACGAAGCCTAGGGCCACCGTGATCCCGAAATTGAGCGGGATACCGGTGTTCTCGATGATGAAATCGATCCCGTCCTGCGCGAATTCGTCGCGAGTCCGGGCCCTGAGGCCGGTTTCCCGCTCGATCCGTTCGGCCAGCGCCGCGGCCTGCTGCGGCTGCTGCGCGCCGACCAGCACGAAGGACAGGCGGTTACGCGTGCCGGGCACGAAGTTCAGCGCCTGGCTGTACTTGGTATACAGCACCACCGTGCTGGTGAAGCTGGGCACCGCATCGGCGATGCCGCGGATCACGGCGCGCTGGTCGTTCAGTTCCAGCCGTTCGCCGATCGGCGACTGGCCCGGGAACATCCGGGTGGTGCCAACATCATCGATGATCACGCTGTCGGGCTGCGACAGGACTTCGGTCGATCCCTCGATCATGCGCTTGGGCAGGCCGATCAGCGTCGCATCGTCGACCCCGATCACCGCCACGCCTTCGAGATCGCCGTCGCGCGTCCGCACGCTGGCCTGCGCCCGGATGTGCGGGACCGCCCATTCGACCCCCGGGACGCTGCGCACCTTGTCGAGCGCGGTGGAGGGCATTGCAGAAGCGACATCGGTGATCAGCGGTCTCAATGGCCAGGTCCCCGTGGGCCTCAGCGAACCGATCAAGGTTCAATTCGCTGCCAGAGGCTGGCAGGCGATGCCGCGTCCTCCGCGAGTGCCGCCGCCAGCTCATGTGGGAGGTTGCCAGG
>PVBE012633217.1_pt1 | contig 20555 bp, 13 predicted proteins | sample 1631181 | NCBI WGS metagenome assembly PVBE01 (sample SAMN08397723, study PRJNA350692) | Marine metagenome, whole genome shotgun sequencing project. | isolation source: water | place: Pacific Ocean | collected 2012-04 | reverse complement strand
CACACCACGCAAGACTCGCTTCCGCGCGCTCGGCCAAGCCCGCGGGCAGGGCTTCACCTGCCAGGGTTCCACAGCACGATTTCGGTTCCGCTTCCTACTTCACCTCCTTCGCGCCCGAGCTTCCTGGCGCACGGCTAGACCTGACCCCGGCTTCTGTCATCACTTCGCACTTGTCTGAGACAAGCGCGAAGTGAGTAGACCTGACCCCGGCTCCTGACCATCTAAACAAAGACCTCCGCCGACCCCGGGCCGCCTCGACCAGCGTGCCAACGAGCCCGCGCCACACCCCGCCCTTGCACCGTCCAGCTCGCCACCACGCGATGCCCCCGCGCCGGCAGCGACGGATACAGCGGGTGTCCCGCCCCCTGCACCTGCATCGCGCCCCAGCCGTCGATGTGCTCGAGCGCCTGCGTCTCCGCCCCGTGCTCCCGCTCCGGGCCGTCCAGCTCGAGCGTCGCCGACACAGACGGCGTCGCACCGACCGTCTCCCCATGCTTCAGGCCCGAGGTCGCCAGGCAGCCGCGATTCTCCAAGACCAGCTCCAGCCGGTGCGCGCCGTCCCCCAGCGCAGTGCAAACCAACCGACCGTGCACGTCCGGCAGCGAGCGCCGTAGCCGGTCCGCGACCTTCCAGCCGCGTTCGCACTCCGCAGCCAGCTCGGCCTCGGGCGGGTTGCGGATGGTCCGCTGATAATCGATGCCGCCGATCTCGACCGGCCCCAGCTGCGGGTGGTCGAAAGGGCGCCAGCGGCAGGCCCCGTACGCGGGGTCGCCGAACTTCGCAAAAAGCGGGCGCAGCTTGTCGGGGTCGGGGCTGACGAACATCTGCGCCGGCTTGTCGACCTCGACCCCGCAGAACCCGTACGGATTCCAGAGCTCGAGCGTGTAGCCCGGTACGCCGAACACGGTGCTCACCGTGTCCGCCCAGACGCCGCGGATCGGCTGGTTCGGGTCGTACGTGAAGTCGGGATGGGTCCGGAAGACGCGGTAGCCCGTGCCCTCCACCGCTTGCTTCGCGAGCGACTCCATCAGCCGGATGTCCCCATCGCCGACCGGCCCGTTCGCGCGATACGGCTGGGTCAGGATGCAGCCGGTGTACGTGTGGTTCGTCACCGCGCAGGCGATGTGTGGCCGGGCCGCGAAGGCGTCGAGGGTCGCCCGGCTCTCGGGCTCGCTGGCGGGGTAGGTGCCGCCGTCCATCCCGAACATCGAGAACGGGCCCCAATGCCCCGGGAAGTTGCGGTTCAGGTCGAGCCCATGCTCCCGCGGTGCCGTGGTCCAGCGGTGCCCATCCCACGCCACGAACTCGCCCTCGGAGGCGACGAAGAACGCGTCGGCCGGGTCGTCCTCGAGCCGCCGGGGGCGCATCAGCAGGGGCGCGTGAGCGTCCTCCACGAGCGACCCGCCCGGGTGCCGCCACCGCATCTGGCGGACAACCCCGTCACCGTCGATGTCGCACGGATCGAGCCCCGCACGCGCCAGCCCCGGCTTGGGCGGCCGCAGCGTGCTGCGCAGAAACGGCGCGCCGTCGAGCATCGCCTGGTAGCCGTCGGGCGACAGGCAGGGCATCACGTAGACGGTGTGTCGCGAGAACCACTCGACCGCGTCCCCGGCGCCGATCGCCTCGATCCAGCGCTCGGCGCAGAACAGCGACGCCATCACGCTCGTCCACTCCGCCGCGTGGGTCCCACCGTCGAGCCAGAACCCGGGCCGGTCGTCCTGGTGCCCGTCGATGCGTCCGATGGTCAGCAACGGGATGGGCCGGCCGCCACGGCTGAGCCCGACCTCCTCGTACGCGACCCAATCGGGCATCGCGGCGGCGGCGTCTCGGCAATGGCGTAGCACGTCGTCGAAGTCGAGGTAGCGGTCTCCGACGTAGGCCATCAGGGCACCTCGAAGACGTGGCGTCCGCCTTCGTCGATCTGCCAGAGCGGGTCGCCGTCGTTGAGGCAGTCGGCCCGCAGCTCGTCGGCGCAGACGTAGATGGCGTAGGACTCCGGGGTGTCTCCGTCGCGGTCCGTGATCTGCACCATGCAGCCGCGAAGCCCGCGGTCGAATTGCAGCGCCAGGTCACCGCCCACGCCCAACGACACATAGTCACTCGGGTCGGCCTCGTGCGAGCAGGCCACGCCGTCGTCGAGCGCCGCATCGGGGTCGTTTCGCGGGGACGCGCAATCGGGAGCGCCGGGGCAGACCTCGCCCTCGCCTTCGCCCAGGATCGCCACGTCCGCGGTCTCGATCGCGCCACCGCAATCGTAGGAGGCCCCGCAGATGTCCGCGCCGGGCGTGCGCGGATCGCTCAGCTCGGTCGTGTCGACGAGGATCAGCCAGCGATACTGCTGGTCGCGCCGCACGCAGCGGCCGTTCGTGCAGTCGTAGACCGCCCCAGTGGCGTCGGCCGGGCACGCCGCTTCGCAGGTCTCGGTGCAGTAGCGGTCACTCGGCAGGTCGATGCACAGGCCACTCTCGCAATGAATGTCGCCCTGGCACGCCTGACCGATCGAACGCCGCGGCGTGGTGTCGACCACCCCGGTGTCGACGCAGGTGTCGGTCGCCACACACGGCAGGACCGCGCCGTCGCGCACGTCTTCGTCATTCTTCTCGCACGCGGTCGCCATGAACAGCAGCGCGGCGAGCATCCCCCGGCTCAGCATCGCCACATGGTGCGTGCGTCGAGCGCCGTCGTCTACAGTCCGCTGATGCGAGCCACAATGTGCCTGTGCCTGCTGCTGGTCGCGTGCGACGACGACTCGAGCGGCGGCGACCCGACCCCCATCGACCCCGGAGCGGATGCTGCCACGGATGGCGCCGTGATGCTGTCCGACGCCGACGCGCCCCCGGTCGACGCGATGGCCACCGACGCGGCCTTGCCCGACGTCGATCCGGGCCCGCCGCCGTTTGACTGGGCAGACGACTGGGCTGCGCTCACCGGCGGCGTGTCCGTGCTCGAGCTCGGCGGGGCGCTCCCCGACATGCAGGTGGTCTACGGAGAGCGGGCATTCCCCGTGGTGCTCGACTCCGAGCATCGCCCGTTCGTGAGCGCCGCGCACGTCGGCGAGGGCCGCGTCTTCCACGCCGCCCACGAGTCGATCATCACCGCGTCACCGAACGCGCCGGGGGACGCCAACCGGCTGCTGCGAAACGCGGTCGCCTGGCTCGCCGGACCGGTCGGGGGCACGACGGTCGTCGCGGTGCACGAAGACCTGCGTGACGGACTGACCGCGGCGCTCGCCGAGACCGACGGGATCGTCGTCCGCCCCCTCGACCTGGCGAGTCTCGAGGACGTCGCCGTGGTCGCGGTGGGGAGCTACGTCGAACTCGACGCCACTGCGCTCGACCAGCTCCACGCCTTCGTGGCGAACGGCGGTGGTCACCTGTCGGGCGGCCAGGCCTGGTGGTGGGCCCAGCAGACGGGGGGCGACGCCGCGACCGAGTTCCACGGCAACCTGCACCTGGCGCCCGCGGGCATCGTCATCAGCGGCAGCCCGGAGTTAAGCGCAGGCGCCGTGCCCGTCGCGGACACGCCGCCCGGCCGGGAGTGCCACGCCTCGCAGGCCCTCGACCTGATGCTCGCCTTCCTGGACGGGGCGCTCGTGCAATTCGCGACGCAGGTGACCGCGGCGAACACGGTCTCCCGCGCCATCCGCATCTTGCCGCTGAATCTCGACGACTACTTCGACCGTGCCCGCGCCTTCCTCGACGCGAGCGAGCCGGTGGTCCCGACCAAGGCCGCGCCGGTCATACCCGCCGAGCAGCCGGTCGAGCAGCTCGTGGTGACCCTCGAGACGAAGCTCGCGGAGGCCAGCCCGCCGGACGAGGTGCTGGCGGTGCGCGCGGCGAGCGACTTCCCCGGCGCGGTCCCCGACGACGCCGAGCGTCTCACCCGCACCATCACGATCGACGGCGACAATCCGGGCCTCGCGCCCCAATACCGGTTCTCCAATTCGGGCGCCCGCGTCCGCCGCGCGACCGGGCTCTACGCCGCGCCCGGCGAGGTCATCACCGTCGTCGTGCCGGCCAACGCGCGCGGCCGCGTCGACGTGCTCATCGGCGCCCACAGCGACCGTTTGTGGCAACGCGAAACGTGGGAGCGCTTCCCGTCCGTCGTGCGCTCGTGGCCCCTCGAGGCCGTACGCAACCGCGTCGCCTGCGGTTTCGGCGGTCCGGTCTCGATCCGCATCCCGACCGGCACCTTCCTGGGCGACTTCGAGGTCACCATCGAGGGCGCCGTCGAGATGCCCCGCTTCGTCCGCGGCGAGACCAGCGCCGAGGCGTGGGCCGAGGTGCGCCAGGCACCAGCGCCGTGGGCGGAGCTCGCGACGGACGGCATCATCCTGACCGTCCCGTCGTCCGCGGTGCGCGACCTCGACGACCCGAGCGCGGTCCTCGACTTCTGGCAGGAGGTGATGGACGCGAGCGCACGCCTCGCCGGCTTCGACGTGGACCGGCCCCGGGCGGAGCGCTTCGTGCTCGACCGCCAGATCTCGGCCGGGTGGATGCACAGCGGCTACCCGATCATGGGCCACCTCGAGAGCATCCGCGACCTGGTCGACGTCGACTTCCTGCGCAGCGAGGGCAGCTGGGGGCCGTTCCACGAGATCGGTCACAACCACCAATGGGTCGACTGGGTGCTGCCCGGGACGATCGAGACCAGCTGCAACCTGTGGTCGGTCTACGTGTACGAGGAGGTCGTCGGCCGGAATCGCGACGAGACCCACGAGGCGATTCGACCCGAGGCGCGGGCCGCGCGTTTGGCCGCGTACCTGGGCGGCGGCGCCAACTTCGCGGACTGGAGCGTGTGGGTGGCGCTCGAGACGTACCTCCAGCTGCAGGAGGCCTTCGGCTGGCAGCTGCTCACCGACCTGATGACCGAGTACCGCGAGCTGCGCGATGTACCGCGCGACGACCCGCAGCGAATCGACACCTGGGTGGTGCGCAGCTCGACCCACGCCGGGGTGAACCTCGGGCCGTTCTACGTCGCCTGGGGTTTGCCGGTCTCGCAGGCCGCGCTGGACGTGGTCGCGGAGCTGCCCGCGTGGGCCGACGACCCGATGGTGGATCTGTAGATCCGTGTGAGACGCTGACGGTTGGGACGTCGGGTGACTCAGCGGGAAAGGAATCACATGAGACGAACCTGGCGATTGGTGGCGACCATCTGCGCGGCGGCGCTGCTCCTGGCGGCGTGCACCGCCTGGTCGGGTCCAGGCGCGGTCGGCGGCGCGCTCGGCGGGCTGATGGTCCTCGTCTTCCTGCTGTTTGCAGGCACCGCACAGACGGGCTGCATCGAGGACAAGCCGGATCCCGACCCGGATGAGGACGCCGTCGTCGGCCCGTGTCTCAGCCAGGACGCCGAGCTCACGCCGTGCCTCAGCCAGATGCTGGACGCCACGGTGGGCCCATGCCTCAGCCGCATAGAACCCGACCTCGGCGTCTGCCTCGGGCCGCTCCCATCGGAGCCCGAGCCCGACCTCGGCCCCGGCCCGGACATGTCCTCCGAACCGGACGTGGGGGAGCAATTCGACGCGTGTGTGTCGCCCGACGCCCGGCTCGGCCCCTGCCTCGAGCCGCCGCTCGAGGACGCTGGATTCGATGCGTGCCTGTCGCCGGATGCCGGACTCGAGCCGTGCCTCGACACGCCACCCGACGACGTCGACGGGTCGGCGATGCTCGACCGCAGCCTGCCCGACGCCGTCGCGAAACGCGTGGATACGCGCAGCCGCATCCTCGACCGCCTCATCGCTGAGGGTCGCCTGCCCGACGACGTCGCCGCGCGACTCGAGCAGAAGAAGAAGGCCTGATGGCGGTCGCGGACCCCGACTCGCAGGTGCCCCGCCTCGACCTCGAGCTGAACAGCGGCTGCGACCACGCGTGCGGGCATTGCTACAACGTGTGGAACGCCGAGGGCAGCGACTACCCGCGCGGCACGCTCCCCACCGCCGAGTACCTCGCGATGGTCGCGCGCCTGGTGGACGAGACGGGGGCCGACCACATCACGGTCACCGGCGGCGAGCCCCTCGTCCGCAAGGACGCGATGGAGATCATCGAGCGGCTCTGCGGCCTCGTGAAGACGGTGCAGCTCATCACCAACGGCAGCCACGTCGGCCCCGAGCGCGCAGCCGCGTTTGGCGAGTGGGGGCTGCGATCGGTGCAGCTGACCCTGCTCAGCGCGGAGCGCGGGCGCCACGACGCGCTCAAAGGCGCGGTCTGCTTCGACGATACGCTGCGCGCGGCCCTCGACCTGCGCGACGCGGGCGTGCCGGTGCAGGTCTGCTTCGTGGCGATGCGTGAGAACTGGGCGGACTTCGAGGAGGTCATCGAGCTGTGCGCCGTCCTGGGCGTGCGCGCCGTCAGCTACAACCGGATGGCGCCAGCGGGCTGGGCGACGGACCACATCGAGCGGCTCCTGCCAACCATCGAGCATGTCGAGCACAACCTGGAGACCGCCGAGCGCGTCGCCCGCGCCCTCGCGATCCCGGTGGCGACGGCGATGCCGATCCCGCCGTGCCTCATCCGCATGGACCGCTACCCGTGGGTGCGCTTCGGGCTGTGCAGCACCGGCTCTGCGTCGCCCAACATCGTGGTCGACCCGCTCGGCAACGTGCGTTCGTGCAACCTGTCGAGCCACGTGATGGGCAACGCGCGCGGGCAGAGCTTTCGCGACATCCACGCCGACGACTACTTCCGGACCTTCCGCTCGAAGGTCCCGGAGATCTGTCGCGGCTGCGCCTACGAGACCTCGTGTCAGGGCGGCTGCAAAGAGAGCGGCCTGGCGACGTACGGCGACCTGTGCCACCCGGAGCCATTCCTGCAGCAGGCGGTCACGGGCACGGTCGCGCCGGGCGGGCTGGTGCACATCTCCGAGTCGCGGCGGTGAATCAGCGCGGCCGCGAGCCCGCGGTCCTGCTCATCTCGCCGGGCATCCTGAAGTGGACGGATATGGACTTCGGGCTGCCGCACCTGGTGAGCATCGGCGGCTATCTGCGCCACCAACTCGGGGTGCGCGTCGAGATCCTCGACCTCAACTACGAGGGTGGTGACCACCGCCACCTCGAGCGCACGCTCGACGAGCTCGGCCCGTTCCTGATGGTCGGGCTCTCCTGCTACTCGAGCTTCGACTACATGCGCGTGCTGACCCTCGCGCGCTTCCTGCGGCAGCTGCTGCCAGGCACGCCGCTCGTGACCGGCGGCTACCACGCCAGCGCGATCCCAGAGGACCTGCTCTTCGAGGGCTCTCCCTTCGATGTCGTGGTGCGTGGCGAGGGCGAGCGGTCGATGGCGGCCTTGGTGGAGAAGCTGCTCGGGGGCGAGCGCATCGAGCGCGGCGTGGTCGAGCAGGACGTGGTGCCCGATCTCGACGCGCTGCCGCCGTACGCGTGGGACCTGCTCGACCGCTACTGGCCGCGGGCGCAGAGCATCGGGCGGAAGTTCCAGATCTACCTGTCGCGCGGCTGTCCGTATCGCTGCACCTTCTGCATGGAGCGGGCGAAGAGCGGCTACGCCTGGCGCGCGTACAGCCCCGAGCGGGCCCTCGACGAGCTGAGCCGGCTCGCGCACCGAACCGATCTGAGCGGCTGGGTGGTCAACCTCGCAGATCCGCTCTTCGGCCTGCAGCGGTCGTGGCGTCGCACGGTGCTCGAGGGGATCATCGAACGCGGCATCCGCCCGCGGCAGTTCTGGACGCTGACCCGCGCCGACGATCTGCAAGAAGAGGACGTCTCGCTGCTCGCGCGCGCCCGGTTCTCCATCGGAATCGGCGCCGAGTCCGGCAGCCCGCGGATGCTGCGCATCATGCAGAAGGGGAACACACCCGAGAAGTACCTCGGCGCCCTCGAGCGGCTGATGGCGCTGAGCCGCACATACGGCCTCAACTGGGCGGCCAACATCATCGTCGGGCACCCGGGCGAGACCGTGGAGACGATGCGCGAGACCCACGCCTTCCTCACCCGGCTGTACACCTCCGCGCCCGACACCTGCGGCTGGCTGTCGATCGATCCGTTCCGGCTGTATCCGGGCGCGCTGGTGCACGAGCAGATGCAGGCGTGGAGCGCGGAGCACGGCACGGTCTTCCATCATCCACAGTGGTGGAAGTCCTGGTACGACGGCCCGTTCCGCGCCGAGCACGTCGACCCGAGCTGCAGCCTCGACTTCGAGGGGCGCGTCCGCTTCATGTACGAGGCCTACGCGCCGCTGGTGCGCGACATCCTGGGGCGCTTCCGCGGGCAGGGGCGCAGCGTCGACCGCGTCTTCGAGCGCAGCCTGGCCGAGCAGGCGCAGCTGATGTCCCCACGTCACCGTGACCTCATCCTCGCCCGCGCCCGGCACGGCCAGCCGGCGCGCCCGCGGCCCGGCACAGGCGACGACACCTCCGCGACGGTCCTGAGCTTCCCCATCGGGCTGCAGGTGCGAGACCCCGAGGTTCGGCGGCGTGAAGCCGGGATCCGGCTGCTGCTCGAGACGGGCGTGCTGCGGACCGAGGACATCGTCGAGGCGATGCTGGACGTGGCGCCGGATCGGTATCTCGACGCGGCAGCGGTGGACGCCCTGTTTCGGGGCCGGCTGCGGCTGCTCGCCCTCGCTCTGGAGGCGCTCGGCCCCGGCGCCGGGGAGCGTGCGGCGGTGCTTCACGCGGCGGACGGCTACCACGCGGCGCTGCTGTCGCGGCTCGTGGGCGAGGCGGGCGAGGTCACCGCGGTGTGCCCCGGTGGTCGCCTGCGGCGGATGAAGCTGCGGGCGCGCCTGGCGGACCTCGCGAATGTGAAGGTGACGTCGGGCGACGCGACCACGGGTGCAGACCTGCCAAAGGACGCCTTCGACGTGCTCTGGCTCGACGGCGGGCTGCCCTATTGGCCCCGGGCGCTGCGCGCGCGAATGCACCCCGACCGCGGCCGGGCCGCCACGTATCTGGGCCCGCGCTTCAGGCCGATGGACCTCGTCTGCCTCACGCGCGAGGGCGATGAGCTGCGCGAGCGGCGCCTGGCGGTGGCCGAAGCAGAGCCGCTCCGTGGCGCGGCGGGCTGGGTCCGGTGAGCTTCGAAGCCGCCTTCCACGTCGAGCTCCACTACCACGTGCTCTCCCACCTCGACCTCGGCCGGGACGCCGCCTCGATCTACCGCGCGCGCGACAGAGAGCCCGCCTGGCTCGCGGCCGCCCGCGCGGGCTACGAGGGGCTCGCAACCCAGGTCCGGCCGCTGCGCGTGCCCGACCTCAACGCCTTGTGCGCGGCCTCCCCCGACGCATGGACCGAGGCGCTGCGAGCTGCGTCTCACGAGGTGGCCTGGCCGCCGCCCGAGCGGGACCTGGTCGCGATCGAGGCCCCGCTTGCTCGTATCTACGAAGCCCTGTGGGCCCTGGCCGAGCGCGCACCGCCTCCACTGCGCGTGCTCGACACCCCGGCGCTCGGTCGGCACGGTCGCGCGACGATGCTCGGCGCGGTCCAGGTCGTCGCGGTGTCCCTCGAGGATCCAGGCCACGCGCTCTGCCAGATCGCGCACGAGGCCTGCCACGCGGTGACCGACCCCACGGTGGTCGCGCGCGTGGGCAGCGCCCGCGACACGCGTCCGGGACACGCGGGATTCGAGGTGCACCAGGCGGTCGAAGCCGTCGCGATCGAGGTGGTGCGCGACGTGGTCGCAGAGGTCGCGCCCCACTGGACGGGCAGGTACGCCTCGTGGTGTGCCCGCTTCGGGCGGTAGCATCCGTCGATGCGATGCATATGCCTGCTTTGCCTCCTGCTCGCCGCGGTCGCGTGTGACGACGACGACGGGGCGGTCGACCCGACGCCCGACGCGGCCGGAACCGACGCCGGCCCGCCCGACGACTCGGTGCTCGATGGCTCGGTCCACGATTGCTGCACCGACGTCCGCCTCGCCGACGCCGGGGAGCCACCGCCCGACGTGCGGATCTACCCCGACGCGCAGATGTGGGCGCCGCGGCCACCGCCCGCCGGGACCGACGAGGTCACCCCGCTCGCCGAGGGCTGGATGTGGGCGCGCGGGCCGATCCACATGCACTCGCCGTTCAGTCACGACGCGTGCGACGGCGACCCGCATCCGGGCGGGGTCTACGACCTCGACTGCCTGGACGACCTGCGTCACGGCATGTGCTTCGGGCGGCACGACTTCGTCTTCCTGACCGACCACTCCGGCTCGTTCGCCGAGTTCGAGACCCTCGAAGAGGTGCTCTGGCTGCAGGACGGTGACGAGGCGATCGCGGGCCCCGAGGGCAACCAGGTCGGCACGCGCTGGGCCTGCCCCGACGGCCACAGCGTGCTGGTGACGCAGGGGTTCGAGTCGGGCCTGATGCCGGTGATGCTCCAGCGCAAGCCGCCGCCGGCGTTGCACGACGGGGAGGACGCCGAGACGGCCAACACGCTGCGCGACGAGTACGGGGCGGTGGTCCTGCAAGCGCACCTCGAGGATCGCGACCTCGAGCAGCTGCGCTCGATCGGCCTCGACGGCGCCGAGATCTACAACCTGCACGCCAACGTCGACCCACGGGGCCTCTACTGGAACGAGCTGGTCGCCGCGCTGCGCGACTGGCTGCCCGCCGGCTTCGATGGCGGGCATCCGGACCTCGCCTTCCTCGCGATCGTGCGACCCATCGAGCCCTCGGTGCAGAAGTGGGATGCGCTGCTGCCAACCCAGCGGCTGACGGGTTTTGCGGGCAGCGACATCCACCAGAACACGAACATCCTGCCGACCCACGACGGGGAGCGGCTCGACAGCTACCGGCGCTTCGGCGGCTGGTTCGCCAACTACCTGCTCGTACGCGAGCGCACCCTGCCCGAGCTTCGGGCCGCGCTGCTCGAAGGGCGCGTGGTGGTGGCGTTCGACGTGCTCGGCCACCCGTATGGGCTGGACTACGCCGCGCACACCGCAGACGACACGCGGGTCGAGATGGGCGCGGCGACCCCGCTCGACGCCGGGACGCGGATCCGGTTCACCGTCGAGTCACCGGACCCGCTCGCGGTGCGCCTGTACCGGGTGGACGAGGCCGGCACGGAGTTGGTCCTCGAGACCGATGGGCCGTTCGAGCACGTGCCCGAGGCGCCGGGTGCCTACCGCGTGGAGGTGTGGCGCACGCCCGAGTCGCTCGCGCCGGAGCTCGGCATCGTCGCGGAGGTCTTCGTGCGCCCCGCGATCTGGCTCTACACCAACCCCATCTACGTGGAGTGACGCCCTCCCGTCAGCGTCGCCCCTTCTCCCGGGCCGCGCGCCGGTAGCCGGCTGCGCCACTGTCCGTCTGCGATCGTGCCCGCTCCCTGCGCACGCGAGGTTTGGCTTCTGGGATCAAGCACTCGGGTCCGTCGCCGATGAGCTCCTCGCGCCCAGCGCGGAGCAGCGCCTGCTTCACGACCGCGTGGTTCTCCGGATCGAAGAACTGCATCAGCGCGCGCTGCACGCCACGGTCTTTGAGCCGCCTCGCGGTGTGGACCGGCTCCATCGTCTCCGGATCGAGGCCGGTGTGATAGATGCAGGTCGCGATGTCCATCGGCCCCGGGATGAAGTCCTGCACTTGTCGCGGCGCGTAGCCCGCCTGCTTGAGGAACACAGCCAACTCGATCATGTCGTCGACCGTGCTGCCCGGATGGCTCGCGATGAAGTACGGCACCAGGTACTGCTCTTTGCCGGCCTTGGCCGAGGCCTGCTGGAAGCGGCGCGCGAAGCGCTCGAACGCGCCGATTCCAGGCTTCTTCATCAGGTTCAGAACGCGGTCGCTGACGTGCTCCGGGGCCACCTTCAGGTGTCCGCCCACGTGGTGCCGCGCAAGCTCGTCCATGTAGACGGGCTCGTCGTGGGCCAGGTCCATCCGGATGCCGGAGGCGATGTGCACCTTCGCCACCCCCTCGACCTGCCGCGCCGCGCGCATGAGCTCGACGATGGGACCGTGGCGGGTGTCGAGCAGCTTGCACACGGTCGGATGCACGCAGGAGGGCCGCCGGCAGATCGCCTCCACCTTGGGCTTGCTGCATTGCATCCGATACATGTTGGCAGTGGGCCCGCCCAGGTCGCTGATGTGCCCCGTGAAGCCCGGTCGGGCTGCGATCGCCTCGACCTCGCGCAGCACGCTGTCGTGGCTGCGGCTCTGGATGGCGCGCCCCTGGTGCATCGTGATCGAACAGAAGGTGCAGCCCCCAAAGCAGCCGCGCATGATCTGCACGGAGTCGCGGATGGTGGTCCACGCCGGGATGTGCTCGCCCGCGTAGCGCGGATGGGCCCGCCGCGTGTAGGGCAGCTCGTGCAAGGCGTCGAGCTCGGAGGTGCGGAGCGGCAGCGTCGGAGGGTTGATCTCCAGCATGCGGTCGCCGTGGATCTGCGTGAGACGGCGGCCGTTGAGCGGGTTCGTCTCCCTGTGGAACAGGCGCGTCATCACCGCGAACGTGGGCTTGTCATCTCGAACCGCTTCGAATGAGGGCAACTCGACGGTGTCGCGGGGCGTGTTCGCATCGGCCCAGCGGTGGCGCGGCAACGGCTCGTTTCGGCCCAACAAATAGGCCACGCCACGAAGTCGGCGCAGCGTGTCGAGGGGTTCACCGTCGGCCAGCGCGTCGGCGATGCGAACGATGGGGCGCTCGCCCATCCCGAAGACGAGCAGGTCCGCCTTCGACCGAACGAGGCTGCTCGGCATGACCTTGTCCGACCAGTAGTCGTAGTGGGCGATCCGCCGGAGCGACGCCTCGACGCCGCCGGTGATGATCGGCACACCACCGAACGCCTCCCGGCAACGTTGCGCGTACACGCCGTTGGCGCGGTTGGGGCGCAACTCGATGCGGCCTCCAGGCGAGTAGGCGTCGGCGTTGCGCCGCTTCTTGTTCGCCGTGAAGTGGTTGACCATCGAGTCCATGTTGCCGGCGCTCACCGCGAAGAAGAGCCGCGGCTTGCCGAGCGACCGGAAGGCGTCGACCGATCGCCAGTCGGGCTGGGCGAGGATGGCGACCCGGTAGCCGCGCGCCTGCAGACAGCGACCCAGGATGGCCGCTGCGAACGACGGGTGGTCGACATAGGCGTCGCCCGACACGAACACCACGTCGGGGACATCCCATCCGAGCACGTCCATCTCGGCGCGAGACGTCGGGAGGAACGCCCTGGCGTCCTCGGACACCTCTTTCGGACGGCGGCTACGCCGGCGCGACATCGAGCGGGCCCCACGAAGGGAATGCGGAGTGACGAGAGGATGCCACACCAGGATGCGCGACTGGGCGAGGGGGTCGCACACAAAGTGTGGGCGCTCCGCTTCCAGTCACCATCCCGGCCGGATCAGCGAATCCGGCGGCGGCGGAGGGCGGGGATGCAGAGGAGCAGGACGGCCCAGAGTGGCGCGGTGCTGTGTCCGGTGGCCTCGCAGCCGCCCTCCATGCGCGCGCCGTTGAACTCGCCGTCGCCGACCACGACCACCACCGGGCCCGTCTCGTCAGGGACGGGCGAAGCGTTGCCGTTGCCCTGCCCGGGAGGCGGGCTCGTCGTGTCGTCGGGGTTCGTCGGGTCGTCGGGCTCGCTCGTCACCGGCGGATCCGGGTCCTCGCTGGGCGGCGCGGGCACGACGCCGCAGGTGTAGTTCGCGGGGCAGAGGCCGGCGACATCCACGTCGACGTTGACGCAGACGGACTCGCCGTCCACCGCCGCGCAGCGTGTCGAGTTGCCGCCCGGGCAGTCGGAGTGGCCGCGGCACGCGAGTCGGCACACGCCGTCGCTGCCGCAGGTGGCGCCGGGCCCGCAATCCGAGGGGACCTCGCAGACCTGGCAGACCGAGCAGTCGCGGTCGACGGCGATGTCGCACGCGTCGCCCACGCCGTCGGCGTCGAGGTCGCCCTGGTCGGGGTTGGACACGCCCACGCAGTTGTCGGCGTCGTCGTTCAGTCCGTCGAAGTCGGCGTCCAACTCCGGCGGATCCGACCACGCCGGCGGCGCGTAGCCCCCCGTGCGGGCCGCGTCCAGGGCCTGCGCCTGGAGCCAATCGGCCCAGCCGGCCACCGCGGAGTAGACCGGGTAGATGCAACCGTCGCCGCCGCGGGACAGGGCGCCGAGCACGCGGTTCTGGTCGTCGAGCGCCGGTCCACCGGAGTCGCCCTGGCAGGTCCCGTCGTCGCCAACCAGCTCGGCGGTGGTGACCCCTTCGACGCCCTGACAGCCCGGCCCGGCGCAGAGGATCTCGCGACCGCGGATGATGCGGCGCTGACCGCTGCCCTGGCCCGCCCCGGTGTGGCCGTAGCCGATGGCGGTGAACCGCTCGCCGGCGCGCGGGAAGGCGTCGAGGCGCGGAATCAGCGGCGTCGCTTCCTGCATGCTCTCGGCGAGGACCAGCAGCGCGATGTCGTTACCGCACACGCCCGAGCCCGGCTGGGGCACGTGGACCTCTCGCACCCGGTAGAAGTTGCTGCGGTCGCTGATGGTGGCGTCGGGCGTGACGTAGAAGGCGCTCGGCGCGATCGTCGCGCCGAACCGCGCCACGTTGCAGTCCACCGCTTCGTTCGGCAGCTGCGCCACGCAGTGATGGGCGGTGAGCACCAGGTTCGGCGCGATGAGCGAGCCGGAGCACAACCCCGTGCCGTCGGGCAGCTGGGCGATGATCCCCACGACGTTGGTCGTGTTGGAGTCGTCCGTCCCGCCGCGGATCGCCTGGTTCGACCTCGCCAGCGTCAGCTCACCGCGCTCGGCGGGGGCGCAGGCGGCGAGGAGGAGGGCGGCGGTCAGGGCGGTGAGGCGCATCGCACGAACTCATACGCAAGGTCCGTTCCGGGCGCGCAGCCCCATCGTTTGGTGGAGAGCGGGTCTGCAGACCCCGCCTGAGCGTGACCACGAGACCTCGAAGTCCGGGGCCCGTGGACCCCGGAGCCTCTATCTCTGCAGGTACTGCTCGTAGCCGCCGGAGATGAGCTCGACGTCCGCCTTCTTCACGCCGACCTGGCGCGCGATGTCGCGGATCGACTTCATCTCGGATGGGTAGATCATCTGGTCGGCGGAGGCCACGGCGAAGAGGCAGTCGATCAACTCGTGCCGCTCCTGGTCGCTCGCGACGCTCTGGAAGATGCGCGCGACCTCCACGTTCTCCTGGCCGCCGATCTCGAGCCGCGTCGACTTGGCGAGGTCGACGACGAGCTCGGCGTGCGCCGGGTCGAGGCCGCTGCGAGAGCGTACGATCGCCCGCATCAGGTCGACCTCCTCCTCGCTGATCTCACCATCCGCGTGGGCGACCCGGCTGAGCAGGGCCGAGAACGCCGCCAGGTACTTCGCGACCTTCGGGTTCTTCTCGCCCACTGAGTCGAGGGCTTTCGTGAGCTGCTTCACGGTGTCACTGGTGGGCGCCGCGCCGCCCGCGCCACCGCCGCCGATTCCGAGCCAGTCCAGCAGTCCCATCGCTTCGCTCCCCGCTGTGTAGGCGGAGTGTCGCTCAGCCGACCGTGCCCGGCAACGGGCCTCCTGGACCCGACCCGCGCCGCATGCCTAGGTTCTCCTCGTGACGCGCCTTCGGATGTTGTGGCTGCTGTGTGGGCTGGCCGCCTGTGACGACGCCAGCGACGCCGAGACCAGCGGTGACGCCGTCCCCTCCGATGGAGCGCCCGACGCGACGGCCGACGGCACGCCCGACGCGATGGCCGACGGCATGCCCGACGCGGGACCGGCCGACATCGGGCCGGACAGCGACGAGGACCCCTCCGTTCGGTGGAATCACGGCCAGGCGCGCGGCACGCACAACAGCTCCCACATCGCCCTCGAGTTCCCCGCCCATCCGACCCACGCGTACTCCCACGCCCCGCTGAACGTGCAGCTCGAGGCGCAGGCGGTGCGGCAGTTCGAACTCGACATCCACCGCCACGTCGACGGCCACTTCGAGGTCTTCCACCTGCCGCTCCTCGATCCGCTCACCGTCTGTCAGCGCTTCTCCGCGTGCCTCGACGAGATGCGCGTGTGGTCGGAAGCGAACCCCGCCCACTTCCCGGTCATGGTCTGGATCGAGCCGAAGGACGAGTTCGACTTCGCGCCGCCGTACGAGGCCATCCAGCCGGCGCATTTCGAGGACTTCGATGCAGAGATCCGCGCTGGGCTCGGAGACCGCATCTTCACGCCGGACGACCTCCGCGGCGACCACGACACGCTGCCCGAGGCGGTCGCCGCCGGGTGGCCGCCGCTGCACGAAATGCGGGGGCACTTCGTGTTCGCGATGCTCGACGGGGGCGGACATCGCGACGCCTACACCGAGGCCGACCCGACGCTGGTCGGTCGCCCGATGTTCGTGCACTCCGACGACCCGGAGGACCCGTTCGCGGCGGTCTTCAAGATCAACAACGCCGAGAGCGAAGCCGAACGGGTCGGCCGGCTCGCGGCGCGAGGCTTCGTGATCACCTCCAATGTCGACAGCGCCGAGGACGACGACGAGAACAACGCCCGCAAACGCGACGCGTCACTCGCCGCGGGTGCGCACTTCCTGAGCTCCGACTTCCCGGCGCCGGTCGACGACCGTGACTATTGGCTCGAGGTGCCCGGTGGCGAACCCGTGCGCTGCAACCCCGTATCGGCCCCGCCTGATTGCGAGCCCCAGAGGCTCGAGTAGCCGACGTCTTCGCCTGGCGCCGCTGGAGCGCGAAGCCCCCCACACCCGATGTGAGGGGGCGAATGTAGGCAGCACACACTTTCCCTTAAAGATCCGACGCGTTCCTGTCGTTGTCTTTGGGGAACTGTCGTTGTCTTTGGGGAACTGTCGTTGTCTTTGGGGAACTGTCGTTGTCTTTGGGGAACTGTCGTTGTCTTTGGGGAAGGAGTTGCATGCTCTACCGCGTCTGCCTCGTCCGTCCCTCCGACCGAGCCCGCGAGCAGGCGCGTGACCTGGCGCGGCAGCACCTGCCGGTTCCGGAAGTGGAGATGAAGCGGCGGCTGGCCAGCGATCCGCCGTGGATCTGCCAGCTCCGCAGACATGGGCAGGCCCGGGTCTTCGCTGAGGTCTTCGGCCGTCTGGCCGGCGTCAGGGTCGCCGTGGTCCCGGCATTTGGTGCAGCGGACGAGGGCGACGAGGCGCTCCGCGACATGCGCGAAGCCCTCGGCGCCGAGCCCGCACCTGAAGAGGTCACACCGCCGGTCCGACCCGCGCGGCCATCGAAGAAGTCACTGACGCCGACGCCGACACGCCCGGGGATCCTGCGACACGGCCAGCCTCGGACCTCAGCCGACACCATCACGATGGAGCCGCTCGACGCGGGCCGTTCGCGGGTCGCTGCCCTGGCCATCGTGCCGACTGACACCGACGAGGACGACACCATCCGCGTGCCGGCCGACTTCGTGGGTCCGCGAGACACGGCCGCCGTCGAACTCCACCTCGACGCATCCGACACCCAACCGCTCGGACGCTGACCGCCAGGGGGGTCGCTGACGACCGGCGACCCCGCCCAGCTCACCCCGCCCAACGCGCTCGCCGATGTCGAAGAGTGAACCGTTGGGAGCCGGCAGATGTCTGACACCACCGATCGACGAGGACGGCACCGCGCCTTCCACGTAGAGGTCGGTGACGTCGTCGGACGGGGCGGCTCGTCGGAGGTCTGCCGCGCCACGGAGCTCGCGACCGGCCGGACTGTCGCTCTCAAGCGCGCGCTGCGACCCACGGACGCGCACGGCATCTCCGCCCAGTTCGAGCAGCTCGCCGGTTTCAGCCACCCGAACCTCGTGGCACCGCACGCGCTGACCGTGCTCGACGACGGGAAGCTGGCGATGCTGATGGAGCTCGTCGACGGCCCGCAGCTGGCTCAGCGCCTGCCGCTCTCGCTCCCGCAGCGACTCCCCACGGGGCTCGGCATCATGCGCGGGCTGGCGGCGTTGCACGCGTGGGGCGTGGTCCACGGCGACGTCTCGCCCGACAACGTCATCTTGGAGACCACCGACGATGGCCCACGTCCGCGCCTGATCGACGCGGGCGGCCACGTCGCCCTGGTCGATGCGGAGGGCTTTGGCACCCCGGGCTACATCGCGCCGGAGGTGCTGCGAGGCGAGTCACCGAGCTCGGCGACGGACGTGTACGGCGCGGCCTGCGTTCTCGTCGAGGTGCTCGACGGCAAGCCGGTCTTCTCCGAAGTGCCCGCGGGGATGCGCACGCATCACCACCTGACGACGACGCCGGAGCTGTCCAGCGAGCTGCCCGAGGAGCTTCGTGAACTCCTCAACGCGATGTTGGGCAAGCACCCGGACACCCGCCCGTCGGCGGCGGAGGTGCTCGAGCGGATGGCCGAGCTCACGCGGGCCGAGGCGGACCCCGGTCGCGTCACGGCGCACACCCTCGTGGCACGCCGTTGCACCGCTGGTTTGGAGGCCATCGCGGACGCGCTCGAGCCGCTGGTCGAGGCCCTGGGCAGCGACGACGGCGTCGTCCGGATCGTCCGCGGCGGCGTGGGCGACGGCGGCGACTACCTCGCTCGGTCCTTGTCGTTGCGGGCCGCGCGCTCCGGCTACCGTGCGATGCGGATCGGCCCGGCCGGAGAGTGCTCGCTCATGGACGCGTTGAGCCGGGCGTGCGGCCTGCGTGTCACCGCCAGCCGTGACCTCGTGATGTCGATCGCCAAGGCCGTCGCGGGCGCGGCGGAGCAGCGGCCCCTGCTCGTGGTCCTCGACGCCCGTGGCGCGACCGAGCACGACTCGCACCTGGTCTGGGAGGCGCTGTCGACGGCCTCCGGCGCCGCGCCGGTCTCGATCCTCGGCCTCGCGGACCCCGACGCGGTGCTGGGCGTCGACGCCGAGCGCCTCGACACCTCGATCCCGGACGCGCGGGTGCGCTCCGAGCTCGTGGCCGCCTGCCTGGGCGACGACATGTCTGGCGCCTCGATGCTGCTCGGCGCGCTCGGGCACGGCGCGTCCACCGGCGAGCTGTGGCGGACGCTGCACCGGGCCGTGACGGCAGGCGCCATCGCTTGGAGAGGCGGCCGCTGGCACTTCGACTCCCACCGGCTGCGGGCGATGTCGGGCCCCTCCCGAGGCAGCGCATCCACGGCAGCCCTCGTCGCCGCGGGCTGGCGTCGAGATGAGGTCGCGGTGCTCGCCGCCCTGGCGATGGCCGGTGGCGAGTTGGAGCGCCCCGACCTCGCGAGGGTCGCCGGACTCGAGCCCAAACAGCTCGACAGCGTCGTCGACGGCTTGGAGAAAGCGGCCCTGGTCGAGCGGCCGCGGACGAGCGCGGCCATCCGGGTCATCAACCGGCGGCGGGCGATGGCCGTCGCGCACCGCCTCGGGCCGGACCAGCGCCAGCAGCTTCACCTTCGCCTGGCCGCGCTGCCATATCCGCAGCTCGAGTTCACCGAGCGGCTGCTTCAGCAACAGCATCACATGGTGCTGAGCGGTGCGCTGCCCTCCGTGAACGATGCGGTGGCGCTGCTGCGCGAGCTGGTCCACAACCGGCGGCTCCAGGACGCCCGCGACCTGCTCGACTATCTCGAGGCGCGGCCGGATTGGACGGATGGCGAGCGGTGCCAGATCGCCCTGGCCCGCGCCGAGACGTTGATCGGGGCCGGCGACCTGCAATCTGCCCGCGAGCTGCTCGCGAGCGTCCAACCAGACGACGCGACGACGATCGCGCGCCACGCCGAGCTGCTGGTGGCGGCCGGCGACGCCAGCGCCGCGCTGGACGAGCTGTCACAGGCGAACCAGACGCCACGGATCCGGCTCGCCCTGGCGAGCGCGCACCTTTGGGCAGGCGACAACGCCGCCGCCGAGCAGGTCGCGAAGGCGCTCGCCGAAGACCCCGACGTCCCGCCCTCCGTCGTCGCTGGGGCGTGCAATGTCGCCTCGACCTGCGCGTGGCAGCTCGGGCGCGCTCAGGAAGCCGAGACGCTCGCGCTGACGGGGCTCGAGTTCTGCGGCCGCGACCGGCGAGCACGCGCCGACCTCTTGCGCGCGCTCGGCATCGCCCGCTTCTACGGTGGCAACCTGGAGGCGGCGCGCGAGGTGCTCGCGGAGGCGACCACCGAGAACCGCGCGCTGGGACGCGTCCCCGCGGTCGCGAAGTGCCTCAACAACCTCGCGATGTGCGACTACGCGCGCGGTCGATGGGTACGGGCGGCGTCGACGTGGGAGGAGTTCCGCCTCTTCTGCGCCCGCGTCGGCGAGCCGGTCGAGCTCGCCAACGCCTGTAACAACCTCGGCTATCTGCACATGCACCTCGGTCGTCACGCGTACGCCGCGCGGCTGTTCGAGCGCTGCCTGCGCGTTGCGGAGCGAGCCGGGTACGCGCGGGTCCTGTCGACCGCGCGCTCCAACCTCGGCGAGGCGCTGATGCGAGCCGGCGACCTGGACGGGGCCGAGGCGGCCTTCGAACACGCCGAGCGCGAGATGAGAGCGCGCGGCACGATGGCCTCCGAGCGCGCGGAGCTCCAGCGTCGAAGGCTCGAGGTCATGATCGGGCGCGGCCTGCTGAAGGAAGCCGCCGAGGCGTTGGCGCAGTCGCTGAAGGACCCGAAGTTCGAGTCGGTCGACAGCGAGATCGCCCACCTGCACCGGCTTCGCGCCGACGCTCTACGCCGCATCGGGAATCTCGACGAGGCCCACGAGCACGCCACCGAAGCGGTGGAGCGCTTCACCGCGATGT
>PVBE010198299.1_pt1 | contig 20565 bp, 23 predicted proteins | sample 1631181 | NCBI WGS metagenome assembly PVBE01 (sample SAMN08397723, study PRJNA350692) | Marine metagenome, whole genome shotgun sequencing project. | isolation source: water | place: Pacific Ocean | collected 2012-04 | reverse complement strand
CCCTACGACAATGCCATGGCCGAGAGCTTCATGAAGACCCTCAAGACCGAAGAGGTGGAAGGACAGGCCTATCGCAATGTCGCCGAAGCCCGCGACAACATTGGGACATTCATCGAACAGGTCTACAATCGCCAACGGCTTCATTCGGCGCTCGACTACCGCTCGCCGGAGGAGTTCGAGATAGATCAGCCGCAGGCATGGCTGGCCGTACGGCCAGCCATGCCTCCAAGCGCAACTTGTCCCTAATTTCCCTGTCTCACATCAGGGGTGCAGTCCAGTTTGCTGGAGGAGCTGTCGCAGTCGCTCGGCCTGCCCAACGACAGCCCGCTGGTAACGCCCTCGATCTTCAGCACCCGTGATCGCCTGACCAAGCTTTCCTTCATCGACAAGGTGCTGATCCGCACGCTTTACGATCCCCGCCTCAAGGTGGGAACGCCCAAGGCCCTGGCGCTGCGCCAGGTGCGAGCGATCATCAACGAACTGGCCGGGGGCAAGTAGACGGCCGTGGCCAGCGAAAGCTTCGCGCCCGAGCCTTGCGCCCCCGACGGCCGCATGCATTTCGCGGTGACGGAGCGCAACCGGGGACCCATCCTCGAGGTGCTGCAAGAAGTCCTGGCGCCCGGTCTGGTATTGGAAATCGCCAGCGGCACCGGCCAGCACGCCGTGCATTTCGCGGCCGCGCTGCCCCGCCAGATCTGGCAGCCCAGCGATCCCGACCCGGCCATGCGGGCCAGTATCGCCGCCTGGCGCCACCACGCGGGCCTCGACAACCTGCTGGACCCCCTTGGCCCTCGATGCCGCAGCGGACTGGCAGCTCGACGGCACGCCCGTGGCGCTTGAGCCCGTGGCGCTTGAGCCCGTGGCGCTTGAGCCCGTGGCTCTGGTTGCCATCAACCTCATCCACATCTCGCCCTGGTCGGTCTGCCGCGGCCTGATGCGGAATGCCGGCCGGCTGCTGGCGACCGGCGGCCAGGTGGTGCTGTATGGGCCCTTCCGCCGCGAGGGCCGGCACACGGCGCCGAGCAATCGCGACTTCGACGCCTCACTGAAGGCCAAGGACCCGGCCTGGGGGGTGCGTGACCTGGAGGCGGTCAGCGCCGAGGCGGCGGGAAATAGCCTGGTGCTCGCCGAAATCGTCGAAATGCCGGCCAACAACCTGACTGTGGTCTTTGATAAAGCTTCCGCTCCCTGAACTGTGCTAAAATCCGTCGCCCCGATCGCGGATTTGCTGGTGTGGTGCTGGGATGGTGATATTCGTTACGTGGCTGGTCAGCAGCGTCGTCGTTTTCCTGCTTCTGGTCAGGTTGCGCGAGGGGCGCCTGCACCGCCATATCCGGCTGGGCGACATCGATTGGAAGGCGGTGGCGGTACTGGCCGCCCTGGCCGGCCTGCTGCCGGCCTTTGCCGTCGACCTCTATCGCGGCCGTGACGTCGAGGTTCCGCCCGGCGTCGCCGAGCACCCGCTGGAAAAGAAAAAAGCCGACAACGGCAAGCAGTAGACGGTAGCCCTTGCCTTCAGGCGGGATCGCGACGTTCGCTGTCGGCGGCCTCCAGAGCCGCCTGGATGGCCGGGCAGACTGCCCGCACCGCCTCGAAATCGCGAAAGGCCAATTCGTAGATCGAGCACGGTGTGACGGCGCGGCAGGTGGCGGCACGCGGGGTACCATTCAGCAGCGCCATCTCGCCGATGAAGTCGCCGGCCATCAGGGTGCCGAGTTCTTCCTCGCCGGCGCCCCCCTCACCCCCCTGGCGCGAGGCCCGGACCACGCCGCGGGCAATGAGAAAGAGCGAACGATCGCGACCACCCTCGCGGATTACCGTCCGGCCAGCCGGCAGGGTGCGCAGCTTGAGCACCTCGGCGACGCGGGCATATTCGCTTTCCGGGGTCTCGGCGAAGAAGGGCACCTTGCGCAGCAGCTCGGCCGGATCGGCCGCCAGCGCCGCCGCATCGCGGCCGCGCAGCGCATGGGATTCGGCCTCCAGCCGGGCCAGCATCTCCTGGGCCACACCGGCAGCGATCGAGCCCGCCCGCACCTCGCCCTGGATGACCTCGGATTCGGCCGCCAGCATCAGCCGCCAGGCCAGGCGTTCCTGCATCAGATTGACGAATTCGGGGTACTGGGCCGCGGTCTCGTCGATGGTGGTCAGCGCGGTATCGTGCCAACGCTGGTACTGGTTGCGGACCTCCTCGACCAGCCCCAGGTTGCCGGCCGCGAAATCGGGATTTTCGAGCTGGTCGAGGATCTGGCGGCTGACCCGGTAGCGGCCCCAGGCGCGTTCGTAATCGGCCGCGATGCGGTCGCGCCTGAGTTTCTCGGCCCAGCCCCGGAAGCCACCCAAAAGCTCGGCCAGATGGGTCAGGCCCTGGTGCAAAGTGCGCGTCCACAAGGCCCGCGTGGTGACCTCGGGCAAGCGCCCGCTGTGGCGCAACTCGGCGCCCTGCAGATCGATGGAATGGCAGAGCTCGCGATAGCTCTGCTCCGAGAGGTGGCCCTGGTCGAAAAGCTGGTAGTAGGTCTGCTTTTCCATGGCGAACAGGCGGGCGTAAAAGAGCCGGCGCTCGACCTCGGCGCCGAGCTCCCTGCGGCGCAGCGCCTCGAGCTCGCGGCGCTGCTCGGCGATGCCGCTGTGCAGACGCTGGTTGAGGCCCTCGGCCACTCGTTCCGAAAGCAAGCCGCCGCGGCGTAACTCGGGCACCCGCTCCCAGGCCCGGCGCATGGCCGCCAACAAGCCCTCGACGCGGGCCACGCGATCCTCCAGCGGCGGCTTGTCGAGACCCAGGCGCTGCACCAGCCACTCGATGGTCAGGCCCTGAACGAACAGCGTGAACAGCACCGCCCCCATGACCAGCGCCACGAACAGCTCGGCGTGGACGAAGTCGCCCAAACTCAGCGCCAGCGCCAGGCCGATGGCGCCGCGCAAGCCCCCCCAGTACATCACCGCCTGATAGCCCCGATCGATGCGCTCGGCGCCCGGCAGCCGGCCGACCAGCGGCACCAGGCCGAAAATCACCACGGCGCGCGACAAAAGCATGGCCGCCAGCACCCAAGCCAGCAGGTCGATGGCTTCGTAAAGCGCCCCCAGATTGACGCTCAATCCGACCAGCAAGAAGATCAGTGCGTTGGCCACGAACGCCATGTATTCCCAGAAGTGCTCGAGATAGCCCACCACCGAGGGCGAGATCTTGGCCCGCCCCCAACCGCCCAGCGTGACCCCTGCCGCCACCACCGCCATGACGCCGCTGACGTGGAAAACCTCCTCGGCCACCAAGAACGAAAGGTAGGCCAGCACCGTGGTGAGCGTAATCTCGATGGAGACGTCGCCGCGCACCCGGCCCAACAGCCAGCCGAACCCCAGCGCCGCCAGCCAGCCCACCAGGGCGCCGCCTAGGAAGACCACGAAGAAGCCGGCGACGTCGAGAAAGGCGCCCAACGGCGTGAAAAAATAGCCGCCCACGGCGACGCCCACCAGGATTCGCGTCAGCACGATCGAGGTGGCGTCGTTGAACAGGCTCTCGCCCTCGACCAGCACGGTAAGCCTGAGGGGAGCGCCGAGCTGGCGAAACAGCGCCACCACGGCGACCGGATCGGTGGCGCTGAGGATGGCGCCCAGCAGCAGCGCCGAGGCCAGGTCCAAGGGCGTCACCAGCCACAGCAGCACACCGATCAGGCCGGCCGTGACCAGCACGCCCGGGATGGCCAGCGTCAGCACCGGCAAGAGGTTGTGGCGCAGCTGCCGGGCATCCAGGTTGAAGGCCGATTCGAAAATCAGTGTCGGCAGGAAAACGAAAAGAATGGTCTCGGGCGAGACCGAGAAGCCGGCGAACGAGCCCAGCCAGCCCGGGGCCTGGGCGAAGATCTGGGCCAGGCCGATGCCGACCAGCACCAGGGCCACCGTGAAGGGCAGCTTGATGCGCTTGCTCAAGGCGAGCGTGCCGGCCGCCACCAGCAGCAGCGCCACGACGATGGTGACCAGTTCGACGGTGTGCAGCGTGGCCTGCATGGTGTCTCCCGTAGCCCCCCGCCGCACATTGTGTCCGACCGGCGGGGCCAGGTAAACGCCTGACGCACCAGGCTCAACTCGGTTAAAGTTGGCTGGCGACAATTTCCGCGGCAAAAAAAGGCAACCCCGCAATGAGCAACTCCACCCTGCGCCAGATGGCCGACAACCGCGAGGCCAAATTCGGCACCGGCATCTTCGAATTCGACAGCCCCGGCATCGGCCATATCCTCAAGGCCGGCGGCGCCGAATACGCCTTCGTCGACTGCGAGCATTCGGGCTTCGGCCTCGACGCCCTCAAGCGCCTGTTGCGTTACATGGAGGCGGCCGGGCTGCCCACTTTCGTGCGGCCGCCGTCGCAGTCGAGCCACCACATCGCCACCTTCCTCGATGCCGGCGCCGAGGGCCTGATGCTGCCCATGGTTTCGACGGTCGACCAGGCCCGGGCCATCGTCGAGGCCATGAAGTACACGCCAGAGGGATCACGCGGTGTGGCCTTGGGCATCGCCCATGACCGCTACGCCCCGGGTCCGGTGCTGGAGAAGCTCGACGCCGCCAACCGGCGCACAGTCTGCCTGGTGCTGATCGAGACCAAGGAAGGCATCGCCAACGTCGACGAGATCGCCGCTACCGACGGCGTCGACGTGCTCTGGATCGGGCACTTCGACCTGAGCTGCAGCCTGGGCATCGCCGGTCAGTTCGAACACCCGGATTTTCTTGCGGCGGTGGATCGTGTGGTGGCCGCCGGCCGGGCCCACGGCAAATCCCTGGGGCGCATGGTGAGCAACATCGAGGACGGCGTGGCGCTGAATACCCAGGGCTTCGACTTCATCTGCTATTCCGGCGACCTCTGGCTGCTGCAGGAGGCCTTGCGAACCGGTATCGGGGAGCTGCGCCAGCGCTGCGGCTGAGCGTTAACCGTAATTTTGCTGATTGCGGCTAAGATTCGGGCACCAACAGCGCCGAAGCCGAGGCCGTCATGAAGTTGCCGAAAAAGGCTGTCCCCATTGTCGCCCTGGCGGCGTTTTTCCTGCTGCTCGCCGGACCGCCCTCGGAGGCCGAGGAAAACGCCCAGCAGGTCGCCAAGCAGTGGCTCGCCCTGATCGACCGTGGCAATTATGGCGAGGGCTGGGAACAGGCGGCGCCCTACCTGCAAAACGCCGTCAAAAAGGACGATCTCGTCCGGGCCCTGAAAGCGGTGCGCAAGCCGCTGGGTTCCGTCGCGTCGCGCCGCCTGCAATCGGCCCAGCCCACCACCAGCCTGCCCGGCCTGCCCGACGGCGAATACGTGGTCATCCAGTACCACACGGTCTTCGCCAAGAAGAAGAAGGCGGTCGAGACCATCACGCCGATGCGCACAGGCGACGGCACTTGGCGCGTGGCGGGGTACTATATTCGCTAGAATTTAGAGGTTTCCAAGAGGCGCCGGGCCAGCCGCTCTTGCCGCCGGCCCGTGCGGGCGCGACAATCGCCCCCTGGTTCCATCGGCGAGGCGGGCCCATCATGAAAATCTCCGAAATCAAGACCTACGTCGTCGGCAACCCGCCGCCGCACCGCGGCGGCCCCTACTTCGTCTTTCTCAAGCTGGTCACCGACAACGGCATCAAGGGCTGGGGCGAGGTCTACGGCGTGCCCTTCGGCCCCCACCTGGTGGCCGCCATGATCGAGGACGTGGCGGCGCGCCATGTCATCGGCGCCGACCCCTTCAAGATCGAGCGGCTGTGGCGCCTGATCTATTCCTCGGGCTTCAGCCAGCATCCCGACCTCTCGCTGGTGGGCGTGCTCAGCGGCCTCGAGATGGCGTGCTGGGATATCGTCGGCAAGGCGCTAGACCAGCCCGTCTACAACCTCTTGGGCGGCCGCGTCCACGAGACGCTGCGGTCGTATACCTATCTCTACCCGGCGCCCGAGGACATGCCGTCGCCGACGGGCGATGAAAGCGACGCCATGGCCATCGCCGAGGCCTTCGGCGACGCCGAAATGGCGCCGCGGCGCGCCGCCCACTACACCGCCCAGGGTTTCACGGCGATCAAGTTCGATCCCGTCATGCCCATGGGGGCCTTCGATCCCCGGCAGTTGTCGCTGGCGGCGCTGGACAACGCCGAGCTGGTAATACGTAACTTGCGCGAAGCGGTGGGCGGCGAATGCGACCTGCTGGTCGGCACCCACGGCCAGATGACGACGTCGAGCGCCATCCGCCTGGCGCGGCGCCTCGAGCCCTTCGATCCGCTGTGGTTCGAGGAACCGGTGCCGCCCGAGAACACCGTCGAGATGGCCCGCGTGGCGCGCCACACCTCGATCCCCGTGGCCTCGGGCGAACGCCTGGCCACCAAGTACGAGTTCGCCCGTCTGTTGCAGGACCAGGCCGCCGCCATCCTGCAGCCGGCGCTGGGCCGCGTCGGCGGCATCCTCGAGGCCAAGAAGATCGCCGGCATGGCCGAAACCCACTACGCCCAGATCGCACCCCACCTTTATTGCGGCCCCATCGAGGCCGCCGCCAACATCCAGATCGCCACCTGCAGCCCCAACTTTTTGATTCAGGAAAGCATCGAGACCTTCGGCGGCTTCCACGCCGAAATCCTGACGAATCCGCTGGTTTGGCAGGACGGCCGCATCGTTCCGCCGACCGAGCCCGGCCTGGGCGTCGAGCTCGACGAAGCGGTGGCGGCGGCGCACCCCTACCAGGGCCCGATCTTTCCTGAAATGGTCGAAGAGCCGCTTTAGGATTGGAAAAAGTGGCCGCAATCGCCTAGAACGACGCCGACGCGACGACGTATCACGCTGCCCCGCCGCCTCCGCCATAGCTAGGGTGGCCAGCAAAACAAACCCTGTGGGTTTTTTCCGGAGACATAAAGAATGGTTGCGAGAGATCTGATGGCCTCCAAGGGACCGGCCGTCTTCGCCGTCGGCAAGGATCAGCCGATAAAAGACGTGATCGGCCTCTTGTCAGGCATGGGCATCGGCGCCGTGGTGGTCAGCGACGACAACCGGAACCTCGACGGCATCCTTTCGGAGCGCGACATCCTGCTGGCGCTGGACGAGCGCGGCGCCGAGGTCCTGGAATTGCGGGCCGGCGATCTGATGACCGCCGACGTCGTCACCTGCAACGGCGAAACCCTGGCGGCCAAGGTGCTGGCCACCATGGTCGATTACGGCGTGCGCCACCTGCCGGTGGTGGGCGAGGACGGCCTGGAAGGCATGATCAGCATGCGCGACGTCGTGCAGTTGCGGCTTTCGGTCCTGGAAAACGAGGTCGAAAGCCTGCGCCGGCAATTGCAGGAAGGGCCGCAAGCGGCTTAATAGACGCCAAATTGATTGCGCGGGAGCACGGCGATGCACTTCGGACTGACTGAAGAACAGCAGATGATGCAGGACGTGGCGAAGAACTTCGCCGAAAACGAAATCCTGCCCAACCTCGAGGACGACGAAGCCAACCACAGATTTCGCCCCGAGGTTCTCAAGAAGATGGGCGAGCTCAGCTTCTTCGCCTGCGCGCTGCCGGAGGAATATGGCGGCAACGGCTTCGGATTCCTGGAATCGGTAATTCTGGCCGAACAGATCGCCCGGATCTCGGGCTCCTGGCGCGTGCCCTTCAACATGCAGAACCTGGGGCCCCCCGTGACCGTGGCCAAGTACGGCACGGACGAACAAAAGCGAACCTTCATTCCCGGCTGGGTCAGCGGCGAGAGCATTGGTTTCTTCGCCATGACCGAACCCAATACCGGATCGGACGTGGCCAGCATGGGCACCACGGCCACGGACCAGGGCGACCACTGGGAGCTGAATGGCCAGAAGATGTGGATCTCCAACGCCCACGTCGGCGATTGGGGGCTCCTCTACGCCTTCACCGACAAGAGCCAGAAGCACCGCGGCATGACCTGTTTCATCATCAATCTCAAGGAAACCGAGGGTGTCACCACGTCGGCCATCGAAAGCAAGCTTGGCCTGCATTGCGCGCCGACCGGCGAGATCGTCTTCGACGGGGCGAAAATTCCCAAAGATTCCGTGCTGGGCGAGGTCGGCCAGGGCTTCCAGATCTGCATGTGGCAGCTCAACAACACCCGCATCGGCTGCGCCGCCGGGGCCATCGGCATCGCCGGCGGCGCCACAGCCGCGGCCATCGACTACGCCAACACCCGCACCCAGTTCGGCCAGAAGATCGGCGCCTACCAGATGGTCCAGGCCCAGATCGCCGACATGGTGGCGGAGCACGAAGCCGCCCGCCTGCTGGTCTACCGCGCCGCCTGGCTCAAGGACCAGGGGCTGCCCAGCCAGCACGAGACCTCGATCGCCAAGCTTTTCGCCTCCGAGGCCGCCGTCCATGCCGCCAGCGAAGGCATGAAGATCTTCGGCAGCTACGGTTATTCCACCGAGTATCCGGCCCAGCGCTTCCTGCGCGACGCCCATTCGCTGAGGGTGGTCGAGGGCACCAGCAACATCCAGAAGCTGATCATCTCGGGGATTTCCTTGGGCGACAAAGAAAACCGCTAGCTGCAAGTTTGATGAAAGCGACAGAATCCATGGCCAGGAAACAGACTCCGCTGCGTCCCTACTTCGAAAAGATGCCCGGCGTCGGCAAGCCGCTGAGCGAGGGCGAGATCCGGCGCTCGCAGGCCAACGTCGAGGCGATCCGCGAGCAGGAAGAGATCCTGGCGGCCGAGGCCGAGCGCGTCCGTAACGCCGGCATCCCCGCCGAGCGGGTCCACGACCGCGGCGGCCTGACCGTCTACGACCGGCTCGATTACCTGATCGACGAAGGCAGCTGGTGCCCCTTGCATTCGCTCTACAATCCCACCGACAACGAGGAAGGCTGCACCGGCGTGGTCAATGGGCTGGGCCGCATCGAGGGCAAGTGGGCCGTCGTCATCGGCTTCGACAACAAGGTCATGGCCGGGGCCTGGATCGCCGGCCAGGCCGAGAACATCCTCATGGTCACCGACCTGGCCAAGCGCTTGGGCGTGCCGCTGGTCTGGCTGACCAACTGCTCCGGCGTGAAATTGATGGAGCAAGAAGCGGTCTACGCCGGCCGGCGTTCCTCGGGCGCGCCCTTCTACCGCCACGCCGAGCTCAACCGCCTGGGTATTCCCATCCTCAACGCCATCTACGGCACCAACCCGGCCGGCGGCGGCTACCAGGGCATCAGCCCGACCATCCTGTTGGCCCACGACAAGGCCAATATCGCGGTCGGCGGTGCCGGCATCGTCGGCGGCATGAACCCGCGCGGCGAGGTCGACGTGGAAAGCGCCCTGGCGCTGGTTGAGGCCTCGCGCGGCGTGCGCGCCAAGCCGCCGGGCCGGGTCGAGACCCATTTCGACCAGACGGCTTATTTTCGCGAGGTACACGAGGACGAAACCGGCGTGCTGGACGGCCTCAAGGACTACATGCGCATGCAGCCGGCCTTTGATCCCGCCATGTTCCGCGTGGCCCAGCCGGCCGAGCCGGCTTATCCGGCCGAGGACTTGAACCTCATCCTGCCCGCCGCCCAGAAGCGGCCCTACGACGCCGAACAGATCCTGGCCCGCCTGGTCGACGCCAGCGAGTTCATGGAATACCGCCCCGATTACGGGCCCGAGGTCTTCACCGGGATAGCAAAAATAGACGGCTTGCCCGTCGCCTTCATCGGCAACCGCCAGGGCGTATTTCCGGAATATCCCGAATACGCCGACGGCGCCTACCCCGGGGTCGGCGGCAAGCATTATCGCCAGGGCCTGATCAAGCAGGGCGAGTTCGTCACGCTGTGTGGCCGCGACAACCTGCCCATCGTCTGGCTGCAGGACACCACCGGTATCGACGTGGGCGATGCGGCCGAGGAAGCCGAGCTTTTGGGCCTGGGCCAGGCGCTGATCTATTCCATCGAGAAGAGCGACCTCGCCATGATGTGCATCGTGCTGCGCAAGGGCACGGCGGCGGCGCACTACATCATGGGCGGTCCCCAGGCCAACAAGAACAACGCCTTTACGCTGGGCACGCCGCTCACCGAGATCTACGTCATGCACGGCGAAACCGCCGCCGCCGCCTCGTACACCCGCCGCCTGGTCAAGGAACAGGATTCCGGCAACGACCTCGATCCGGTAGTCCATAAGATGAACGAGATGATCCAGGACTATCACGACAAATCCCGCCCGGCCTATTGCGCCAAGCTCGGTTTCGTCGACGAGATCGTTTCGCTGACCGGCTTGCGCCGCTATATCCAGGCCTTCGCCGGGGCCAATTACCAGAACCCGAAATCCATCACGCCGGTACACCAGATGCTGCTGCCCCGCACCATCCGCGGCTGAGGCATGTCGGAACTGATCCCGGCCACCCGCTCCCCCTCCCAACCACCCATCAATGGTACCCTGTGGGTGGTTGGGAGGGGGAGCGGGTGGCCGGGCCGCCAACATTAAGGAGAAAAAACCATGAGCACGGAAGTCACCGCCCCCATGTCGGGCGAGGTCTGGAAGGTCCACGTCAAGCAGGGCGACACGGTACAGTTCGAGGACGAGCTGATGATCCTCGAGGCCCTCAAGATGGAACACCCGATCTATGCCCCCGCCGACGGCACCGTCGCCGAGGTCAAGGTAGCGGAAAAACAAAAGGTCGAGGCCAACGAGGTACTGATCGTCCTGGAATGACCGCGGCCGGGGCGCGGAGAAAGACGCTATGGAAAACTTCGGCGAATCGGTGAAGCTGATGCTCTTCGTCTACGCCCTGGCGGCGGCGGTGTCGCTGGCCGTGGCCTGGTCCATCAAGCTGCTGTTCGCCGGCTTCCAGTGGCAAAAAGGCCGCTCGGCAGCTCGCGCGGCGGCGGCTGAGGCGAGCGGGACGGCCGAGGCGGAATAGCCATGCCGGAAATCGAATTCCTGCAGATCTTCCAGGGCATCGCCACCCTGCTGGCCGCCGATCCCATCATCGCCTTCGCCCGCGTGGCGTTGATCGCCCTGGGTATCGCCTTCGTTTACCTGGGCGCCAAAGGCACGCTTGAGCCCCTGATCATGATCCCCATGGGCGTCGGCATGGCGTCGGTCAACGCCGGCGTGCTTTACCTGGAGGCCGACAAGCCGGGCACGCTATTCATCGACCCCACCATCACCGACCCGGTGCAATTGCTCGAGGTGCTGCAGATCGACTTCCTGCAGCCCATCTATACCTTCAGCTTCTCCAACGGCCTGATCGCGGTGCTGATCTTCATGGGCATCGGCGTGCTCAGCGACATCGGCTTCATGCTGATCTCGCCCGTGCGCTGCATGGTCATCGCCATCATGGCCGAGCTGGGAACGGTGCTGACCTTCCCCATCGCCGTGGCCATGGGCCTCCCCTTCAACGAAGCGGCAGCCATCGCCATGGTCGGCAGCGCCGACGCCCCCATGGTGCTCTATACCTCGCTGCTGCTGGCCAAGGACCTGTTCGTCCCCATCACCATAGTGGCGTACCTCTACCTGAGCCTGGCCTACGCCGGATATCCGTACTTGGTGCGCCTGATGGTGCCCAAGGATCTGCGCGGCATAAAGATGGACCCGACCACCATCCCCAACATCAGCCAAGGCGAAAAGATCACCTTCGCCATCGTCACCTGCGTCGTCCTGAGCCTGCTCTTTCCCGTGGCCTCGCCGCTGTTCATGGGCTTCTTCGTCGGCGTCATCATCCGCGAATCGAACGTCCAGCCCTTCGTCGATTTCATCTCGGGCCCGGTACTCTACGGCGCCACGTTCTTCCTCGGCCTGCTGCTCGGCGTCCTTTTCGAAGCCAGTACGATCCTCGACCCCAAGGTCATAGTCCTCCTGTTCCTGGGCATCACGGCGCTGCTGCTCTCGGGCATAGGCGGCATCCTGGGCGGTTACCTGGTCTGGTGGTTCAGCGGCAAAACCTTCAACCCCGTGGTCGGCATCGCCGGCGTGAGCTGCATCCCGACCACGGCCAAGGTGGCGCAAAAGGAAGTCCACAAGGCCAACAAGTTCGCCGTCATCCTGCCCTGGGCCATGGGGGCCTCGGTGTCGGGCGTGATCTCCTCGGCGGTGATCGCCGGCATCTACGTGACGTTGCTCAGATGAGCGGGCGTATGCGCCAGCGCAAGGCCTACTGGCTGGGTGGCACGGCCGTGGCGCTCGCGGGCGTGGCCCTGGCCCGGCTGGTGGCGCCGGAGTTGGCCGGCACGCCGGGCCATGTGGCGCTGGGTGTCGGGTACCTGCTGGTGGCGGCCGGCCTGGCAACGCTGGCGGCGGCGACGAGGCGCAAGGACACGGAAGTTTTCAAGTATCAGAACGGAAATACCGGCGAGGAACACAGCCAATAATCCGCGCCAGCCGTATTCAACGAACGGCGTCCTTCCGGAGCGTTTCAAGTTTGCTACGAATCACCCGGCCACCACGGCAGCGAGGCGCTGCAATTCAGCTAGATCCCTGGGTTTTTTGGGACGGACAATGTCCTCATTGATCTGCATGACCAATCCCTTGATCACATCTGTCTTCTTGAGCTTGGTAACCTCAAGAATGGTGTCGATTTCCTCTTTCAAGCGTGGCGTCACCTTGAATGAAAGTCGCTTTCGGGGCACGCCACTTTTTGCCTCGAACGGCGGCGGTTGCTTCTGCAAAAGGGACTGGATCCTCAGCCCAACCGAAGCATCCGCGGCACAGCGGTGAATGTAATAGGCCAGCAGCCGCTTGCGGAACCCGGAAGTGGCTTGTGGGTCAATTATGTAAGCAGCGGCATCGAGAACCTCGACGAATGGCGCCGGAAGATTGACTTCGATTGGACGAATGGCAGTTTCCCTGGCCGCCTTGATGGCTGGCGTGGATTGCGCAGGTACGGAAACGACGGAATCGCACTGGTCACAGACCGCGACCAGAATGTCCTTAACCGTTCCAGGACCGTCGCTAAACGGCACATCACGATACGAGAACGTTGTCCCCACGAGCTTTTGGCAAAATTCGCAGAGAGCCTTTCCTTTTTCATCAGGCTCAAAAAACTTCATCTCGATTGCCTCACTTGTGTACGCTAATAAAGAATGCATTCGTATCGACAAAATAGAATTTGATGTACCATCCATCCCGCTTAAGCACGTGCACCACGATGCTTCCATCCAGATGATGGGGCGTTTCGGTGTGATGCGTTCCGTTGCACATTTTCACAATCTCCAGCACCTCTTCCTTTGTCACAACTCCGGAATGCAGAAGGTCCTTTTCATCAATTTCGCCGCGGACAGCATGTTGGAATACGCTACCTTTCAAGGCCTGTATCACTCGCCGCTTGGCATCCCTGAAGCCCATTTCCCGCCCACATATTATACGAATATCTTCGTATTTTCAAGGCATCTGAATCTGCCCTCAAAACAGAACATACCACGAACAACGCCATACCTCAACAACGGCGTCCAATTTCAAGTTCATCAGCACGGGAAGGGGTCAGCCATCCTCCGGCGACCCCATCCTCCTGGGACGGTTCCGGGACAGCATGCCTAATTGCCATTCTCATCGGAGCCCTTTACCGGCCCGGGCTTTCGTTTCTTGAGGCGCCGTTCCGGCATCTTGAACAGAGATCTAAGCCAATTGAGCATTTCTCTTCCCTCAAGGTGCGGACAAATGGGGACACGTACCTTAACGCGCCTGCGGCACGTTAAGGTACGTGTCCCTGTGCCACTCCCTCGCACAGCAAATGCGACGCCATGCCGCCGTCGCAGGGAATATTGGCGCCCCTGATCCAGGCGCTCATGTCCGAGAGCAAAAACGCCACCACCGGAGCCACGTCCTCGGGCCGGCCAGGGCGGTCCATTATGCGCATGTCTTCTTCGGCGCGGGCACCGAGCGTGGCCAAAAAGTCGGGCAGGATCGGGGTCTCGACGGGGCCCGGGCTGACGGCGTTCATGCGGATGCCGCGGCTCCGCCAGGTCCAGCGGTTTTGCATTGTCCAGACCACCAGGGCTTCTTTCGAGAAAAAATAGCACCGCCCGCCTTCGCTACCGACGCCGTGGCGGCTGACGAAATCGGCCACGCCCTCGAAGTCGAGCTCGGCCGTCGCCCGGATCTCGGCGAGCGATTGGCGCCAGCCGGAGCCGGCCAGCGAGGCGAGGTTGACGATGGCGGCGCCGTCGGCCAGGCCCGGCACCATCAGTTCGGTAAAATGCTTGAGGCCGACCAGGTTGACCTTGAGCACCGCCACGGGCGGTCTTGTGGGGGGCAGGCCGGCGATGTTGGCGATGCCATGGCTGCCCTTCGGCAGGTTATCGACCAGGGCCTCGATAGCGGCCTTGTCGGAGAGGTCGGCCTGGTGGAATTCGTCGACGTGGTGGTCGCACTGGTTGATGTCGACGCCGATGACCTGGCCGCCGAGCAGCTTGATGACCCGCGCCGTCTCGAGCCCGATGCCGGAAGCGCAGCCCGTGACGACGATGGTTTTCCCCCGCAGGATCTTTCCTTCGTTCATGGATCCCTGCTCCTCAAATCTCGATGACGTCGAGGTCGTTGCCCACCACCACCTCGCCGGCATAGCCCGAGGCGTCGAACAGGGGCTCGGCCCCGGGCAGGTGGTGCGTCAGCACGACCTTGGCGACCGAAGCTTCGGCCGCCATGTCGATGCATTCCTGCGGCGTGGCGTGGAAGGCGCGCAAACCCTCGATGATGCGGCGGCGGGCGGGCGGCAGCTCGGGGTCCGGCGCTGAGGCGCAGGCGTCGACCACCAGCACCTCGGCGCCTCGCGCGAAAACCACCAGTTCGGGACAAAACGCCGTGTCGCCGCTGACCACCAGCGAACGGCCCTGGTACGTGAAACGAAAAGAAATCGCCTCCATGGGCGGGTGCTTGACCGGGCCGGCTTCGACCAGGCATTCGTTGATGGTCGCACTCCAGCCGACGGCCACGTCGCGGACTTCGATGTCGTCGAACCCGGCCCGGGGGAAACCGAGCTCGATGGCCCATTCGGCCTGCTCGCGGTAGTAGGATTCGACCAGCCGCTCGTGCATCTCGGCCGTACCGGCGGGACCGATGACGCGGAGCCTTTGCCGGCCCGCGTTCCAACCGCCCCAGACGAACGCGGGGTAGCCCAGGATATGGTCCCAATGCAGGTGCGTGAGCGCCACGTGCTCGATCTTGCCCAGCGCCGCCCCGGCGGCCAGGAGCTGGCCGACGACGCCGTCGCCCGCGTCCACCAACATGGCTCCGGCGCTTCCCCATTCGACCAGGGCGGCGGGTTGTTGGCGCATGAGGTTCGGGCGCGGCGAGCCCGTACCCAGCAGCGTAACCCGGAAGCTGCCGCCTTCGGGCACCTAGGGTGCCTTTTTGAGGGCGACGGTGCCCCTGTCCTGATCGCCGTCCGTGGTGACGATGGCGAGAGTTTTTTCGTATCCCGGCTTGCGGATCTCCAGCCGGTATTTTCGGCCCGCCTCCAGGCCCCTTAGCCAGAAGTCGCCGAAAGCATCGGATTCGCCGGAGACGGTTTGCTCCTCGACGAGATCGAGCGCGCTGACCACAGCGCCTTCGATCACCTCGTCCGCGGCGGCGTCGATCACCGTGCCGGCGATCCAGGGTTTGGGTAGACCTTGCCAACGGACGCGGGGCTCGGTGAGAAATTCGGGATGGAAGATCTCCGCCGCCTCACCGTTCGCGTCCTCGGCGAAAACGATCGCCTCGTGCGGGCAAACATCGGCGCACCTCGGCAGCTCGCCTGCGTCGACGCGGTGGGCGCAGCCCGTGCATTTTTGCGCCACACCGAGCTCGGCATTGATAAAGATCACGCCGTAAGGACAGGCGTCCTTGCAGAGACCGCAATTCGTGCACTTGGCCGGGTCGATCCAGACCAAGCCGTCGGGCCGGGTTGCGATGGCGCCTTCGGAGCAGGCCTTGGCGCAGGGCGCGTTGGCGCAGTGCTGGCACATGAGCGGCAGATAGGACACCCGGACCCTGGGGATCCGGCCTCTCTCCAGCGCCCGGACGGCGATCCAGAACTGGCCGGTGTCGGGCTGCGGCCGGGTCCAGGGGGCGTAGGCGCTGCCCACGTGCTCGTCCTTGCAGACGATGACGCAGAGCATGCAGCCCGTGCATTTTTCGGCCTCGATGCGGAAGGTCTTAGCGGCCATCGGAACCTGCCACGATGTCCGAGACGTTGACCCTTTCCGCCTCTACCCGGAACCCGCTGACGTTCATTTCCGGGATCTTGACCTCCTCCCCGGCGCCGTATTTCTCGGAGAGCGAAGAGGAAATCAAGTTGATGCAGCCGCCCCGGTCGACGGGGCGGTTGTCGAGCGTCGCCAGATCGATCCTGGCGCCGTGGTCGATCGAAAGCGCGCCCGGGATTATCCTTTGCGTCACCACGGCACCCACCAGCACCGCACCTCGGGCGTTGTGCACCATGACGATATCGCCGGGCCCGATGCCCCGGACCTCGGCGTCCGTGGAATGGATCCAGCAGGGCTCGTACATGTAGCCGTCGGGGCCCGTGACCTTGGCGATTTCCCGGATCCAATCGACGTCGTCGCCTTGGACGTGGAAGCGGAACCGGGGGTGATTGGACATCACCGTCAGCGGATATTTTTTCGCGCTTGGCTGGTCGGGGTGCACGGCCCACCTGGCCAGCGGCGGGCGTTCGGCGTTGTCGGGGTCGCGCTCGGCAATCCGCGACGAGACGAATTCGATCTTGCCCGATGGCGTATCCAGCCCCTCGCCCGCCGCGTGGAACCAGCTGAGACCACCCTGGTTGGGCCCGACACCGTGTTCCTTCTTGATCGCCACCCACTCGTCCCAGGTCGGGCAGTCGTAGATGAATTTCTTTCGCTGCTTGAATTCCTGCCAGGTGAGGCCGTGTTTGGTGAACGCCAGCGTGCCCTCGTAGGCCGCTTTCAGCCAGTCGTCGACGGGGGGGAAGCATTCCTGCAACCCCAGGCGCTGGCCGATCAGGCGGTGAATTTCGTAGTCGCTCAGCGACTCCCCCACCGGCTCGACGGCCTGGTCCTGGTAGAACATGGCCAGGATGTCGCTGCGCTGCACGGTAACCAGGTCTTCGTGCTCGTAATTGGTCTGCGCCGGCAGCACCAGATCGGAAAAGGAAAGATCGTTCTCCAGCCAGGGATGGACGCCGACCACCATCTCGATACGCGGGTTGCGCAACGCCTCGAGCCAGCCGTACCCGTGTCCCCAGCTTCCCGGCTGGCTGCCGTTCTCGTTCCACACCATGCGGATGCCGGGATGGTCGTCGCTGGGGGGAAAGCGGAAGCGTTCGAACTGTTCCTCGGTCTTGGCCAAGGCGGCCGTGGTGCCGCGCCATTCGACGAAGGGCTCCTGGATGGCCTCGGCGGCCAGGGTGCGGGGGATGAAGACCGGCGAGGTGGGGCCCTTGCCGATGGCGTATTCGATCATCGGGTTCATGGCCACGCCGTGATGATCGACGTCGGGAAAGCGCGGCACCTGGGCCAGGTTCTTTTTGTAAAAGGATGGTGCGCCCGTCCTCAGGAACTGCCGTCCCGGGCCGCCGATGCCCTGCATGGCCAGCACGTAGGCCTCCAGCCTGGCGGCCTGGTGCGAGCGCGTGCCGCGGATCTTGGGACCGCCGAAATAGACCGAAAGCGTGGTCTTCTTGGCCGCCCACTCGCGGGCCAGGGCGCGGAGCGTGTGGGGCGGCACGCCGGTTTTTTCTTCGGCCCAGGCCGGCGTCTTGGGCACGCCGTCGTCTTCGCCCATGACGTGGCGGCGAAACTCCTCGAATCCCACCGTGTGGGTGCGGACGTATTCCCGGTCGTAGCGCCCCTCGTCAATCCAGACGTGCGCCAGCGCCAGATAAAGCGCCGCGTCCGAATTGGGCTTCAGCGGGATCCACTTGTCGGCATGCACCGCCGCCGCGTAGTTGAGGTCGGGCGATAGGGCAATGATCTTGATGCCGGCCCGCTTCAGCCATTTGGGCATCTCCAGGGCGCTCGATCCCGACATGCCGAGCCCCGTGGCCTCGGGGTCGTTGCCCGAGAAAATCACCATCTCGGCATGCTCCAGCACGTCGTCCCAGACCATGTCCTGGGGCGGCTCTCCCAGGGTCTCGTCGAAGCCCCAGACGTGCTTGGCGCCCCAGTAGTAGCCCTCCCAGCTGTCGGGATTGCGCAACTGCTGGGTCCACCAGCCCCAGCCCAGGTGCTGGCGCATCATGTCGAAAAGATAGTGGCCCCAGAAATGCAGCGACTGATGGTAACCCGAGTGCCCGTGGCCGTCGGCCTGGACCAGAACGGGCTCCATGGAGCCATATTTCTCATGAATGCCGTTCAACTGAGCGACGATGATGTCCAGCGCGCGCTGCCAGCTGATGCGGGAATAGCCGTCGCGGCCGCGCTGCTCGGCATTCGGGTTCGAAGGGCTCCAGCCGTCCCGCAACAGGGGATATTTAACCCGCGTGGCAGCGTCTACCCTGCGCTTGGCGGCAAATGCCAAAGGCATCTGCACTTCTTTTCTCGGTCGCGTGAAGACGCCCCGTGAGGTTTTTATCTCATAGAGTCTGACATCTTGGGGAATATAGAAGGGCAGCGAGCGCACGATCCTGGAGCCCTCGACGTGACATTCCAGGGGAAAATTCGATCTCGCCAGACCGCTCCCGGGATGGGAGACATAAACGATCTTTTTATCAATAGGGTCGGGCATCGAGATTGGGGATCGCCGATTTTCCGGAGTTCTGCCAGACCGCGGATGTCATCCCCGACTTCCCGGATGGCACCTGCCGATCAGCCCCAAGGTAGCATGAGGGCAGGCCAGCGCCAATCCGGGGCGCTCTCCGGCCGGCCCCGCCGGCCTGGACATACCGGGCAGCCAGGAACTGGCGACCCCGGCAGGATTCGAACCTGCGACCTGCGGATTAGAAGTCTTACATTCGCTATATTGACATAAAGCGCTGTGGGGCGCAATATGGCGCTGAAAGCCTTTGATATTGGGGGTTTCGGAGAGTCATGCAGATGAGCCGTATCGCGCCAAGTCGCTCGATTTTGCTTCCTGCTGCTTCCTATGTGCTTCCTATATGCTTCCTGCAGTGCTGCCGTGGTCGACAGACAACCCCGTAAGCGCATCACCAAGAGAGGTATCCAGGCCGCCACAATTCGGGACCGGGAGTACTTCCTATGGGACGATGAGGTGAGCGGGTTCGGTGTGCGGATCTGGCCGTCCGGCCGCAAGGTCTACGTCTACCAGTATCGCAACGCTCTGAATCGCACCCGGCGCCCCGTCATTGCCACCACGGACACGCTTTCGCCAGAGATCGCGCGCGAGATCGCCAAGGATTGGGCTGAGGTTGTGCGGCGCGGCGGAGACCCAAAAGCGATCGAGCGGGCCGCCAGGTCAAGTCCGACGGTAGAAGCGCTAGCAGATCGATACCTTTCGGAGCACGGTCCGAAGAAACGAGAAAGCAGCGTGCGGATGGACCGCTCCAACCTCCGAAACCATGTGCTGCCCGCCCTTGGCGACAAGCTGGTTATTGAGGTCGACAGGCGAGACATCGGCGCACTGCATCACTCCATGCGTGACACGCCGGGCGCTGCCAACAGGGTGCTCGCCCTATTGAGCAAGATGTTCAGCCTTGCAGAACGATGGGGCTTGCGGGGGGACGGCACAAATCCCTGTCGGCACATCGACAAATACCCGGAACAGAAGATAGAGCGCTATCTGAGCGCCGATGAATTAGCGCGACTGGCGGCTGCCCTCAACGAGGCGGAACACACCGCGACCGAGCTTCAGTCGGCGATCGACGCCGTCAGGATGTTGATATTTACAGGCGCACGGCGCGGGGAGGTGCTAGGTTTGAAATGGTCGGAAGTCGACACCGACCGTGGAATGCTGCACCTCGCTGATTCGAAGACAGGGAAGAAGACGCTCTACCTTTCGGGACCTGCCCTCGAGATCCTGAAAGGCATTGAGCCACAGCCCGGTAATCCTTTTGTATTTGCCGGCGCTAAGTCCGGCTCGGCTCTCGTCAATCTCAGCAAGCCATGGAAGCGCCTGTGTAAGGCAGCCCAGATAGAGGGCGTCCGCCTTCATGACCTGAGGCACTCTTTTGCCAGCATCGGTGCCGGGCGAGGGCTCAGCCTCCCTGTGATCGGCGCCCTACTCGGTCATCAACAAGCAGCCACCACACAGAGGTATCCTTCGGAGTAGAGATGCCGCTCTGCCGTTGCCCACCGTACCGATCATGGATGTCTCGGACACGGTTATAGGTTCGGCCAACCTGATAACTCATAGTGATCTCCTAAGCTGTCATCTCCCCCGCAACCGCTTGCCTCGCCGCCATTCCCATGGCGGCACGAACTCGCCACGCCACATTCCCCGCTTGGCGGCCTTGGCCTTCTCCTCGATCGCCACGTACAGCTTCGAGTAGCGCCGGTATGCCAACGCCCAGCCCGTATGAACCATGTTGGCCCCGATGTCATGCCCGTCAGCGGAGCATGTCGCCACGATCCTGCCGTAGCGATCGGTGTCTTTCTTCTCGCAGCGGACCTGTGCCCCAGCGATGAGGTCGAGCACACGCGCGGCCAACAATCCCCGCGCCGAGAGAGCGATCCCTCGCCCAGAGCCCGCGCCGCGCCGCGCAGCCGGCTGCTCAAGGGCGTGTACCGCCTCGCGGTGGCGGCGGCGGTCT
>PVBE011398740.1_pt1 | contig 20567 bp, 24 predicted proteins | sample 1631181 | NCBI WGS metagenome assembly PVBE01 (sample SAMN08397723, study PRJNA350692) | Marine metagenome, whole genome shotgun sequencing project. | isolation source: water | place: Pacific Ocean | collected 2012-04 | reverse complement strand
CGCGAAGACCTGATCCTGATCTGCTTCGACGACCTGATCGAGAACCTGGGCGTGCTGGAAATCGCCGAGACCCGCAACGACCGGGCGGTCCGCAGCCGCGCGCTGACACGCTGCGTTACCGCCTTGACCGCGCTGGAACTGGGGATCGACCGCGAAGCCGAAATGGCTGCCAGCCTCGCGCAATTCTATGGCGCGGCGAAGGCGCTGCTGCTGGATTCGATCCGCGCGGTCGACCTCGACAAGATCAGGGAACTGCGCGACGACCTGCGCGAAATCGCCCTGGCGTTCCGTGCCGCGCAGCGCGCCGCGCGCGGGGGCTGACCGGCGCTTCCATCCGGCCGCGCGTCGAGCGGGACAGTTGCAGGCGGGTTGCAGGACAATTCAACCGGGTTCGTCCTGCTCCCCGACATGGGCGCTTACCTTGACCAGCGCGGCGCCATATGCGCCGACCAGAGCGATGGCGGGGTCCGCGGCGAAGAGGTTGCCTTCCTCGATCTCATCGACGATCTTGACCATGCCCGATGCGGAGCCGCCCGCCGCGCGGGACAGCAGCACGCCGCTCAGCGGCCCGACCAGTTCCAGCGCGGCGCAGACTGCGGCGTCGGCTTCGAGCAGCCGGGCCAAGCGAGCGCGGCTGGCGCGCGGCGTAATGAACGGAGTAAGCTGGGTGGGCGCGGTGTCGAGAAGGTCGGCCATCGCAAGGATGGCATCGGATGCCGTTGCGAAACCGTCGACCGAACATGTGTCGACCAAGTCCAGCAGTCTGGTGTTCCAGAGAGGCATTGGCACGCACCCCGTATGAACGCGCCGTTTCGGGCAACGTTGCAGCATGAATACACTGCTATACTGGCGGATGTCATCCGCCCGGCGGCCAATTTCACCCGATAATTCTACCGGACTGTCATGGGGTACTTACCAAATGCTTAAGCGTTCTCGCTTTCGACGATCGCCAGCTTGAGCTTTGCCAGGGCCGAAGACTTCAGCTGATGGACGCGCGGGACGCTGACGTCGAGCACCGCGGCGATCTCGGTCAGGTTCAGTTCCTCGATGAAGTGCAGCTTGATGACCAGTTGCAGCCGTTCGGGCAGATTCCCGATCGCTTCGGCCAGAGCGGCGCGATCGCCCGTTTCCAGCAATTGCGCCTCGGCGTCGGGCTCGGCCGACTGGAAGGTCGGGTCAGAATCCGAATAGCAATCCTCCAGATCCACCACCCGCGTCGCCAGTTGCGTGCGCATTTCGTGATACTCCCCTATCGAAATCTGCAATTCCGCCGCGATTTCCTTGGCGGAGGGGTCGCGTCCCAGCGTGCTGCGCAGGTGATCGACGGCCGCATCGATGCGGCGCAGCCGGCCAGCCGCACCGCGTGCATGCGGCGACTGTGCGCGCAGCAGGTCGATCATCGCTCCGCGCACGCGCATTTTCGCATAAGCGGCAAAGCCGTCTTCGCCCGGCCGGTCGTGGCGCTGTGCGCATTCGGTCAGTGCGATCATGCCGGCCTGGATGAGGTCGTCGACATCGACTGCCGCGCCGCCGCTGCCTTCGTAATACCACGCCAGCTTGCGGACCATGGGCAGGAAATTGCCGATGCGCTCGTTGATTGCGCCGCCATAGGCGCGCTGCGCGTTGAAATGGGTATGGTCGTATCTCATGCAGCCAAGGCCTCCGTTTGATGGCCGAGTTGTTCTGTCTGTTCGGGTGTTTCGTCGCCCACGACCGCGATCACCTCGATCGGTTGCGAAGCGGGCAGTTCGTTGATCGACAGCACCAGGCATTGCGGCGCGCGCTGACGCAGCAGTGCGGTCAGTGCGCGGCGCGCGCGTGGCTGGACGATCAGTGCAGGGCGGACCGCAGCCGGATCACGCTGGGCGACGATGGCCGCGATGCGTTCGCCGATCGAGCGGGCGAGGTCGGGTTCGATGACGATTTCGCCAGAGGCGGGATCCTGCAGCCCGCCGACCACCATTTCCTCGAGCTGTGCAGCCAGCGTGATGACCGGCAACTTCGCATCGGGCGGGCAGGTTTCGCTCACGATCATCGCGCCCAGATCCGCGCGGACGATGTCGATCAGGCGATCGTGTTCGGCGGTCTGCTGCGCGGCCAGCGACAGGCTGGAGAAAACGCGCAGCGAATGGCGCAGCGAAATGCCGTCGGCGAGAAGCGCCTTGAGCACGCGGGTCACGGCTGCCAGCGTCAGCGGCTGCGGAGTGATCGTTTCGATCAGCTGGCCATGGCGTCCGCGCAAGTGGTCGATCAGGTCGCGGACCTGGTCGGGGCCGAGCAGGTCGTGCGCCCGGGTCGCCAGCAATTGGTGGATGTGGGTGGCGATGACGCTTTCGGGATCGACCGCGAGATAGCCTTCGGCAACCGCGAGGTCGCGCGTGCCGGGATCGATCCACAGCGCCGGACAGCCGAAGCTGGGGTCGACCGTCGCTTCGCCGGGGATCGGCTGTGAATTCATGGCTTCGCCGGTATCGATGGCGAGCAAGTGGTTGGGCTTGATCTTGCCCCCGCCGATCGCCGCGCCCCCCAGCGTGATGCGATAGCTGTCGGGATCGAGTTCGAAGCTGTCCTCTATGCGGAACTGCGGGACGATGAAGCCGAAGGTCTGGCACATCTGCTTGCGCAGTCCGGTGAGACGCGCGACCAGCGTGGCCCCGTGCTTCTCGTCGGTCAGGTGGATGAGGCCGTAGCCGAGCTGGACCGTGACCAGCGTCTGGTCGGACACCTCGTCGATCGCGATATGCGAAGGATCGGGGGTGACGACGGGCTCGGGCACGTTCTGCGCCGCGTCCTCGCGCTTGCGCAGGCTGTGCCACAGCCAGAACGCCCCGGCCGACAGCGGCAGGATGATCGACTGCGGCATTGCCGGAATGCAGCCGATAACGAAGAGGATGCACGCGACCGGCAGCCAGATCTTCGGATCGGACAACTGCCCGCCGATCTGGTCGGTCAGATTGCGTGCGTCGGATACCCGCGTGACGATCACTGCGGCGGCGATCGACAGCAGCAGCGCGGGCACCGAGGCGACCAGCGCATCGCCGACTGCCAGCGTGATGTAGAAGCTGGCGGCATCGCCCGCCGACAGGTCATGCGTCGACATGCCCAGCACGAGCCCGGCGATCACATTGATCAGCAGGATCAGCAGCGCGGCAACCGCATCGCCCTTCACGAATTTGCTGGCACCGTCCATCGAACCGTAGAAGTCGGCTTCGGTGGCGATTTCGCGCCGCCGCGCCTTGGCTTCCTCGGCGGTCAGCAGGCCTGCGGCGAGATCAGAATCGATCGCCATCTGCTTGCCGGGCAAGGCATCCAGCGTGAACCTGGCGGAGACTTCGGAGACGCGGCCCGCACCCTTGGTGACGACCATCAGATTGATGATCATCAGGATCAGGAAGACGAAGATGCCGACCGCGAAGTTGCCGCCGATCAGGAATGCGCCGAAGGCTTCGATCACCTTGCCCGCCGCCGCACCGCCTTCGTGCCCGTTGAGCAGGACGATGCGCGTCGAGGCCACGTTGAGCGCCAGGCGCAGCAGCGTGGCGAACAGCAGGACCGACGGGAAGGACGAGAAATCGAGCGGTTTCTGGGCGTTCATGGCGGCCATCAGCACCGACACCGACAGCGCGATATTGAGTACGAAGAAGACATCGAGCAGCATCGCCGGGATCGGCACCACCATCAGCAGGATGATGGTGAGGATCCCGAAGGGAAGCGCGAGCCCCGGGTTGAAGAAGGTCCGCGCGCTCACAGCCCGAACGCCCTGAACTTGTCATAGGCGGCGGCGATCTGCGTTTGCGCGCGGCCATTGCCCGGGCCGGTATCACCGAAGGTGGCGCGCAGCGTATCGGCCATCGAGGGCCGGGCTGCGGGATTGCTTGGCAGGGCGGGGGGCGCAAGCCCGCCCGAACTGCGCATGCTGCGCTGGGCGGGCTGCTGCGCGGCCAGTCCGGCGAATTGCTGTTCGATCCGCGGCCCGGTGCCTGGCAGCGGCGCGTCGCCATAGGCGCGCGCCACCTTGTCGCGCATCAGCGACATGACGTCACCGACCGAGCGCGGAGCGCCGCCGTCATAGAAGATCGAGCGATTGGCCCGCGCGGCCTGTGGCATCATGGCCGCCGCCGACTGATCGGGATTGCTGGCCAGCGCGCCGAGGAACTTCTGTGCTCCGCCGAGGCCGAGGAAATGCGCCAGATAAAGCTCGGCCGGTTCGGCCTCGCGTCCCAGCACGGTCTGCAGGCCGGCAGCGTTCTCGCGCGTCAGCTCGGCGGCCATCAGCGAGGAGGTGTCGGCATCGTAGCGCAGCGACAGCAGGTGGTCGCGCGTCGCGTGGTCGGCAACGCGGCCGTTCTTGCCGATCGCGGCGTCGGCCCATTCCATCCCGTGCTTGGCGCCGTGCCGGTCGAGCGTGCGCAGCCAGGTGGAGTCGATGAACTGGTAGAGCCCGGTCGCGCTCGAGGTGCCGGCCTTGGCGCTGGGATCGAGACCCGATTCCAGCTTGGCCTGCGCGAGCAGATAATCGAAGTCGACACCCGTCCGCGTGGCAGCGCGCGCAATGGCGCTCTGCACGTTGGCCGACTGGACTGGATTGATGGTAGGCACGCGATCTCCGGAATTAACTGTCCCGGGAGATCAGCAAGGTCCGTGCCAAAACCTGCGTCGTGTTCGTGGGCCGATCAGGCCAGCGCCATGCTCGCACCCTGCCGCGGCAGCGCGGTATAGGACGTGTTGCCGCCGCTGAGCGCGCCCAGCCGGTTCTGTACATTGCTGGCAATCAGGTTGCGCAGGCGGCGGTTTATCTCGTTCAGGCGGCGCACGGCATCGAGGACGCCGAGGCATTCCTCATCCATGCTGGCCTGATCGACGCTTTCCAGTTTCGCGCACAGATCGAGCTTGCCGTCGGTACAGTTGACGATGCGATCGAGATCCAGAGCGGCAAGCGCCTGCCGCTCACCCTGCAAAAGAGCGAGCATCTGTTGCAGGGTCGACAGGGTTTCCTGTTTGCGGGTCATTTCCCGACCTTTCCATAGAGGCCCGAAGCGATGAGGGCATCGGCAATTTCTGTGGGAATGAGCGGATAGGTGCCGGTTTCGAGCGCCTTGCGGATTTCCGCCACGCGATCATGATCGACGGGAACGTCGCGTCCGGCAGCCAGTGCCGAGGAGGCTACCGGCGCTTCGGCTTCGCGGGCCTGGTCGCCGACCTTGGGGGACGGCGCAATCTTTTCAGCAGGCGCGAGCGCGGCACTGGGCCGTCGCACCGATCCTCCGAATTCCGGCAATCCGACAATACGCATCGTTTCGCTCCATTAGCTGGTCGTTCAGGAGAACGGCGAAGGATGCGCGGGTTTAACACCCCGGCAATATTTTTGCCGGTTACGGCAAATCGATGCCGACCTGGCCCGGGCTGAGGACCATCGCGCGCAGCGTTTCGGTGCGTTCGCCGCTGGCGCGCACCTTGATCCATTCGCCCTGCGCGCCGTCTTCCACGGCAGAGCCCTGCCGGTTGAGCGTGAAACCCCGACCGCGCACCAGAATGCTGACGTTCTCACCGCGCTTGACGAGCGTTTGCCCATATTGCGGCGCGGCGTTCCGGGCGCTGGAGCCACCCGTGTCGACTGCCACATAGATCCGCCATCCCGCTGCGGGGCAGGCGACCTGCACCGACCGCTGATCGCGTCCGAACCATTGCAGGTCGAGCGGCGACTGGCAGGCCTGCAGACGCAGGCGGCGATCGACGGGCAGTTTTGCGCCGCCGGGCTGCCCGACCTCAGCCCCGGTGAATTCCGCCACCGCTCGGTCGAGCATCGACAGGTCCATCGGCGAGGCCGCCGCCGCGGAAGCTGTAAGGCCTGCGGCTACGAGTGATCCGAGAATAAGTTGGCGCATGGTCGTTCCTGACTCCGGCTTTGCAGAACCTGCTCCCGCAGCGGGAGCATTACAGGAACTTATTCAGCAAGGTTCGTGCCATCTTCGGGGCGGCGGAGGTAATCGACCGAAATGATGACCCCGGCGGCCGTATCGGGCGCTAGCAGCAGCCGCGCCGTGACACCTGCCCGTTCGGCTTCGTCCAACAGGCGGCTGCCCTCGGCGAGCGCTGCGTCCCGGCTGCCCGCCGGGTAGCCGATTTCGATCGTGGCCATCTGGCGTTCGTCGGTTGCCGCCGCGCGCAGCCATTCGGTGACACTTTCGCCGGGGGCGGGGCGGTGCACCGCGAGCGCGGCTTCGCCGGTTTCGGCGGGACCCGTCTGGCGCGCTTCGGGCGGCGGCGCAGCGCGTTCGCCTGCGGCATGCGCGGTGATCAGGAACAGGATCAGCGCCAGATCGGCAGTGATCGTCTGCCAGCTCGAGGGCGCACGCAGGATCATGCGGCGTGCGATGCCGGTTGCGCGGCGGAGGTGGCAGCGCCGGTACTGCGGATGCCTTCCTCGAGCCATTCCAGCACGGCCTCGCGGTCGCGCTCTTCCTTGCGGGACTTGCGGCCGATCGCACTGCCAATCGGGGCGAAGACGAAGTTCGCCGCGACCAGGCCATAGAGCGTCGTAATCACCGCCATTGCGATAGCGCCCACCAGTCCGGCATCCTGCGCCGACGCGCCCGGCGCCTGAGCCAGTGCGACCAGCGTCCCGGCAAGGCCCAGCACGGGGGCCAGTTCGGCGGCGTTGTCGAACACGCGCATCGCGGTTTGGGCATGCGCGAGGCGCGCATCAGCGAACTTCGCGTGTTCGCCATGGAGCGACTGAATCGACCGCTGGTTGATGATCAGGTCGGACAGGCTGTCGAACTCGCTGTCGCCGAACCGGCGCGGTTCGGCCCGCAGGAAGCCGTCGTCGGCGATCTCGCGCACCTGCACCGAAAGTTCGGCCTTGGCCTGCGCCGGGTCGAACGGCTTGTCGAACAGACCACTCAGCGCGGCGAGCGCAATACGGCAATCGGCTACGCCGCAGCGCAGCAGCGTTGCCGCAAGCGTACCGGCGAAGACAATGGCGATCGCCGCGGGTTCGAACCAGGTTTCCAGCATGGGGTAGCTACTCCTTGCAGCCCAGAACGGCGCGGCAAGCGCCAGTTTTATCCGGCGGACGAACTTTGCCGCATTCCGGCAAAGGCTTGCCACCTTCTGCCGGTTTCGCCGTTGCAGGGGCGGCAATCGCAGTTTGGCACGCCCCTTGCTGAATGGTTTCCGTAATTTTTGCGGAGGCTCAGATGAGCGAAGGTTTGTTCGGCATTCACGGGGCGGCACTGGAGATCCGGTCGCAGCGCATGGGCGTGCTCGGTTCGAATATCGCCAATGCGGCAACCCCCGGATACAAGGCGCGCGACGTCGATTTCGCCGCTGCACTGCAGGCACGGCTGGGCGGCGCTGACGCCGGCCGGGCGAGCGATGGGGCGATCCAGTATCGCATCCCGACGATGGCCAGCCTCGATGGCAACACGGTCGAGATGTCGACCGAACAGGCTGCCTTCGCCGAAAACGCGGTGGCTTACACGGCCACGCTCAACTTCCTGCGCGGACGGGTCGAAACCGTGACCCGCGCGATCCGGGGCGAATGACGATGAGCGGCCCGACATCCTTTTTCGAAGTAGGCCACCGCGCCATGTCCGCGCAGCTCGTGCGGATGAACACGGCCGCCTCCAACCTTGCCAATGCGGGCTCGATCGCCGGCAGCGAGGAAGAAGCCTATCGCCCGATGCGCACCGTATTCGAGCAGGAGCTCGACAAGGCCTCTGGCCTGTCTTCGGTCCGTGTCGGCGGGGTGGTGCGCGAAGATGTCGCCGCCATCCGCCGGCACGACCCCGGCCACCCGCTCGCCGACGAGAACGGCGACGTGTGGGAGGCTCCGGTCGATGAGAACGCCGAAATGGTCGAGATGCTCGAGGCCTCGCGCCAGTACCGCAACATGATCGAGGCCATGTCCACCGCCAAGCAACTGATGCTCGAAACGATGAGAATGAAATGATCACACCGATGACCAACCAGGCAGCCATGTCTGCGACGACTGCGTCCACGGCAACCTCCGGCCGCGGAATGGACGCGCTGGGGCAGGGCGATTTCCTGCGCCTGCTGACCGTCCAGATGCAGCAGCAGGACCCTTTCGACCCCGTCGACAACAAGGAAATGCTGGCGCAGATGGCGCAGTTTTCCTCGCTCGCAGGCGTCAGCGAAACCAATTCCATGCTCGAGCAGATCGCGGACAAGCTCGACCAGCTGATCGATACCACCGCCTCCGCTTCCGCATCCAATATCTGATCAGGGAGACAGTCCATGTCCTTCTATACCTCGCTCAATGGCATGAAGAATGCGCAGACCTCGCTCGGGGTGATCGCGCACAATATCTCGAACTCGGAAACCTACGGCTTCAAACGCAGCCGGACCGAATTCTCCGAAATCGTCGCCGGTTCGGCGCTGACCAATCCGCGGATGATTCAGGGCATCGGCTCGTCGGTGGAATCGATCACGCAGAACTTCTCGCTCGGCCCGGTCGAACAGACCGGTTCGGCGCTCGACCTGGCGATTACCGGCGATGGCTTTTTCACCACGCGGTCGGCTTCCGACGGGTCGACGCTCTATACGCGCTCGGGCTCGTTCTCGATGACCGAAAGCGGCAATATCGCGGATAGCGCAGGCAATCGCCTGCAGGTTTTCGCAGTCGATGCCAACGGCCAGGTGACCGGCAATGCCATCGGCGATGCGCAGGTGCCGCCGGTCAATGCCAACGGTTCGGAATTCGCCGGCGTGACCGTCACGGCTACGGGGATTGTCCAGGCATCCTATGCCGACGGCACGGTCGAACCGGTCGGGGCAGTGGCGCTTGCCAGCTTCATTTCGCCCACCGGTCTCAAGAAGGTCGGTTCGGCAAACTGGGAAGGCACCGGCCTTTCGGGCGCAGCCACCTACGGTTCGCCGGGCACGGGGGCTTACGGGTCGCTGCTTTCGGGTGCGCTTGAACGCTCCAATGTCGATATTGCCGAGGAGCTGGTCGGCCTGATCACCGCGCAGCGGAACTTCCAGGCCAACGCCAAGGCAATCGACACCGCGACCCAGATCTCGCAGACCGTCATCAACCTGCGGACCTGATCGAGATGGACCGCCTCATCCATACCGCGCTGTCGGGCATGCGGGCGTCGATGGACAGCCAGCGTGTCATCGCCAGCAACATGGCGAATGCCAATACGCTCGGGTTCCGGGCCGAAATGCTCGACCAGCGCGCAGTCACCATCGAAGGCCAGCCGAACGAGGCGCGCGCGATGCAGCGGGCCAGCGTGCGCGGCGCGGATATGGCTGCGGGCGAAACCATCGCGACCGGCCGCGACCTCGACGTCGCGGTGGAAACCGACGCGCTGATCGCCGTGCAGGCGGTCGACGGCACCGAAGCCTACACCCGCCGCGGCGACCTGTCGGTTTCGGCCACCGGTTTGCTGGTCAACGGCGAAGGCCGGCCGGTGCTGGGCGACAATGGCCCAATCACCGTGCCGCCGGTCGGCATCCCGGGGATCGCCCCCGACGGTTCGATCACGATCGCCGATCCGGCCGCGCCCGACCAGCCCCCGGCCGAGATCGGCCGAATCAAGCTGGCCGCGTGGGAAGGATCGCCGATCAGCAAGGGCCTCGACGGACTGTTCCGCGTCGAAGGCGGGGGCATCCTGCCCACCGACGAGGCGGCCACCGTCAAGGTCGGCTCGCTCGAACAGTCCAACGTCAAGACCACCGAAGTGCTGGTCGACATGATCGATGCGCAGCGGCTTTTCGCCATGCGCAGCAAGGTCATCTCGACCGCACGCGAAATCGACGAAAGCGGCGCGCAGCTCATGCGCCTCGGCTAGTCAGGGAAAGGATTAACCCATGCCCACTTCAGCCCTTCAGGTCGCCCGTACCGGGCTAGAGGCCCAGGATGCGCGGATGCGCGTCATCGCCAACAACCTCGCCAACGTCGGGACCACCGGCTTCAAGCGCGATCGTGCCAATTTCGCCACGCTCGCCTATCAGGACGCTCGCGTCGCCGGTCAGCGCTCCTCGGGCGAAACCGCATACGCCACCGGCCTCAACCTCGGGACCGGCGTGTCGGTCCAGTCGACCAGCCAGATCATGACGCAGGGGGCGCTCAGCACCACCGGCAATGCGTTCGATCTCGCGCTCGACGGCGATGGCTACTTCGAAGTCGAACTGCCGGGCGGCCGTGTCGGCTATACCAGGGCGGGCAACTTCACGACCTCTGCGGAAGGCCAGCTGGTCACGCAGCAGGGCTATGCGGTCCAGCCGGCGATCACCATTCCCGAGGGCGCGACGGCCATCGCGGTCGCGCCCGACGGCACGGTCTCGGCAACCGTTCCCGGCGAAGCGCAGCCGGCCGAGCTGGGCCAGATCCAGGTCGCGCGTTTCACCAACCCCGCCGGACTACAGGCGATCGGCGACAACTTCCTCGTCGAGACGGCCGCCAGCGGCGCCGCCGAAGTCGCCCCGGCGGGCGAAAACGGCCGCGGCAACATCCGCCAGGGCATGCTCGAATCCTCGAACGTCAACATCGTCGAGGAACTGGTCGAAATGATCGAAGCGCAGCGCGCCTACGAAATCAGCTCGAAGATGGTTTCGGCCGTCGACGAAATGCTGCGCAACGCCAACCAGACGCTGTGAGGAATTCCGCGATGAAGACCGCCATCTGCCTGCTGCCCCTGTCGTTCGCGCTTGCCGCCTGCGGGGGCGGTTCTGCGCGTCCCGCCGGGTTCGCCGCCGCGCTGCCGCCGCCGCCGCAGGCGGCGCCCGCCCGGCACCGCGATGGCGCCATCTACCAGGCCAGCCAGGGCTATGCCCCGCTCTATTACGGCAACCGTGCGGCGCGGGTCGGCGATATCGTCACCATCGCTCTGATCGAACGCACGCAGACGTCGAAGTCGACCAGCGGCTCGACCAAGCGCGATGGCAGCGTGGGTCTGTCGTTGCCCGAATTCATCGGGATCGACAGTTCCGATCTTAATGCGTCGGGCGGAGCGTCGTTCAAGGGGTCGGGCGACGCGTCGCAGGCCAGCTCGATCCGTGCCGATCTGACGGTAACGATTGTCGAAGTCCGACCGAACGGCACCGCACTGGTGCGGGGGGAAAAGGTGATGCAGCTCAGCCAAGGAGAAGAATGGGTCCAGCTTTCGGGCATCATCCGGCTGGCGGATATCGATCAGGACAACCGGATCCCGTCGATCCGCGTCGCTGATGCACGCATTTCCTATTCGGGCGCGGGTTCGGTCCAGCGGGCCAGCCGCGAAGGCTGGCTGTCGCGCTTCTTCGGCGCCGTATCGCCCTTCTGAGGATATCGATCATGATCCGTCGTCTCGCTCTCCTCATTCTCGCGCTGCTCGCGCTGCTACCGGTCCCGGCCGCGGCCGAGCGGGTTCGCGACCTGGGTCAGTTCCAGTCGGTGCGCTCGAACCAGCTCACCGGCTATGGCATCGTGGTCGGCCTCGACGGCTCGGGCGATGACAATTTCGCTTACGCCACGCAGGCCATGCGCGGCGTTTCGGGCCGGCTGGGGCTGCAACTGCCCCCGGGCGTCAATCCGGCGCTCAAGAATGCCGCAGCGGTTATCATTACCGCCGAACTGCCCGCCTTTGCCAAGCCGGGCCAGCGGATCGACGTGACCGTTTCGACCATGGGCAAGGCCAAGTCGCTGCGCGGCGGCGCCTTGGTGATGACCCCGCTTTATGGTGCGGATGGCCAGATTTACGCGATGGCGCAGGGCAACCTCGCTGTCGGCGGTCTCGGCGTGTCCGGGCAGGATGGCTCGAAGCTGACCGTCAACGTCCCCACCGTGGGCCGGATCGCCGACGGGGCGACCGTCGAACAGGCGGTGGCGAGCAATTTCGACTTCACCGAAGTTCTGCGCTGGAATCTCTACCAGGCCGATTTCCTTACCATCTCGCGCGTCCGTGATGCCATCAATGCGGTGTATCCCGGCATGGCGCAGGTCGAGGACGGCGTCACGCTCGCGCTGATGTTGCCGCCGGGCGCAAACACGCGTGCGGAAATCATGGCCCAGATCGAGATGCTCGACATCAATCCGGCCGAACGCGCGGCCCGGGTCGTGATCAACAGCCGGACCGGCACGATCGTGATTTCGAGCGCGGTGCGGCTGGCACCCGCCGCGATCAGCCACGGCAGCCTGGTCGTGCGGATCGACGAAAACCCCGCCGTGGTCCAGCCCGAACCGTTTTCGCGCGGGCAGACCGCGCTCGAACCCAACAGCACCATCACTGCCCGACAGGAAGAAAACGTCGTGTCGCGCGTGGGGCCCGGCGCCTCGCTGGCCGAAGTCGTCGATGCGCTCAATGCGCTCGGTGCCAGCCCGGCCGATCTGGTGGCTATTCTCGAAGGCCTCAAACAGGCCGGATCGCTGACCGCGGAGCTCGTGATCATATGACGTCCTATCCGATCAACCTGGCAGGCGCGAGCGTGCTGCCCGAGCGCGAGGCGGCCCCCATCCGGGGCGAGCTGCGCGAAGCGGCACAGCAGTTCGAAGCCATCCTGCTGCGGCAGATGCTGTCGAGCGCTCGGAGCACCGATTTCGGCGGCAACGACCTGTTCGGCGAAAGCGACGATACCTTCCGCGAGATGCGCGATGCGCGCTTTGCCGAAGTCACTGCGGAATCCGGCCAGCTTGGCTTTGCCGCCGCGATCGAAACCCAGCTTGCCCGGTTCCTGCCGGAAGGTGGCGACTGATGGCATCCGACCTCCTCTCGATCGCCGCCAGCGGCGCGCGCGCGGCGCGCGGCGCGCTGGATGTGACGGCGCAGAACATCGCCAACGCATCGAGCGATGGCTATGTCCGTCGCAGCTTGCGGATCGAAGAGGTCGCGGCCTCGGGCGGGGCCGGCCAGATCGGCGATATCTCGCTGTCGGGCGCCCGCATCGCGGAAATTCGCCGCAACGCCGATTCCTTCCTCCAGGGCGAGGTGCGCCGTACCTCGGGCGATCTGCAGCGCGCCGATGTCGAGTTGAAGGGCCTGCGCAACATGGAAAGCGCGCTCGAACAGTCGGGCGTATTCAATTCGATCGTCGAATTCGAAGCGGTGCTGCAGCAGCTTTCGAGCGATCCGGTGGACCCGACGCGCCGCGCTGCGGTCGTGGCCGAAGCCGAGACGCTGGCGAACAAGTTCAACATCACTGCATCGGGTTTCGAGGCAGTGGGTGAAGGCCTGCGTTTCGACGCGGAAGCGCAGGTCTCCGGTGCCAATGTCATCGGCAGCGAACTGGCCCGCGTGAACCTGCGCCTGACGCGCGCAGGCAGTGGCAGCAGCGACCGCGCCGCATTGCTCGACCAGCGCGACCAGCTGCTCGAACGGCTCGCCGGCTTCACCACGGTCGGCACCCAGTTCGCGGCTGACGGCACGGTCGCGGTGTCGCTGGGTACCAATCCGCCGCGCAGCTTCGTACAGGGCGGTACCGCAGGAACGCTGGCCTCGGCGACTGCTGCCGACGGCACGCTCAGCTTCAGCGTCGACGGACAGGCGATGGCGCCCGGATCGGGCAGCCTCGCCGGTGCGGCGCTCGCCCTCACCGAGCTCGCGTCGGTGCGCACCCGGCTCGATACGATTGCAGCGGGGATTGCCGATACGGTCAACAATGCGCAGGCCGCGGGCTCCGCGCTCGACGGTTCGCAGGGTCAGCCGATCTTTACCGGGATCACGGCAGGCACGCTCAAGGTCGTGATGACCAGCGGCCAAGGGCTCGCGACCGCGCCCGCAGGCGCGGTCGCGGGCAGCCGCGATGACGCAAACCTCAGCGCGCTGCGCCAGTCGCTTGCCACGCTCGATCCGGCGCAGCAGCTCAACGTGGTGCTGTTCGACGTCTCGAGCAAGGTCGCGGGCCGCAATGTCACGCAAAGCGCGCTGCAGACGATCGCATCGTCGGCGCGGATATCGCTCGAGCAGCAATCGGGCGTGGACCTCGATACCGAGGCGGCCAATCTGATCCGGTTCCAGCAGGCCTTCCAGGCCTCGGGCCGGGCGATGCAGACCGCCAGCGACATATTCGACACTCTCCTGGGGATCGGGCGATGATCAATCTGAGTACCGGCGCATTCTACGAGCGTAGCACCAGCCAGATCGGTGGGCTGCGCGCGCAGGCCGAAACGCTGCAACAGCAGATCGGTACGGGCGAACGGCTTCAGCGCTCGTCCGATGATCCGGTGGCAGCCGCGCGGCTGCGGATGCTGGCGCGCACCGATCGCATCAGCCAGGTCGACACGCGCAATTCCGAGCTGGCGGAAGCGAATCTGGCGCTGACCGACGAGACGCTCGGCTCGATTGCCGACCTCGTGGTCCGGGTGCGCGAACTGGCCGTGCAGGCCGCATCCACTACGCTGAACGACGATCAGCGCGCGACGATCGGGACCGAAATCGCCAGCCTGCGCGAGAACCTCGTGCTGCTGGCCAACAGCCGCAACATTTCCGGCCATGCACTGCTGGGCGGCCAGACTGCCGGCCAGGCCTATACCGATAATGGCACGGGCATCGACTACGTCGGCACCGGCGGGGTAACGCCGGTCGAGATCGGCGAAGGCCAGTCGGTCTTGCCGGGGCTTACCGGACCCGACGTCTTCAATTTCGATACCGCCAATGGTCCGAGCGACCTGTTTGCCGTGCTGGGCAATCTCGCAGCAGCTCTCGCAACGGGGGGAGCCGATGCGATCAGCGCCAGTTCCGCCGCGCTGGGCGAACTCGATGCGGGCCTGGAAAAGGTCACCACCGCGCAGACGGTTATCGGTTCGCGGCTCAACTGGGTCGATCTCATGAGCGAACGGCGCGAGGTCAATGCCGAACGCACGGCCGATGAACGCTCTAGCGTGGGCGGGGCGGATATCGCCGTGACGATGAGCAGGCTGCAGGAAACGCTCACCGTACTCGAGGCCAGCCAGGCCAGCTTTGTCCGCCTGGCCAACCTCTCGCTGTTCTCATTGCTGCGCTGATCGCGCCAAACCCGAGGTAGAATTCCAATGTACGCGATTATCGGCATCATCGTCCTGCTCGTCATGGTCTTTGGCGGCTTCATGCTCAGTGGCGGCGCGCTGGGCCCCGTCATGGCGGCCATGCCCTACGAAATGCTGATCATCGGCGGCGCCGCCGCCGGGGCGCTGGTGGCCGGCAACTCGCTCGACGGGCTGAAAGCGCTGGGCACCGCGATGGGCAAGATCTTCAAGGGGCCGAAGCACGACAAGCAGGACCATGTCGATGCGATCGCGCTGACCACCCAGCTGATGCGCATGCTCAAGAACGATGGTCCCGTCGCGCTCGAAAGCCATCTCGAGGATCCCGCCAACTCGACCGTCTTCAGTGCCTATCCCAACCTGCTCAAGAACGAGGCGCTGATCGCGCTCATCTGCGATACGCTGACGCTGCTGGTGGTGTCTTCGGGCACGCTCGAAACGCATGCCGTGGAAGAGGTGATGGACAATGCAATGAAGACGCATTTCCACGAGATGCACGAACCGCAGCACAACCTGCAGACGCTGTCGGACGCCTTGCCGGCCCTCGGCATCGTCGCCGCCGTCCTCGGCGTGGTGAAGACCATGGGCTCGATCGACAAGCCCCCCGAAATCCTCGGCAAGATGATCGGCGCGGCGCTGGTCGGCACCTTCCTCGGCGTGCTGCTGGCCTATGGCATCGTCGGCCCGCTGGCCGGCCGGCTCAAGCAGGTGCTCGAACAGGACGAACAGATCTTTCATGCGGTCAAGCAGGTGATCATCGCCTCGCTCTATGGCCATCCGCAGCCGCTGGTCGTTGAAAGCGCGCGGTCGGGTCTGGGCCATACGGTGCGCCCGGGGCTGAACGAATTGCTCGACGCGTTGCGGGGTAGGTAGGATGGCCACCGCAGCCGAGGGACGCAACGATCCCGCCCCGATCATCGTCAAGAAGGTGACCGTCATCGAGGCGGGTCATCACGGCGGCGCCTGGAAAGTCGCCTATGCCGATTTCGTGACCGCGATGATGGCCTTCTTCCTGCTGCTCTGGCTGCTTGGCGCGACCACCGAAGACCAGCGCAAGGGGCTGGCGGACTATTTCACCCCGACCCTGGTCAAGACCAAGGAACAGAGCGCGGGCGCCGATGGGGTGCTGGGCGGTTCCTCGCTGGTGGATGTCGACAATTACCCGCACGCCGCAGGGCAGACGGGGACGCAGACCCTGACCGTTCCGCGCGATGCGACCGGCGGCCCGCGCGAGGGCGCTGCCAGTATCAAGCGGATCCAGGAACGGGTCGCCGAGGCGATCGCCGAAAAGGAACGGCTCAGGCGGCTGATGCATCAGGTGCGCATGATCCCGACCACCACCGGCATCCGGATCGATCTGGTCGACGATGCCGATTTTTCGATGTTCTCGCTCGGCACGACGGTGCTGACCCCCGACGCGCGCGACCTGCTCGATCTGGTCGCCCAGGCGATCGTCCCCGAAGGCGGCAAGATCACCGTGCGGGGCCACACCGACGCGCTCAAATATCGCGATCCGAGCCGGGTCAACAACTGGTCGCTGTCGGCGGGCCGGGCGGAAACCACGCGCCAGAACCTGATCCGGCACGGCATATCGCGCGACCGCTTCCGCCGGATCGAGGGCGTGGCCGATACCGAACCGCTGATCGCCGACAACCCGGCGGACCCGCGCAATCGCCGCATATCGATCTCGCTCGAGAACTAATGGCCGCGCCCGCGGCTACTGCCAGCGCTCCATCTTGCGGTAGATCGTCGACGGATTGACCGCGAGTTCCTTTGCCGCGCGCGTGACATTGCCGGCATGCCGCGCAAGCGCGGCTTCGATCGCGATGCGTTCGATAGCGGCAAGCGTCATTCCCGCCAGCTGCCGTCCGTCCAGCGCCGCCGGCCCCGCTTCCACTGGCGGCTGGGCGGGCGAAGGAGCGCGGACCATGTCCTCGGCAGGCTGGGTGACGTCGGCGGGTGCTGCGGCGAACTGGGCCGGGGCCAGATCGGGAATCTCCAGAACAGTACCGGGCGAGGTGATCGCCGCGCGCCGCAGGACATTGTGCAATTCGCGGACATTGCCCGGCCACGGACGCATAAGGATCGCTGCGCGGGTCGCACTGCCGAGTTCGAAGGGCTTGCGGTTTTCCTCCCGCGCGATCGTGCGCAGGTGCTCCTCGGCCAGCAGCAGAATGTCGTCGCCGCGTTCGCGCAGCGGGGGCAGGTGAATCGGTATCACGTTGAGCCGGTAATAGAGGTCTTCGCGAAACCGCCCCTCGGCCACTTCGCGCAGCGGATCGCGGTTGGTGGCGCAGACTATGCGCACATCGACCGGCTCGGCCCTGGGCGATCCCACCCGCTGGATCATCCCCGTCTGGATGAAGCGCAGGAGCTTGACCTGCAGCTTGAGCTCCATCTCGCAGATCTCGTCGAGAAACAGCGTCCCGCCATCGGCCGCCTTGGCTGCGCCGATGCGATTCTCGACCGCCCCGGTGAAAGCGCCTTTGACATGGCCGAACAATTCGCTTTCGAGCAGGTTCTCCGGAATCGCACCACAATTGATCGCGACGAAGGCCTTGTCGCGCCGGCGCGAGGCGGAATGCAGCGCTTCGGCAGTTACTTCCTTGCCCGTGCCGCTTTCGCCCGTGACGAATACGGCGGCGCGTGAATTGGCGACCTGATCGATCGTGCGGAAGACGCTGCGCATGGCCGGCGACTGGCCGATGAACCCATGGTAGCGGGCCGGATCTTCGGCCGGGGCATCGCGGGTGTCGGGCGAAGATATCTCGGCTTGCTCGACCGCAGCGCGGATCGTCGCGAGCAGGCGGGTCCCGGCGACCGGTTTGACCAGGAAATCGAATGCCCCCAGCCGCATGGCGGCGATTGCACGCGACAGCGATCCATCGGCGGTGATGACCACGAAGGCGGGCGATCCGGCAGCGCGCTTTTCCAGCAGCGACAGGCCGTCACCATCAGGCAGCTGAAGGTCGAGCAGCGCCGCCGAAAAGCGCGTCGTGGCCAGCGCTTCGCGGGCTTCCGCCAACGTGGCGGCCAGCGCCACGTCGTAACCGGCTTCCTCGAGCTGGGCAGCAAAACCCAGCGCCAGCGAAGCGCTGTCTTCGATGATCAGGACGGCCGGTTTGGTCATGGGTTATTCCTTCAGCGCGAACTCGGCATGCGCGCCGTCGTTCTTGGCGTAGAGCCATTCGAGTTTCCGCGCGTCCCCGAAATGGGTCATGGCCCCGGCTACGAGACCATGGGCGATATGGGCGAAAGGGCGATGCGAGGCGTATTCGACCCGCAGGAAATCGCCGTCGTCATGCACCCTGACGCTGGGCGGCCGGGCATCGGGATAGAGCGCCTTCACCTCTTCGTGAATGTGGTCCTCGACATGCGAGAGCAGCGCCCCGGCATCGTGATAGCGTCCGATGATGTCCGGGTAGAGCACGATGAAGCGCTCGAACAGATAGGCGCCGAACTGGTGACACAGATCGGCGAAGTCCGTGCCTGTTTCGCGCGAGGCGGCCTCGACGACGCGAACCGCTTCCTGCCACGGATATTGGCCGACGCGGGTATAGGCGCCCCCATTGGGCAGGCTGGCATCGGCCAGGACCCTTTCGGCGAAGTCGGGGCCGCCGGCCAGATCGAGAAAGCCGACCAGCTCCGAAAATATGATGCCTTTCACAGGGTTCTCCAAATTGAGCTGCAAAGATTTGGTAACCACAATGCAAGAGCCGTGCCGGAGCTGGGTCCGTAAAATCGGACCAATTCGGTCCTCCACCGACGCAATATGCGAAAATTATTCGCAAAATGCAAAAGCGCTCTGGCAATTTGCAATTTCCGAGCTGCAATTTGCGTCCGCGAGTGACGAAGGGCGCGGATTTGCGACGTTCTGGCGGTTTGGCACGGTGCTTGAAGCAGGCGGGGCAAGCTTTGCGGAGAATACCCATGTCCAAATCGATAACGCGAAATGCTGTGGCCCTGCTGGCCCTTGGCTCGGTTGTTTCCGGCTGCGTGTCGGGACCCGCGCCCGCCAATTACCAAGCCGCGCGCTATGCGCCGCAGCACTATGCGACAGCAGGTGATCGTCAGCCGCAGGGCGAGTGGATCGAAACCGCGCCCGCCCACCCCGGTGCTGCGACCTGCCATGCGCAAAGCCCGCAGGAACTAAGCCAGTATCGCCGCGCCGCCCCGACCGAATTCGCTTCGGTCGATCCGCCGCTTGCGCCGGGCGACCGGCTTTCCATCAGGGTGCTCGGAGACAGCGACCGACTGTCGGGCACCTATGTCGTCGGCAACGACGGCACCGTCCGCCTGCGCGGGATGCCCCCCACCCGCGCAGGCGGCGGATCAATTGCAGCCTTCGAGCAGGCGCTGCGCACGCGTCTCGTCGGCGCGGGCGTGGTCCGCCCGCTGCGCAATGCGGTAGCGGTATCGCTGGTCGAGGAAGCGGGTGTCTCCGTTGCCGTCAGCGGCGCCGTGTTCGAACCCAATGCGGTGCGCGCCGGCGAACGCACGCCCGAAAGCCGGATCGGCCTGAAAGAAGGCGCGGTGAGCGGCGATGCCAACATCGCGCGCTCGGTCGCCACAGCTATCCGTGCTGCGGGCGGCGTGCGCCCCGATGCCGACGTCCGGCGTATCTACCTGATCCGCGACGGGGCCTATGTCGAACTCGACCTTTCGGGGCTCGTGCACGGCTGGTCCGCAAACGATGTCCCGATCACGGCCGGCGACCGCGTAATCGTCCCCAGCCGCAGCTGTTTCGACGCCGATCTGGCGCGCCCGACGCCGCTTACGCCTCCCGGCATCCGCGTCTACATGTCGAACCTGACGCGCAGCGCGAACAACAATGCCGGCGCCGGAATCGGCAAGGATACGATCTCGCTGCCCTATGGCACGCGGCTCCTCCAGGCTCTGGTGGCGGCAAATTGCGTCGGCGGCAGCTACATGCAATCCGATCGCCGCGCCGTGCTGATTTCGCGCAATCCGATCAACCAGCGCAGCGTGGTGATCGAACGCGATATCGAGAAGCTCGTGCGCGGCGCCGATCGCGACGCTTACGATCCCTTCCTGATGCCCGGCGATGCAATCGCCTGTTACGACAGCCGCTGGACCAATCTGAGCGAAGCCATCGGGATGGTTTCGCAAGGCGTCAGCACTGTTACACCGGCAATCCTGCTGGACAACGCGCTGTGACCACGCCGCCGCCCTCTCCCAGCACGCCAAACCCGCGCATTCTCGAGCGGGTCTGGATCTTCGTGCGTGATGGCATGCCGTCGGTCGGGCGGTATCGCCGCTATCTGGTGGCGCTCGCCGGGCCGCTGACGGTGGTCTGGGGGATCACCTTCGCCTATCTGCTGTTCGCGCCCGACCGCTACGACAGCCGGATGACCTTGATCCTGCCGGGCACCGGCGTGGGCGGGTCGATCAATCTGGAATCGATCGGGCAGGCGACCACCACCACGGCCTCGGCGTTTTCCAGCCCCTCGCTCAGCCCGACCGAGAATTACAAGCGGCTGCTGACCTCCGATATCGTCCTGCGCGACGCGGCGCGCCGGGCGGGAGAGGACGAGGGCGCGTTTCCTGCGCCGTCGATCAAGCTTATCGACCAGACCAATCT
>PVBE011711187.1_pt1 | contig 20569 bp, 16 predicted proteins | sample 1631181 | NCBI WGS metagenome assembly PVBE01 (sample SAMN08397723, study PRJNA350692) | Marine metagenome, whole genome shotgun sequencing project. | isolation source: water | place: Pacific Ocean | collected 2012-04 | reverse complement strand
TCACTGTCGTCCCGCAGGACAAGGCGCGACAGGCGCACGGACGTCATCGGTTCATCGCTCATGAGGACAGGATTATGGGCGATGGGCGGGTCGCTTTCACGAATCGCTCCGATGTCTGTTGGCGATCACCTCGTCCAGGGCCCCTTCCTCCTCCGCAAGGAACCAACCGCTGGCCTCGGCATCGGTGTGCCCGCATGAGGTGCACACCAACCCCCTCGTCGTCGCGGGATCCATGCGCCTCAGCCCCTCGGCCCCGCACTCGGGGCAGGTGCGATCGGCGCGAGAAGGCCAGAAGGCCGCGCTCAAGGTCCAGAGCAGGGCCAGTCCGCCCAATCCTCCCAGGACCCAGACGGCGATCCTGTCCGGAGCCTTCAGGGCCAGACCGAGCCCCACCGCGGTGGCGGCCAACAATAGCGGGCCGATCAACCACGGGTGACGCGCAAGAAAGTGGGGGCGGACGGGAGCGGCCATGGGCGTGCGAGTGTACGTCTCATCGGCATGCCCTGCTGCCCGCTCCCTCCCGGAGTTTTGGTTTGGCGATACAGCGACCTGTGCCAGGGACTCTCAGTTGGGCCCATGCTCCCGAACTACCACCGGACCGTAACGGTCGGAGGTGAGCCGGATGCCGTCGGGGACTACTGACAGAAGCTGATCTCGATCGCGTCGCTGAAGTTGTAGCCGGCGGGGCCACCGGTCTTGTCCCTATACCAGAACTGGAAGTCCCAGGACTCGCCGGGGCTGATCGGACCCGAGGGGGGCAGGTTGTTGAGATCCAGGGGGTGGAACACCTGGCCGAACGCGTCTACCTGGACCACCGGCAGACGCGCGAAGCCGCCGGAGATGCACAAGAACCCGTCACCCAGGGGTTTCTGGGTCTGTCCCTGACCGTAGAAGAAGATCCCGAACTGTTTGGCGGGGCAATTGATGGCCATCAGGGTCAGGTTGTTGTCCGAGATGGATGTCGATCCGCTGGCGGAGATCTTGGCTGCGTTGCCTGTGGAGTTGGGGTTGGCTGTGCAGTAGCTCTGGATCGATCCATCGCAGGTCGTGAGCTTGGCCACGAGCGTGTTCCACGAGGAGTTCGATGGCCGATGTTCGTGGTGGCCCCAGAAGACGCCGGGGTCGGCTGGGTCATCGTTGGTGGCGCTGTAGTCCCCCCAACGTCCCGACGTATTGGTGCCCTGACCGGCCTGGACCATCTCAGGTGCGCGCAGCGTCCCCAAGGGGTCGCTGGCTATCCTGTAGACCATGTTCATGCTGATGTACTCATTGGAGGCAGAGCGCGCGAAGGTCATGGCCATGTTCTGGTCCGCGTCCGCCCAGATGCTGGGGAAGAAGGTCCAGATACCCGAGCCAAGATCCACGTCGCCGGACTGGACCAGTGAGGGGGATCCAGAATTGGGCCAACCTCCGAGGTCGATCTGGTACCAGCGTGCCGTGGTCCTGCTGGAGCCCTGGTGATGGGTGGCCCACAACTGTCCGTCCCGGATCATCGTGCTCCAAAAGCGTGCCTCGAACAGCTCGGGGCGCGATGAGGTGCCCTTCTGGGGCGGGTCGGCCGGGTGGCTGTAGCTCGGTACGGTCAGGGTGGTGAACTGGGTCGTGGGTGTGCCCAACGGGTCGGTGATGGCGTAGAGCCGCACGCTGGAGGACGTGGTGAACTCGTTGGCCCAGAGCAGATACTGGATGGGCGTCCCCGTGTCGTAGTTGACAGGCATGCCAAAGGACTGCCTACCGCTGATCACGGTGCTGGTGAAGGACTTCTTGCCTCCATTGATGACCGAGGCCTTGTCGACCATCACCACCAGGTACTTGTCGGGCCCGAAGTAGTCCGCGCTCATGTAGATGACGGAGGCATCCACGGAGATGTTGGGTGAGTCAATGTCGGTGTCGTTCACGAGCGGGCCACCATTGATGAAGTAGGTGTGCCAGGTGCCCGAGGGGTCCCCGTCGTCGGATACGGCGAACAGGAAGCGGCCCTTGCCATTGTTGCGTTCATTGGCGAAGGCGATGAAGCGGTCCGTATGGGGATCCCAGATCACCTCGGGGTCGAAGACGAAGGTGCCTGCCCCCACGGAGCCGAAGAACCCGCTTGAGCCGTTGATGTCCTGCTGGAAGACCAGCGTTCCGTCCTTGGTGAATCCGGCGATTCCGCCATTGACCATGCAGACGATGTGACTCATGCCCACAGCCATCTCCGGGTCGGGTGGGGTCCATCCGGTATTGGAAAAGGCCAGGAAGTAGTCGTCCACACCGTATGTCGGCGGGCCATCGGGGCGATCCTCGACGTTGCGCGCATCGAAGGAGGGTGGATCATGGGGGCGAGCACCTTCATCCAGGCCGGGGAGGCTCTCCTGTGCGACCCGTGTAGAGTCGTCCTCAAGAGGAGCGAATTCATGGTCATGGGGTGCCAGCAGTGTCAGGTTTGCACCACTGCTGTCTCCCTGGCCCGCGTCCCCGTGCCAGGCGAAGCCCATCAATCCGGAGTCTTCCAGGAACACACGACCCGCACCGTGGGCCACCGCGATGGACTGGGTTCCCGACTCTGTTGCCGTGACGCGGAAGGGCTCATCCAATGCCGCGCCGGCTCGGCTCAGGAGGCTGGCGAACAGACCCGACTCCAGCTTGGGCCCGTCCGCGTGACGGTTCCAGGCCGCCAGGCCCTGGCCCTGCTCTGACAGAGCGACGGATAGACCGCTCAGGTAGCCGGGACCACTCTGCTCAAGAACTTGTACCGCCTGCGCCTCGAGCCGATCCCCCTCGCGGCTGTAGCGTCGCAATCGGATTCCATAGCCATCAGCCTCAACCTCAAGCCACCCGATCAGGATCTCCCCCGATGGGCTGGCCGCGACCGAGGGTTCGATGGGTTGAGCATCCTGAGCGCAGTCCACGCGCCACTCTTCCCCGACCAGGACGTCCCCGTCCAGGCGTCGGGCAAACACACCGATGGGGCGGCCGTCCACGTCCACTCGGGAGTAGGCGACGATCACTTCGTCGCCGGAGGTGCATGCCATGCTGGGGGGGCCATGGCCCAGGGCTTCTCCGCTGTCCACCCGGAAAGCGTCACCGGCCGGGAGCCCGTCGGAGCCAAGCCGCCTGGCCAGGATCTGGGGGCGACCCTGCTCACCCGGAGAGAGCCAGGCGACAAGGGCGTCACCGTCGCTGAGGGCCACGATCACCGGCTCGGTCTGGTGTCCGCGCTTCTCCTGATTGACCAGGACCTCGGCCGTGGCTGTGCCCAGGTCGGGAGCGAAGCGTCGAGCCATGATCGCTCCACGGTCCCCGTCATGACCGAAAGAGCGCCAGGCAAACCAGGCGTGGCCCGAGGAGTCGAGGGATACCGCTGGCTGCATCTGCATACTGCGTGCGTTGGCGTTGATCTGAACCTCGTCACCCAGGGGACGCCCCTGGCCATCGAACCGGCGTCCGTAGATCCCGTAGGTTCCTTCCTGTTGGCGCCGGCTCTGCCAGGTGAGTAGCGTGGCGCCGGTGTCATCGTGAGCCACGGCTACCCCGTTCTGGGCACTGCGCTCGAACTGGTTCGCTCTGCGCTCAACCCGCAAGGGGCCCGGCACGCTCGCGGGTCGCTGCTCGGTCTCCTGGGCCGCACTGGGGACGGATAGCAACGCTGTCAGGACAGGAACAAGAAACGATCGGTTGAACTGCAGCATGGTTGAGCCTTGGGGGTGATGACTGTCTAACCTCGGTACGGATAGCGAATTCTCGCAGGAATCGTCCGGAATCCTCCCAGCGGAGGATTCCTGGATCGTCCCAGTATCAGTATCGCCTTCCTGTCTCCGGTCGCAATGCTGCACCGCCGGAGGGGCCTTTCCCGGTGTTCTAATGCTGGTCAACCCGCTCCAAAATGTGATGTGGAGGCGAGGCCCAGCATGAGAACGGATCCCGAAATACAGATCCGGCAGCCCCATCCCCGGGCTCCGTTGCGGCGCCGTCAACTCGAGCTCAGTTGATCGTGGCGGCGATGCCCCTTGAGAAGCGCGAGGGGTTCATGCCGTCGCGGTGCCACCACTGGAAGCGCCAGGTGTTGCCGTTGCACAGGGACCCGCCGATCATGGGAACCGAACCTCCGGGAGCCGAGAGCGCGTTGAGCAGGTCAATGCTGGCCTGTCCGCCGGTGATGGCCATGGCGTCTTTGTCGTAGCGGCCGATGGCGGAGCCCGCGAGGCACAGCTCGGATGTACCGGTTGGATTCACGGGGATCGTCCCGAGGCCAACCAGAGGGTAGGTGAACTGGCCCTCGAAGGCGCCCGAGGTGGCCAGGGTCAAGATGATGGAGCCCATCGAACAGTCACAGGTTGAGAGGCTGGCGTCGGCGACGTTTCCTGGGTGACTGTCGCAGAAGATCGTCGTGCAGAACGGATCCCCGCAGTCGCTGGTTGCGTCGGTGTACATCCGCATGAAGAACTGCCCCCCAGGATTGCTCGGCGCTCCCGGGCATCCACTGCCGTTCACGTACCCTCCAAACCAATAGCACCCGGGGCTGAGGGTCGGATTGACGTCGATGGCGAAGAAATCCCGGCTGCCAAGACCCGTGGCGTGGGCCAGGCCGCAATTGTTGGTGAAGGCGGGCTGGTATACCGTTCCTTCCCCCTCGGGGAACCAGGCCGGATCGTGTCCGGATATAAACGGACCGCAAGCGCCACCTCCGGTGGAGGACCATGTATGGCTCCAGCCGAATCCGTCCAGACCCAGACCATTGCCGTCGTAGCCGGGGGCGCAGGTGCCGCCGTCAGCCTCCATGCAGAACTCGTACCCGGCCAGGCTCAGGTCCAACGTAGCCAGCCAACAGGATCCGCCCCCGGGGAGCGTGATCTTGGGCAGGAAGCTCGACTCGTTGATGCAAACGGCCGCCGAGGGCAGATCACAGGGCACATAGCTGTCGTAGAACTTGAACTGCCAGTCGACCGTGGACATCGAAGTCGTGCAGTATCCGAACTGGAAGCCATCAATGAGGTAGGAATCCTGGGGCCCCGGGTTCCCCGTCTTGTTGGAGTTGGCTGACCCGGGGAGAATGCCCTCGTCGATCACCTCGGCGTTCGCGGGCAGTGTCGAGAAGTAGCCCATTCCCGTATCTGCGTTGAAAATAACGTCTGGCCCCAGGTTGGCTGAGCTGTTGGAGCCCCTTGTCCAGACACCGGTGCCCACGTGGTAGATGCCCGCATCACGCACCGGACCCGAAACGGGTTGGATGAAGCTCGCGCCATTGCCCGACCCCTGTGCGAGCAGAGGGGTACAGAGGAGCAGGGTGAGTGGGCCTAGCAGTTGTGTCTGGTGCATGATCAGCTAACCTCAGGCTGGTGTAGGAACGGGGCTGTCGGGGACGTGGGCGTTCTGCACTCCATTTGATCGCTTTTCCCTTCTCTTGGTGTGACTCACTGCGAGAGGGGCAAGCCCGGAATGGTTCAGGGCCTAAGGATGGGAGCATGGCTCGATTTGTTCCCATTTCCCTTCTCTTGGTGTGACTCACTGCGAGAGGGGCAAGCCCGGAATGGTTCAGGGCCTTAGGATGGGAGCATGGCTCGATTTGTTCCCATTCCGATCCCACCCCCGGACCTGGATGCCTGCGCCCACAAGGGGCAGGCGGGGCGGTTGCTGTGTCTATGCGGCAGCGTGACCATGCCCGGTGCCGCGCAACTGGTTGTGCGATCAGCCCAACGGGCGGGCGCGGGTCTGGTAACCCTCGCAGTGTTCCAACCCGAAGTCATCCACAGCGTGAGTCCGAGTGCGCCCGAAGCAACCTACCTCGACCTATCACGGAGCAAGGACCTGTTCGCCGGTCGCCTTCCGCAGGAGATCGACGCCCATCCCCACGACGTGCGCGTGGCCGGTCCGGGGTTGGGAACAGGAGGCAGCACGCGTGCTCTGACGGCGGCGCTGGTGCGCTCGGCTTTCGAGGGGCCGCTGGTCTTGGATGCCGACGCCTTGACCGTGTCGGCCACCGACCCGGCGGACCTGGCGGACTGCCGCGGTCCTCTGGTGATCACACCCCATCCGGGCGAGGCGACGCGCCTGCTGGGCCGTCCGGCTCCCGACGATGATGTGGGCCGGGAGGAGGCCGCGAAGGAGCTGGCCGCAACCACCGGATCGATCTGCGTGCTCAAGGGCGCCGGCACGGTCATCAGCGATGGCGAGAGTGTGTTCCGCAACGGAACCGGCAATGCGGGCATGGCCACGGCGGGATCAGGAGACGTGCTGGCGGGAGTTCTGGCCGCCTACCTCTGCTGCTGTGGAGAGGGTTTCACTCCCATGGACGCCGCCTGTGCCGCCGTGTTCGTGCACGGTCTGGCTGGAGACCTGGCCTGCGACGAGAAGGGCGTGCGGGGGGTCGTGGCCACGGACCTGATCGGCTTTCTTCCCGCCGCACAAAAAGCACACCTCGAAGGGGCGCGGGATTGAATCGAGCCCTGGCTCTGGTAGCGGGGATGCTGGTAGCGGCCACTGGCGCCAGTGCGATGGCGCCAGTGGCCGTTCAGGCTTCGGATGGTCTGGCGAACGAGTGGCGTGCACGCCGCTGGGCGCTGACACCTGAAGTCCACCGCGTGGCTATCACGGAGGCCCTGGGCTCCAAAGACTGGAGTGCGGTCTACGGTGCCCTCGATGCGCTGGCTCGGGATGAACGCAGTGCGCGTTGGGGGCTCGCCCTGTTGTCGGATGGCGGGGGCTTGCCTACGAACCTGCTCAGTCATCCGCATCCGAACGTGCGGGCGAGAGCCCTCGACCTGTGCACCCTTGCGCGGCGTGGTCTGGATCCGGAGTCTCCCTTGGCCCGTGCGCTTGCGGAGGACACCTTGGAGCGCGTGCGCCATGCACTGGTGCGGCACCTGGCTTGGACAGCACAACCGGAAGAACGCTCGGACCTGCTCCTGCAGCTGGCGCAGGAAAGTGATGAGGCTGCCCAGGCGGCTCAACGCTTGCTGTACTCCTCGGGGCCGGCCGCATGGCCTCAGCAGCTGAAGGGGTTGGCCGACGAGAGTGAAGGACTGGAGGTCGCCCTGCTCAAACACCTGGAGGAGCTGCAGCGGGCGCCTGTCTCTGTGGACCTCATCGGCGGTCTGCGTGCTCTGGTTCGAGAAGAGTCCGCTGCCGGCGTGCTCGTGGAGGGGCTGGCCTTGCACGGCGAGCTCGATGGTGCCGCGGTCCGGGCGGACCGGGAGCGCATGGTGCGGGGGTGGTTCCTCCTGAGTCCGGATCCGAAGGGAGATCTCGATGGTTCCCTTGGACTCGAGCGGCGGCGGCAGACCCATGCACTGCGCACCGGCTGGGCGCGGGAAGGAGACGTGGGGCTCGGCCGGATCCTGTTCCGTGCGGGCGTCGAGCTGGCTCAACGGGAGAGCCGACCCGGGAGTGCGGACGATCCCGCACCGGAGTTCACAGGCCACCTCGCGGGAGCCGAGGAGTTCCTGGGCGCTTCGGGGCAGGGTGCCTCGTTCCTCCTTGAGTGCGCAGGAGAGTCCCTGCCCGTGGGTGAAGTACTACGCTCTTCCGCGCTGCTGACGGATGAGCTGGCCGAAGAGGTCTGGTCCCTGGTGGGCGCACGAACCGACACCATGGACGAGGACTCCGACTGGGAAGGGCTGCAGTGGGTGCTGGCTCCTGCAAGGTCCCGTTCCCTGCGTTGGACCGCAGCTGCGGTGATTGCAGAAACCTGGGTGGATCAGGGACTGGCTGGTGTCGTGGAGGAGATGCTCTTCGGTCTGCTTGAAGATCCAGACAGAGACCTGAGACGGCGCTCGTTCCGCTGGCTCTGTGATGCACCCGGGTTTGCTCGACGGGTGGAGCGTCTGCACGGGTGCTGGAGGCGCTTTGTGGCTGAAGAGAGGCTGCTTCACCTACGCTCACTGCCCCGCAAGCAGGCAGCAGGTCCATTCCTTCCGGACCTCCTTGAGCTGTGCGCCATGCCTTCGGGGCGGACGGCCCCCGTCCTTGAACTGTTGGGGCCCTTCCGTGAACGGCAGGAGGTGCGCGCCACGCTGGAGTCCTGGCACGAGGAAGCTCTGGTGGAGTTGGAGCAGGCGGACAGTGGACCGTCCTACCGAGCCGCCCAATGGCGCGGCAAGGCCATCGCTCTGGCGCTCGGATCGCGCTCAGCAGGGAACCTGAAGGAAGGGCTGGTTCGCGTCATCGCGAGCCCGCCCGGATCGGACTTCTTTGTCGAGGCAACCTTGCCCTACGATCCGGAGTGGTCCAAGACCCTGGCCGGGCTGCTCGCGAAGAGCGCAGAGGGCCGCCGCGAGCTGCTGCGCTTCCTGGGACCGGCCACCCCGCGCCGTGTGCGCGTCGAGGCCGGCATCGGGCTGGTTGCCCATGGTGAGGGCGCCCGGATTGCCGAAGGTGTTCTCTTCAAGGATTACACGGGCTGTGACGTGGACCTGGGCATGCGCGTCCTCGAGGCCCTCGGGGCATCCGATTCAAATGACGCGCGTTCGTTCCTGGTGGACGTGGTGTTGGATGCAGATGATGCGATGGAGCGCCGGTTGGCCGCACTGGATGCACTTGCGCGGACGGAGGACTTGCAGGAGATCCTGCTGCGTACTCAGCAGCCGGAGCTGATCCTGAATGCGGTGTCCGCTTTGGGGGCACGAGCCGAAGCCGGAGAGTCCGGCGTGGGGGAGTTGTTGTTCATTGCACTGGCGCGCGTGGAGAGCCGGGTGGGATCTGATCGCGAACGCGCGAGTGATGGGCAGGTGGCGGGGGAGTTGTTGCTCGCCTGCATTCGCTCGGGGGCCGGTGGCAGTGCCCTGGAACGGCGCGCCTTCGCCGGGGCACTGGAGGCCAGCGGTGCGGATCTGAAGGAGCGCTTCCGAGGGCTGCGCCCGGCGGCGACCGAGTTCCGCTTCCGCTTGGAGCTGACGGCTGCTGAGGCACTGGCAGAACGCGGGCACCTGGGTGGAGCGCTGACCGATGCGGGAGACTGGGAGCGGTTGGACGGCCGTTTGTTGTTCGAGCTGGCGCAGCTGGATGCCCAGGGAGAGTGGGGGAGCGCTCTCTTGCGCGCGGCTCGGGTGGCGCTGCAAGGAGAGCCTGTGGGTACGGACACTGTGGGGCTCCTGGATCGGGTCGTTTGGCTGGGATACAGGCTGGGCGTGGAGCGTGGCGACTGGGCTGGCGTGGGGGAGAGCGTCTCGTGGCTGCTACTTGAGACGCTGTTGCGCGGGTCGCGGAGCCAGGGATTCGGGGAGCGGCTCGGGCGCTTCGATCGGAGGTCGGGTGTGGACCCGTTCGCGGATCTGGGCGCGGCCGCGCTCCAGGCCCGTGGCTGGGAGGCCTTGGCCCAGGGAGACAGGTTGCGGGCGCGAGCCTTGGCAGCTCAGGCCCAGGTCTGGCTGGGGGGGTCGGACAAGGCTCGGGCCGGGCAGGCGGAGTTGATGGAGGCCGTGGCGCGTTAGGAGGGCGCGGCACGGCGACCACCCGACGCGAAATCCCGCTCACCCTCTCGCCTCCCGCCTCGGTAAGATACCTCCGTCCCGTTCGTCCAACCCGCAAGCCCAAGCCCCATGAGCATTCTAGAAGTTGCCATTCCCACAGGTTCTGTCGAGACCCTCGACGACGGCATCGGGTTTGTGGGTCTGGTGGACCGCATGCAGCAGGACGCTCCCCTCAAGGTCGTCAACTCCGCGCGTATCTCCTACGACAAGCAGAAGGACTCCGTGGGTGAAGGCGACCGCAAGCTCTCCGGATTCCTCTGGGAGCACGGGCACACCTCTCCCTTCCGGCACAGCTTCTTCACCTTTCACTGGAAGGCGCCGCTGTTCGTCTTTCGGCAGGCGTTCAAGTATCAGGTCGGCTCCGGCTGGCGCACCTACGACGTCGATGGCCACGAAGTGGCTCTCGAGGTCTTCGACGTCATGTACGACACGGACAAGGGCTGCTCGTGGAATGAGATCTCCGGCCGCTACGTGAAGTGGACGCCGGAGTTCTACGTTCCCTCTGTCATGCGCGCCAATCCCTCCCACGGGAACAAGCAGGCTTCGGTCTCCCTCCCTCCCGAGTTCGACCACGCCGGCGAGCGGGAGGCCATGCTGGCCGAGTGCAATGCGCAGTTCCGCCTCTACGAGGATCGCATCGAGCGCGGTGTGGCCAAGGAGATCGCGCGCATGTGCTTGCCCCAGACCCTGTACTCCCAGGCCTACTGGACCGTCTCACTGCAGGGCGTCCTGCACTTCCTGGATCAGCGACTGAAGACCGATGCCCAGTACGAGATCCGGCGCTACGCCCTGGCCATTCGAGATCTCCTGGCTCCCGAACTCGAGCAGCTGGGCATCGATCTGGCCGGGAACGAGTAGAGGGAGGGGGCGAAAAGCCCGTAGGGAGCACGGATTCCCCGTTGAACCCCCTTTGCTCGGGATCGTTACAGACAAGGCCCGTGGCCCTCTACACTGGTATCCCATGCAACTCCCCAGCCACCTGCACCTCGCCACCTTCCTGGCATGCCTGAGCCTGTCCGGCACGGGGGCGTATCTGGCCGGCGCCCAGGGTGAAACCCCGCCGCAGGAGCCCCGTCCCGAGGATCCCCGTGCAGTCCTCAGCAAGACCTTGGCCCAGGCCGGCATTCACCTGGATTTCGACCACCAGGCCGTCTCCACCTTGGCCCGGATCGAGGTCACCGACCAGCTTCTTGAGTACCTCGCGGTCCTGCCCCACGGCGCGGCGCACGAGGCCATGCTGGTCCTCGGTGGTCAGCGCTCGCCTGAGGATTCGGTGGTCTGGGCCGAGTTCCTGAACACGGCCATCCTGGCTCTCGGGCTTGAGCCCGGCCAGAACGCACGCTGGGTCGAGAAGAACCCCACTCCAACCCAGGAAGAGCTGCGCCAGGGCGTCAGCGCCTACGACGTCTTTCCCCCGGAAGGCGATGGCCTGTTTCTCTACCTCGCCTGGCGCGAGGGGGACGAGCGCTACGTCTACCGTCTCGAGGACCTGATCCGGGACCTCGATCGTGGGCGGGCCATGCGGCGCCACCCCTGGGTCTATCTGGGATCGCGCATGGTGGATCGTGGGCCGGACGAGCCCCAGGCGTTTGCCGCCGGGCTTGAGGGCAACCTGATCAACATCTCCTTCTTCGCCCAGGGCAACACCCTGATCACGGGCGCATTGGCCGAGTGTGTGAACCAGACCACCTGGCTGCCCAACGCCTGGATTCTCCCGCCATCGGGGAGCGACGTCCTGATGATCTTCGCCCGTGAGCGACTCGGCTCTCTACCCGAGTCCATCGACGAGCTTCTCCCTGGAGGAGAATGAGCTCGGCATCCACGGCGAACACCCCGCGCGTGACCCCCTTGGTCCGTCGCGTCTGGACGGCCACCCGACTCGCGTGTACGGCACAAGCTCTGCTCCTGGGCGCCGGTCTCTCCCTCCTGACCCTGGCTGCCGCTTGGAGTTCCGGCGCCGGCTCAGATTGGACGGCCTTGGGTCTGGCTCTGTCGGCTGGCGTGGTCTTCGGCGCATCCTGGCGCATCGAGCAGCGCCCACAGTTGCACAGGGTTGCACAGGGTGTGGACGAGGGGATGCGGCTGGGTGGGGCGCTCGTGACAGCCTTTGAATCCGAACAGACCGGTGCGGATGGACCTCTGGTTCGACTCCTCTCCTTGCGCGTGCGCTCGCGGGTCCGAGTGGTTCAGGCTCTGCGCGCGGCCCTGCCCAGCACCCTGCCCTTCATCGCCGCGCCCCTCCTGGGGGTGGTCGTGCTGGTGAGCGTGCGTGGAGCAGGAGAGGAACCCGACCGACCCGGCGCCTTCCTCGCCCCGGCCCTGGGTGCGATGGCGGATGCGTTGGCCGAGGCCAAGCGCATGGGTTTCGAGGACGTTGCTTCCGGCCTCACCACCCAAGAAAGTGTCTCGCTGCTGGCGGATCTTGAGCGCGAGGCCAGGGCCCTGGCCGAGAAGGGTGAGCGCTCCATGTCGACCAACGAGGCGGGCACGACCCAGGCCAAGCACCTCTCGGAGCAACTCGACCGGATGGAGGAGAAGTTGGAGGGGCACCTCGAGCAGCTGGATCCCGACTCCGCAGCCTCTGCTCCGGAGGGCGGCGTGATGCCACAGCGGGAGGCCCCCCGGCGCGCCATTGAGCGCGCTCTGGCCCACCTCGACAGCGCCCGTCATGCCCTGAGCAAGGCCTCAGCGGGTTCTGGGGCGGGTGGGGCTCCTGAGCCGGGCCGTGGGGTACTCGGGGCAGAGGACGGGGTGGCGGACAGCGCCGGCGAGGACAACTCCCCCGGCTCTCTGGCGTCCGGCGACGAGTCGGGCACAATATCGCCCCCCCCAACCACCACTGAACCAAACCCGGGGTCCACCCCCGGATCCAGTCCCCCGCGCGGCGGCCTGAGCGGTGCCGGAATCTGGCCCGCTCGCCATCGTGAACTGGTGGGGGCCTGGGCCCGAACCCTGGAAGCCGAAGACCCCGAGGGGTCCGACGATTGATACCCAAGCCCATGTCCCAGTCCCAACCCGAAAGCCAGACGGCCTCCACCCCGCAAGCCGCGTGTCCTGCGGGGATGTGGCTCGTGGGCGCGCGCGGGGCGATCTCCACCTGTCTGCTCTACGGGTTGCACGGTCTGCGTCAAGGTCTGCTTGAGCCTGTGGGATTGGTGACGGAGAGCGAGCCCTTCCGCGGCCTGTCCATGGTGCCTCTGGAGAATCTCGTGCTGGGTGGGCACGACGTCTGCGAGCGTGACGTCTCTTCGGCGGCGGGGGAGTTGGTTCGAGCGGGCGTGCTCGATGCAGATCTGGTGACCAGTGGCGCAGCGGAGGCGGCCGCCTACGAGGCGCGCCTGCGACCCGGCCCTCTGGACGGGCCGGACGTGGGTGTGGCCGACCTGGACGGACGCAGTGCCGAGCTGGGCGCGCGTCCACCGCGAGATCAGGTGGCCCAGGTCTGCGGTGACTGGGATGCCTTCGAGAAGGACAACGGTATCGAGCGTACGGTTGTGGTGTTCGTGGCCTCGACCGAAGCGGTACGCGAGCCCCAGGAAGAGTGGGCTGACCTCGCCAGCTTCGAAGCAGCCCTCGACCGCGGCGATCCCCAGCCCGCTTCGGTGATCTACGCCTACGCGGCGCTCTCCTCGGGCCGCCCCCTCGTCAACTTCACACCATCGCTTGCCTCGAGTGTGCCGGCCCTGCGCCAGCTCGCTGAAGAGCGGGGCGTTCCCCACTGTGGATCCGATGGCAAGACCGGCGAGACCCTTGTGAAGACCGTGCTGGCGCCCATGTTTGCGGCGCGTGGTCTGAAGGTGCACGCCTGGCAGGGCTACAACATGTTGGGCAACCGTGACGGCGAGGTGCTGCGCGATCCCAACCATGCGGCCGCCAAGATCCAGCACAAGGACGACGTCCTGCGTGGGATCCTGGGGCCGGATTCGGATCACCACTCCAAGGTGGGCATCGACTACGTGCCCTCCCTCGGGGACTGGAAGACCGCCATGGACTTCATCCACTTCGAGGGCTTTCTGGGGGCTCGCATGAGCCTGCAGTTCACCTGGGCGGGATGCGACTCCTCCCTCGCGGCGCCTCTGGTGCTCGACCTGGTGCGCCTGGCCCACCTGTCCGCCGAGCGCGGGGAGGGTGGCGTGATGGATCACACGGCGTGCTTCTTCAAGGCGCCGCTCGCCGGTGGCAGCCACGACTTCCACGAGCAGCACGCACGCCTCCTGGCCTACGTCGCCTCCTGTCAGCGCTGACGGATTCGCTCGTCGCCATGCCCCTTGTTCCTCACCATGGATGCATAGCCCTACTCCCGAACACCTGGCCAGGACAGACTTCAGTGACCCTTCGTTAGCAAACCCCCGCCGCCCTCTGGGGCCCAACGGCGCGCGATCTGCGCCAACTTGATTCGCCGGAAAAACCCCATGACCCAGCAAGCGACCAGCACAAATCCACTCTTCGCTCACGGCACTCCTCCGCGCTTCGAGGAGATCACCCCGAAGCACGCCAAGGAGGCCGTCCCGGAGCTCTTGGAGCGGGCGAGCGCGGAGTTCAGCGCTTTCGAGGAGGGCGTTGAGCCGACCTGGGAGGGCATCTTTGGGCGTCTGCGCGAGATCGTCGAGCCCTTGGAGTTCGCCTGGCACGTGACCGGTCACTTGATGGGCGTGCAGAACTCAGATGAGCTGCGTGAGGTCTATGAGGGTCTCCAGCCAGACGTGGTCGAGTTCTTCACCCGGATGGGGCAGAGCGGAGCGACGTACGCGGCGCTAGAGGCCCTCGTCGCCGGTGAGTGTTGGGCCGAGCTGGACGCGACTCGCCAGCGCCTCGTGGAGAAGGAGCTCTTGGGGATGAAGCTCTCCGGAATCTCACTTGAGGGCGAGGCCAAGGAGCGCTTCAACGAAATCCAAAAGGAGCTCGCTGAGCTCGCCACAGGCTTCTCGAACGCGGTCCTCGACAGCCGCAAGGCCTACGAGTTGATTATCACAGACGCCGCTGATGCAGAGGGGCTGCCGGAGACCCTGCGTCAGACCGCGGCGGCCTCTGCACAGGCGGGAGGACATGAGGACGCGACCCCGGAGGCAGGGCCGTGGAGGATCACCTTGGACGGGCCCTCAGCCAGTCCCTTCCTGATGCACAGCAGGAACCGCGTGCAGCGCGAGGCGGTGTACCGCGCACTCGTCACCGTCGCATCCGAGGGTGAGTACGACAACAAGCCCCGCATTGGCCGCATCCTCGCCTTGCGCAGGGAGAGGGCTGGGCTCCTCGGTTACGGCACGCACGCCGAGATCTCCCTCGCCACCAAGATGGCCGAGGATGTCTCGGCTGTGGACCGTCTGACGGCAGAGCTGCGTGACGCCGCCATGCCGAAGGCCAGGCAAGACCACGCGGACCTCGTCGAGTTCGCTCGAAGCGAAACCGGGGACCCAGACGTTGAGCTCGACCACTGGGACGTTGGCTTCTGGGCAGAGCGCATGCGAGAGACGAAGTACGAGCTCTCCGATGAAGAGCTGCGCCCCTACTATCCGTTCCCGAAGGTGCTTGAGGGCCTGTTTGCGGTGACGAAGCGCCTCTTCGACGTCGAGGTCGTCGCGGCGGATGGGGAGGTGCAGGTCTGGCACGAGGACGTGCGCTACTTCCGCATCAAGAGCACAGCGGGCGAGGATGTCGCCTCCTTCTACCTCGACCCCTACTCGAGGCCTGAGGACAAGCGCGGTGGCGCTTGGATGGATAACCTGATCGGTCGTGCGCCGACCTCGGATGGGGGCATGAGGCTTCCCACTGCCGTTCTCGTCTGTAACCAGACGCCGCCAGCGGGCGGGCGTCCTTCCCTCATGACCCACCGCGAGGTGGAGACGCTCTTCCACGAGTTCGGTCACGGCCTCCAGCACATGCTCACGACGGTAGACGTGCCCGAGGCTGCCGGGATCGAGGGCGTCGAGTGGGACGCCGTAGAGCTACCGAGTCAGTTCATGGAGAACTGGACCTATCACGAGGAGACCGTGATGAGCTTTGCGAAGCACTTCGAGACGGGTGAGCCGCTTCGTAAGGAGCTCTTCGAGCGCCTTGTCGCGGCAAAGAACTACCGCTCAGGCTCGGCGGTCTTGCGCCAGCTCTACTTCGGCCACCTCGACATGGAGCTGCATCACCACTTTGACCCGGCAGGCGAAGAGACGGTTGCTGAGGCCAAAGCTCGCGTCGTTGCAGTCTCTACCGTCATCCCGCCGCTCGCCGAGGATCACTTTGAGTGTTCCTTCGGTCACATCTTCGCGGGCGGCTACTCGGCTGGATACTACAGCTACAAGTGGGCTGAGGTCCTCTCGGCGGACGCCTTCAGCGCCTTCGAGGAGGCCGGTCTCGATGACGACGCGGCGATCGTGGAGATGGGCCACAAGTTCCGTGACACCGTCCTCGCGCAGGGTGGCAGCCGTCACCCGATGGAGGTCTTCCAGGAGTTCCGTGGACGGGGGCCGTCGACCGACGCTCTCAAGCGCCACACGGACCTCGTCTAAAGTCAGAGACCGGATGCCTTCTTCGCTCGCTGGATCTCGGTAGCGGGCAGGCGCCAGTCGTCGGCTGTCGGGGAGCTCCTCACGAGGGTCAGATTTTTCAGGCTGGCGCTCGCTTCCAGATGATCCACGTGCACGATCCTGATCTCCACGGGTCCGGACAGCTGGGCTCTCAACGGGTCCGCGTCGGTGGGCTGTAGGGCAGGTGAGGCCAACTGGGTTGAGACGGGCCTCTCGCCGGAGGCATCCCAGAGCTCACTTGTCGTACTCGTGTCGGCGGCATCGAAATGGGTCTCCAGGACGATCGCCTCCGCCTGATGGATCTCCAAGGTCAGCAGTTTCTGTCCGGGTGGCAGGCCGCAGGCGACGAGGGAGACGGTGCAGGTGCACAAGATGAGCCGGGCGGACTTCATACACATACCCTAGCGGTCGGTTGTCGGGCCGACCAGCATGGAACCGATGGTCCGGTGAGTGGCGTTCTCTCGAGAGCCTCAGGTCCGAGAATAGAGAAAGCGCATGTCCGGTTTCTCGACGGCGAAGTAGTGCACCCAGATGTACGGGTGACTGAATGCAACCACGACCAGGGCGGCAGAGGAATTGAAACCGATGGCAATGGCCCAGAAGATCAGGAAAGCAAAGCAGTACATCCCGTTGTTCGTGAACCGGAAGATCCCATCCTTCACCAGAGGTAGATCGCGGTAGCTCGGGATGAAGTGATCGGCTCCGGCGGCCCGCTTCAATCCGAAGTAGCGGTGCACGCTGTACAGCGCATAGACTGCGGGGAGGGCGAGGAGAGCGGTCAAGGCGATGCGGGCCGTGGGGGCCACTCCCAGGCTGCCTGCATCAAGCCATGCAAGCGCGGCCAAGGAGAGGAAGCGGCCGCCAAAGAGCGCGAAGAAGATGCACAGGTAGGCACCGAATCCGATCACCCGACTCGTTGCGCCGGAGTTCAGTTCTAGGCGCCATGCAAGCCAGACAAAGAGCTGGTGGGCGATAGGGAAGGCGACCGCGGTCCAGAACGCGAGGGGCAGGGGCTGATCCAATCGATCCCAAGCCAACCCGACCAGCACCAAGAGGCCCATCAGGCACGGAAGGTGGAAGCCCTGGCCAGACCAGAGAGTGGGTGGGGACTTGGCTTGCATGAACGTCGGATCCCACGAGTGCGCGTGGCCCGGGCGACCAAGTGGCCGAGGGGCCTCTTGCGGTGGACTAGTGCCGGTGGGCGTGACCGTGGTCGTGGTCGTGATGGCCGATCACGCCCGTCAATTGAACCATGACCCTGGTGACGTCGTCCGCTGCGGAGCTGACCTGTTGGCTGGCTGCGAGGCGGACCCGAAGGTACTGGGCGGCTTGCCAACTCCAGGCGGCGCCGACCTCGGTCTCGCGGTCTGCTTCAGCATCCAGGTGCTCGAACTCGGAGAGCAGCAAGCCGAGAGAGGTCTTCTCCGTCAGGGGGCGGTCGTAGGACAGGAGCCAGCCCGAGCGGTTTCCCGAGACAAGGTCCAGAAGTCCGCTGTCCTCATTCTTTTGTCCGGCCAGATCCCCACTCATCTCAAGGTACTCAAGGCCCAGCGTCCAATCGGCGGCGGATGGGGAATAGGCAGCGTCCAGTCCGATGGCGCTGTTGGAGAGGGCCGTCGCCGTTCCTGCCCCGCGAACGTTCAGCGTGTAGTCCGGGAGGGATCGCCAGGATGCCCCCAATTGAAGATCCCCATCACCTACCGATAGGCCGGATCCCACGAGGCGTGCACTGAGCGCCACCGCCTCGAGGTCCTGATTTCCTTGCGAGTGATCGTGGCGTCGCCCGTGCACCTCGGAATCCATGGAGCCGTAGGCGCCGGCGAACAAGCGCAGAGACTGATCCTGCCCCTCAATCAGGAACGAGTCGTAGTGAACGCCGGTCGCGGTGACAATGGTGCCCAGGTACTCCTCCAGGACGCGTGGGCGGTTGGCCGTCGAGAGTTCATGCACGTGTTGGTGCATCTGGCTTCCAAAGCGCAGGGGCATGCGTCCGAAATGCAGGGAACCATCACCGGGCATTTTCGTGTAGGCCAAGGTCAGGTGGTCCAACACCACATGTCGTCGGGTTGCGTGCAGTGAGATGCGGGTTTCCAGGGCATCGCTGACGTCACCGTTGAGGATGAGCTCCGCAGAGCGCAGATGGGCTTGCGTGTGGTCGCTACCACCCCGGTCACGCCAGCCGAGCGTTCCATCAATGGCCAGGCCGCCTTCCCAATCCCACGGCAGTGCCGAAAGGAAGTCGGCCAGTAGGTCCCCGGCGAGGTCGGTGGCCCATGAGCCCACACTTGAGCTCTCATCGGACCCGCCGTCCTTTGCAATCCCTGACACGGTGCCAAGATCTTGGGGTGGGGCGGAAAGGACCAGCAGGCAGATTTGTGGAAGTAGGGCCACCATGGGCAACAGTAGACCCTCTTCACCTGCAATGGGTAAGGGCACACCTCCAGCGGCGTCCGTCACGCGCATCCTGGACATCCTCGGGATGCTCACGGGGTCCACTCCACCGGCCCCGGTCGACTCTCACGTCACCAATTGGCGTGGAGACCCGGCGTTCGGGGGGGCGTACTCCTTCTGGTCCGTTGGGAGCTCCCCCAACGACAACCTTGCCCTGGGGGCACCTGCTGGCCGAATCCACTTCGCAGGGGAGGCGACGCACATGAGCCGTTACGGCACCATGCAGGGTGCCATGTTGAGTGGTCTGCGCGAGGCGGGACGCATTCTTGGGAAGAGTGTGAACGTGGCCGATCTGATCTAGCCGCGAGCCTTTCCCCGCGAGCGGCCACTCCGTCGAACTCGCATGGGGGCCTTGGTCGGTTCTCGGCTCTTAGGAGTCCTCGTCTCCCAAGGCATGGGGGTTCTCTCCTGGCTATCAGGCCCCGCCGCTCACGGCGCGCAGGATGCGTGCCGCGACAATCAGCAGGAACCCAATGCCCAGGGTCGGAAGGAACATCGACGTACCCATTGCAATTCCGTAGAACCCCTGAAGGAATCCTGTGCTGAATACGGCGAAGCCGATCATCACCCCTGCGAGGCAGAGGAGCATGCCGACGGACTCGGATAGTTGTGCAGTACTCATGGCGGTCTGGTGGCCTTTTTCGTTCATCACGTTGCTCCTCTTGTGTTTTGACCCGCGGGCACGGGTGGACGGCGCTTGCGCGGTACCTGGGATCAGGTGAGGGCCCCGAATCTCTGCGCTTCCCAGCTTACGACTTCAGAAATCAGTTCGCTGCGTATCTCTTCAGCCGTGCGGCCGCTGCGCTTGAGGACGGCGAAGCCGTGGTCGGCGCCCTCAACCACGTGTAGGTGGGCGGTGCCGGCGTAGTGGGTGAGGGCGTCTCGCAAGAGGTCCAGATCGCACAGGGCATCCCGCGTGCCCTGGAGGAACAGGGCGGGAATCTCGAGGTCCCCGAAGTGCTCGCTGCGCAGGCGGTCGGGCCGCTTGGGCGGGTGCAGGGGGTACCCGAAGAAGACTAGCCCATCCGCCGGCTCCCCGGCCGCGACGAGATAGCTGGACATGCGGCCGCCCATGGACTTGCCTGCCAGCAGGAGGCGTCGGCCGGGAAAGCGGGTGCGCAGGGTGGCGGCCGCTTGTCGATGGACAGTCTCCAATAGGGGGCGGCGGTCGGGAGGGCGCCGCTTGCCCTCGTCGAGCATGCGCTGGGCATAGGCGTAGTGGAAACGCATGACGGGGAAGCCGGCGGCGGACAAGTCCTCTGCCGTTTCAGCCATGAAGGGACTCTCCATGCCCACCCCTGCTCCGTGCGCCAGAAGGAGCACTGCACGTCCGGAGTCCTCGTCCGGCAGGTCGAGCCAGCCTCGAATCGGTCCCGGTGTATCGAGGTCTACCGGGATCTCAATGGGCTCACGAGGCATGGAAATGGGATACCGCTTGGGACCGGACCTTTCGGCCGACTAGACGGCTGCTGTATCCAACAAAGTGGCGAGCCGCTCCAAGCCCCGCTCGAGCTTGTCGGATTGCGCCCCGAAACCGATGCGCAGCCAGCCCTCGCTGCCGAAGTGCTCACCAGGGACGAGCAGCACGCTGTGGTCGGTGCGCATGCGCTCGGCCAGCTCGCAGGAGCCCAAGGGGTGGTCGTAGCGCATCCAGGCCATGGCTCCAGCGCGCGGCGGAATCCACTGGAGGCGATCGGCAGCCTGGTCCATCCACTTGGTGACGCGCGCGCAGTTGTGGGTGAGCATGTCGCGGGTGCGCTTCAGGATCTGCTCGCGCACGCCCGGTTCAAGTGCGCGTTGGGCCAACAGGTCGGAGAGGGCGCCGGGGCCGATGGTCGTGTAGTCGTGGCGCGCCCAGAAGTTCTCGATAGCCGCTTCTGAAGAGACGATCCAGCCCAGGCGCAGGCCCGGCAGTCCGTAGGCCTTGGACAGGCTGTTGGTCACGATGACCCGCTCGCCACGACCCCAGATGGAAGGCGTCGGGGGCGCGTCGAACTCCGATCCCTGGTAGATCTCATCGGCGAGCACCCAGGCCCCGTGCCGATCCGCGATGGCGGCCACCCCGTCCAACCACGCTCCATCGAAGACCGCACCGGTGGGATTGTTGGGGTTGCAGATCATGATCATGCGCGTGCGCTCGTTGACCAGGGATTCGAG
>PVBE011915324.1_pt1 | contig 20570 bp, 18 predicted proteins | sample 1631181 | NCBI WGS metagenome assembly PVBE01 (sample SAMN08397723, study PRJNA350692) | Marine metagenome, whole genome shotgun sequencing project. | isolation source: water | place: Pacific Ocean | collected 2012-04 | reverse complement strand
GAGAATTATAAACGATATGCCACTATTGGTTTGGCACCCATGTCTGTGTTGCCTGAATTCCAGGGATTGGGAATTGGTTCTCAACTGGTACAAGATGGATTGAAAAAGTGCAGGAAGGCTGGTTTCACTTCATGTGTTGTGTTAGGGCACGCAAACTTTTACCCGAAATTTGGATTCAAACCTTCCACTGAGTTTGGCATTCGGCCTGCGTTTGGAGCGGATAAAAACTACTACATGGCCATAGAACTGAAACCGGGGACATTACAATTCAAGAATGCGAATGTGCTTTATCCGGGTGCGTTTGATGAAGAGTAAACCGGTAATACTTCCCTATTTTTAGACTCCCCACCTCTGGTTGAATTTTTTGGTAGCAAAACAAACCCGCTATGATGCGACTTATCAGCCTGCTATTGATCACCCTGTTGATGCATGATTTTGCATCTTCACAGATCACCAACAATCCTCCCGAACTGGATGAAAACATACTTCAATCGAAACAATACAAACGTTTGCTCGATTTTGCCAAAAAGCGTAAACATGGTGATGCGCAAGCCGAACTGTTGAAGTGGCAAGCTTTTGAAAAGGCGCAGTTTGCAGAGAAAGCAAATTCCCGAAATACCACCTGGCAAAATCATGGGCCTGATACCGTGAGTGGCAGAATAATCTCCATTGCATTTCATCCAAACGATCCAAACACTTCCTGGTTGGTGCAGCCAGCGGAGGCCTTTGGCGAACCACCAACCATGGTATTACCTGGACTTGCCCCACCGACAACTACTTCACCATGGGCGTTGGAGCAGTGGCTTACAATCCGCAAAACCCTTCCAGCATCATCATTGCTACCGGAGAAGGTTACGGGTTCGGAAATGAGTTTACTGCTGGCTATGGCGTGTTCATTTCACACGATGACGGTGTAACCTGGCAAACAACTTCCTTGTTGGCTAACCTCAGCTCAAGTTTCGCGGGAATGGATATTCACTGGAACTGGCAGGACACTACCAAAGTTGCCCTGGCGTGCTCTTACAGTGTGTATCTTTCGCAGGATGGAGGGAAGCTATACCGCTGCACTCGACAGGATTGGTGGCAGAATGGTCTCAGATCCTCAAGACCCGAATCGCCTGTATTTCACAGCTCGATATTATAGTGGAACCTATCCCGGTGGTTTTTACGTATCCAACAATTCCGGAGCAACGTGGAACCTGATTTCAGGATAGGACCTTCCTAATGTCAATGATTTCGGATTTGCCAGTATTGCGGTGCATCCGGTCTATAACAACATCATTTATCTAAGTGTTTCACAAAGTTCCCTTTTAGGCAGCGGGCCACTGCTTGGTTTATACAAATCCAGAGATTTTGGTGCAACTTTCACAGAAGTTCCGGTTACCACAGATTATCACTGCTATCACCCACCCTATGAATACATTTGCCTCGGTTGGTATGCTAACACCATTGTAGTTTCACCAAACGACACTAATCACCTCTTTGCCGGTGGTACAAGGATGTGGAATAGCCTGGATGGCGGTATCACATGGGATAATTGCGATACAAATGTTGTGGGAAACGCCTATGCTGTTCATCCAGACCATCACCAAACTTTATTTCATCCCATCACGGGATATTTGTTCGATTGCAACGATGGTGGCGTAAACTACTCCTCCGACCTGGGTGCAACCTGGACCAGTATTTCAACCGGTTTGGTAACCCATCAATTCTACTCCATTGCATTTGCTGAAACTGATGCTGAAGTTGTTATTGGAGGCTGCCAAGATGTGGGCACCTTCACTTCCAGCCAGGCGCATGGAGGAAAATGGCGAAACGACTTCAGTGGCGATTCCTTCGGACATTTAATCGATCACAGCGATGAAGCAACCTGGTATGGCACCGCCTACATCAACCGACAGCGTGTGAAGTCAACGGATTCAGGGTTAAACTGGAACGAGATCAACACCGGCACTTCTGGCGATGACCAATGGAGAATGCCCTACGCCATGCATCCTGACAACAACAATGTATTGCTCTCATCGAACGACAACTTCATGTATAAAACCACCAATGGGGGCGCATCATGGAGCACAGTTTCTAACGCAGGGTTTATCGGTGGATTTGTGTTTGACGAGGTTAATCCTTCCCTGGTATATGCTCACGAGTTGTTTGGAAGCACGATTTACAGGAGTTCGGATGGCGGAGATTCGTGGTTCGCTTTGATTGCATCACCCGGAAGTCCGATTACGGATCTGGCGGTAGATCCTTCCACACCCGGAAGGGTTTATGCCACCATTGGTTCGTTTTCTTTCGCCAACCAGGTGTTCGTTTCACCCGATAGCGGACAAAACTGGACCAACATTAGTATGGGATTACCGGAAGTGCCGGCCAACACCATAGATATCTGTGATTATGATTCAAGCGAGATCTATGTGGGTACGGACATTGGCGTTTGGGTAAGTGAAACCCGGGGGCAGAGCTGGTATCAATACGGCACCGGGCTACCGGCTGCTGTGGTGGTAGAGGATCTGCACTATTATGCACCTGACGGAACGGTCAGGATTGGAACTTATGGTCGTGGTTATTGGCGGGCTGATGCCCTTACAGGTCCTCCGGTTGTTAGTGGAATCCGTGAAACTGTGAACCAACCCATTCGGGTGCATCCCAACCCTTCACCAGGGATCTTTCAATTCGATGCCCCTATCGGCCCTGTTCGCATCTTTGATCAACAAGGCCGGCTTATCATAACCACTCATGCTACAACCTTAGATTTAACGAATCATAGCAGTGGTGTGTACGAGGCGGTTACATCTGAAGGAACAGTAAGATTAGTAAAAGAATAAGCCTAATATGGTGATCCCAAACCAACTTTCAGCCTCCATTTCATCAAAGCATCAGTGTGCATGGCGAGGTGAGTGGTGAGCATGTGGGTATAGAAATCGAGTTCGGTTCTAAGCACGTATTTCAGTTCCTCGTCACTAATGGGGGTATTAGCCAGGTGATCTTCCTGTGCCAGGGTGGCGGTTGCCAATTGATGGTAAACCGAAGTGAAATGATCGAGCATTTGTGGTAAAGTGATTGTTGATGTTGCATTTCCCGAAGAGCACGATTCAAAATCATCCTGCACCAATAGGATGGGTGTATAGTTTACATCCAGTTTTTGTAAAGCCATTTCACCCTCCACCACCAGGTGCATGAGGGTCCATCCGGGGGCATTTATATGTTCGAAACGTTCCCAAAGTTGTTCTTGGGGAACATCAGTGCAAAGATCAATGATGTAGGATCTCATCCAGGTGGATAGGTTGGCGAGGGTGGAGGATTTCATGATGTCAGGTGCAACACAAATCTAAGAGCAAAACTGGTTCTGAAGCAAATCGTAAATCACCGTCTCTTCAAAAAACGCAGGAAAGCAGTAGCATCACCCGTGGTAACTTTTGCCAGGTAAACCCCAGGGATTAGATCATGCACGGTTACCTGGTTGGTGGTTTCAATACTTTTTAAGGTTTGTCCTTGCATGGAAATGATCTCTACCAGCTGAACAGCCTGTTGTCCACTTACCTGCAAGGTTATCTGATCTACAGCAGGATTAGGAAATAGTTTCATTTCAACTTCCACTTCAAATCCGCTTATGTAGGTACTCACCGTGTCTTCCGGGTAGGCCGGGTTGTTGTCCCAGCCATTCCAGTTGTTAGATGCCGGTACGTTGGTAATGTGGGTTACACCCGTGCTGGTAGCGACCCAAACATCATCGTTGCCATCTATGGCCAGGTCACGCACAATAGGGCCAGCCAGCCCATCGCTTACATGGTAATCGATCCATGAAGCGCCATCGAACCAGGCTACCCCACCCCCGCTGAGGTAGTCAATATAAATACCTGCCCAGATGTTTCCATCAGAGGCTATTTCTACATCCTGAACGGGATTAATCGTATCAGGTGGAGACAACACCAGCATGATGGTGTGATTCTCAACAAACCAACCGTCATCATTAAAAACAGATACCCCTTCGGCAGTTCCGACCCACCGGTTGTCGCCATTGTCAATAGCGACTGCAGTAACCTTGTCGTTTATGAGTCGCTCATCTTCGGTAGTTAACTCAAAGTCGGTTCCATCGAATTCTGCAAATCCACCAAGCCCGGTCCCGAGCCAAATGGTTCCTTCTGAGTCTTTGTTGATATGGGTTATTCCTCCAAATGGAAGTCCATCTGATGTTCCCCATGAAGTCCAGTTTGTGCCATCGAACAATGTGAGGCCGTCACTAGTGCCAAAATAAATATCGCCATTAGAGTCCTCAAAGATGGCTTCCACCCGGTTGTCGCCCAGACCGTCAGTTTCGGTGTAGGTGGTCCATGATGAGCCATCGTAGAGACTGGCACCAAAATCTGTTCCCACCCAAACATTACCACTTGAAAGAATAGTGAGAGCCATAATACCATTGTCAACCAGGTTTGAATCGCTGGATGTGGTGTGGCTCGACCAGGTTGACCCATCGTAAATAGCAACTCCACCGGTGGTTCCAAACCAAACTGTGTTGTTGGTAGCTATATCAGCGCAATGCACATCGTTGTGAATCAATCCGCTACTGGTGTCGGTGTAGGTAGTAAAGGTCTGGGCAAAAAGAAATTGTACGAAAATGCTGGCGAGAAAAACAGTGCTTAACTTTTTCATGTGTTGAGTTTATTGAATAATCACTTTTCGGGTAGCGAAATTGCTCCCTTGATTCAAAGTAACAAAGTAAATTCCACCAGGAAGGTGAGAAACAGAGAGCGAATACATGGATTGGTTCTGAACCACTTCTCCTGACAGAATTTGCCCGTAAAGGTTCGACAAAACCACTGTTGCATTCAATGCCCCCTCCCACTCTATTGTTATTTCTTCATCTGCAATAGACGGAAAAACCGAAAAAGGAATGGATGGCGTAAAATCATTGAGTCCAGCCGGTGTGTTGTCGCTATTAAAAGTAGTTGCAAGTATCGTGAAATCACCTGTGCCGTTGGGATATCGGCTCAAACTGACATCGGTGGCTAAAGAGCCGTAACTGGTTGAATCAACGATGGTTCCATTCCCATAAACCAACACAATGTCCTCACCATTGGAGGTCAGGCGGAAATCTGCGTGTAGGCCATCCTGTGTTAGATCCTTATCAGCCCAAACAATCTGGTATCCATTAGGAGGAATTGAAACATCGGGCATTTGCCATTTGAAAAGTGTATCTCGTTTGTCGCTCAGGTATAAACCGTTGGTAGAAAGGGTTGAGTTTGTGTTGTTGTGTAACTCGATCCAATCATCGTACTCACCGTTGTTATCGGCTACTATTGTACTGTTGGAAGCCATAAACTCATTGATGGCCAGATCCATGCTACCCATTTGGAAGTCGAGGGTATAGAATTCGTATGCAGCTCTTTGAGGTGAGAATCTTCCTGCCGAGCTGTTTTGTGCGTAAACGTAATACTCAATATGATTACCGATTTCAGTCAGTGTAGCGCCATAAACACCGTCCGATGCCGATCCATCTCCATGGTTGCCATCATCGGCCATTGACGTGTATTGAAATACATCTGCTGAGCTATAACGATAGGCCAGCATCGCCTCATTGGCATTCGAAATAGTAGCAGTTATTGACAAATCATCACCAACTGAAGGAGAAGCAGCAGAAACGGAAACATTTGAAATTGCTGGCGAACCGGGAATTCCAACATAAGTTGCAAGGTAAGCCGAGCGAGCATCCATGAGCTCCGTTAACCCAGGATAATCTATGAGATCTGTAACCGTGCTATCAAGGTTTGCCAGAAAATCTGAGTAAGAGTAAAACTTGTTGGTATCGTTTTGAACAGATTGATCTATAAGCGATTGCAGTGCTGTTCCACGCGTGACCAGCAACTGGTTGTCAATGTTTTCTTCTATGATTGTGCGCATGTGCGCAAGGTACATTCTCTTGAAGGTTGAATTGCTGAACAAGTTGCGCATCAATGGGCGTGGATAAACAGACACACTATTGAGATGTAAAAGCGGATCCATCGTTTTGGCTTCAGCAATAGTAAAACCATCCCAAAACTCAGAAGCATCGGCTAAACGAAAACTTCCGAACGACATGTTTAAATCCCACAAAACTGTATTGAACTGGCCGTTGTGATCCTGGTAGAGGTAATAGTTCTGAGCGTAACCCACATAACTGTCGAAATTGATCAGTGCGTAGTTGAAGGCGTGCATCCACAATGCCCTGTCGATGTTTAGGATGTTGGAAATGTTTGCTGTGCCGGTATTTAAGACATCGATTAAGTTATACAGGTCGCCGCAACCGTGGTCAGACTTCAAGTCATACAAAGTGTAGTAGTCTGATGAATCAGTGCCGGGTGAATTGCCCAGATTGCAGTTTTCTCCGTTTAAATCGAGATTATCGGGATTGGCTTTGAAAAACGTGTTGTCATTATTACCAAAATGACTGAAGATGAAAGGTTTGTTTACCGCTTCAACATTGGTGTACAGACCAAACAAGGTATCGTTCACATAAACATTGGCAAAGTTGGCTTTTGAAGCCGGCATATACTTGCGGGCTATTTCATAAGAAAGCACTTCTCTCACAAAGGATGGATCATGAATGACATTGCTGAGTTTTATCTTGTCGAATCCACGATGGTTCTGATCTGGAATGAGGTAATCCAGTTTGATGTTCCATGGGTTTTTCTTCCGATCTACACTTACAGAACTAAATCCCTTGTAGCGGATTCCAACGCTATCGTACCCTACACCATCAATGGCCAGGCTGCAAAGTAATCTTTCTTCGAGGCCATCCACATAGAGGCTGTCAAGGATATGATCCCAGTTGGTTTGTGAGAAGTATATCCTGATTTCCCTGATAGAGTCGTTACTGTAAAACGCATTTTGCCCTTGTGAACAAAACGTGAACAACAATAAAGGAACCAGGATATACCTTTTAGTGCACATCTCTATTTGGCAAGCGAGATTTTTGTTGAGATAACGCTATTGTCAGGCAAGATTACATTTACAAAATACATTCCTGCCGGCTGACTACTCAAATCAATCACGTTTTCATTCACCAAATCAGCTACCTGGCGGCCCAACACATCATGGACTGAAATCTCAATTTCCGCATAAGCATCCAACCCTTTCAACTCGAAAATGCCGGTTGATGGGTTGGGATAAACTGAGATTTCAACTTCTGAATTTTCTGCGACTCCCGTATTGATCACACAAGGTGACAAGCCCGTGTTTCCACCAACGCATTTTCCGCAACTATCCAAATAGGCTGTTCCTGCATCATCGCAATTGCAATCTACATTCATGAGAATCTGAACACCTGCATGTGTACACTCATATCGAAAAGCCTTTGCGGGGTCATCATTGTATTGCCAAATCAGGTTGTCGTTCGAATCTACTTCGTACATATATTCACCTGAAAGGTTTACAAAGGTGTTTCCGTTTGAAAGTCTGTCGGACGCAGATTGCCCATCAGCATCATCCCGACAAGCGTGTCTCCAGGTATGTGTGGAAGGGCTATAAGCCTGTCCGGCTGTGAGGTCGTAATTGTATCCATTGTGGGGTAGTGAGATGGCATCAACTGTTGAATGTCCGCTACTGCCTTCGTTGTTGAAGAACTGAACATAACCTCCGTTGGGGCGACCATCATCTGTTATCCATCTTGGGTCGTGAACCGCTGCCGGTATTGTCTGCGACCCGGATGCACCATAGTTTGAGGGATTTCCCCAACGGTATAAAAAGTCTCCGCCCATTCCTGCATTTCCTCCACTGTGTGAAGCTGCCTGGGAGGTAGTGGTACTATGATCGATAACATATATCTCACTGGCATGACGTGAACTCATAACAATTTGATCGAGCGATTCATTATAATGGATTCCATTAACGTGAAACCAATCACCACCACCGCCCGGGCCACCACCACCGCCAGAAACTGCGTTGATATCCATCAATTCGGGATGATCGGCTACTACGCCATAGTTGTCTTTTGAAGCATCGTGATCCTGAACCAGGTGATCCCAGATGTGCCATTCCCAGATTCTGTTTGCGTCACCTTGACCATCGGGTTGTAGTTCCACAATGTGGGTGGGCCACTTGTCGGAGTTGCTGCCATTCCATCCGGCTTGTACCAATTCGGCATTTGATTTTACTTCCCAGGCAATGATTAAAACGTTTCCATTGGGAAGTATCTCAATATCGTGATGTTGCACATAGGTTGAACTGGAATAAACATGTTCCCATACAACTGTTCCACTCGGATCGTATTCTTGTATGATTCCACCTACTGCTGCTCCGTTTAATTGATTTCCATTGTAGCGACCACCACGAACTATGTTTCCATCTTCTTTCAAAAGCACAGCATAGTTTCCGGTGGTGTTGCAACTCCACGATTTGGCAATGTTTTGGTCTTTATCTATCAGATAAGTTGTGCTTGAGTTCAATGAATTGTACAGGGCATAGCCGTTAAATATCTGTGCATTGGAAGAAAGATTTAAGACAAGGAAGAGCGTGATAAATGTGTAGATGAGACGTTTCATTTCAGACAAGATGGATTGTGTGTTAACCCTATAAGGGTATAATAGTTAAGAAAAGATGTTTGATTGAAAAAATATGGCACGTGCTGGATGGGGCTTCAAAGTTGTGGTTTTATTTTGAATAGCTGTTAATATTAAATTGTTGAAGCGATCCCTGACTGTGAGAATAAATTGACAGTGCTCTTTGTGCATGATTTCGAACTGATGGACTTTTGATTTGTTCAATGGTTTAACCCTGATTATGCAGCTTTAGATGCTCAATGCATGATCAACTTGCGGTGTGGGACTTTTTTTTACCCACAAACACCCTGAAGGGGGATTATTTTTCACCCCCAAAGCCCCTGGGTGGAATTGGTTGTTGGTTGTTTACCCCCAACCCCCTGAAGGGGAATTATTGTTTGGAGATGTGTTGTGATTGCTGGTTGATGGGGCGATTTGGTAGAAATTGATGTTCGCCTGGAGAGGAATGTTGAACGGCTGGTTGTGATGGATGGACTCCGTGAGAGGATTGGCATAAGGAAATGAAGGCGCGGTGAACGTCTGGATAGGATTGATGAACGGCTGGTTGAGATGGATTGCCTGCGTGAGAGGATTGGCATAAGAAAATGAAGGCGCGATGAACGTCTGGGTAGAATTGATGGGTTGCGAGACAGGATTGGTGTATGTCTGGCTTTTAACGATGGACAAAAACTTGGTCACGATGCACAACGTGGCAACGTTGATCTTCTTCTGGAGGATCGTGATTTGATTCTGGAAAGGATGGATGGGGGACTTTAACCCCTCGGTCCGTTACAATGGAGGAATGTTTTGGGTGGTTGGCACCTCGGTTCGCTGATGGGGAGGTTTGGATTGGGCTGGTGGTTGCCACCCAGGAAATTGACACGCTTTCACTGGCTTGCAGTAACATGTTGCGCGAACAAATGGACACTGCTATGCAACGTTTCAAAACGGCTCAACCAATTTTCTGGGCATCTTATAGGCAAGCGCGTAAGATTGTTGACTATGGTACCCGCCATGCCAATAACGACAGCATTATTGGAAAAGTGACTTCGAAAAATGATGGCGCGTCTATTTCGAAGGTAAGTCTGAGGTTGACAGGCAATGGCGTTGACCGTACGGTTGAATCTACCAAACTGGGGAATTTCCGTTTCCCTGTGGTTGCTGATGGACAATATGTTTTGACTGCTACTAAAGACAACTTTGAAACGGTGGTGGATGAAAACATTGAGGTACTTGATGGTAAACCGGCTTTGGTGTTGATTGCTATGACTTACACAGCTGATTTGCTGGATGTGCCTGCCGAATTGCAATCGGAAGAGAACATTACGCCAGTTGCTGAGGAGAATAATAGTGCTTCGAAGGCAGCGTAACTACTGAATTTTAACGTTCTTCATTTGAAAGCCTGTTCCGCAAGGAACGGGCTTTCATGATGCCTGCTGCCATTGTTTTATGGCAACTTGTTCCTTAACCAATTCCAGGGAGTTGATGATGACCTCCCTGGCAACTTTGTCCAGTTCCTGGTCATCTTCCTTGTAGAGTACAGCTTCAAAAATGATCTCAGCCAGTTCGTCAATAAGTTTACTGTTTGTAGGTGAAGCCAAATCGTTCATCATGCCATCCATCACGTTGAACGTTACCACACTTACCGAATGTTCAAGCGCTTTGGAAATTTGCCTGCCAACCACAGGTATCATCTTTAAGTTCTTTACTTCCTGATTGTTTAGAAGTGCTCTGGCTACACACTCTTCAACATACTGTTTGATGTCCACTCGATAGATGGCGTAATTATCAGCGGTTACTTTCCTTACGCGGTGCGAAACCCAATCTGTAAGGGTATCCTTGTGTGGTCGAATCACTTCCGTAATCATCCTGTCAGTGATGGGTGTACTCGATTCAATCTCCCTTTGAACACCGGTGAGGGCGTTCAGAATTACCCTGTCCGAAACCTCTTCTACAATGATTCCATAGTATTTCATTCCTTTCTTGTATGCATAAGTTTCTCTAATGTTCAAGACTCTCATTTTGTGAAGACGAATGGTCATTGAAACCAGCCTTAGGATTCTCAACCATCTGAATGACCCTAGTGGAATACATCCGAGCACATCGTACCAATAGACAAATGGATAGAAAAACCAACGGTCAAAAGTTTTGCGATAAATAGCAATGCCCCAACGGACTATCAATTCGGATATGAAAATGGTAACAAACACTCCGTCTATTGGATAAAAGTTGGGATGGATATTGTCGTTATAGAAATGGAAAAACGAAGGCACTATTTGTTTCAACACGTCCTGTATCAACGGAATGTCGAAATACCAATCGAAGATGATGAAGCCCAGGTTCAAGAAGATAAGGCCAATCATGGCAATATCTGTGAGAAAAGCAAGCGACTGCTTCTGTCGGCCCAATTCCGACCAATTAAATTTTACGATCATGATGTGTTGTTAACTAATTGTTCAATGATAAACGGGGAACTATGGAAAAGTGTGCCACAGGTCCACAATATAAACACCAACTTGAAATGTTGACGAACCCAAAGCGCCCAAATTGGAAAAAGGCTATTTCTTGAACTGCACCCATGAATCCAGAATAGAAGGCGATCCTTTATATGTAAAAATATTTGGTGTTATTAATCAGCCTACCCCCTATTCAAAACATGCAACGTAATCTCAGGGGGCATCCCTACCCTGCCGGGGAAGATCAGGAATCCCAATCCGCGATTTACATAAAGGAATTGTTTGCCTTTTTTGTACAACCCTGCAAAATGCCTGTAGAAAAGTTGGCCCACACTTAGTTCAAACAACCCAGGTATGGTTATTCCCATTTGCCCGCCATGGGTATGTCCTGACAGGGTGAGGTCAACGTCTTGTTTTTCAAGGATATGATGATCCCAATGTGTGGGATCGTGGCTGAGGAGAATTTTGAAGGGCATATCGGGCATGTCTTTCACCGATTTGGTGTAATCACCTTTGGTAGGAAACCAGTTTTCTTCCGAAAAGCCCCAGTTTTCCACGCCAACAAGCCCAATCTTCTCACCATCTTTTTCAAGTATTTCATGTTCATTGAGCATCACGCTGAAACCCATTTTCCGGTTGATCTCTGCAACACCAATGCTGTTGGTTACCTTGTCTTCTTCGCTAATCCTTCCCCAACCATAGTCATGATTGCCAAGTATAGAGTATTTGCCATGTTTCGCTTTTAATCCACTGATAATTTCAATCCAGGGCTCAGCTTCATCTGGTCCTTCATTAACCAAATCGCCTGTGAAGAAGATGTAGTCGGGCTGCAGTTCGTTCACCAATTCGATGGCTTCCTTGATCGGCTCGAAATTGTTCAGGAAACTACCCAAATGGAGGTCTGAGATTTGAACAATTTTCACGCCATCGAACGCTTTGGGAAGATTTTCGAATGAAAGCCTGTTCTCCAATATCCTCCATCCGAATTTACCTTTAGTAGTTCCCCACAGAATTGAACCTACCACGAGACCACCAATGCCTAGTGCCAGTTTATTCATAAACGTGCGCCTTGGAAGTTTCCTTCCGCCAGAAGCCTTTTCAGACATTTTGAAGGATAGATACCTGCCTATAAGCACCAAATCGGCCAGTAATTGAAAGATATTGATACTCAATAAGGTTACAGCCAGGGTAACGGCACCTACAATGGTATAAAGCCGAACGTAAGGATCATCGCCATAGGTGTCACGATTTACAGCGAGGAAAGAGGTGGAAGCATAGACGAAAATGGCAGAAAGGAGAAAACATACCCGTAGTGTCCACTTCAAACCAGGTGTAAGCTTACCTGTTACCAGGTGGACCGCACGATAAGCGTAAAGAATTAAAAATCCGGTGCCAAAGAGAATTAGATAATATGCCAGCATTTTGGTTTGCTATTTCGAAAACGGTGCAAAGTTATAGTGATTCTATAGAGTCTGGTCAATCAGGGTTTTCGCTTGCTCTTCCATTTCCTTAAAAATATCCTGCTCGATAGTATCAAGTTCTTGTTTTAGGTAAGTTCTTCTAATCTGTTTATTATCAAGGAGATGTATCTTATCACAACTATTGGTGAGGGTCTCCAGAATATGTGAGGAAACAATGATCGTTTTCCCTTTACTTTTCATTTTTTCCAATAGCAGTTTCAGAATTTTACTGGTTTCGAGGTCAACACCATTAAAAGGTTCATCGAGGATAAGCAGGTCCTTATCCAGCTTCATTACACCAATTAGGGCCAGTTTTTTCTTCATGCCTGTGGAATAGCTATCAATGAGATCATCCAAAGGCAACTTGAAAAGATCCCTCCAGACTTCCACATCAAACTTCGGGTTTCCGGCCTTGAACAAGGAAAGGTATTCAGTTCCGGTTATGTTGGAATAGAAGTAATTCTGAGTTTCAAGAAAGGATATCTTTTTGCGTGAAAGCGGTTTACCCTGCCACTCAATACTACCTGTTTGAGGCTTTAAAAACCCGCAAATCGTCTTGAACATGGTAGTCTTCCCTGCCCCATTGAGACCCACAACACCGTGTATCATTGCGGGTTCCAGCGTCAGATTCAGATGCTCGAGCACCTTGTGCTTGCCATAAGCAACTGAGAGGTCATTTATCGTAAGCATGGAGGTATGGTTTTAGGTGAATTTGAGATTTGCTCCACGCACGAATGCTCATTAGAATCGGAACGGGTAACATAAAAGGAAGCACCACGCTCATGATTGCGATGGCGGTGTAGATACTGCCGGCTGTGAGGCGAACATTGGGTTTGTACAATGTGTACTTTGATAAGATCACGAAACACAAAACCATAAACGACAAGACTAAAAACAACAAAGTGATTCCCAATAGCTTGAAATGGAAAACGGTGTGACCCACCAGAATTGGGGCGATAAAAACCAGATAGGTTTTGATATGCAGTTTTAGCTTTTGAAGTAGAAATGGCCTGGGTGGCAATTCGTTTGCCTGCAAGATGCTAATCGGTTCGCCTTCCTGGTAAAAAGATGCAATGGCACCTAAAAGGAACCAGGCAAAAAACAAACTAACGTAGGGAAACCAAACCAACCCAATGGCCATGAAATAGATGGGTACAATTTGCCAGGAATATTTGCGGAAGCCGCTGATCCATTCAAAATTGTCGCTCGGGATGAAGCGAGTGAATCCTATGCCTTTTATGTTTTTTTTGGGTTCGTAAGAAATACACGAAATCCCCAGATAGGCCAACATTAAAAGTGGCACATACAACCAGTTTCCTGTGATTATGAATAAAATGAACAAAGGAAGGCTGAAGAAAGAATACTCCAGCCAAAAGATAAACTGAGGCTGAATTACAATGGTGAAGACAAATTGTTTGTCGGTTCGTTTGAGTTGAATGATCAATGCCAGGAGGACAGCGGCTGCCGAGGTGTGCCATACTATAAAAGGCAACTGCAATTGCACGTATCCGCCAATGGCAATAAAGATCAGGAAAGCGAATACCAACAGGGAATAGGCAAACCCCAAATCGACAATTTCACGCTTCAACTGAAGCATCCGGATTTTGAGAAAAGAAAGGTTCATGGAGAAAGTCTATGGACGGGATACAGTCCTCAAGATTGTTTTAGCCCACCTATTCTGTTTTTACAAAACTCGTGGATTGTGTTCCATCACGATGCTGCACCTCATTAAAGTAGTTGCCATTGTAGCCATAGGTTGGTGAGTTGGTTCCTTGGAAAAAAGAATGTGTTCCGGATTGAACATTTAAAGTCATATTGCTACCAGAGAGTGTGTCTGGAATTGCCAAAGGATTGACAAATTGGGCCGAAACCACTGTTGAAATCATGATAAACACGATGCTTATGCAGAATATCTTTTTCATGGTTTAAAGGTAGGATTTTAGGCTTTTTGATGTGTTCGAAATTGTTGGTGATTTCGCAGAACGCATATACATTCCGTACTACTCAATGTTATTTGCAGCATGACGGATAACCTCAAAGAAGAAATTCACAATAAGCACTATCGGCTTTACCGAATGGGCATTAAACCAACATTGATTGTGGTTGGAAGGCGGGAAGCACTGCAGTTTGGCAATCAAAAAAACTACCTGCTTTGCGAAATCATCGAAGACCATAAGTCACCCAGCAGGTTGGATGTTTATGGCACTGAGCCCAGGCGAGGTGGATGGTGAAAACTATGCCTTAAACTCTGGGGTTCTTTTCTCCATTGTAGCCTGGAAAGATTCCATTAAATCCGAGGACAACAACATGCCGGCATTCCAGGTGGCAATGTAGTTTAATGAGTCTTCCACGCCATGGTCGCGGGTATAACGCAATACATCCTTGGTGCCACGAATCGAAAGTGGCGATTTTGCAGCAATGGTGCCGGCAATTTCCGAAACCGCTAACATCATCTCATCCTTATTTGGGAAACATCGGTTAACCAAACCTATTTTTTCGGCTTCCGGGCCAAATAATTTTCTTCCTGTGTATGCCATCTCTGCTGCCAAACCAGGAGCAATGAGCTTAGGCAATCTTTGCAAGGTGCCCAAATCAGCTACCATGCCCATGTCAATTTCCTTGATCGTAAAATATGCATCTTCGGAACAGTAGCGCATATCGCACGCAGCGCTGATGTCAACCCCTCCTCCGATACATCCATTATGAATTGCGGCCAACACCGGTTTGGCGCACTTCTCAATGGCATTGATAGTGGCCTGAAGTTTTAATACCAATTCTCTGATCTTTTCGCTTCGTCTGCCAGCACACTCCATTGATTGCAAGCCGGCAACCGACATCAATAACTCAAGGTCAATCCCGGCACAAAAATGTTTGCCTTCACCAGAAAGAATGACCACTCGAACTTCGTCATTTGTGCTGAGTGATTCAAAGATGGCTTGCATTTCTTCCCATGCTTGCATGTGAAGAGCATTGGCTTTTTCAGGACGATTAAAAGCCACATTTGCTATGCTATTTTGTATGTCTGTTTTGAAGTATTGGTAGTTCATGTTTTTCAGTTCAGCCAAGTGGCAGGTTTAGCTCCTCTCCCACCTGTCACTCTTCTCAATAACTTCCCGCAGTACTTTGGGATCAACGTCAGCCAGGCTCTTGATATAAAGACATCCACTTCCTGCTTTGTGCGGACCCAACCGATCGAGCATCTCTTTTTCTTCCTTCAGGTTGTACATCAGGTACAAAGTCGTATGGGCACTTGCAGGCGAAAATCCAACATTGAACCATTCGAATTCCTGCCCATTTTTGCGCTGGTATTTGTATTTGCCAAAAGCCACAATTGCTTTTCCCCAAATTTTGGGTTCCTTGCCTGTAATTTCCTTCATGATGTCCAGCAGAGCCTTGCCATATTCGCGCCTTTTCTTGTTCTTAACCGCATCGAGAAACTCGTTTACATCCTGATCGGTTTGCGCATTTACAAGTGTTTTCTTTCCCATGATTCTTTTCTTCGGGAATTGATGATTATGCCTGCTGGTGAAAGGTGTACACCTTTCACTTAAGGTTGTTCCTCTTTCTTCCAATCCAGGAAATCCTGCAACTTTACAAGTTCAATGTAACCTTGCGTGGCTGGTGCTTCTGGCAATAAACCAACCTCAATGTAAGTGACGTTTTCAGCATGGATCTCTTCACCGAGAATGGTATCGAGTATGATGTAAATAGCAGAAATGTAGAATTTCTCCTTTTCAACATCAAAGTCCAGAAAACCAACACGAAGCCCAACAGTTTCTGGATCTTCAGTATTCTTTAAAGGAAGGAACCAAATTAAATTCGGGTCGAGTTGCAAACCCTCGTAATTAATCTTGAAGTCGGTTCCCATGGGAGGTTTTAGCGCCATGATTTCCCAACCTTTTAATTTCGGAGCTTCTTCTACAAGGCTTCTCACTGCATTAAAAAGTTCCACATCTCCTTCGGCTGTAATAATCAGGGTGTTGACACCTTCGCTTCGGCCGCCAATTTCAAAGAACAATCCTTTTTGGTATTCATCAAGTTTGCTGATTAAGTCGCTTTGCAGCATTTCCTTCTCCTCGATGGTTTCAAGCTTGTCGAGCATTAAATACTTTTCGTTGTGTTCGGTAAACCACTCCCAGAAATTATTCGCCATGTTTTTAGTCATTTCAGCGGGCAAATGTCGAATAATTATAGCTGAAATTATGCTGAAAATCACAATCAGTTGAGAAAGTGGAACAAGAAAATTTCAAGACCCTACATATCCAGGGACAAGGGAATTTCCAATTTTGTACTTACATTCACGCGCCTAATTAAAAAAAGCGAAAATGCTGGTAGAAAAATTCAGGGATAATTGTTTACAGTATGAAAATTTTGCCGTTTGGGCAGTTGAAGACATGGATGACTTTTTTGAAGGAAACGGTGTTTTGGCTGAGATTCTAAAAATTGAGTACCAGATTCCAGTCGAAGAATTTAACGATAGAAGGACTGAAATACCTGAGACCAACATGGCGATCATGAAGAATATTCTGGAACATGTTGCCGACAAACATTTCTTCATTTTCACGTACCACAACGACAATCATTCTGAATTGGTGCAGATGCAGACACAGGGCATTATGAATTTCGGCCTCGATATTGGTGACATTAAAGAAAACCAGGTGTACATTTTGATGATGGATAAGAAGAGTGATGGTAATGGATTTGGAGCAGGTATGCCCCTGTAGCCGACATTCATTTAACACGAATACTGACAGTCATGTCACTCAAAATTACCAAACAGGGAAGTGTCACCATCATTACTCTGAACAGGCCAGCTGCGAGAAATGCGGTTAACCTTGAAACTGCAGTTGCGCTTCACCAGGCTTTCCTTGATTTTGATTCAGATAAGGATGCTTCAGTTGCCGTTCTTGCAGGCGCGGGTGGCCACTTTTGTGCTGGTGCCGATTTGAAGGAATTGGGAAGCCCTGAACAAGCAGAACAATGGTACAAACGCCTTGGGGATGAAAGCACTGCTCCGCTCGGCCCTACCCGAATGTTATTATCAAAACCTGTGATCGCAGCCATCTCGGGTTATGCCGTGGCTGGCGGGCTGGAACTGGCTTGCTGGTGCGATCTTCGAATTATGGAAGAATCCGCAACATTGGGTGTCTTTTGCAGAAGGTGGGGCGTTCCGCTGATCGATGGAGGAACCATCCGTTTACCACGCTTGATCGGCATGAGCAGGGCAATGGATTTGATTCTTACAGGCCGACCGGTAGTTGCTCAAGAAGCATTTGATATGGGATTGGCCAACCGGTTAGTTCCGGATGGAAAAGCCCTTGAAGTTGCTTTGGAATTAGCGGGTCAAATTGCAACCTTTCCGCAAACGTGTTTGCGAAACGACAGAATAAGTGCCTACAAACAATGGGATATTGAATCGCAGGATGCTTTTAAACATGAATTGGAATGTGGTCTAAAATCTGTCCAATCCATGGGAACTTTGAAAGGTGCTCAAAAATTCTCTGAAGGTGCCGGCAGGCATGGCGAGTTTGAGGATTGAACTGAAAAGTTGTTAGCCAAAGTGCTTTTCAATTCAGTTGAGTTTATCAATTCCCAATAACAAACTAGCTGGTCGCACTAAATATCACAGTGCCTACCGTTCCCTTCCCAGGGGTTGATTTGATGTTAAAATTTCCACCAATCAAAGTTGCCCTGGTGCAAACGTTGTTGAGTCCGATTCCATTTTGAGAATTCTTTGAAGTCTGAACATTAAATCCAATGCCATCATCCTTCACGGAAAGTGAAACATTTCCATTTGTTTGTTTCAACGTTATATCGATTTGAGTTGCCTTGGCGTATTTCAAGGCATTATTAATCAGTTCCTGGGTGATACGAAACAACTCCGTTTCAGTTGACAAAGGCAGCCTCTTTTCCAATTCATCAAACTTGCAGGTAAAATTTGGGCCACCCGTCTTGTTAAGCCGTGAAACCACCAGCATGATGGCTGATTGTAGTCCATCTTCTTTCAGCGCAGGCGGTACCAGATCATGGGAGATTGCTCTGTACTCGCTAATAGCTTCTTCCGTAATAGCCACCAATCTATTGTAGGCTTCCTGATTTTGATTTGGTTGATTCAATGCCACAAGGTTCATCATGAGTCCGGCAAGCCTTTGGCCCAGACCATCGTGCAACTCTTGCGAAATTCGTTTTCGCTCTTTTTCCTGTCCGTCTAACAGCGCATTGAGAACCTGAATTTCTTGCTGTTTTTTGGATGTTATGTCGGTTATCAGAGACATTATTCCTGAAAATTCGCCCAAGCTATTGTAGATGAGAGAACGACTGACGTTCACATAAACTGTTTTGCCGTTTTTAGTTACAATCTCGGATTCGAAAGACTGACCTAACTGGGATTTGCTCTCAGTTAATTTGTCTTTTACACGTTCATGCTCGCTCCTGGAGAGCAAAAACTCACGTCCTACTTTCCCAACTAGTTCTTTTTCTGAATAGCCGGTCATATTGGCAAATTGTGGGTTAATCATATGTATGACACCTTTTGCATCGGACAACACTAATCCCTCCTCCATTTTTTCGAATAGACTCCGGTATCTTTCTTCACTTTTTTGTAGTGCTTCCTCTGTCAGCCTGCGCTCAATGGCTATTCCTGCAATATGAGCGGTGCTCTTCAGAAGGTCAAGGTCAGCCTGATTTGGTTTCCTGGGTTCACGATAATACATGGCCAGTGTGCCTATTATCTGTCTGTCAGAAGAAAAAATGGGCTCCGACCAACAAGCTCGTAGCCCGGCATTTTTAGCAAGTGCAATCTTATCAGGATTTGCCCAGTTTGGGTGAACATTGATATCATCAACAATAACCGTTTTGCCTGTGTATGCAGATTCCCCGCACGAACATATCCCTTCTCCAATTTCAAGACCATCTACTGCATCATTATAATCATTGGGCAAACTAGGCGCTGCACCTCCTTTCAATTGTTTGGTTTCGTGATCCAGTAACAGGATCGAAGAAAGCATTCCTGGTGCTGTGGTTTCAGTAAGTTTTATTATCAGGGATAAGACATTTTTAAGCGGCAAACCAATGGCCAGCGCTTCGAAGATTTGCTTGCTTTTTACTAAAGATTGTTCAATCCTCTTGCGCTCGGAAACATCCATGGTAAACGCCATGGAACCCACAACATTTCCTAATACATCCATCACTGGTGTGCGATTACAAAAAACCCAAACTTGCTCGCCTGATTTCTTTTTAAGCTTTATTTCGTGCCTCCCACTCTTTCCTTCTAAACTTTGCTGAATGCGATCATTCATTTCTCTGGCAGACTGCTTATCAACTAACAGGATTTCCTGGGCTTTATGGCCAATAAGTTCAAGTTGAGAATAACCCGTTATTTTACAAAACGCGTGGTTTACATATTGAATTATATCCTCATTATTTACTCTTATCACACCCTCGTTTGCAACTTCAATCAGGTTTAGATATTCTTCTTCTGCTTTCTTCAGGTCAGTTAAATCCTGAGCCGTAATACAAACCATTTCATTGTCGTCCTGAATAACTATGCTCCCAAACACCAGGACTTTTAATTTCTTCCCGTCTTTTCTCTTCCAGGTTCTCTCACCGATTTCTACTTTTCTGTTTTTTACCAGATCATCGACAGACTTATCTATCAAAGACCGGGGATGATTAATGAATTCGTAAATTTTCAAACCCTGGAGATCAACCGGCTCATATCCGAGAAAGTTGATGAAAGCATGGTTTGCCGATACTACCTCTTTTGTAGAAGGATCGAACAGATAAACGGCAAGGTATGATTGTTCAAAAATGGACTTATAGCTACCCTCACTCTCTCGAAGTTTATCGTTAAGTATTTCAATTTCACGCTGCTGGTCTTTGGTATTTTCTAATAGTTTCCGAAGTTCATCGTGCACCAATTCGTTAGCACCATGTGCCTCTAAAAAATTGATCAGCGTGTCAATTGCAGGAATCCTGGTTGATGTAGGGTACATTAGTCTTTTTGCTGGATTATATTTCATACAACTCTGAAGCAAGTTGAAATTGAATGTATTACTTCTACTCACAACTATCCGAAAGTTTAAATTCTGAAAAGCCCCTTATTTTTGAATTGCACCTCAAAAATAATTTATGTGACTCTT
>PVBE010224704.1_pt1 | contig 20572 bp, 19 predicted proteins | sample 1631181 | NCBI WGS metagenome assembly PVBE01 (sample SAMN08397723, study PRJNA350692) | Marine metagenome, whole genome shotgun sequencing project. | isolation source: water | place: Pacific Ocean | collected 2012-04 | reverse complement strand
CTACAAAGGGTTGATCAAGACGTAGCCGCCCTCTGGGAGTTGATGTTATGGGTCGTTGGCGTCGCTCTTAAATAAGTACCCGACGCCATGCACTGTGTGAAAGTATCGAGAGGTGCTGGCAGTTTGTTCGAAACGCCTGCGGAGCCGGAGAATAAAGTTGTCTATCGTTCGCGACGATGGGAACGCTTCGTAGCCCCACACGACGTCGAGGATTTCGTCGCGCGAAACGACTTGTCCCTCCCTCTCAGCAAGAAGCCGAAAGATAAGTGCCTCTTTGTGGGTTAGTTCGTGCTCAATACCGTCAGCGCTGCGTCCGCGATAGGTTCGAAAGTCCATCTCGTTTTCGCCGAAGCGGATCACCGGTCGGTCAAGGGTTGAGCGTCTATACCAACGATTACGTCGCAAGATGGCGGCGACCCGCAGGAGCAATTCCTTGAGGTGAAAAGGCTTCGACATGTAGTCGTCGGCGCCGTCTTCCAAGCCTCGGATCCGGTCCTCTGGATCGCTCTTAGCAGTGAGGAACAAGACGGGTACTTCATTACCTTCTTCCCGAAGTTCCCGACAAACAGCAAAGCCGTCCTTGTACGGCAGCATAACGTCCAGGATCAGCAACTCGTGGTTGCCGCTTCGCGCAGCGTTGAGCCCCGTCTGTCCGTCAGTTGCGACCTCGGCCAGGTAGCCTTCTGCGGTAAGGTTCTCGACGATGCCGGCAGCAAGTTCCGGCTCATCTTCGATTACAAGGATTTTCGCCCCGTTGCTCAAGTCCTTACCTTAGGCGGACGTCCATCCTGTTGTATCCGCGGCCATGTGGCACGAAATAGGGCCCCGCGACCTGGTCCATCGCTGTGAGCACTTAACTCTCCTCCACTTTCAGCAACTAGAGAGCGGGCAATATACAGTCCCAGTCCCGTACCCCGCCCCTCACGCCGTATCTCGTTGCCGAGCCGGTAGAACTTCTCGAAAAGCTTCTCCCCCTCGGTCGAGTGAAAGCCACGGCCGTTGTCGCTCACCTCGACGACGGTTTTTGAATCTGCTTTGTTCGCTTTAATAGTGACCGTGGCGTTTTCTACTCCTGCCGCCGCATCGATACCGTTAGCGATCAGGTTGCGCAGCACGACAGTCAAGGCCAGATGGTCAGCGTACACAGTGAGTCTGTTGTCTGCGGCAATCTCCATCTTGACTCCGGCGTTCTCTGCCACAGTCTCAAGTGAATTAACGATTTCATAGATGCAAGGTGACAACATCACTGTCTGGGGCTCCAGGGCGAGTTTGCCTTCGTCGATTTGCGTCGTATCCAATATGTTCGAAACAGTTGCATCCATACGATCGAGGCTGTTGAGAAGACGCTCGATGAGACGCTCACGTGTTTCCGGATCGTTCTCCCGGTATTGCAGTGTCTCGGCGGACAGGCGCACACTTGCCAATGGGCTCTTCAGCTCATGGGTTACCGCTGTGACGAAGTTACGTTGGCGCTGACGCAACCGCACTTCCGTTCGAACGGTACGCCAGAGGACACCTATAGCCGCACACAGCACAATTAGAAAGAAGCCACCCTCCCAGGCGTATCGGTTCCGGCGGCTATCCCGCTCTGCAGTCAACGTTTCCACGATGGTGGGTTTGACGCGGATGGTGTTCCCATCTTTGCTTACTGAGAGGGCTGGGAACATTTTGGCAACATCGTTAGTGGCAATACCTTGCTCAAGCATTACTTTGGCTGCGTCGAGACTGCGCCGATGAGTTTCTTGGAGTCTTCCTTGAACTTCACCACTGAACAGCCACTGGTCAATCATCCACCAGCCTACCTGGGCAAGGCAGACTGTAAGCAGGATCACGAAAATTATCTGATGGCGCCGAGCAGTGGCTAATGAACTTTGCATGTCTGAGAGGTTTGTTTGCAGCGGTAGCCTGGGAAACTCCTACGAACTTAACAGAGTTCGAGGTCCTGAACATCTGGCTAATTAGGGGTCGGGAAACAGAGAGGCAGCGTTGTCGTGAAGGATGAGCTTGCAGGCTTTTTCTGAAAGGTCCAAGTTGAGAAACTCCATGACGTTATGGTCCATGGTCGGCGCCCCCGGGCCGGGCCAATCAGTGCCCCATAGGCACTTGTTGGCGAGCTTCTCCAGCATCGGAATGTAGTGCAGCAGGCGTTTCGGTGGAATGCTTGATAGGTCTATGTATGCATCCGGGAATCGCCGGATTATGAAGATGGCACCCTGGGCCCACATTGGTCGGCCACAATGGGCCAAAATGATCTTAAGCCCTGGGAAATCGATGCCTATGTCGTCGCAGTCCATGGGATCGCCATAGCGAGAACGCGCTCCGGGAAAGACGGAGGTTCCAGTGTGGATCATGAGCGGCATCTTCACCTCTTGGAGACGACCGTAGATGCCTTCAAGTGCCGGGAGGTGCTCCTCTGCAGCACCTTTACGATAGGCGTTGGCCCTTAGCTCCTGGTGTGGCGGGTGGATCTTCAGGGCACGGATACCGAGGCCGACGAGACGATCGACAGCAGCAGCAGGGTTGCTGATGACTGCCGGATCACGTGGGTCGAGGCCACCAAAGGCCAGTAAGCGACGTGGGTCGGACTTCGAAATATGAGCGCACCAAGTGTTCACATCGTCCGTGAATCCCATCAACCGCGGTGCAACGTAGTTGATCATGCCGATCCGGTCGATACCGTCTTCGTCCATGCGCGCTAGAACTGCTGCCGGGTCGTTCATCATGGCTGACAGGCTTTCGTAGTCTGGTCGGCCAAATGACATAACGGCCTGGGCGCTAGGATGGAGCTGTTGCCACGGTTGGATGTGAACGTGAATGTCAGTGACTGGATAGGGAAGGTTGTGCACGGTTTCTCCTCGGGTTGAGGGAGCAGGATACCTCGTCTAGAAGTATGGGTTGATATGGTTTGTACCCCGGTACAGCGGCGTGTTTTAGTCAGCTGATGGAGCGGTTTCGTGATCGCAGACAAGCTGGTACCCGAGTCGCCATGGAACTTGCCGACAAGGTTGATATCGGGCCTTCGCCGGTTGTCCTTGGAATCCCACGAGGTGGGGTTGTTGTTGCTGACATTGTCGCCCGCGAGTTTGATGCCGAGCTGGACGTAATAGCTGTTGAGAAGTTGGGGTCACCGTGGAATCCAGAACTTGCCGTGGGCGCTGTAGGAGAGGGAGAGGCGATGTGGATTGACGCCAAGCTTGCTAAGCGAGTTGGAGTTTCAAAGCTGGCCTGCACAATCGAAGCGGAGCGTGCTGAATTGGTTAAGAAGCTTGCCGATATTCGTCGCATCCAGCCGCGCATCGATCTCGAAGGGCGTACAACGATTATTGTCGACGATGGTGTTGCTACTGGCTCGACTGTAAGGGCCGCGCTGTTAGCTTTAGAGCGCACCAAGCCGGCACGCCGTATCCTTGCGGTACCCGTTGGGGCTCCACAAACCCTAGCCCAGTTAGAAGAGGTCGCTGATGTTGTGGTGTGTCCCTTAAAACCACCTTATTTCCAGGCGGTTGGTTCATGGTACGAAGTTTTCGGACAAGTGAGCCAAGCGGAGGTCCTCGAAATTTTTCAGCAACGAAAAGGCATGTAACACTTGTGATGAAGGCCGACAAAGACAACCCATTCATTGATCCTGGCGACGTGTCGTTTAAGTCGATTAACGACAAGGCTGTCGAACAGCATGCTCGCGAGGCAGCCGATCTCGCCGCCGCGATCCGCTATCACGATCATTGCTACTATGTTCTCGACGATCCTCGCCTTGCAGATGGCACCTACGACGCTTTGTTTCGCCGCTTACAGGCACTTGAGGAAACTTTTCCGGAATTGCAATCGGTTGAGTCCCCGACCCAACGAGTAGGCGGTGCGGTCCAGTCAGAGTTTCCGGAGATTGAGCACCAGGCGCCCATGCAATCGCTTGATTCTGGTGCCGAAGAGGCAGATGTACGGGAGTTCGACGAGAGAGTGCGCAAAGGTCTCGAGGTCGATTCCGTCAAATACATTACCGAGCTGAAATTCGATGGCGTGTCGATTGAGGCAGTTTACCGAGATGGTGTACTCGATATTGGTGCTACCCGTGGCGACGGTGTTTATGGGGAGCAAGTTACTGATAATCTGAGAACGATTCCGAGCGTCCCACTGCGTCTTGTTGGCAACCCGCCGCCGATGCTTGCAGTACGTGGTGAGGTCTACGTGCCTCTGGAAGGCTTTCATCGTCTCAACCGGGAGCGCCTAGAGGGTGGCGAAGAGCCCTTTTCCAATCCACGGAATCTTGCCGCTGGGGCCATCCGCCAACTCATCTCGTTGGTCACTGCTCAGCGTCCACTCGATGCCTTTTTCTACGACATTCTTTCCGTCGATTGGGGCACTCGGGACGAGATCGGCGTGAGTCGCCCCGGCAGAATTGAACGTCCAGAGACCCACGGGCAGGAACTCGACTTGTTGCGTGCCTGGGGCTTCAAGGTTGATTCACGCAGTGAGCACTGTAGTGACATAGATGAGGCCATCGCCTTCCACCATCAACTTGAGGCAGAACGCGATGCGCTGCCCTACGAGATAGATGGCGTAGTGATTAAGATTGATCGGCTTGATCATCAACGAAGATTGGGAGAGCGTTCACGTAGCCCGCGGTGGGCGATGGCCTACAAATTTGCACCGCGGCTCGAAATTACGACCATCGAAGACATCGTTCTGCAGGTCGGTCGCACCGGAATTTTGGCGCCCGTCGCCCAGTTGGCACCCGTAGAAGTTGGCGGTGTCACGATCTCGCGTGCTTCTTTGCACAACTACGATCAAATCACTGAGAAGGATATTCGTCCCGGCGACAAAGTGCGTGTTGCCCGCGCCGGCGATGTAATCCCATATGTTGTTGAACGAGTCGATGACAGACTCGATATTGAACGATCGTCGCCATTTGAAATGCTGGTGCGCTGTCCGGTTTGTGACGCTTGCGTTGTGCGTGATGGTGCCTACTTTGTCTGCACCGGCGGTGTCTCATGCGGGGCTCAGTTGCGCGGTGCCGTTGAGCACTATGCTTCGCGGCATGCCCTTGACATTGAAGGGCTCGGCGACAAGACGGTTCGGCAACTCATGGACGAAGGATTGATCCAGGATTCGATCGTTGACATCTATGGGCTGACCGTCGACAAATTGGTGCCACTCGAACGCTTTGGGAAGAAGAAGGCTGAAAACTTGGTTAATGCGATCCTGGCTCGCAAGGACACCACCCTGGCCCGCTTTATCTATGCACTCGGCATCCGTCATGTTGGTGAACATGTTGCGGAAGTTCTTTCTCAGGAATTCGGCGACGTCGGTAAGTTAATGGAAGCGAATTTTGATCGTCTCATTGCGGTTCACGAGATCGGCCCGGGCAGCGCGGAGAGCATCGTCGCTTTCTTTGCTGAACCGCATAACTGCAGCGTTATCAAAGGCTTGTTCGCTGCTGGTGTCACCCCCAGGGTCGAGGAACGTCAAGAATTCTTCGGGGGAAAGCGTTTCGTGATCACCGGGTCTCTTGGCAATTGGAGTCGTGACGAGGTGGTAGCCATCCTGGAGAGTGCTGGTGGTCGTGTGACCTCATCTGTTAGCAAGCAAACAGATTACGTCATCGTTGGCGAAAAACCGGGGTCAAAAGCACGCAAGGCAAGAGATCTTAAAGTGACGATTCTGGACGAAGACGGCTTGTTGGCGATGCTACAGGAAAAGGGGCTGACCGTCTTTTGATGCATGGATCACGGGCACGATACGGATCTCATGCGCGTCGGCGACGGACTGCTACAATGACTTCTCCAGTTTTCCATGAGCAAAAAAATATTTGATTGAGGAAAGCATGAGTATCCCCACGCTCCACACTACTCCTGACGGCTCGTCGTTTCGTATTAGCAAGATCCAAGATGTCCGTCACCAGTCGCTTTTCCACGGCCAGAAATTCATTTTTCAGGCGGAGAAGGAATCGAGCGAAGGTTCACTATGCCTGGACGTGACCGTTACGTTTTCGCCGATTGCCATCGCCATAATCTCGCCTGAAGATCGACTGCGAACCGACGACTACGCTGAAGAGCTAGTCAGGCGGATGCTCGATGCCGGCAAACGTCAGGACGTCGAAATCCAGGTGACCAGTGATGGTGCGGTCAAAGTGGGTAGCGAGCTGGTCGACCGGTTGTTGCCGCTGGTTCCCGCAGGCTAGCAAGGCAGCCGGTTTGAAGGAGAAAGCCTCGGGATCTTTTTGGAGCAGTATTAAGCAGGACACCTCTTCGGTGAGGACAGGATCGGTTTTCAAGATCGTGGTAATCAGTTGCGCAGTAGCCTATCGAGTTCATCAACGATCTGAGCGGTTGCTTTAGGCTTCGCCTGTCGCCGGGCTTGCCTCCCCATCTCGATGCAACGTTGGGGGGCGTTCCCTAGTTGCATGAGCGTTGTGGCGAGGGTCAGGCCATCTAATTCTCCTTCTTCGATAAGGAGTGCGGCGCCTTGGTTTTCCAGTGCCTTGGCGTTGTGACGCTGGTGGCCGCCCGCGAGTTGGAGTGGTACTAGGATGGCACCGCGGCCAGCGGCAGCAAGCTCAGCACAGGTGGTTGCGCCGGCGCGTGAAACGACGACATGGCAGCGAGCATACTCTTGATCCATGTTTAGCAAATAAGGCTCGATACGTGCCGAAAAATTCGATTCAGTATAGGCGGCGCGGACACGTTCAAGGTCGATCGGGCCCGTTTGATGAACGATATCGGTTGATTCGTTGGGGAGATGGATCAACGCGGCGATCATGGCATCATTGAGTACACGGGACCCCTGGCTGCCGCCAAACAGAAGAAGGCGTAGAGGGGCTCCACTGAGAAGATTGGATTTTTTCTTGGGGTCGGGCGTGCCTGCGCCTGCAAGCACGAGGTCGGGCACGGCGGCGATCTCAGGGCGAATCGGGTTGCCGGCGACAAACGCTTTTCCGCGAAAGTGTTGCGCAGTGTCCTCCCAGGCTACTGCGGCAGCGTCAACCCAGCGGGCCAGCCACTTGTTGGTCAGGCCAGGAACGTAGTTAGGCTCAAGGATCAGCGTAGGGATCCCTTGCCGCGCTGCCGAGAGTAGTAATGGACCTGAGATATAGCCCCCGACGCCGACGACCGCGTCGGGTTCAAGCTTTCTTAGAAGACGGTGGGCATCGGACAGGGCAGGTAAGAGGGCGAAGGTGGACTTAATCTTTCGTAGCATCGAACCGCCACGCAGCGGTTCTGCTCGCAGCAGGTGGACGTCGAAGCCCGCTTTTCCAATGATTCTGCCCTCAAGACCACGGTTGGTCCCCACGAAAGAAATCTGAGCATCTGAGTGTCGAATGGCGAATTCTCGCGCTATCGCCAGGCCTGGGTAGATGTGCCCCCCTGTGCCCCCTGCAGCGATCAGCAGACGTGTCATGTTCTCGACGCTCCGCAAGTCATTGTCTCCATCAAAGAAGGGTACAATCTGTGGTGCGGCTCAGCCTCCTCAAGGAGACTTTTCGTGTACGAGAAATTGTCCCCCTTTGCCTCAATCTACCTTCTAACGGCCGTTGTTGCCGTACTTACTGCTGGTGCATTGCCATCACAAATTGTTCTTCAGGCACCTGGTGACGATTATGATGAGTCGATTCTACTTACACGTACCCGGCAGCTTACCTTCGCTGGTTTGCGTGCTGGCGAGGGGTATTTTTCGCCGGACGGCACCCATCTAACCCTGCAGAGCGAGCGGGAACCGGGCAACCCGTTCTACCAGATCTACGACCTCGATTTGACCATGGGAGACGTGCGGCGAATCTCACCCGGGATTGGCAAGACGACGTGTTCATTTTTTCAGCCCGGCACTGGGGCAATCATCTTTTCGTCGACGCATCACGATCCGCGCTCTGAGGAGTTCCAAAGAGAAGAATTGGAATTTCGTGCCAGCGGGCAGGAGCGGCGTTACGCCTGGGACTACGATCGCGAGATGGATATCTACATTGCCCCTGGACCTGCAGTTGCCTTGGCGGGGCCTGATGGCACAGTTGATCCGAAGGAATTGGTCCGGCTGACCGAAGCACGTGGCTACGATGCTGAGGCGAGCGTTTCGCCTGACGGTGAGTGGATTGTGTTCTCATCAAATCGGCGGGCGTACGATCATGAACTCAGCGAAGAAGAGCTAGCCCTGCTTGAGTTCGACCCAGCCTATTTCGCTGAGATCTATATCATGCGTGCGGACGGATCCGATCAATCGCGATTGACAGACGTATCAGGCTATGACGGTGGCCCCTTTTTCTTTCCCGACGGTTCCCGCATTGTCTGGCGTAGGTTTACCGAGAACGGGCTGATGGCTGACTTGTGGAGTATGAAGCCCGATGGAACTGAACAGCTTCAGCTTACAGACTTTAGCTCTATGAGTTGGGCGCCCTATCCGCACCCTTCGGGTGAGTACATTTTCTTTTCGAGCAACAAACTTGGATTCACGAATTTTGAGATTTACATCGTCGACACCGAAGGCATGAAGGAACCAGTTCGGGTGACCACGACTGATGGATTTGACGGTCTTCCTGTTCCGTCACCTGATGGTACTCAGCTTGCGTTTACATCGAGCCGTAACAGCGATGGTGGCCAAGGGTCGGGCCAGATCTTCCTGTCCGATTGGAACCACAAGAGAGCTCTTGAGCTACTTGGCGCGGCTCCATCACGAGAAAGATAGAGGACGTGAGTAATCGGTTCATCACCCTTGTTGTGATGGGTATTTTGGCCATGGGTTCGAGATCCGGCCTGTCGGATGGGTTGCAACAAACTGGGACAAGTTTGCGAAACCACGTGGAGTTTCTCGCTTCGGATGACCTCGGTGGCAGGTTGACTGGGACCACCGGCGCCGGGAAAGCAGCTGACTACATCATTGGCCAGCTGAAGGAAATCGGTGCGACACCTATCCTTGACTCCGGTGGCTACCGGCTGCCATTTGAGTTCACTTCAGGTATCACGGACATTGGTTCCAGGTTTTTCGTATCGGGGAATACGCTGCAGGCGCCCGTGCGCTCGCGAGAGGGACAGATCCGAGCATTGACATTTTCGGACACCGGTCAGGTCAGCGGCCCGTTAGTGTTTGCTGGCTACGGCATCACAATTCCTGACAATGTCGACTATCCGTACGATAACTTCGCGACGCTGGATGTTCAGGGCAAGATTGTCGTCGTGTTCCGCTATATGCCTGAAGACGTCGATCAGGAGACCCGCGCCTTGATGGGCCGCTTTACCGACCCTCGCTACAAGGCGATGCGGGCGCGAGAACTCGGGGCCAAGGCACTTGTCGTGGTCACTGGTCCGCGCTCGCCGAACGCCGGCGAGCTGGTACCGATGGCCTTTGACGCAGCCGCTGCCGGATCAGGAATCATTGCGGTGTCTATCACTGGTGATATTGCCGAGACACTGTTTGCAACCGCTTCTGCGAAGTCCTTAAGAGAAATCCAAGAAGAATTTGATACCGGCAACCCGCACACTCCCGGTTTCGACATTCCCGATATTGAGGTAACGCTAGATGTGAAGGTCCAGCGTGAGCGTTCCAATGGCTACAACGTTGTTGGCTATCTCCCGCCTTCGATTCCAGCAGTGGTAGAACGTGGTCCATCGTACGTCATGCTTGGGGCTCACTACGACCACCTCGGGCTCGGTATTGGAGGCAATTCGTTGGCTCGTGGAAATGAGGTTGGCAATGTCCATAATGGCGCCGACGACAACGCATCGGGTGTTGCTGCAGTTCTCCAGGCTGGCAGCCAACTCGCTACAATGCCGCGGGAGCGAGGAGTCGTGCTCGCCTTTTGGTCGGGGGAGGAATTCGGGCTTCTGGGCGCCCACGCATTTGTTCAGTCGGAGGTCCTGCCGTCTGATCAACTGGCCGCTTACATCAATTTCGACATGGTGGGGCGGGTGCGCGATAACGTTCTAACGATCCAGGCGGTTGGCAGTAGCGACGCTTGGCCCAGTTTAATAGAACGCACCAATGTACCGATTGGCTTCGATATTCGTACCCAACAAGACCCCTGGTTACCCACCGACAGTATGGCTTTTAACTTGGTAGATGTGCCGACGCTAAGTTTTTTTTCGGGTACCCACGAGCAATACCATCGTCCAGGTGATGACTCGGACCTTATCAACTACGGTGATCTTGAGCGGGTTGCACGATTTGGCGCATTGTTGGTGCGCCGCGTTGCCAATCTTCACGAGGCGCCAGCGTTCGTGACGGTGATGCAAAGCGCCGAAGGAGGGGGATCGCGTGACATGGTTAGAGTTTTTACCGGTACGATCCCGGACTACGCGGCCGAGGAAGATGGGCTGCTGCTAGGTGGTGTCATCGAGGGTGGTCCAGCCGAAAACGCCGGCTTGCGTCGTGGCGACGTAATCATCGAATTCGCGGCCGTGACGATCACCAACATCTACGATTACACGGCCGCCCTTGCTGCAATCAAGGTTGATGTGCCAGTAGCTGTTGTTTACATGAGAGACGGCCAACGAATGGAAACGGAACTCATTCCTAGGGCCCGCCAGTAGCTATAGTAGGCGCGGACTCACTTGTAGTAGTCGTAGAGATGCCTACGCGTACGATGTAAACCCATGCAAACATTAGTGTTACGAGATCGCATTAAATAAGCGCCGAGCATGTGCTCACTTTTCTGCTCACTTTCGACGCTGGCCGGTGGCACTCAAAAGCGCCCATCCGACGTCGAACGTCCCCCCATCCTACCGCGCGCGGCGGGTCCTATATATATAGGGTGGGGCCTTGGCTGTTGCCCAAAAAATTAAAAATTAGTATCCGACCCACCAGTTCACCAAGGTAACAACGAAAAAAGCTGCAAGGAGAATTATTGCTGTGAGCCAAATCCTCCATTTCGTATCTAGGTCCATGCGTCTCCTCGTGCCGGAGTCTGTTCCCACGCCCTCATCTGAACCTTGACCCGTTGTCGGTGCAGAGCTTCCATGTGAGCCTGCGTCCTTCGGTAGTCAAACTGCAAGCTTGCGCAAACGTTCGGCAACTCGGCTTCGTAGCGCTCGAGGATGCCGCTCGCATCGAGCTTCACCGCTAGGTTAAGCCCCGTCTGCCCTCCCACAGTCGGCAGAAGGGCGGTGGGCCGCTCTGCGGCAATGACCTTTTTCAGGACTTCAGGAACCAACGGTTCGATATAGGCACCTGGGGCAACCTCTGGATCGATCATGATCGTCGCCGGGCTGGAATTCACCAGGACGACGCGATAACCCTCCTGGCGCAATGCCTTGATCGCCTGGGTACCGGAGTAGTCGAACTCGCACGCCTGCCCGATGACGATCGGGCCAGAGCCGATGACCAAGATGCTCTCAATGTCAGTACGTTTGGGCATAGGTTACCCGACGAAAAACCTTCCCATTACTTGTGCAGAGCCTCTTTTGGCACAGTAGCAATGGCCCGGAGGGGGGTCAAACATGCCGCTGCCTATCCCTGCCAGCCCGGCTTAATCGCCGATCGCGGGCTGTTCGGCCAGTCAGCGAACCCGCATTCCGCTCTGCTCGAGATCAGCGTCCGATACCGTAGACGAGCGTGCAGGGAGTTTCTGTGCCTGGAAGTGCAGATTGCCTGTACCAGCAGGCAATGCCGTGATGATCGAATGTTAGTTGAATGCTAAAATTATGGTGCCTTCGGCTTGGTTGCCGAGCCAGGCTTAGTGTCAGCCAACTACCTGGCTAGACTTCATCTAAGTTAGAATTGAACATATGTTGTCTATCAAGAAGGTCTTGCTCGGCCTGGTGATCGTTAGCATCGTGGGTGCGGGTATCGCCTTCAACATCTGGTGGCGGACGCCGAACGCCCCTGAAGTACAGGTCGAAACAGCCGCGCTCCGCGACTTGACCGCCATTGTTTCGGGCTCTGGAGCAATTCGGCCGGCGCGCGAGGTCAACATTTCCTCGAACGTGATGGGACGGGTCACTCGCCTTGCGGTCGTGGAGGGGCAGCTAGTTGAAGCGGGCGACTTCCTGCTCGAGGTGGATCCCCAACGACTACAAAGTACCGTAGCTCAGATGCAAGCCAGCCTTGAGTCGAGCCGTGCCCAGGTGGCCTTAGCGGGAGACGAATTAGGCTACGCCCGCCAGGTCCTGGACCGTCGTGAAGGCCTGTACCGTCAGGACTTGCTCTCGCGAGAGCGCTACGACGACGCGCTCCAAAGTGTGGAACGCGCTGAGCGAACGTTGCAGATGCGCCAGCAGGATGTATTGCGTCTCGAGGCCGGGCTCGAGCAGTCACGCTACGACCTCACCCAGGTGATTATCGACGCGCCGATGGACGGCATTATTACTAAACTCAACATCGAGCAAGGTGAAAACGTCGTCACCGGCACGATGAACAACGCTGGCACCGTTCTGCTCACCATCGCCGACCTGTCGATCGTCGAGCTGGAGATCGAGGTTGATGAGACCGACATCGTCCATGTTGAGCTCGGCCAGGAGGCAGCCGTACGTATCGACGCATTCCCCAGCGATGTGTTCGACGCCGTCGTCACCGAGGTCGGCAAGAGCCCGATCAGCATCATCGGCGGTAATCAGGCAATCAATTTTAAGGTCGTCGTACGCTTGACCGACACCGTGCCGGGCGCCCGCCCGGGGCTTTCGGGAACCGCCGACATTACCATCGCCACCCGTGACCAGGTACTCACCGTACCGATTCAGGCGCTCATACTTCGAGAGGTCCGGCTCGACAAGAACGGTGAGATCATCCGCGAGGAAGATCCTCTGGCGATGGACAAGTTGGGCCTTTCAGTGAAAAAACCTGAGAAAGGCGAGGCCGTCGAACTGGAGGGTGTTTTCGTCGTGTACAACGGCCGCGCTTTGTTCATGCCCATCCAGATCGGCATCGCCGGGGAGCGTTACTTCGAGGCCCTTGAGGGTATCGAAAAGGGGGGCGAGATCATCGTCGGGCCATTCGAGGTCATCCGTACGTTGATCGACGGGGAAAAGATCACGATACGAGAGAACGAAGATTTGTTTTCTCGTACATCATCCGACAACTAACGACTAAGACCATCATTCCCAGAACGTTGGACGAGACCGAACGATGGCAACTGCGAGTAAGGAACAACGTCGGGCCCGTCGCCAGAACGTCCTTGGAATCGTCGAGGGCATCAACATCGCGCTTGAGGCGATCTGGGCCAACAAGCTGCGTTCGTTCCTGACCGTCCTCGGCAACATCATTGCGGTCACTTCGATCATCCTGGTGGTGTCGATCATCCAAGGCCTCGACGCCGAGGTCACTGATATCTTTTCGTCACAGGGGACCGACGTCTTTCGGATCGTTCGCTCCGGCGAGCTCTTATCACAGCTCGACGAAAGACTGGCTCGAGGCAACCCGGCGATCGTGCGCGGAGACGGCCAGATGCTGCGCGAGGAAGGTACGACCTTCAGTGCCGTCGTCGAGACCGCAGGAAGCTCCGCGCGCGTACAGTACCAAGACGTCAACCTCGACCTCGTCAGCATCAACGGCTACTCCTACGACTACAACCTGACCGATACCTACGGGATCGCCGCTGGCCGTTACTTCTCGCTGCTGGAGACGCGTCGCAGCCGGGCCGTGGCAGTGCTCGGTTTCGATACTACCAAGCAGCTTTTCCCAGGGCTTCCACCGAGTGCGTTGATTGACAAGCGCATCCTGATCAACGGCACCCACTTCACCATCATCGGTGTCCACAAGCCCCGAGGGTCAATACTCGGCTTCAGCCAGGACGAGTTCATTAACGTGCCGATCGGGGCCTACGAGCGCTTGTTTGGTCGCCGCTCGATCAACGCTATCGTCATACGGCCACGCGATCCGAGTCGGATGGACGAGGCTCGAGTCGAGGCAAGTTTGTTGATGCGCATCAGCCGCCGGCTGCGGCCTGGGGACGCTGACAACTTTGGCATAAGCAGCGCCGACACGTTCGTCGACATCTACCGGCAGGCGACCAGCGGCATCTACATCGTGCTCGTCTCAGTGGTCTCCATGTCACTGATTGTCGGCGGGATCGTGGTCATGAACATCATGTTGATGGTGGTTACCGAGAGGACCAAGGAGATCGGCATACGTAAGGCAGTCGGAGCCACCTACAAGGCGGTGTTATGGCAGTTCTTGGTTGAGGCGATGACGCTCTCTCTCGCCGGCGGCGTGTTCGGGATGGTGCTCGGCTATGCCGGGGCAGCGATGATAGGGGCTTTCACCCCCCTCCCCTACGCGCTGGCCCCCTGGTCAATTGCCATAGCGATCGGCGTTGTAACCGCCGTCGGGGTTATCTTTGGTATCTACCCGGCAAGCCGCGCCGCCAAGCTCGACCCGATTACCGCCCTTGGCTACGAGAGCTGATATGGAGCCATCGACAATCAACCCAAGGGTGCGCCATGAGCGTTCGTAGAAGTCTGGCGACCGAAATTCTAGCGATGGCTTGGGAGAGCCTGCGCACCCATAAGCTACGCTCGGCACTCACCATAGTCGGCATCGTCATCGGGATCACGACGGTGGTCGGCGTTACCAGCTTAATCCGCGGATTCGATTCGACGATCACGGGCCAGATCCAGGGTATGGGGCCAGACACCGCGTTCATCGCCAAGTTCTCAATCGGCTCCCTGACCTCCGGTCAGGATTTTCTCGAGTTGCTCACACGCCCCGATATCGAACCGGCGGACGCCCGTGCCCTTCGCGGGTTGGCCTCGGTCAAGAAAGTCTCGATCATCTACCAGGACCAGATGGCGGTGGCCTGGTACCAGGGGAAACGAACCGCAAGCCCCTTGGCCGTTCAGGGTGTGGCACCCGAGTTCCTTGAGGCCTCCGACATCGAAATCCAATACGGCCGCATGCTCTCGGAGGTAGACGAGCGAGAGCGCGCCGACGTCGCCCTGCTCGGTGCGACTCCAGCGCAGGCACTGTTTGGCGCCAACCAGCCGATCGGCCGTCACTTCCGTATCTCGGGGCGTGAATACCGAGTCATCGGCGTGCTGAAGAAGCGCGCGATCGCGGGATTTCAAGTCGATGCCGTCGATAACTTCATTCTGGTGCCATCAACCAACTTTCGGAAACTCTACGGCCCCCGCGCCGGTCAACCAACGATGATCTCGCGAACGGCTGACGGCGCGACGACCGAGACCATGGTGAACGAAGTCGTGACTTTGATGCGCATCCGCCATGGTCTGCGATCCGATCAGCCAAACGACTTCGATGTGCTAACCCAGGAATCAATCATGGATCTGTGGCAACAAATCTCCACCGCATTTTTTCTAGTGACGGTGGCGTTATCATCGGTGGCATTGATGGTCGGCGGTATCGGCGTGATGGCAATCATGCTCGTATCGGTCACCGAGCGCACCCACGAAATCGGCATCCGCAAAGCGGTCGGCGCTCGGAACGGTGATATCCTCTATCAATTCCTCGCCGAGTCTGCGGCGCTGGCCGCAACAGGCGGCGCCATCGGGGTTATAATCGGTGCGGGAATCGGCTACACGATCTACGAGATGACGGGTTTCCCAGTGTCCATGCCCTGGTGGGCGTTTGCCATTCCGGTAGCGTTTTCGTCTATCATCGGGATATTATTTGGTATCTATCCGGCGAGTCGAGCAGCGGGGCTCGATCCTGTGGATGCTTTGCGATACGAATAGACTTTCAACCTGCTGAGCCCTCCCCTTTTTAACTAGGTCCTCCCCTTGTTTTAACTAGGCAAGACTTCGTCCTCTCCCGATCCTCGCTCCCGAGGAGATTGCGAAACTATGCACAAACACATTCACCTGCCGTCCTTGCACGTCCCGCAGGATCCCAGGAGATCTCCATGACTGACGATCTGGATCCGCAAGCCCCTGCTGACCTCGAGTCTGACGCCAGAGAGGGCGCCGACTTGGTCGAGATTCGGCTCGATGTGCTCGTCGAGCCTGAACCGGACAGGTCGTCAGGCCTCAGCGACATTTTCGGACCGTTCTTCAACGCAATTGTTGCGCCCAAAGAGTGTTGGGAAGCACTCGACGCTAAGCCCATTCTTTCGATCTGGATCGCGGTGTGGATCGCAGTAGTCTCCACCGGGTTCGCGATTTACAACCTGCCGATTATGCAGCGAGTCATGATCGACTCCATAAGGGTGTCGGCGCGTGCTCAGGGGTCGGAGTTTGCGCCCGGAGAGCTTCAGCAGATGCAGGACCTCATGATGATGGGTTCGACCGTTGTCATCTATCTGTCAGGGATCTTCGTGCTCATCTGGCTGGTCATCAAAGCGCTCGCCATCTGGTTCTTGGGGGCCAGCATGGGAAGTAGCGCTGTCACCTTTGGCCGGGCTTTCGGGGTGGCAGCGGCAGCCGAGGTCATCCGATCACTCATCTACAATACCTACGTGACCGTCATTTTGAACATCAATCCACCGGAGATTCGACGCCCGGAGGACGCCGCCACGGTGACGCCGACTCTTGGCCTCGACCTCGCATTCTCAGGCCCCAACACTCCTGTTTGGATGCATACAATCCTTGCGCGTATTGATCTGTTCGTCTTGTGGCAAGCGGCGCTCATCGCCTTCGGATGCGTCGGCGTGATGAAGCTCTCCAAGGGGCAGGGCATCACGGTCGCCACGATTCTGTGGCTGTTTGGCACCGTGTTTGCGGTTGGCGCCGCCTGGCTGGGTTCTCTTGGGTTTTAGGTAGGATCGCGCCCATGGAACCCGTACATGTCATTGTTGTTATAGCCCTTTACATCTTCCTCGTTGTACAGAGAAGTCCTGGCACACTCTCGTCCGTAATCGTTTGCATTACTTCACTCGCTTGAAACCCAGTGTTTAAAGGCTTACAAGCTGTACAGGTAACTGGGCCAGCGCACGGAAAGCCCTTCCGCTCTTACTTCGGTGCCCATTTCGCCGGTATTTGCGCCCATCGGGGCCAGGAGATTTTGCTCTCGGCGCCGACTCGGCATCCCCCCTGTCGACCTGCGGCGCGTGCCCCTATATATAGGAGTCCCTTCTCGGCTCTCACTAAAAATTAGGACCCTTCCTCGTTGTCGTCCTTCGGCGGCTGGTTTCGGCTTCGTCGTAGGTGCCTTTCGGCTTCGTCGTAGGTGCCATGGCGGTTATGCATCGGACTCGAACGGGGGACGAAGCAGGCGAACAGCCAAAGACAAAACGCGAAGAGGAGCGTGAGGACTGCGGCGCGACCACTAATAGTGCCCGGCTCACTGAACATGCGTCCCAAAAAGACGCCAAGCACTATAAGCACGGCCACGGCCCCGGCCACTTTCTGTTCAGGGCGACACGAAAAGGAGCAACTCATTGAGGAAGGATGGGAACCGCCCGAGCACGCAGGTGCCCTCCCGAAGACGGAGACGCTAGAGGAATACGAGGCGGCTCTATTCGAATTTGACCGACGCCACCAGAGCCTGGAAGCCGAGGGTACGGACAACGTGGGCGCGTATGTCGGATACTTCCTCCTCCTCCTCCTTATCATCGCCGTGGCCGCGAAAGAATGCGGTATTTATTAATGTTTCGTTAGAGCCGAGACTCTATGAGCAACGACGACTGGTTGAGCGAAGACCGAAAGAAGCAGCTACTTAGCGAGGGATGGCAACCGCCGCCGGAGCGAAGATGGCTCCGTCGGTACCGGCGCAACCGACGAGTTCAAATGGCTGCTAAGACTCGCAAGAAGAAGCCGCCGCTGCGGGAGAGCGGGAGGCGGCTGCCGGACCAGGACCAGAAGTTAGTAGGGGGCGGGGAATGGGATGCGGTGATCCTCACCTTCTTCATTGGGTTTATTGTCTTCCTCGCTCTTTATTTTTTTTGGTGACTTTAATTTTTAGTGAGAGGCGAGACCGGGACAAGAATGGTCCCCAAAATGGTCCCCATAATGGTCCCCATAATGGTCCCTAAAGTGCCGGAGATCTCGGAGATCTCGGAGACGCTTCAGGGGATATCAAGCGATATCGTGCCCAATGGCTACAAGGGTTTCGGCGCAAACCCGCGCCAGTAAAGGGTTCAGGAATATCGCGCAAACCCGTTTAGAAGTCCACTGCTCTATCCAGACTGAGCTACGGGCGCGCCAGATGAAAATCCTTTCCCACTAAGAGTTTACGGCGATTTTCGATTGCGGGTCAAACTCCGAAATTCGGCCTGATTTGGCCGATTGTCCCAAAATTGTCCCAAAACTGTCATTTTCTTGGTCGGCAAGTTTGCCTAGAGCTTGCTTCACATCGGTTTCATCGACGATGTTGTACCGGTCGAACATGGACCTGGTTTTGTGGCCGGTGACCTTCATTGACTATAAATTAGATACTAGGGTAGGATTAGCAGCTTTTAGGGACATTCGAACGCGGCCGTCACACCGTCGAGCACATCATTGAGATTCCATAAGACCAGCACATCCCTAGCCGGCGCAATCTCCCCATCGGCGACCGGGAAACCGGTCTCGGGAAAACTCAAAATGGCGATGCGACTCTGGGGTGTTGCCCGATGGGCAGGCCTGGTGGTTACGGGGTTCTTGCTGGCCGGACTTGTCTGGAGCCCAGAACTGTCGCTCGATGTTCTGTGGAACATACTGATCCCGCTGGTACCCGCATCGCTACTCATCAGTCCCGCCATCTGGCGAAATGTCTGCCCGTTGGCGACTCTCAATATCCTTTCCAATCGATCCTCGGGCAATATCTTTTCCGATCGATCCTCGGGCCGGCGCCTCGGCCTGACCCTCTTGCCTGGGGCGGAGTTGATTGGTATAGCCTTGCTCCTGGTCCTTGTACCCGCCAGGCGCTTCTTGTTCAATGAAGATGGCCTGGCACTGGCAATCACGGTTGCCACGGTAGCGCTTCTGGCCCTGGTCCTCGGCGCCGTTTTTCAGTTCAAGGCCGGTTTCTGCAACGCGATCTGCCCGGTTCTACCTGTGGAGCGCCTCTACGGGCAACATCCGTTGCTGCAACTCAGCGATTCCCGCTGCGTTCCCTGCCAGAGGTGCACGATGAGGGGTTGCCTTGATCTCGGCCCGGCTCAATCTATCCCGGCGGTGGTGGGCCGGTCCTGGGGATCGAGCCGATGGCTGTTGAGTCCGTACGGCGCGTTCGCGGCCGCTTTCCCAGGGTTCGTAGTGGGCTATTCTACGCTGAATGACGGTCAGCTGGCGAGGGCTGGCGACGTCTATATGAACGTAGCGCTGTGGATGGCCGTGAGCTATCTGGGAGTGGTGCTGGTGACGGTGGTGCTGCGCGCCAGCGCCGGACTCATGATAAACCTGTTGGCGGCCGTTGCGTTCGGACTCTACTACTGGTTCGCGGCCGAGGCGATTACCAATGCGTTCGATATCGCCGGTATTCCAACATTGATGATCCGCGTGACGGCGGGGTTGCTTGTGCTGTATTGGCTCGCGCGTGCGGTACCGCGTACGCCTATTTCGCAGTCTGCGATGAGCGCATGAAGCAACTTGGGGCCTCGCCAGGGCCAAGAAAAGGGCAGACGAGTTCCATCTGCGAGGCCGAGTACGGGAACTACTTCGTCGCCACCTATCCGCCGTTTTCGCAGTGGACAGCCAATGCGGTGACTGAGTACAGTGGTATGATCGACCGGCCGACCGCTCCTGAAGAGGAACAGGCGCTCGGCCTCTATGTGCATATCCCCTTTTGTGTCGATCGATGTAGGTATTGCTATTACCTTGCCTATGGCCGAGGCGACCGGTGCAATCTCGATCACTATGTTGATGCCCTGATCTCTGAGTTCGGCTTCTACGCTGGCTGTCCAGCGACTGTGGACCGGGCGCTCAACTTTGTCTATTTCGGGGGCGGCACACCGTCACTCCTGGCGCGATCGTCACTGGAGCGACTCTTCGAAGGACTGCAGAAGACTCAGTCGTGGGCGGGTGCCTGCGAGGTGACCTTCGAGTGTGCCCCCAAGAGCGTCACGCCGGCCAAGATGGATCTGTTGCGGCAAGGAGGAGTCACGAGGCTGAGCCTCGGTGTACAGCAACTTGATGACGAGGTCCTGGCCCGAAACGGTCGGGTGCATCTGATCAAGGATGTGGAAGCAGCATACGATGCGGTCAGGCAAACTGGATTCCCCGTGGTAAATCTCGATTTGATGGTTGGGCTCGTCGGGGAGACCCGTGAATCCATGCAGCGTAGCCTCGATCGTGTGATCGAGCTAGGGCCGGACAGCGTTACCGTGTACCAGATGGAAATCCCCTTTAACACGCCTCTCTATTGCGATCTCCAGAGCGGTGCCGAGGCCAAGGACGGGCTAGCTAATTGGGCGGAGAAGCGCGAGCGGGTCATTCTAGCCTTTCAGAACCTGGCCCAGGCCGGATACGAATCTATCAGCGCCTATGCAATGGTCAAGGATCGATCCAAGCATGATTTTGTTTACCAGCGCGAGCAGTATCACGGTGCCGATCTGCTCGGGATCGGGGCTTCATCGTTCAGTTACATCCAGGGGCTACATCATCAGAACGCTACTACCTTGAGTCAATACTCCGACCTCGTGCAGGCCGGCCAGCTGCCACTCTTGCGTGCCTACAGGCTTGACGCCGGCGAGCGGTTAGTGCGCGAGTTTGTGCTGCAGCTCAAGCTGGGCAGGTTGCGACGCGGCTACTTCCTGGACAAGTTCGATGTCGATGTCCTGGAGCAATTT
>PVBE012540103.1_pt1 | contig 20573 bp, 17 predicted proteins | sample 1631181 | NCBI WGS metagenome assembly PVBE01 (sample SAMN08397723, study PRJNA350692) | Marine metagenome, whole genome shotgun sequencing project. | isolation source: water | place: Pacific Ocean | collected 2012-04 | reverse complement strand
GATCCCTTCGGTGCCGGCGATGGGGACGATGCGGGCACCCTGCCGAACACGGCTGAAGAGGGCGCGGAATCGGGCGGCGAGGACACGGGCGGCGCGGAGCGGGTCGCGGCCCTGCCGCCTCCCGAAGACGAAGAAGTCGACTCCGGCAGCGACGCGGTCGGGGCCGGCCTTCTGGCCTACCAAGAGGAAGACTACGAAGGCGCGCTCTCGATCTGGCTGCCGGCGGCACGCTCTGGAAACGCCGAGGCGCAGTTTTTCGTTGGCGGGCTCTATATGGACGGGTCCGGCGTCGAGGAAGATGTCGTCCGGGCTCACGCCTGGTGGCGGCTTGCCGCGGACCAGGACCACGCCAAGGCCAGTGAATTTCTCGACCTGCTCGACTCGATCATGTCCGATGAGCAGCGCGACCAGGCGCGCGAGCTTGTCGGGACGCTGACGGAATCACCCTGACGCCGCCGGCACCCTCCGGCCCGCGAGTAGGGTAGTCTTCGCCCCATCGGTCTCGCCGATCGCAATCATATGGATCCTTACGAGGTACTAGGCGTTGCCCCCGACGCGACCCAGGCGGACATCAAAAAGGCGTATCGCGTCCTCGCCAAAGAACTCCACCCCGATCTGAACCCGGGCGACAAGGCGGTCGCGGAAAAATTTGCGACCGTCGCCGCTGCTTACGATCTTCTCGGTGACAAGAAGAAACGCGCCGCCTTCGACCGCGGCGACATCGATGCCGAGGGCCGCGAATGCGGTCCCCGGTTTCACTACACGCGTGCAGGCGCCCGCCCGGGCGGCGGGCCGGCGTTTGACTTCGGGGGCGCCAGTGGCTTCGCTAATCCGTTCGCCAATGCCGAGGGCCTTTTTTCGCAATTGTTCACGGATCGAAGGTCCCGACAGGCGCGGCAAGCGGGCGCGGACCGTACCTACGCCGTCAACGTAGCCTTCGTCGATGCCGCCCAAGGGGGGGGCAAGCGGCGGCTTACGCTGGGCGGCGGAAAGACGCTGGATGTGAACATTCCCGCCGGCATCGGCGAAAGCCAGTCGATCCGGCTCAAGGGGCAGGGCGACCCCGGGTGGAAGGGCGCACCGCCCGGCGACGCAATCCTCAAAGTGCACATCGTGCCGCACCCCTTTTTCACGCGCCAAGGCGACAACATCCACGTCGAGGTGCCGGTCACCCTGTCGGAGGCGTTGTCTGGCGCCAAGATCGAAGTGCCGACCCTCGACGGGAATGTAACCATGACCGTTCCCAAACGATCGAACAGCGGCAACGTCCTGCGCCTCAAGGGGCGCGGGATCGGGCTCGCGAACTCCAAACGGCGCGGCGATCAATTCGTCAAACTTATGGTTGTGCTCCCCGATAAACCCGACGACGAACTCAGCGCCTTCGCCGCCGAATGGGAGCGCGCGCACCCCTATGCAGTACGCGGCAACCGTTCCGGAGACTAGGCCGCGGCACAGGCGCCTCGGGTCCCGAGGACGAGAGGACAACGGTCGGTTTGGAACCCGATTCCCTTTCGTGTACCATATTGCCGAGCCCGGCCCCGGGCGGTTTCCTGCTAACACAAGTCGAAGGAGCGTTTGATGAACGAGGCAGCCCCCCTGATGGCCGGCAAGAGAGGCCTCATCATGGGCGCTGCAAACGACCGCTCGCTCGCCTGGGGTATTGCGCGTGCGCTTTCCGCCCACGGGGCAGAACTTGGTTTTACTTTTCAGGGCGATGCCTTGGGCAAGCGCGTCCGGCCGCTGGCCGAAGCGGTCGGATCCGACTACGTGTTGGAATGCGACGTTACTGACGACGCAAGTCTCGATGGCGTTTTCGATTCGGTTGCCGAGCGCTGGGGCGGGCTCGATTTCCTGGTCCACGCGATCGCCTACTCGGACAAACATGAACTCAAAGGGCGTTACATCGACACGTCCGAATCCAATTTCGCTCAGACGCTTGCGGTATCGTGCTATTCGTTCACCGCGGTTTGCCGGCGCGCCGAACCGTTGATGACGGCCGGCGGCAGCTTGCTGACGTTGACGTATTACGGCGCCGAAAAAGTGGTGCCGCACTACAACGTCATGGGCGTTGCGAAGGCGGCCCTGGAAGCGAGCGTTCGCTATCTCGCGGTCGACCTCGGCAAGGCCAGCGTGCGAGTCAATGGAATATCGGCCGGCCCGATCAAGACGCTGGCGGCGTCCGGCATCGGCGATTTCCGTTATATCCTGAAGTGGAACGAGTACAATTCGCCGCTGCGGCGCAATATCACCATCGATGACGTCGGCGGCGCCGCACTTTTTTTGTTGAGCGATCTCGGCAGTGGCGTGACCGGCGAGGTCCATCACGTCGATGCCGGTTATCACGTCATCGGCATGAAGGTATCGGACGCGCCGGACATTTCCACGGTCTGAGACGCGGCCGGAGGGCACGCGCACCATGTCGCACAATACCTTCGGACACCTGTTTCGAGTGACGACCTGGGGTGAAAGCCACGGTCCCGCGATCGGCTGCGTCGTCGACGGAATGCCGCCGCAAATTCCGCTATCCGAGAGCGACATCCAGCCGTGGCTCGACCGGCGCCGTCCGGGGCAATCGCGTTTTACGACGCAACGGAAGGAGCCCGATACCGTCCGTATTCTGTCGGGGGTATTCGAGGGCGTGACCACCGGAACGCCAATCCAGCTTGTCATCGACAACGTGGACCAGCGCGAACACGAATACGAGGGCATCAGGGACAAGTATCGCCCCGGTCACGCGGACTACACCTACGACGCCAAATATGGCCTGCGCGATTACCGGGGCGGCGGGAGGCAGTCGGCGCGCGAAACCGCAACCCGGGTCGCGGCCGGCGCGATTGCCCGGAAGATTCTCGGCGAGGCGATCCAGATCCGTGGCGCGCTGATTCAGATCGGCCCGCACGAAATCGAGCGCGGCAACTGGGATTGGGCCGAGACCGCCAACAATCCGTTCTGGTGCCCCGATGCGCGAGCGGCAACAATATGGGAGTCGTTTCTCGATGAAGTCCGCAAGGCCGGATCGTCGACCGGCGCGGTGATCGAGGTGACGGCCACGGGCGTGGCCGCGGGCCTCGGCGCGCCGCTTTACGGCAAGCTCGATTCCGACCTCGCCGCGGCGATGATGAGCATCAATGCGGTCAAGGGAGTCGAGATCGGTGCCGGCTTCGGTGCCGCCGCCCTGTCGGGCGAGGACAACGCCGACGAGATGCGCAGCGAAGGCGGAAAGATCGTATTCCTTTCGAACCGGGCGGGCGGCATCCTCGGCGGCATTTCGAGCGGTCAGGACATCGTGGTGCGCTTCGCCGTCAAGCCCACGTCGTCGATCCTGACGCCGCGGCGCACCATTACGCGCACCGGCGAGAACACTGAAATCGCTACCAAGGGGCGCCATGACCCCTGCGTCGGTATCCGGGCGGTACCGGTGGGCGAGGCGATGATGGCGTGCGTGCTGGCCGATCACTTGTTGCGCCACCGGGCACAGGTCGGGTGAGGTAGGCAAAACGGAGACAGGCGAATGTCACAACCGGATCGAATCACGGCACTTGGCCTCGGCGAACCCGAAACTCTCGACGACGACATTGCGGTGTACTACCAGAAATGCCGCGACAAACTGGGTCTCGTCCCCAATGTCATTCGCGCCTATTCGTGGAACCAGAAGAAACTTCGCGCGTTCATGGCCTTTTATAACGAGCTGATGCTGGGCGATTCAGGACTCAGCAGGCTGGAGCGCGAAATGATCGCGGTCGCGGTTTCGTCCGCCAACCATTGCTTCTATTGCCTGGCCGCGCACGGAGCGGCGGTGCGGCAGTACTCCGAAGACCCGATTCTGGGTGAACTGCTGGTGATGAATTACCGCGCGGCGGAATTGAGCCCGCGCCACCGCGCCATGCTCGATTTCGCCGTCAAGCTGACCGAATCCTCGCACACGATCCAGGAGGCCGACCGGGAAACGTTGCGCGGGGCCGGATTTTCGGACGCCGATATTTGGGACATCTGTGACGTGGCGGGACTATTCAACATGACCAACCGGGTCGCCTCAGGCGTCGACATGATGCCGAACCCGGAATACCACGCCCAGACGCGCTAGAGGTCTTGCCGCGCTAGAGCTTTTCCCGTTCGCATGCGCTCACGCGAAACGCTCTATCCCTTTGACATAGAACGCAAATCGTCGTAGCCGGCGAATCCGCCGGCTCGGGATTTGCCCTCGCGCTTTTCCCGTTTGCATACGCTCACGCGAAACGCTCTATCCCTTTGACATTGTACGCAAATCGTCGTCGTCGGCGATTCCGCCAGCTCGGGATTTGCCCTCGCGCTTTTCCCATTCACATGCGCTCACGCGAAACGCTCTATCTCTTTTACATGGTACGCAAATCGTCGTCGCCGGCGATTCCGCCGGCTCGGGATTTGCCCTCGCGCCGCGCCGCAATCAGGAATTCTTTGTTGCCCTTGGGCCCCGTCAGCGGGCTTTCGCTTACGCCCAGAACGCGCCAGCCGGGCCGGGCCGCGAGCCAGCGCGAGATACGTTCGCACACCTCGGCATGAAGGCGCGCGTCACGCACCACGCCCCCCTTGCCCACATTCTCGGGCCCCACCTCGAACTGCGGTTTGATCAGCGCAATCAGCACGCAATCCGGACGGCTGAGCGCCAGCGCCGCCGGTAGCACCGTTTCGAGACCGATGAAGCTCGCGTCGCAGGAAATCACGCCGGGCGCTTCGGGGACCTCGGCAGCAGTCAGGTTCCGCGCGTTGATGTTCTCCAGGGCAACCACCCGCGGATCGTTGCGGAGCTCCCAGGCGAGCTGCCCCTGCCCGACATCGACCGCATAGACGCGGGCCGCGCCACGCGCAAGCAAGACATCCGTAAAGCCGCCGGTCGACGCGCCGATGTCGAGCGCAATGCACCCCGAAACGTCGATCCCGAAATGCGTCAGCGCATAATCGAGCTTAACGCCGCCGCGCGACACCCACGGGTGAACGGCGCCGCGCACCGTGAGCGGCGTATCGGCGGCCACGGTCTGGCCCGTCTTGTCGAGCCGGCGCTCGCCCGAATACACCACGCCCGCCATTACCAGGGCCTGGGCGCGGGTGCGATTCTCGGCGAGGCCGCGTTGCACCAGCAGCGCGTCGAGCCGGACTTTGGGGGTTTTGGATTTCGCCTTGCGGTTCGGGACCACGCCGGACGCCCCGCCCGGCCCTTAAGCGCGAACAGGCGACTCGGTCTCGGCCCGGCCGAGGGCCGCCAGCACCGCAGTAACGATCTGCGCCGCGTTGAGGCCGGCCGCGTCGTACATTTTGCGAGGCGAATCCTGGTCGATAAACCGGTCTGGTAGCGTCAACGTGCGCACCTTGAGGCCCGCGTCGAGGTGGCCCGCACGCGCCAGAAATTGAAGCACATGGCTGCTGAAACCACCGACGGCGCCTTCTTCGACGGTGAGCAGAACCTCGTGCGCCGAGGCAAGACGCGCGATCAGGTCGTCGTCCAGCGGTTTGGCAAAGCGCGCGTCTGCCGCCGTCACCGTGAGCCCGCGCGCCGCAAGTTCGTCCGCCGCTGCAAGACATTCGCCAAGCCGGGTGCCGAGCGAGAGCAGCGCCACCGCGGTGCCTTCGCGCATGATGCGCCCGCGCCCGATCTCGATCGGAACGCCACGCGCCGGCAACTCGACACCTGTGCCCTCGCCGCGAGGGTATCGAACCGCGCTGGGCCGGTCATCGACGGTTGCCGCGGTTGCGACCATGTGGCGCAATTCCGCCTCGTCCGCAGGCGCCATGACTACGAAACCCGGCAAGCACGAAAGATACGTCAGGTCGAACGCGCCCGCATGGGTGGGGCCGTCGGCGCCCACCAGTCCGGCACGGTCGATGGCAAAGCGCACCGGCAATTGCTGGATCGCAACGTCATGCACGACCTGGTCATAGGCGCGCTGCAGGAAGGTGGAATAGATCGCGGCAAACGGCTTGTAGCCTTCCGCCGCCAGCCCGGCAGCAAACGTGACGGCGTGCTGTTCGGCGATGCCGACATCGAAACAACGTTCCGGAAACCGTTCCGCAAAACGATTGAGACCGGTGCCCTCGGGCATCGCCCCGGTGATCGCCACGATGCGGTCGTCCCGCGCCGCTTCGTCGATCAGGCTGTCGGCGAATACGCGGGTATAGGTAGGCGCCTTCGTCGCGCTTTTGTTTTGCGCGCCGGTGATGATGTCGAATTTGCCGACGCCATGGAACTTGTCCTTGGACTGTTCGGCCGGTTCGTAACCGCGGCCCTTTTCGGTCACGACATGTATCAGCGCCGGGCCCGGCGTATCGGAATCACGCGCGTTACGCAGCACCGGCAGCAGATGATCGAAATTGTGGCCGTCGATAGGTCCGACGTAATAAAAGCCGAGCTCTTCGAACAGGGTCCCGCCGGTGGCGAGGCCGCGGGCGTATTCCTCGGCGCGTCTGGCGGTGCGCTCCAACGAGGGCGGCAAGCGGTGAACGATCTTCTTCGCAGTCTGGCGAAAATGGCGGTAGGACGGCGACGATATCAGCCGCGACAGATAGGCGCTCATGGCACCGACCGGCGGCGCAATCGACATGTCGTTGTCGTTGAGAATGACGATCAACCGGGCGTCCATCGAGCCCGCGTTGTTCATCGCCTCGTAGGCCATTCCGGCGGTCATGGCGCCGTCGCCGATGACACAGATTACGTTGTGCGTTCGCTGCGACAGATCACGCGCAACCGCCATGCCGAGCCCGGCCGATACCGAGGTCGAACTGTGGGCGGCGCCGAAGGGGTCGTATTCGCTTTCGGCCCGCTTGGTGAAGCCCGACAGCCCGCCCGCCTGGCGCAGGGTGCGAATCCGGTCGCGCCGGCCGGTGAGAATCTTGTGGGGATAGCTCTGGTGGCCGACGTCCCAGATCAACCGGTCGGCTGGCGTATCGAAGATGTAATGCAGGGCAACGGTCAGTTCGACCACCCCAAGCCCGGCGCCAAGGTGTCCGCCGGTGATCGAAACGGCGGAAATCGTTTCCTGGCGCAGTTCGTCGGCCAGCGTCCGCAGATCCGGTTCGGCAAGTTGGCGCAAGTCCGATGGCATCGACACGCGGTCGAGCAAGGGAGTTAGGCTTGTTTCTTCCACAAAGTTTCCTTCCGGCACGCAGCCGTCATGACGTCCGGTTAATAACAAAATCGGCCGCCGCACGCAAAAGATCGGCCTTGTCCGAGAACGATTCAAGGTGTTGGATGGCCTGATCGGCCAGCAGCCGCGCCTGACGACGCGCCGCATCGGCGCCCAGCACCGACACGAACGTCGCCTTGCCGGCCGTGGCATCCTTGCGTAGGCGTTTTCCCGCTGCGACCTCGGCGCCGGTGGCATCCAGAAGATCGTCAGTGATCTGGAAGGCGAGTCCGAGATCATGCGCGTAGGCATGCAGGATCTGGCGCTGGCGATTGTGCGCGCGGCCCAGGATCACGCCGGCCTCGCAGGCGCACGCAATCAGGGCGCCTGTTTTCATCTGCTGCAAGCGCGTCACTTCGGGGATTGCCAACGATTCGTGCTCGGCGGAGAGGTCGATCATCTGGCCGCCGGCCATGCCGCGACCGCCAGCGGCATGAGCAAGAGTGCGCACGAGTTCGAGACGCACCTCGGGGTGGGAGTGGGTGTCTTCGTCGCTCATGATTTCGAAGGCAAGCCCCTGCAAGGAATCGCCGGCGAGGATCGCCGTCGCTTCGTCGTACTTGATATGAGTGGCGGGACGGCCGCGGCGCACATCGTCGTCATCCATGCACGGCAGGTCGTCGTGGATCAGGGAATAGGTATGAATGAGTTCAAGGGCCGCCGCCGCGCGCATCGACGACCGCCGCGCGACCCTGAACATGTCGGAACTGGCGACCACCAGGAACGGCCGCAGCCGTTTGCCGCCTGGCAGTAACGCATAGCGCATCGCTTCGGTGAGCCGCGCCTCCGGCCCCTCGGGGAGCGGCAGAAGTTCATCCAGAATTTCGTCGACTGCGGCGCCGGTCTTGTCCAGCGCGCGTTCAAACGCACCCGAATTCAATCGATTTCGGCGGGTTCGGCGGTCACCTCTCCCTCGCCGTCCGATACGATCTTGTCGACCTTCTCCCGCGCGGCCTGGAGTTTTTGTTCGCAATGAGCCTTGAGTTGCGTGCCGCGCGAATAGATGTCGATCGATTCCTCAAGCAATACCTCGCCACTTTCGAGCTTTTTCACAATCTCTTCCAGCGCATCGAGGGCGTCTTCGAAGCTCATCTTGCGGATGTCGGCGGGAAGGGCCTCGGCCTTTCCGGCGGCGGATTTTGCCATGGTGGCCTCCTTGGCCGCGGCAATCTTAGGGCCCGGCTCCGGCGCGGGCAACCGTTGCGGCCGGGCGGTCGGCGGCGCTCAGTCCGCCACGCGCATCAATTCACCGATATGAGCTGCCGTGCTGCGGCCGAGCGCACCGAAGTCATAGCCCCCCTCCAGCATCGAAACCACACGCCCCGCGGCGTGCCTGCGCGCCAAGGCCACAAGCGCTGTCGTGACCCACACGTAATCGTCCTCGACAAAATTGAGGCTCGCCAGCGGGTCGTCGCGGTGGGCATCGAACCCGGCCGAGATCAGCACCAGATCCGGCGCGAACGCTTCGAGCGCCGGCAGGATCAGGCTCGTGACCGCGTCGCGGAATTCAGCTCCGCCGCTGCCCGGCGCCAGCGGCACGTTGACGATGTTGCCGACGCCGGTTTCCGAGGCCGCGCCGGTCCCCGGATAGTGCGGATACTGGTGTGTCGAGGCGTAGAAGAGGCTGGCGTCGGCTTCGAAGGCGGCCTGGGTCCCGTTGCCGTGGTGGACGTCGAAATCCACCACCGCCACCCGGTCGAGCCCATGCGCCACGCGGGCATGGAGCGCCGCGATCGCTACGTTGTTGAAAAAGCAAAACCCCATCGCGCGTTCCGGTTCGGCGTGATGGCCGGGCGGCCGGACGGTGCAGAACGCCGTCTCAGCCTCGCCCGAAATCACGGCATCGACCGCCGCAACGCCTGCGCCCGCGGCCCGCAAACCAGCCTCGGCCGAGCCCGCCGAGACCACGGTATCGGGATCGAGATATGCAGCGCCGGTCTTTGGGATGGCGGCTAGAACCGCGTCGATGTGCGTTTGCGGGTGAACGCGGCCAATTTGCTCGCGTGTGGCTTGCGGCGCCTCGCGGCGGTCGAGCGCGGCGAACGCATCGGCCTTGAGTGCCGCCTCGATCGCCCGCAGCCGATCGGGGCACTCAGAATGGTTTCGCCCGGTATCGTGATCGAGGCACGCGGGATGAGAATAATAGAGAGTTGCCATTGCCAGGCAGCGCCCCGGGTACGAGGGGAGCAGCCCGCAGCGGACCGCTCCGAATTCCGATCCGCCCTATTCCGCGGCGGTGCCCTTGGTCGGTTGCGCGGCCTCGAACCTGGCCGCTTCCTCGGCGACCAGTTCCTTTTTCGAGAGCTTGCCAATCATCGTTTTGGGCAATTCGCTGCGGAATTCGACATATTTGGGAATCTCGTGCTTGCCGATCTTTTCGCGCAGGAAGGCGGTCAATTCCTCCGAATCGAGTTTATGGCCGTCGCGCAGTTTGACGAACGCCTTAACGGCCTGACCCGAATATTCGTCGGGCACACCAATCACCGTGACCTCTTCGACCGCCGGGTGCTGGTAAATACCCTCCTCGACATTGCGGGGATAGACGTTGAAGCCGGAGACCAGCACCAAGTCCTTCATGCGGTCGATGATGAAGGTATAGCCGTCCTCGTCCATGTAGCCGACGTCGCCGGTATGGAGGCGACCGTCGACGATAGCCTCGGCGGTGGCGTCCTCGCGGCCCCAGTAGCCTTTCATGACCTGCGGACCGATAACGCAGATTTCACCATTTTCGCCCTGCGGCAGCAGTTTGTGCGGATCCTCGCGATCGGTGATCTCGATGGTCGTGCCCGGCAGCGGAATCCCGACCGAGTTTTCCTTGCTGACGCCCTCCAGCGGGTTGCAAGTTGCGACCGGGGACGTTTCGGTGAGGCCATAGCCCTCGACCAGTTTGCATCCGGTCAGTTCCTCGAAACGCTGCTTGACGTCGAGCGGCAGCGGCGCGCCGCCCGACAGGCAGGCCTTGATCGAGGTGAGATCGTACTTCGAGAGTTCGGGATAGTTGATGATCGCCGAATACATCGTCGGCACGCCCGGGAACATGGTCGGTTTCTTGGCCATGATGCCCTTGAGAACCGGCACCAGCTCGAAGCGCGGGTGCATGATGATTTCGGCACCGACGTAGAGGCTCTGGTTCATCACCACGGTCATCGCGAAGACATGGAAGAACGGCAGCACGCCCATCATGCGTTCTTGCCCTGGTTCGAGCGAGGTGAAGCAGCGCACCGCCTGCTGAGTGTTGATGTGCAGGTTCGCGTGCGTCAGCATCGCGCCTTTCGAGACGCCGGTCGTCCCGCCGGTGTATTGCAGAACGGCGATGTCTTCGGCGGGGTCGATACTTACCGGCGTAAAGCGCCCGTCGTTGTTGAGCAGTTCGCGGAACGAGATATTGCTCTGGTCGTCCGGAACCTTGGCCACGTCCTTGGATTTGGCCAACGGATAGAGCAGGCTCTTGAGGAAGGGAACCACTTCGGGCAGGGTGCCGACCACCAACTTGGTGACGCGGCTTTGCTCCAGCATCGCGCGCATCTTCGGATACAGCACCTTGAGGTTCAGCGTGACCATGATGTCGGTCTGCGAATCCTCGATCTGGCGCAGCAACTCGGGTTCGGAATAGAGCGGGCTGTAATTCACCACCGTGCCGCCGGCCTTGAGAACGCCGAAAAAGGCGACGATGAACTGCGGGCAGTTGGGCAGGAACAGACCGACCTGGGTGCCCTTTTTCACCCCCAGCTTTTGAAAGCCGGCGGCGGCCTTGTTCACCATGTCCGAGACTTGGGTATAGGTGAATTTGCGCCCCAGGAAATCGATGGCGGGGCGGTGGGGGAACTGGCTGACCGCGTCGTCGATAAGGGCATAGAGCGGCTTGGCCGTGAAATTCTCGCTCCAATCGACGTCGTCGGGGTAAACCTTGTCCCAGAGGTTTGAAGTCATGATGGGCCTCCCGGAATGGGGCAGCGTAAGGCGCCGCGGCTTTGGCCGGATGCTACCCCGAAACCGGGGCTCCGGCCAGCACGGGCGGGGTCCCAAGCCCTCGCGGCGCGCCTGCGCTAGGATGCCGCCCCCGGATCTGACTGCGTGGAGAGCCTTTCTTGACGGCGACTGCCTTCGTTTTGATTCTCGCCGCCGCCGCCCTTCACGCGGCCTGGAACTCGCTCGTCAAGATGAGCGGCGACGCCCTCGTGACGGCGACCCTGATCATGGGGGTGAGCGGCCTTGTCGGACTGCCGGGCTTGTTTCTGTTACCGCTGCCGGCGCCGGCAAGCTGGCCGGTGCTTGGATTCTCGCTGATCGTTCATGGCGCGTACATATTCTTTCTGCTGCAAGCCTACCGCCACGGAAATTTCGGGCAGGTCTATCCCATCGCCCGCGGAACCGCGCCGCTCATTCTTGCTACGTTCGCTTTTGTCGCTGTGGGTGAACGTCTGTCGCCGACGTCAACGGCGGCCGTCGTCGCGATTTCCGTCGGCATCGTCAGTCTTGCGTTGAGTGGGGGTGCAGTCCTCGGGCGCGACTTGCGGCCCGTCCTGTTTGCGCTGGCGACGGCGGTTTTTATCGCCTCGTATACCCTCCTCGACGGGATCGGCGCCCGCGCGGCCGGCAGCCCGCACAGCTATGCTGTTTGGTTATTCGTCCTCCACGGCGTCAGCATTGTATTGCTGGCGTGGCTGTTCCGCCGCGGCGTCTTCATCGCGCTCGCGCGCAAGCAATGGCGGCGCGGCCTTGCCGCCGGGATCATGGGAATTGCGGCCTACTGGATCGTAATCTGGGCGCTCTCGATCGGAACCATGGCGCAGGTCGCAGCCCTTCGCGAAACCAGCGTCGTCTTTGCCGCTGTCATCGGCAGCCTGGTCCTGAAAGAGAGCTTCGGCCGCTTTCGCATCGCCGCCGCCGCCCTTGTCGCCGCCGGAATCGTCCTGCTTCAGGTGTGAGCCTACTTGCCCTTGAAGTCGGGCGTGCGCTTTTCGAGAAAGGCGGTGACGCCCTCGATAAAATCCTCGCCTGCGGCGGAGGCTGCAAAATACTCGACCTCGGCCTCGAGTTGATCGGCATACGACGAATGCGCCGCGCGGTTCAGCAGTGCCTTGGTGCGCGCAATCGCGGCGCTGGCCCCGTGCGCAAGGCGCTGTGCCAATTCGTCGACGGCGGCATCGAGATCCGCCAGCGGCACCACCTGGTTGACGATGCCAAGGTCCAACGCAGTCTGGGCGTCGAAGCGGTCGCTCAGGAACGCAATTTCCTTGGCTTTCTTCAGCCCCACCGTGCGCGGCAGATAGAACGTCGACGATCCGTCCGGGCTGAGGCCGATCTTGGTGTAGGCAAGGGTGAACTTCGCGTCGTCGGCGGCTATCGCGAGGTCCGCCATCAATACGAAACTGAGCCCGATGCCAGCGGCCGCCCCCTGAACGCGCACAACCACCGGCTGCGGCATCCGCGCGAAACCCAGCAGCGCGACGTGCACCCCATGCAGAAATTCGCGGTAGTGAATGCGGCGCTGTTCTGAATCGAGTTTTAGCATCTCGCGGAACACGGTGACGTCGCCGCCGGCGCAGAAATGATCGCCCGCCCCCTGCAACACAACGCATCGAATGGCGGGGTCGAGTTCGATTTCGCCGACGATCCGGTTGAGTTCGTCGCGGAAGTCGTCGTTTATCGCGTTGAGAACCTCGGGCCGGTTGAGCGTAATCGTAGCGACAGGTCCGTCGACGTCAAGCAGGATGGTTTGGGGCATGGGATTTCCTTCCAAGAATATCTTTTTGCGCCGGTGTGCCCGGTATCAGAGATCGAGCATGTCGGCGCTGAACGCATAGAGGGGGGCGGCACCGCACATGACGGGCCCGGCGAGCGCGACCGCCTGCGCCAGGACCTGATCGCCGTAGAAACGCGCCGTGGCGATCTTGCCCTTGTAGAAGTCCGGCTCGTTGCTGCCGTCCTGAAGCTGGCGATGGGCAGCCAGGGCCGCGCGGGCGAGCGCGCCGCCCCCGGCCACAATCCCGAACAGGCGAAGAAAGGCTGTCGCCCCGGCGGCGGCATCGTCGGGATCGCGCGCCAGGGCCTCGCGCAGCCACCGGCCGGTTTCCGCCACCGTGCTCGCCGCCTTGTCGAGCGTCTTGCCGATCGCTTGCAGGTCGCCGTCGCCGGTTGCGGCGAGGCTGGCCGCGGCATCGCGCAGATCTTCCATGTAGTGATCGAACGGAGCGCCCCAGTCGAGACCGAGTTTGCGCGTCACAAGATCGAGCGCTTGGATTCCGTTGGTGCCCTCGTAGATGGGGGCGATGCGAGCGTCGCGAAAATACTGCGCCGCGCCGGCTTCCTCGACGAAGCCCATGCCGCCCAGCACCTGCACGCCCAAAGAAGCAATCTCGACACCGGTATCGGTGAACCAGCCCTTGACGACAGGCGTCATCAGATCGACCAAGCCCTGCTGGCGCGCGCGTTCGGCCACGTCCGGGTGATACCGCGCGAGGTCGTAGGCGGTGCCAACCGAAAGCGCCAGCCCGCGCATCGCCTCGACCTGGCTTTTCATCAGCAGCAGCATGCGCCGCACATCCGGGTGTTCGACGATCGGCGCGCTTTCGCCATTGGGCGTATCGGCGCGGCGGCCCTGGCGGCGGTCTTTGGCGTAGGCCAGCGCATGCCGGTAGGCGCGGTCGCCGATGGCAAGGCCCTGCAATCCGACCAACAGGCGGGCGTGGTTCATCATCGTGAACATGCAGCGCATGCCCTTGTGTTCCTCGCCAACCAAATATCCGACGGCGCCGTCGGTCTCGCCGTAGGCCAGGACAGCGGTGGGACTGGCGTGAATGCCGAGCTTTTCCTCGAGCGACACACAATGCACGTCGTTGCGCGCACCCAGCGAGCCGTCTTCGCTGACCAGAAACTTGGGCACCAGGAACAGCGAAATCCCCCTGGTTCCGGGCGGGCCACTTGGCGCGCGCGCCAGCACCATGTGGATAATGTTGTCGGTGAGATCGTGTTCACCGTAGGTGATGAAAATCTTGGTGCCCTTCAGCCGATAGGACCCATCGGCCTGCGGTTCGGCCTTCATGCGCAGCGCACCGACATCGGACCCGGCCTGGGGCTCGGTCAGGTTCATGGTGCCGGCCCATTCGCTGGACGCGAGCTTGGGCAGATAGAGCGTCTTGAGACGGTCGTCGCCATGGGCCATCAGGGCTTCGACTGCCCCCATCGTCAGCACCGGACACAGCGAAAAAGCCATGTTGGCCGAGGTCACCATTTCCATCACCGCCAGAGCGAGCGTGAACGGTAGGCCCTGACCGCCAATCTCTTCCGGAAAGAGCAGGCCGCCCCAGCCGCCATCGACAAAGGCACGGTAGGCCTCGCGGAATCCATCGGGCGTGCGGGCGGCGCCGTTTTCGAAAACCGAACCCGCGCGGTCGCCGGTGGCGTTGGTGGGGCCGATCACGCCCGAGGAAAGTTTGCCCGCCTCTTCGAGGATCGCATCGACGACGTCGGGCGTCGTCGCCTCGAACCCTTCGAGTGCCGAGACGGCGGAAAAATCGACAACCTCATTGAGAACGAAACGAAGGTCGCGTAATGGCGGCGTGTAATCGCTCATGCAAAGGTCCAGATGTCTGCCGGCCGTGAGGGGCCGGAAGGTAGCCCCCACCGGTTTGGAACACGTCTTGGCCTAGTATCGCCATCCGCGTCCGCCTTTCAACCGGACGCCGTGGCGGTCCTTCCCCCCGCCTGCGCTTGATGGGCGCAAGGCGCAAGGATACGGTCGGCCCGCCCTGCCCCGACCGAGCCAATCACCTGCTATGCCCGAACCCGTCGAATCGCTGGGGATTGTTGCGCCGACACCCGAATCCATCGCCCGGGCCGCTGAACTGCTGCGCGCGGGGCACTTGGTCGCCTTTCCGACCGAGACCGTTTATGGCCTCGGCGCCGACGCCACCCAAGGGCGCGCGGTGGCGGCGATCTTCGCAGTCAAGGACCGGCCCCGGTTCAACCCGCTGATCGTTCATGTCCGGGACCTCGAGGCGGCCCGTGCGCTTGGCGTGTTCGCGGCCCGCGCCGAGGCGCTGGCGCAGGCCTTCTGGCCCGGTCCACTGACCCTGGTGGTGCCGCGATCGCCGGCATGCGCCGCCGATCCGTTGGTGAGCGCGGGCCTTGAGACGATTGCGCTGCGCGTTCCCGGGCACGATCTGGCGCAAAGCCTGCTGGCGGCGTGCGCGGTTCCCCTGGCCGCACCAAGCGCCAACCGCTCCGGCCATCTGAGTCCGACCCGGGCCTCCCATGTCGGCGAAGACCTGGGCGCACGTGTTGCCTTGATCCTCGACGGCGGCCCCTGCCGGGTCGGGATCGAATCGACCGTCGTCGGGCTTGCGGACGAGACGCCGGTTCTGTTGCGACCGGGCGCGGTCGCGGCCGAAACCATCAAAGACGTCATCGGCCCGCTCGTCCATGCGGATGATCGGACCGGCGCCGCACCGTCGCCCGGCATGCAGGAACACCATTACGCACCGGCGCGGCCGCTGCGCATGAATGCGGCGGATGTCAGGCCCGGAGAGGCATTGCTCGCCTTCGGCGGCGCAGTGCCCGGGGGTGCGGTACGGACCCTCAATCTCAGCGCGGAGGGCGATCTTGTCGCGGCGGCGGCCAACCTCTTTTCGCACCTGCACGACCTTGACCGGGATCCGGCCACCGGCATCGCGGTGATGCCGGTCCCGGACGAAGGCCTCGGCGCGGCCATCAACGACCGCCTGCGGCGCGCGGCGGCCTGACCGCCTTGCCGCCGGCGGCGTGGAAACGGTAAAAGCGAACATGGCGGAGACTGCAAACAGGCCCGGCACCGGGCCCCCACCCTCGGTCCTCGACCGGCTGAAGGCCATCACCGGACCGGACGGCTGGATCGACGACCCGCGCGAAATGGCCGCGTTCGTCACCGATCAGCGCGGCAACTATCGCGGCACAACGCCGCTGGTGCTCCGCCCATCGACGAAGCAACAGGTCTCCGAAATCGTAACCGTGTGCGCCGAGACCGGAACCGCCCTTGTACCGCAGGGAGGGAACACCGGCCTCTGCGGTGGCGCCATCCCTCACGACACCGGCCGTGAGATCGTCGTCAGCTTGGCGCGGCTCAACCGGATTCTCGATATCGACTCCGGCAACAACACGATTACGGTCGAAGCCGGTTGCATTCTGGCCGACATCCAGCGCGCCGCCGACGAGGCCGGGCGGCTGTTCCCCCTTAGCCTGGGTGCCGAGGGGAATTGTCAGATCGGCGGCAATCTGTCGACCAATGCGGGCGGCACTGCTGTGTTGCGCTATGGCAATGCGCGCGACCTGGTGCTGGGCCTGGAGGTGGTTCTGGGGGATGGGCGCATCTGGGACGGATTGCGCGCGCTGCGCAAGGACAACACCGGCTACGATCTCAAGCAGTTGTTCATCGGCGCCGAGGGCACGCTCGGCATCATTACCGCCGCGGTCTTGAAACTGTATCCGAAACCCGCGGAAACCAAGACCGCGCTCACCGGGCTCGCAAGTGTCGAGAACGCAGTGGCGCTGTTCTCGAATCTGCGCGCCGCGACCGGCGACCGTCTGACGGCGCTAGAGATCTTCTCGCGCACCGCCCTCGATCTGGTTCACGAGCAGGTGCCGGAACAGGCCGGGCCTTTCGACGGGCGGCACGACTGGTATGTACTGCTGGATGTTTCGGCAGCACCCGCAGAACAGGGCGAGCCGATTGCTGCGCTGGTCGAAGACGCTTTGCATGCGGCAATGGAATCGGGACTCATCTCAGACGCCGTGATCGCTTCGAGCGAAGCGCAGGCCCGGGCGCTGTGGGACCTGCGCGACAGCATCCCCGCGGCGCAAAAACAGGACGGCGGCGGAATCAAGCACGACGTCAGCATCCCGATCACGTCGTTCGCGGATTTCATCGCCGAGGCAAGCACCGCGGTCGAGCGCGAATTGCCCGGAACCCGCGTCATTCCCTTCGGTCACCTTGGCGACGGTAACGTACATTTCAATCTTTGCCGGCCGCACGGCATGGCGGTCGATGAATTCCTCGGTCACTGGGAGGCCATGAACCGCGCGGTCCACGACATCGTTCACCGGCTGGGCGGCAGTGTCAGCGCCGAACACGGCCTCGGCCAACTGAAACGCGCCGAGGCACGCCACTACAAAAGCGCCGTCGAGATTGAACTGATGGAAACACTAAAGGCGGCGTTCGACCCGCAGGGAATTCTCAATCCGGGAAAAGTGCTGTAGGCGACCGCGTGCCACTCAAGCCTTGAGCACCTCCTCCAATGTCATGCTTTCAAAGCCGAGATCGTTGGCGACCGCCGGATGCACCAGTTTGCCGGCATGAACGTTGAGGCCGTTTCCGGTATGCGGGTCGTTAATCATGGCCTCGCGGAATCCGTCTCTGGCGATGGCGAGCACGAACGGCAGAGTCGAGTTGTTGAGGGCGTAGGTCGAGGTGCGCGCCATTGCGCCCGGCATATTGGTGACGCAGTAGTGCACCACGCCCTCGACGATATAGGTCGGATCGGCGTGCGTGGTAGGACGCGACGTTTCAAAGCATCCGCCCTGATCGATCGAAACATCGACCAGCACGGCGCCGCGTTTCATCCTGCGGACCATGTCACGCGATACCAGTTTCGGCGCCGATGCTCCCGGTAGCAGCACCGCACCCACCACCAGATCGGCGCCGAGCACGTATTCCTCCATCGCGTCGAGGGTCGAGAAGATCGTATTGAGAGTGGCGCCGAACTGAAGGTCGAGGTCGTAGAGCCGCTGCGGCGAATTATCGAGAACCGTCACCGAAGCTTCGAGGCCCATCGCCATGCGCGCAGCGTTGGTGCCGACAATACCGCCGCCCAGGATCACGACCCGCGCCGCCTGCACGCCCGGTACCCCGCCCAGCAACTGGCCCCGGCCGCCTTGCTCGATTTCGAGGCAATGGGCACCAACCTGGACCGCCATGCGCCCGGCGACCACGCTCATCGGAACCAGCAGCGGCAGTCCGCCGCGGTCATCGGTCACCGTTTCGTATGCAATCGCAGTGCAACCCGAGTCCATCAGCGCGCGCGCCTGGTCGGGATCGGGCGCAAGATGCAAATAAGTGAACAAGATCTGCCCGTCGCGCAGGAACGCAAATTCCTGCGGCTGCGGTTCCTTGACCTTGACAATCATATCGGCCGCGAACGCTTCTTCGGCGGAACCGGCAATGGTGGCGCCAGCAGCTGCATAGTCTTCGTCCTCAAGCCCGATGGCGTGGCCCGCGCCGGTCTCGACCGCGACCGCGTGCCCCTGATGCACCGCCTCGCGCACGCTCGAGGGCGTCATTCCGACCCGGTATTCGTGGATCTTGGTTTCCTTCGGGACGCCGATTTGCATGACCGCGCCTCCTAATCGACTTCGGCCAAGGCCTTGCCGAGAATGTCGAAAATCTGGTCGATCTGTTCCTTGGAGATAATCAGGGGTGGCGACAACGCGATCACATCCGCGGTATTGCGAACCAGGAGTCCGGCATCGAAGCAGCGCTGGAAAACCTCGCCGCCGCGGGCGCCCGGTTTGCCGTCGCGGGTTTGCAGCTCGATCCCCGCGACAAGACCAATATTGCGGATATCGATGACGTTGCGCGAGTCTTTAAGGGAATGGGCGGCGTCTTGCCAATACGGTTCATGAGAGGCCGCGCGCGCAAACAGTTCTTCTTCGCGGTACACCTCGAGCGTGGCGAGCGCCGCCACGCACGCAAGCGGATGGCCGGAGTAGGTGTAGCCGTGAAACAATTCAATCGCGCCCTCAGGCGAATTCGCCATGAAGGCATCGTAGATTCCCTTGCGCACGAACACGGCACTCATCGGGACCGTGCCGTTCGTAAGCCCCTTGGCGCAGGTCATGAGATCAGGAATGACATCGAATTTTTCCGCTGCGAAACTTGCGCCCGTGCGCCCAAAGCCGGTGATGACTTCGTCGAAGATCAGCAGGATGCCGTGGCGATCGCAGATTTCGCGCAGACGTTTTAGATATCCCTTCGGCGGGACCAGAACGCCGGTGGATCCCGCCACCGGCTCGACAATCACCGCGGCAATGGTCGAGGCATCGTGCAGTGCGACCAGCCGTTCGAGATCGTCGGCAAGGTGCGTACCCCATTCCGGCTCGCCCTTGGAAAAGGCGTTCTTGGAAAGGTCGTGGGTGTGGACGATGTGATCGACCCCGTTCAGCAGCGGCCCGAAAAACTTGCGGTTGTTGACGATGCCGCCCACCGAGGTACCGCCAAACCCAACGCCATGATATCCGCGCTCACGGCCGATCAGGCGGGTTCGCGTACCCTCGCCGCGCAAGCGGTGATAGGCGATGGCGATCTTGAGGGCGGTATCGACCGCTTCCGAGCCGGAGTTGGCATAGAACACGTGGTCGAGGTCGCCGGGAAGAATTGCGGTGAGCCGCCCGGCAAGCTCGAACTCGGCCGGATGACCCATCTGGAACGCGGTGGCGTAGTCCATGCGCGCAACTTGCGCCTGAACCGCTTCGATGATGCGGGGCCGGCAGTGGCCGGCATTGACGCACCAAAGACCGGCGATGCCGTCGATGATCTTGCCGCCATCGGCGGTGGTGTAGTGCATGTCCTTGGCGCCAACCAGCAACCGGGGATTGGCCTTGAACGTCCGATTGGCCGTGAACGGCATCCAGTAGGATTCGAGATTGTTGGGACTGACGGTGAGATCGCCGGCCTGATCGGTCATGGTTCGCCTCTGTGTGGTCCCCGGCAAGTGTGTTGCGGCCACCCTATCAAGGGGCAGCAATTTGGCAAGCGCGGCGGCGGAAGAGAGCGGCGTCAGCCGCCCTTGAGAACCGGTTCGTAGAGTGTTACCGGTTCGGCGATGCCCTTCATGCCGTATTGGCCCGTATCGCGAAACTGGCCTCGAGAGAAAATGCCCAGGAAGACGCAGACGACACAACAAAGACGCCTTCTCGCGGTCCCCCTCGTGCCAGAGCATGGCGCAAAGGCCCGCGGACTGCCGCGAACCGTGCTGCCGGTTCGAATCCCGACCGGAGATTCCATGAATTCAACGACTTGCTGGCGGTGGGGGTGGGATTCGAACCCACGGTGCCCGCAAAGGCACAACGGTTTTCGAGACCGCCCGATTCAACCACTCTCGCACCCCACCGCGAAGGTGCAACATACTGTCAAATCAGGAATCTTCAACACGGGGAAGTTTCACCTACACCCCTCCCCGATTTGATACCCCCCTTGTTCCATCTACCCGTTAAGTGAGGAAATGTCGGTGAGGTTTGGGGTATAGGGATTCTTCCTGAGATTTCTCAAACCCGTTAATGCATTCTTTATAGATTAGGATTCGGTTGTCAGTTTTTAGGGGGTGGGGGGTGTTCTGTCAGACGGTTTGGAGGATTCACTATGATGGGTCAGTCGGAAATCCTCACACG
>PVBE010820161.1_pt1 | contig 20575 bp, 18 predicted proteins | sample 1631181 | NCBI WGS metagenome assembly PVBE01 (sample SAMN08397723, study PRJNA350692) | Marine metagenome, whole genome shotgun sequencing project. | isolation source: water | place: Pacific Ocean | collected 2012-04 | reverse complement strand
CGAGGTGCACAAGGGAGAAGAGCGCGACAAGCCCGAGGTCATCCTGATCGGCGCCTTGTCCGAAATTCTTGCCTTCACTCAAGGCAATACTACCGCCGCGCCAAATGACGACAGCGGTAGGGTCTTGATGGTGGCGGGGGCTCGCAACCACCTTTATAGAACAAAATTTCTATGGAACAGGCGCTCAGCGATGATGTAAATCAGCTATCCGCTCTCGCTTCGGCAGGCCGAGGATCTGCTATTCGAACTGGCACTGGCGCAAGCCGGCCTGATCTGAAACGCATAGACCCAATGCGCACGGACCTCAATGAGACATTGGCCAAAGGCTTCGAGGCCGCCCCGCCCCGCGCAGGCGAAAGGCGAATTCTTGCGGCGCGGCGTGACCGGCTTCGGCGTGCGCTGTCGATTATCCACGCACCTCAGGGCGCTTTGGAGAGCCCACAGATTCGCGGCAGCCGCGCGGTCGGTCGGCGCCGAAATGCTTGAAAGCAATCTCACTGGATTCAGCTATGTGCTCCGCCATCAGCGTTTCGGCGCTGCCGCCGTCACCGGCCTCAATCGCTTTCAGGACCTCGCCATGCTGTCGCCAGCCACGCTTCAACTGCGGGTTCGAATATTTGTAGCGCGAGCGGTGTGTAATGGTCACCGCCAGAACCTGGCGCTCCACCGTCAACAGGAGCTGGCTGCCGGCGGCGGCGGCGACAGCCTCGTGGAAGGCGAGGTCGGCCTGAGCCTGATCCTGCGCGGTTCCGGCCTTGCCGAGGCGCTGCTGTGCCGCCAAAGCGTCGGCCACCCGGTCGATCTTGACCCGGTCGCCATTCTCGGCGGCGAGCCGCGCCGAATGCGATTCCAGCAACCGCCGCAACGCGTAGATCTGTTTGATGTCGCTCTGCGTGACGTGGCTCACCCGGGCGCATTGGTTGGGGGTGAGATCGACCAGCCCCTCGCCGCGCAGGGTGAAGAGCGCTTCGCGTATCGGCGTGCGGCTTACCCGCAGCTCCTCGGCCAGACGGCGCTCGCGCAATTGCTGGCCGGGGCTGAGGATGCCGGCCAGAATCGCCTTGCGCAGGACATGGGCGATGCCCTCGCTGGTGCGCACAGCCATGGGGCCGCTAATCAAATCCGCCAACAGGCCGGGCATTAAGCACTTCCTCCTTGGCTAAGCCGGGCGCCTGTCGGCGCGACCCGGTGGCAGGCCCAGCAATAGGCTTCGGCTGCTTGCGATCTGGCGCCGCCGCTTCACATCGACACTGGTCTCGTGCGCGGACTCGACGCCATGCACGGCGCTCTCGAAAAGCGGAAGTGCGGCGGCCAGCGCCACCGACGGGCGGATTCGCTCGACGCTGTAATCGAGCTTCTCTCTCGCCTGTTCGATGCTGTAGCGCCCGCTCCGCACCCATTCGACGGTCAGCCAATCCGAGGTTTCAAGAAAGGACAGAGAATCGGCCGCCTGCACGAAATCGGCCTCCCAATTGCCGCCGATCTCGTGCCTGAGGACGAGCCGGCGCACGCGCCGGATGAAGGCCTCATCCGGTGCCGGCGAACGTTCGCACAACCATTTCTCGACGAAGTCGGCCGAGCGGGTCGAATGCGCGAAAAGGTAATCGGGGTCGTCAAAACCGTCGCTCGGTGTGCTCGTCGGGCCGCCGGGGAAGTGCCGCTCGGCATCGTGCACCAGCGTCGCCAGCTTGACTTCAGCGGACGCCTCCGGACACAGCTTCATCACCCACGTTCTGGCGCATAGCAAATGTTCGAGCTGATAGAAGCCGTCGAGCCACTCGACGGCTGCCGCCTCGATCGGAGAGAGCGCGGCATTGGCATAGCGCCCGGCGTCGGAATGCATGTTGCTCAAATCCTCATTTTCCATTGTCAACCGCGGCGCCGGTCGAGCTCTTGGCGCTTTCCAGGGCGCGCCACACGCTCTCCGGAGTCAATGGCAGTTGGGAGAGTTCGACGCCGAAATCCGACAGCGCATCGCACAGTGCGTTGGCCAACGTTGCCGCCGGCGGAATGGTGCCGACCTCGCCGACGCCGCGGACGCCGAAAGGGGTGACCGGCGAGGGGATCTCGGTGTGCAGCAGCTCGATCGGCGGCACGTCCGCCGCCATCGGCACGAAATAGTCGAGCATGCTGCCGCTCACCAGCTGGCCGGTATCGGGATCGTAAATCAGGTCCTCCGAGAGCGCCGCGCCGAGCCCCTGCACCAGGCCGCCCAGCACCTGGCCCTCGACCAATAGCGGGTTAACCGCGACGCCGCAGTCATGCACCATCACGAAGCGCTCGACGGTGAACTCGCCGCTGTCGGGATCGACCGCAACCATAGCCGCCGCCGTGCCGAAGGAGAAAGCCGCTTCGGCGGGCGCGAAGTGCGCGCTCGCCTCCAGGCCCGGCGCCTCTGTTTCCGGAATACCCTGGCCGATGATGGCGCGGGTGAAGATGTCGCTCAGAGGCAAGCTGCGCTGGCGATCCTCACGCAGGCTAATTTCCCGACCGCTCACCTCCAACGCCTCCGGCGCCACCTCGAATATCCAGGCGGCGATGCGCAAGGTCTTATGGCGCAGCTCTTCGGCCGCTTCGCGGATCGCACCGGCGGTGGCGATCAGGGTACGCGAGGCGAAAGCTCCAGTGTTGAGGGGTGACGAGGCGGTGTCGCCGGCATGAACGTGGATCGCCTCATAGTCGATGCCCAGAACCTCGGCGCAGATCTGGGCAAAGGCCGTCTCGCTGCCCTGTCCGAAAGTTGAGACGCCGGTGTAAAGATCGATGCTGCCGGAGCGGTTGGCGCGCAGCGTCACGCTCTCATGGGCGCCGAAACGCGAACCCCGGTTGGCCAGGAAGCGGGCGCTGGCGTAGCCGGTGCGTTCGACAAAAGAGGCAAACCCGATCCCGGTCAGGCGGCCATCGGCGTCCGCTCGCCTGGCGGCGGCCCGGTGCGCATCATAGTCAACCGCTTCGGCCGCCATGCGAAGCGTCGCCACGTAATCGCCGCTGTCATAGACGGCGCCGCTCGGGGTTTTCCACGGCAGATCCTCGGGCCTGAGCATGTTCCTCGCCCTGAGTTCCAGCGGATCGATCCGAAGGCGGCGCGCCAGCCTGTCGATAAGCACTTCGAGCGCGAAATTGACCTCCGGCTGGCCGTAGCCCCGATAGGCCCCGATCGGCGTCTTGTTGGTCAGCGCGACGCACCGTTCCACCGCCGCGTCGGCCACCTTGTAAGGGCCGGTGAAGACCACACTGGAGAGCTGCGCCGAGCCGAATGAAGAGTTCCAGGCGCCGAGGTCGGTGGTGTAGCGGTTGGTGATGGCGGTGATATCGCCGTTGGCCCGGGCGCCGACGCAAAAGTCGTGCACGGCCTCGCGGGCATGCGTGCTGGCGCGGAAATATTCGAGGCGATCCTCGACCCACTTGACCGGGCGCCGTAGCGCCATGGCGTGCAGGACGGCCAGCACGTCTTCCGGAAAAATCCCCAGCTTCTGCCCGAACCCGCCACCGACATCGGAGGCGACAACGCGAATGCAGCCCTCGTCGAGGCCGAGCGATTCGGCGAGCTGCTGGCGTGCCAGATGCGGCGTCTGAGTGGAGGCGTGAACCAAAAGCTGGCGCGCGCCGGGGCGCCATACGGCGACGATGCCGCGCCCCTCCATCGTCATCGCGGTGACGCGGTTGGCGCGGAAGCGCCCCTCGACAACGACATCGGCCTCGGCCATGCGCTCTTCGGGCGCGCCGGCCCGGTCCTCGTGATGGGCCAACAGGTTGGTGGCCAGCACTCCGGGATGAAGAACCAGCGCATCTTGCGCCAGTGCTTCCAGCGTGTCGGTCACATGGGGCAGCGGCTCATAGTCGATGTCGATCAGCTCGAGCGCGTCCTCGGCGATGGCGCGGCTGGTCGCGACCACGCTCACCACCGGTTGCCCCTCATGGATCGCGCGCTCATCGGCCATCGCGTAATAGGGCAGCTCCGGCGCGCCGGGCACTGGCCGCAAGACAGTCAGCGGCGCGCTCAAGGCACGCACATCGGCGCCAGTCAGGATATGTTCGACGCCCGCCAGGGCGAGGGCCGGGGTAACGTCGATGCTGCGAATTTCCGCGTGCGGGAAGGGACAGCGGCCAACCGCCATCTCGAGCTGATGCGCCAATTGCAAGTCGTCGGCGAAGCAGCCGTCGCCGCGCAGCAGGCGGTCGTCCTCCTTGCGCGGCGCCGAGGCGCCGATGAGGCTCGACCGGGCTTTGCGCTGTTCCGCCACCGCACTCATCCCGCGACCTCCAATGCCGGCGCATCTTCGCCCTCGCCGGCGCCGAGATAATCCTCGACCGCCCGGACGATGCCGTCATAGCCGGTACAACGGCACAGAACGCCGCTCACCTCGATGCGGATTTCCTCGCGGGTGAGCACGCGCCCGCTCGCCTTGAGGCCCATCGCCAGCATCAGGAAGCCGGGGGTACAGAAGCCGCATTGCAGCGCGTGGTGGCGCTTGAAGGCATCTTGCAAGGGATTCAGCCACTCGTCCTCGGCCAGGGATTCCACCGTGCTCACCTCGGCGCCGTCCAACTGCACGGCAAGCAGCAGGCAGGATTTGATCGCCTCGCCATCGAGCAGGATGGTGCACATGCCGCACACGCCCTGCTCGCAGCCGACATGTGTGCCGGTCAGCCCGAGGCGGTGGCGCAGGAAGTCGGCCGCATGCATGCGCGCCGGAGCCTCCGCCGACACTTCCCGCCCGTTTACGCGAAGGCTTATCGTGTGTTCGTTCAAACTCATGCGCTATCCCCGGGCCTACATCCGCAACAGAATGATCAGGGCGAGGATGGCCGCGGCGGCGCTAAAAAACGCCGCCGCCTTGGCCCATGGGTCGCGTTGCGGCGGCGGCGAAACCTCGGCCGGCATGGCGACGGGTTCTCGCTTGGGAGTGGCCGCTCTTTGGGTTTTTTGTTCGGCCGGGGCCGTCGCCCCCGCGCCGGACAGCGCGCGCTCCAGATTGCGTGCGAATTCGGCGGTCACCTTGGCCGCCTGCTTGGTGATTATCGTATTTCCGATAGTGCCCAGCACACCGGCCAGCGCCGCCTCGCCTTCGACCACCACCTCGGTCTCCTCGCCGACCGGCGTCAAGGAGACCGAGTTCTCGGTGCGAAAATGGCCGAGCGCTCCGCGTACCGCCTTGCCGGTCGAGGTGAATTCGATGCGCTCCTCATGGACCCGCTCGACGATGCGGACTTTGGCCTCGAAGGTGGCCGACATCGGCCCGAGCTTCTGGGTCGTGCGCACGGACAGGCAGTCGTCTTCGAGCAACACCGCGTTCTCGACGCCGGGGATGCAATTCGCCACCTGCAGGGGTTGCTCGAAGAAGAGCCACACCTTGCCGATTTTCTCCGCTACGCGGAACTCCTGGCGGAACTTCATCTCTTCCCCCGCTGTTACCGAGGACGTCAGCTTTGCGCCGAAAGGCGCAGATCGCGCAACACCTTGGCGAGGTAGCGCGGTACGAGATGGGCGCGGTACGCCGCCGTCCCGCGAATATCACCGGGTGGGTCGATTGCGCCGAGGGCGGCCTCGCCCGCCGCGGCGATGTCGGCATCGCTCAGGCGGCTGCTCTCCAGCAACGCCATGCTCGCCTGTGCCAGCACCGGCGTGTCATTGACCCCACCCAGCCCGATGCGAAGCCCGCTCCACTGCCCATCACCCGAAAACTGGCCAGTGGCGGCCACCGAAAGCACGGCGAAATCATTATGTCTGCGGCACAGCTCGCGGAAGGCGAAATGCGGCGGATGCTTGGCAAAGCGGATCTCGGTCACCAGCTCGTGCGGCGCCAGCGCCGCCGCGTATGCGCCGTCGTAGGAATCCTCGATTGCGATCGTGCGCCGCCCGGCCGGGCCGACCACACTGACTTCGGCGCCGAGTACCAGGCAGCCCAGCGGTATCTCCGCGGCCGGATCTCCCTGCACCAGACTGCCGCCGATGGTGCCCCGCTTACGTATTTGGTGATCGCCGACAAAGCGCACCATGGCGGCCAGCAGCGGCAGCCTTGCGGCAACCAACGGCGATGTCTCCAGGGTGGCGTGGCGGACCAGGGCGCCGAGATGCGTGTCCTCGCCTTGCGTCCTCACCTCGGCGAGTTCGGAGAGAGCGTTGATATCGATCAGCGCCGCCGGCCGCCAGAGACGCATGTTGAGCATCGGTACCAGGCTCTGCCCGCCGGCGAGCAGGCGCGCATCGCCATCGTAATCCTCCATGTAGCGCAGCGCTTCCGCCACCCCCGTCGCGCGATGATAGATGAAATCGGCAGCCTTCACGACTTGTCCTCCCAGGAAGGCGTCGTCGCCACCCGGACGCCTGAAAGGCGCTGAAGCACGTGATCGATCGGGGATTTTGTCTGCGCGACCTGGCCAGTGTTTTGGCGCTGGCTCCACACCGTCTCGGGGCGAACCTGGAGAACCGATATGGCGCCCTTTTCGTCGACCGCCCATTCGATGTCCTGCGCTCCGCCGCGCCGTTCTTCGATATGTTTGGCCAGCCTGGCCAATTCCAGCGCTTCGGCGTCGCTGATGCAGACCGCGTCGCGCCGCTCAGGCTCGACCGGCAACAGGGCGACCGCGCTGGACACCGGATCGAAGCGGTACTCCTCCGGCTGCGACACGGCTTCCTTTTTAATGACTTCGAAAGTGACCTTGTCGATGGTGAAGCGGCTCGGCGTCACGTCACCCTTGACGACGCCCTCGCCGAGGCCCCAACAACCCTCCATGACGATCTTGGAGCGGTCGCCGTTGAGCGGGTCGAGGGTGAACATCACTCCGGCCGCGCGCGCCTCGACCATCTGCTGGATGCCGACGCAGATAGCCGCGTCCGCCATGGTGGCCGGGGTTGCTCCGTCATGGCGATAGGAATGTACGGTTTCGCCGAACATGCTGGCCCAGCATGCCCGCATGTCGCGCAGCACCGCTTCGACGCCGGAGATCCAAAGATAAGTGTCGTACTGGCCGGCGAAGCTGGCCCCGGCAAGGTCTTCCGATTCAGCGCTCGAGCGAACCGCGACCGCCACGCCGTCCCGCCCCGCCCTCTCCTCGAGAACGGCATAACTGCTTCGCACAGCCTTCTCGATGTCGTCCGGCATCGGCTCCGAAGCGATGCCCTTCACCAGATCGGCGGTAAGCTCCTTGATGTCGGACAGGCCTGTGAATTGCGCTGCCTGGCGCACGCGCGCGGCCTCCGTCTGCAGCCCCGTACGGCTCATGAAATGGCGATAGGCGGCAGTGGTGACGCCAAATCCCGGCGGTACGGCGATACCGGCCGCCATCATCTCGGCGAGATTGGCGAACTTGCCGCCGAGCAGGGCATTGCCCGGCGCGCCATCATGATCGAGCCACAGGATGAACGGGTCCGCGGTCATGCGGCGGCTCTCTCCACTACCCGCACCACGCCCTCATTGCCGTCGACTTCGATCACATCGCCGGTTTTGATCGTCGCCGTGGCGAAGCCGACACCGACGACCGCAGGCAGCCCGTATTCGCGCGAAATGATCGCCGTGTGCGCCATCATGCCGCCAACGTCGGAGACCGCCGCCGCGATGCGCGAGAACACCGGTGCCCAGCTTGGCGCGGTGATCCGACAGACCAGGATTTCACCATCCTGGACCAGGAACAGGTCCTCGTAATTGGTGACGATGCGCGCCGGCCCCACCGCCTTTCCGGCGGCGGCGGGAACGCCGCGCAGCGCGTCGCTCGCGGCACTTGGATCGACGCCGAGCCATTCCTCGACGGTCTCCGCGGTGATACCCCACAGCATGATGGTGAGCGGTTCGGTAATGATGGATGGCGGCGTTCCCAGGGCCGGCGGCGGCACCCACTTGGCCAGCACATCGCGGATTTGCCGGCGCCGCTTTACGATCGGCCGCCAGTAGATCTCGCCCCTCGGCTGGCTGCCGGTGGCCCAGCCGATAATCAGATCGTAAAGCGCGTCATAGACCTCGTGACGATGCAGGAAGAACAAGTCCTCGCGGTCGTCGAGGAAGTTGTGGGCGACGAACACATCGGCGAGTTCGCGCACCTTCGACCAGAAGGTCGTGTGGTGCCAATGCTCGACGAAGAAGTTGTGATCCTCGACAAAGGGAAAAACCTTGCAGGTGAGCGCCAGCAGGCCGTCGAAGGCCTCGCGGTCGTGGTCCGTCGGCAGCAGGCCGCGATACTCTTCCGTCACTTGGCGACGCTTCTCAAGCAGGCTTTCAAGTGGGCGGCTGATATCCTCGCCGCGGCCGAGCGCCTCGATATAGCCACGCATCGCCATCAGCGGCAGGCGCAAATCGTCGATCCACACCGGATCGGAATGGGTGTAGCCGACGCCGGTGGAGAAGTGGAACCAGGGCTCCTTCGCCGCTTCGAAGGCGTCGAGCCATTTGGTGCCGCCTTCGGCCTCGGCCATGGCCGCCAACATCTCGTCCGGATCGTCATGGCCGAGGACGATATCGGCGAGCTTCATCTCGACCGCCAGCGCCGCCAGCTTGCGCAACTCGTCGTCCGGCCGCATCAGCAGGTTATCGATGCCGCATACCATTTGCGTGAGGGTGCGGTCGGTCATGCCGGGAAACGCTTGTTGGCAGAACTCGCGGAAGGTCAGATAGGCGCCATAGCCGAGATTCAGCATCTCAAAATGGTAGGAGCCCATCTCCAGCATGTTCTCGATCAGCCTGTTATAGGTGCTGAGCAGATCATGCGAGGAATAGACGCCGCGATGGCTGAAGACATTCTCCTCCGGGTCCAACTCCGGAAGCGGACGGAACTCGATCTCTTTTATGCGCGCGATGCAGTCCCTCGCCTTTTCCTCCCACTCGCCGTAGATCTCGTCCCAATTCTCGAAATAGTGACCGGCGCGGCGGGTAAAATGCACATTTCGCTCGGCGATTTTCTCGGCATCGGTGACGCCATTCGGGCTGATATAGATGTAGCCGTTGACGAGGCGCTGATCGATGCCCATGGCCACCGGTATCGGCCACACCCGGCTCGCCATCTGGCTCGCCGCCACCCACCAGTTCTCGGTCATGATGGTATCGAAGGGATAGAGCGGCTCCGGGTTGTGCATGCCATCGAAGAACCAGAACTTGCCGTCCTCCATATCGCGCCGTTCGGAGCTGAACAGGTAATAGTATGGATAAAGCTCTTGCCACCCCTCGGCCCCTTCGGGCGCCGGCAGCTCGAACGGGCTTGGGAAGCGTTTTTCAGACGACAGATCTACCTCCGTTGTCTGCTGCGTCGCATCGCTGCCAGACTTTGCGGTCATGCTCGAACTCCTCGCCCTGTGGTTTGCGCTTTGTCGGGAATCACCGTTCACGTTCAAGTGTAGCCGGCTCAATCAAGATTGTATACCAGTATACCATTCGTCTCTGCCGTGATATGTTGCCGGCGCACGGCATGATTCAATGTGGATCGATTTGATCCAATGCAATAGGATGTAAGAAAAACGGGCCCCGGATGTGGGCCTGGAACCAACAACCCTTCATGGCGGGGTCGCCGCCAGGGACCAGGGAGAGCTTTGCGATCGTATTGCCGGCGTTTGACGATATGGTGGCTGGTGATCCGGACGCGACACTGAGCGAAAGCATGACAGCATGAAATCCAGCCTCGTCTATTCAATGCACGGCTTCGAATATAACGATCCCCATCGCACCTTTCAGGAGACCGTCGAGCAGATTCAATTGGCCGAGGCGCTCGGTTTCGATGCCGCCCTGATTACCGAACACCATGTCGTCGAGACCGGCTATTTCCCGGCACCGTTGATAACCTGCGCCGCGCTGGCGACGGTGACCTCGCGGATTCGCCTCGGCACCGGCGTGCTGCTGCTACCGCTTTACGACCCGCTCCACGTCGCCGAGCACACGGCGATGTTGGACATCGTTTCGAACGGCCGCTTCATCCTCGGCCTCGGCTACGGCTACCGGCAGGAGGAGTTCGACGCTTTCGGAATATCGCTCGACGAGCGCGCCGGGCGATTGAATGAAGGCATCCGGGCGATCCGCGCGCTGTGGACCGAGGATGTTACGAATTTTGAAGGTAAGTATTTCAATTACGACAACGTCACCCAGCGTCCGCTGCCGCTGCAGAAACCGCATCCGCCGATCTGGCTGGCCTCCAAGGCGGAGGGCGCGGTGCGCCAGGCGGCACGCAATTCCGATGCCTGGTTCGCCGATCCGATAACGCCGTTCTCGGTGCTCAAGCTGCGCCTCGCCGCTTACAAGGAGACCCTGGCCGAGCTCGGCAAGCCGACCAGCGGCTTCGACTTTCCCATCTTCCGCGAGGCCTATGTCGCCGACACGGACGAGCAGGCCTGGGAGGAGGCCAAGGAGGGCGTGCTCTTTATCTACAAGGAATACCTCGAATGGGGCCATCTCCTGGACGAGGACGGCCGGCCGGTCAAGCCGGATACTCCCGATGCCCTCGATCTGGTGCGCCAACGCTTCCTCATCGGCAGCCCGGAAACCTGTATCCGCCAGGCTCTCAAGGTCAAGCAGGAGCTCGGCTGTACCAACGTCGTGATGCGCATGAAATACCCCGGCATCTCCCAGGACAAGGTCATGAAGTCGATCCGGCTGTGGGGCGAGCAGGTGCTGCCGGCGATCGCCTAGGCAAGCGGCATGGGCGCACCCGGGCCAAGGAATGACCTGAGACCAGGAACATGGTCGATATGAGCCGCGACCTGTTCCGCACCATCGAGACCGTCCAAGAGGCGTTCGCGGCGCGCAATTATATCGCCGACCGGGCGCTGGCGCTGACCGTCATGCTCGGCGCTGAGCTGGAAAAGCCGATCTTTCTCGAGGGCGAGGCCGGGGTCGGCAAGACCGACGTCGCCAAGGTGCTGGCCGGCGCCCTCGATACGCCGCTGATCCGCCTGCAATGCTATGAGGGGCTCGACGCCAGCACGACGATCTATGAGTGGAACTATTCGCGCCAGATCCTGCAGATCCGCATGGCCGAGCAGGACGCGGCACTCAAAAGCGCGCTTCAGGAATCGATCTTCAGCGACGAGTTCCTGCTCAGCCGGCCGCTGCTCCAGGCCATCCGCCACCCCGGACCGCGCCCGGCGGTGCTGTTGATCGACGAGATCGACCGCGCCGACGAGGAGTTCGAGGCCTTCCTCTTGGAGATGCTGTCGGATTTCCAGGTGACGGTGCCCGAGATCGGCACGCTGAAGGCGGTGCAGCGCCCGCTCGTCGTGCTGACCTCGAACCGCACGCGCGAGCTCAACGACGCGCTCAAGCGGCGCTGCCTGTACCTCTGGATCGATTACCCCACGGCGGCCAAGGAGCGCGAGATCGTCATGCGCCATGTGCCGGCAATCGAAGAGACCCTGGCCGAGCAGATCTGCGAGGTCATGCAGACCCTGCGCCGGGTCGATTTCTATAAGCGTCCCGGCATCGCCGAGACCCTGGACTGGGCGCGCGCCCTGCTGCGCCTGGATGCGCGCATGCTCGGCCCCGACCTGTTGCGCGACACCGCCGGCTGCGTGCTCAAATATCATGACGATATAGAGCGCCTGAACGAGATCGGTGCCGAGCGCGTCCTCGCCGGTGAGGCCGGTGACGAAAGCGCGGCCGAAGGCGCGGCCGAGCAGATTTGAATCGATATGACAGCCGCCGGCGCGACCCTCACAGCGAGCGATGCGGATATCGCGCGCGCGCGCGACGCCTTGTTCGACCGCCTGCTGCGATTTTGCGGCGTGCTGCGCGCTTCCGGCTTCACGGTGACCTCCGGGCGCATGATCGACGCCATGCGCGCGCTACGCCATATCGACCTGATCGCGCCCGACGTGCTGCGCCTCGCACTGCGCGTCAACATCGCCGCCAGCCGCGACGAGGAGGAGAGCTTCGACCGGCTTTTTGACGCTTTCTGGCGCGATGCGCCCGAGAGCGAGCGCCAGGCCACCGAGCTTGAGCTTGAGCCGCGCCCCGACGACCGCAACCGCGAACATCCTGAAATGCCGCCGGACCTGCGCGGCGAGCCAAAGCAATGGAGCCCTGACGGGGTGGCGCGCGAGCTCGACCTGGCGGCGCGCTGGCAGGAACCGAGGCCCGACATCGAAGCGCTGTTGCGCGATCTCACGCGCCGCCTGGCGACGCGGCCGAGCCGGCGTTCGCAACCGTCGCGGCGCGGCCGGCGCATCGATCTCAGGCGCTCGCTGCGCCGCAATCTGCGCCACGGCATGGACCTGGTCGAGCTCAGCCGCACCCGGCGCCGCGTGCGCAAGACGCGCCTGGTGCTGTTCTGCGACGTCAGCGGCTCGATGGACAGCTACAACCCGTTCCTGCTCGAACTCATGTTCGGGCTGCAAAAGAGCCTCGGCAATTCGCGCACGGTGGTGTTCAGCACCGAGGCGACCGAGATCAGCGCCGTGCTGCGCCAGCATTCGGTGCGCCGTACGCTCAGCGAAATATCCCGCCTGGCGCGGCACTGGTCGGGCGGCACCGATATCGGCGGCGCCCTCGCCGTTCTCAATCGCGACATTCTGCGCCAGGGCGCGCCGGCTTCGACGGTCGTAATCATTCTCAGTGACGGCTATGATCAGGGCGATGCGGCGCGCATCGGGAGCGAGATGCGGGCGCTCAGGCGGCGCGTGCGAACGGTGGTGTGGGTCAATCCGCTGTTCGGCTCCGACGGCTATGCGCCGATCGCCAAGGGCATGCGCGCGGCGCTGCCCTATGTCGGTCATTTCCTGCCGGCGCATGATGTCGGCTCGCTGCACGCCTTGTGCCGCGACCTGGCACGGATATAAAGAAACGAAAGCAATGGAGGTAGAGGGACAATGAAGCATATCGGACGGGAGCAAATCTCGCTGACCAACCGTCAGTTGGCCGCCGGCAAGGGCACATTTGTTTCGGATATCCGGCGCGAAAACATGACGCACATGGCGGTGGTGCGCAGCCCGCACGCCTCGGCGCGCATCAAGAGCATCGACAGCGCCGTCGCCGAGGCGGTTCCCGGCGTCGTCAAGGTCGTCACCGGGCGGGAAATCAAGGCCAACATGAATCCGATTTTCGAGGCCTATGACACCGAGGCGATGGGAGCCAAGGGCGTGACCTCCTACGCGCTCTGTCCGGAGCGGGTGCGCTATGTCGGCGAGGCGGTCGCCGCCGTCGTCGCCGAAGACAAATACACGGCGCGCAAAGCCGCCGACCTGGTGGCGGTGGAATATGAGACAACGCCCATTGTCAGCGACACCGAAGCGGCCCTGCAACCCGATTCGCCATTGGTCGAGCCCGATTGGGGCGACAATATTCTGATCACCCGCGATTTCGTAAAGGGCGATCCGGACAAGGCTTTCGCCGCAGCCGAGATGACCAGCAGCGACGAGGTTTACCAGCATCGCTATACCGGTGCTGCGCTCGAACCGCGCGCCTATATGGCGGAATACGATCCCTACACGGAGCAGCTTACCTACTGGGCGTCGACCCAGAATCCCCACCCCGTGCGCGTCTTTTTGGCCGAAACGCTGGGCATCGAGGAAAGCTCGATCCGGGTCATCCAGCCGCATGTCGGCGGCGGCTTCGGACTCAAAACCCCGACCTTCCAGGAAGAGCCGCTGGTCGCCTATCTGGCGCGCGCCCTCGAGCGCCCTGTCAAGTTCGTCTCGGAGCGCAGCGAGGATCTTCTGGTCGGCGGGCACGCCCGCGAAATGCGCCTTTCCTATGATGTGGCGTTCCAGAAGGACGGCCGCATCACCGGCTTCAGGGCGAAGGTGGTGGCCGATGTCGGGGCGCCTTCGGCGCTCTGCGGCTGGGGCATGTCGTTCGTCTGCGCCTACTCGATTCCGGGCTGCTACAAGATCGAGAACGCGCGCGTCCAGCTTTTTTCGGTGGTCACCAACAAATGCCCGTGGAACGCCTATCGCGGCTACGGCAAGGAGACCGCCTCCTACCTGATGGACCGCGTGCTCGACGATGTGGCGGGCAAGACCGGGCGCGATCGCGCCGAGGTGCGGCTGAAGAACTTCATCCCGCCCGACGAGTTCCCCTACACCCAGGTGTCCGGCGCCAATCTCGACAGCGGCAACTATCCGGGGGCGCTGAAGCGCGTGCTCGAGATGATCGGTTATGAGGGCTTCCCGAAGCGCCAGGAAGAGGCGCGGCGCGATGGCCGCTATATCGGCCTCGGCCTCGGCCAGGAGCTTACGCCGGAGGGCTGCTCGATGCCGCGCTCAACCCTGCTCGGCGGCTATGACGGCGCCACGGTCAGGGTCAATCCGTCCGGTCAGGTCACCATCCTGACCGGCGTCACTTCGCCGGGCAACGGCAACGAGACGGCGATCGCCCAGATCGCCGCCGACTCGCTCGGCGTCGCCTTCGATCAGGTCAAGGTGATCCAGGGCGACACCGACATCTGCCCCTACGGGCTCGGCAACTACAGCTCGCGCAGCATCATCATGGGCGGCTCGGCGGTTCAGATCGCCGCCCATGACATCCGCGAGAAAATGCTCAAGGTGGCGGCCAAGATGCTGGAAGTCAGCGCCGACGAGGTCGATGTCGAAGAGAGCCGGTTTTCCGCCAAGGGCGCGCCGGCGCGCTATGTGTCGTTCAGGGAGGTCGCCTCGACGGTCTACCGCGACTGTCACGGGGTCGCCGCCCTCGACGTCGAGCCCGGCCTCGAAGCGACGCGATATTTCCAGCACGGCAATGTTTACCATCAGCCCGAGACCCAGGGGCGCTTCAGCGCCTACCCGTCATGGCCCAACCAGGCGATGGCGATGATCGTCGAGATCGATGCCGAAACCGGCCGCTTCAAGATCCTCAAATATTGCGCGGTGCACGACAGCGGCAGGGTGATCAACCCGCTCTTAGCCGAGGCCAATCTGCATGGCGGCTTCTTGCAGGGCATCGGTGGCGCGGCGCATGAGCATCTGGTCTATGACGACGATGGCCAGCTGCTCACCACCACCTTCATGGACTACACCTGTCCGACGGCGGTGGAGGTGCCATTGTTCGAGGTCGAGCACCAGGAGACGCTGTCGCCGTTCACCCCGCTCGGCACCAAGGGGGTCGGCGAATCCGGTGTCGCCGGCGCGCTGAGCGGATTGTGCAGCGCCATCGAGAATGCGCTTCCGCATCTCGACCTGCGCTTCACCGATCTGCCGCTGTCGCCGAACGCGGTGTGGAACGCCATCCAGGAAGCTGAGGAGCAACGGATATGATTTCCGAAGAGTTCGATTTCGAGGCGCCGAGCGCGCTTCCCGACGCGCTGGCCCTGCTCGCCCGTCACGGCGCCGACGCCACCTTGCTGTCGGGCGGCATGAGCCTGATGCCGATGACGACGCTCGGGTTGGTGTATCCGGGCCTGATCATCAGCCTCAACCATATCGCCGAGCTCGACTATGTTCGCGAAGACGGCGCCGAGCTCCGCATCGGCGCCCTGACGCGCCATGCCGACGTCGCGGCCAACCCGCTGATCCGCGAGCATGCGCCGCTCTTGGCCGAGGCCGCCGCCATGATCGGCGACGTTCAGGTGCGCAACCGGGGCACCATCGGGGGCAGCATCGCGCACGCCGATCCGGCGGCCAACTACCTCCCCGCGGCACTCGCGCTGGGCGCCCGGCTCAGGCTTCAGAGCGAGGCCGGCGAGCGCAGCGTCGAGGCGCGGGATTTCTTCCAGGGCGTGATGACGACGGCGATTGAGGCCAACGAAATGCTCACCGAGATCGCGATTCCGAAGCTTGCCGCCGGCACCGGCACCTCCTATCAGCGTCTCATCCGGGTCGAGGGCAACTTCGCCATCGTCATCGCCGCCGCCATCGTCGAGCCCGGCCGGCAGACGGCGCGGGTGGCGCTCGGCAATGTCGCTCCGGGCCCGGTGCTGGTCGATGTCAGCGCCCAGGTCGAGGGCGGCCTCGACGATGGCGCGCTGGCGGCGATCGGCGATGCCGCCTTTGAAGCCGCCGACGCCGCCGCCAGCGACCTTGCCGGCGACGCCAATTATCGCCGCCAGATGGCGCGCGTGTTCGCGCGGCGCGCGGTGCAAAGCGCAGCCGCCGCCTAGCCGGAGCGCAAAGGGAAAGACAATGAAAAAATCAATCGAGGTTACGGTCAACGGCAAAAGCCACCAGGTCGAGGTCGATACGCGCATGGTGTTGGCCGACTTGCTGCGCGAACATCTCTGCCTTACCGGAACGCATATCGGCTGCGGCACCGGAAGCTGCGGCGCCTGCACGGTGATGCTCGACGAGCGCACGGTGAAATCATGCTCGGTGCTCGCCGCCGATGCCGACGGCCGGTCTGTCACTACGGTCGAGGGCCTCAGCACCAGCGCCCAGGCGCTGCACCCGGTGCAGGAGGCGATGGTCGAGAACCAGGGCCTGCAATGCGGCTACTGCACCCCCGGCATGGTGTTGTCGGTGATCGAGTTGCTGCGCAAAAACCCCGATCCCACGGAAGACGAGATCCGCCACGGCATCGCCGGCAACCTGTGCCGCTGCACCGGCTACCATTTCGTCGTCACCTCAATCCAGGCGGCGGCCAAATCGATGCGCGAAGAGGCCTGACGGCGGTGGCTCCGATTGACTTGAATCAATGCCGCAAGCCGGCAATTTCACCACGATGTCGGCGCATCGAGCTGGCGCCAGACAGGGAGCGGCCAAAATGGAGGCTCAGGATTTTTCCGTAGTTCATAAGAGCGTGCCCTTAAAGGATGCGCATGAGAAGGTCACCGGGCATCTCCAGTTTCCCCTCGATTTCGCCGTCCCGGCAATGCTCTACGGCCGGGTCCTCAGAAGCCCCCATGCGCATGCCAGGATCAAGCGCATTGACGCCGGCAAGGCGGAAGCCCTTCCCGGTGTTAAGGCGGTCGTGACCTACAAGGATGCGCCCGAGAGGGAGTGGTTTGGTCTTTGGCTCAATTACCGCGGACGCGTCATGGATGACACGGCGCGTTTCGTCGGCGACGAAGTGGCCGCCGTGGCGGCGATCGACGAACGCACGGCCGAGAAGGCACTGGACCTCATTGAAGTGGATTATGAGGTGCTGCCGCATGTCCTCGAAGCCGAGGAGGCGATGGCCGCCGACGCCCCGCAAATCCGCGCCGACGGCAATGTCAGAAACCCGGCCGTCGTCGAATGGGGAGACTGTGAAAAAGGCTTCGCGGAAGCTGACGTTGTCGTCGAGAACGAGACCCGCAACTACAGCCAGGATCAGGCAACGATGGGGCGAAACGCGCCGATTGCCGACTGGACGCAGGACAAGGTGACGCTGTGGACCGGCACCACCTGCCCGAGCGAGCTGCGCGACGCGGTGGCCAATCTTCTCGACATGGCGAAGAGCAAGGTCCGCATCATCGCGCTGCCGACCGGGCCGTCGCTCGGCAAGTGGTGGTTCAACAATATCGAAATGGTGGCGGTTCTGCTGGCCCGCAAGGCGGCACGGCCGGTGAAGATGATGCTCACCCAGAAAGAAGTGTTTGCCGACGTCAAAAGGCGCCATGCCGAGACGACAAGCGGCAAGATGGGAGTGGCCAGGGACGGCACCATCACATCGGTGCATCTCGAGGATGTTTTCGAGAACGGCGCCTACGGCGACAAGCGCGACATCTACCAGAGCATTCCCGATCTGTGGACGAGAATCCACAACGCAAAATTCGAGATGCGCGGCATAACGACCAACCTCGTGACCTCGGGCTGCATGCGCGGCGTCGGCGATCTGACGATGAATTTCGGCATGGAGATGCTGATCAACAAGGCGGCGGCGGCGCTTGAAATGGATCCCGTCGAGATCAGGCTGAAAAATGCCGTTCGCACCGGCGATCCGCTGCGCACGCAACGAACGCTGCATGCGCTTCTCGCTCCCGATACGCCGATGCCGGAAGCGTTCACGATATCAAGCGCGGCACTCGATCAATGCCTCAAGAAAGGGGCGGAGGCGATAAAGTGGCAGGAGAATTGGAAGGGTTGGGGACGGCCGACGGAAACCAACGGCTCGACCAGGCGCGGCGTGGGCGTCGCCACGGGGATGCATATATGCGGCATCCGCTACGGCGGTCAGTGCGGCGCGGTGGTGAAGATCAACTCGGATGGTTCGGTGAACCTGCTGGTCAGTCTCGGCCGCCAGGGCAATGGCAACGACACCACGCAATGCCAGATAGCCGCCGAAGAACTCGGCGTGCCCTATGACAGGGTCTCCATCAGCTGTGGCGATACCGACGTGACGCCATGGGGCCAGGGCTCGACCGCCAGCACCTCGACACATCTCTCGGGAACGGCGACCAAGGCGGCGGCCGCCGACGCCAAGCGCCAGCTCCTCGAATTGGCGGCGAAAGTGTTTCAGGCCAAGCCGGAAGATTTGGACATCAAGGATGGCATGATCTTCAGCACCGGCTTTCCCGAGCAAAGAATTCCGATATCCGACATCACCGACAGACACGCACCCGAGCTGTGGGACGTCGGACAACAGCCCTGCATCGTCGGCAGCGCCGTCACCAATGTCCCGATCGACCCGGTGGCCAAGCACATGGCCGCCCATTTCGCGGATTTGGAGGTCGACACCGACACCGGACAGGTCGAGATATTGAATTACGTTCAGGTCCAGGACAGCGGCCGGCTGATCAATCCCGAGGTCTGTGAGAACCAGTTGAGCGGCGGATATTATCAGGGTCTCGGCTTCTCTCTGATCGAGGAACTCGTTTATGATGACGATGGAAGAATTTTGAATCCCAACTTTGAGAACTACAAGATTTGGCGATGCGCCGACCTGCCGGATCCTGAATTGATCTTCGTCGAGGATGCCGACCCGGTGAGCCCGTTTGGCGCCAAGGGTCTGGGCGAGGTTCCGATATGCGTCCCGCCCGGCGCCATCGCCATGGCGATCTACAACGCGACGGGCGTATGGATGAACGAAACGCCGATGACGCCCGAGAGGATATTGCGGGCACTCGGCAAGATCTAAGGCATCCGCCCTTGTCGGATCGGCACCCTTCATGAGCCCGGGCGGTGGAAGGAGAGAATGAGATGGGCAACGCATTTACGGTTGCTGAATATGTCAGGCCGGAAACGGTGGATGAAGCCTTGGCCGCCGTCGCCAAGTATGGCGATCGCGGCAGAATAATCGCCGGTGGAACGAATTTGCTGGTCGACAGGCCAGGCGGCGTCGAAGCGCTGATAGACATAAACCTCCTCGGTCTCGGGCATATCCGAAGCAACGGCGGCCTCACCATCGGTGCTCTGGTCACGGTTACCGATTTGCAGGCCTCGCCCCTCCTGACAGGGCCTTACGCGATCTTGAAGGACGCTGCGAAGCTGCATGGACACGCTCTCATCAGCCATCTGGCGACGATCGGCGGCAATATCTGCAAGGCGCACCCCGTCCTCGACTTTCCGCCTCCCCTGCTGGCACTCGACGCCGAAGTCACAATGGCGAACAGTGACGGGGAGCGGGTGATGCCCCTGGCCGAGTTTTTCCTCGGCTTTGAGGAGACGGCATTGGCTGAGGGCGAAATGATCACCGAATTCAACCTCCCGGCGCCGGCTCCGAGAACCGGGCCGCGTTCCTCAAAATGGATTGGACGCATGTCGACATGGCTTTGGTCAACGCCGCCATCCTCGTCACGCTGGCCGCCGATTCAAGCTGCCAGGAGGCGAGGATTGCGCTCGGAACGGCGACTCCGGTGCCGTTCAGATCGAAGCAGGCCGAAGCGGTTCTGCAGGGCAAGAACATCGATGACGCCCTGATCAAGGAGGCGGCCTCAATCGCGACGGGCGAAGCCTCGCCGATGGATTACCACCGCGGCTCGGAGGCCTATAAGCGGCACATCATCGGCGTTTTCGTCGAACGCGGCCTCACCGAGGCGTTGAGGAAAGCTCAAGGGAAGTCATGACGATGGCGCAATTAACGGTAAATCTGAATGTCAACGGAGACGGTTGCACCGTCCAGGTTGAGCCGCAAACCACCCTGCTCGGAGTGTTGCGCGACCAGCTCGGCTACAACGGGGTGAAAGCCGGTTGCGAGGAAGGCGATTGCGGCGCCTGTGCCGTCCTCATCGACGGCAAACCCGTCACCTCTTGCCTGGTCCTCACCGCCTCGGCCGAGGGTAAGAAAATAATGACCATCGAGGGCCTCGCCGACGGCTGGGAGTTGCATCCGATACAGCAGGCTTTCGTCGACAATCATGGCATGCAGTGCGGTTACTGCACCCCCGGTGCGATAATCGCCGCGAAGGGGCTGTTGGACGAAAACCCGAAGCCCAGCGAAGGCGAAGTAAGGCAGGCGCTTTCCGGCAACCTATGCCGCTGCGGCTCCTATGCCAAGATGGTCAAGTCGGTATTGGCGGCTGCAGGTTAATACCAAGAAGCGGTGATAATGACTCATAGGGACGGCTTGCCAAGGTTTTCGGCTAGGAGCGTGGGGCGTAGAGATGCGGCACATCGGAAGCCGCACGCGACGCCGTCCGAAAGCCTTGGCAAGCCGCCGTTCCGGTCGCCCCCACGACCCGTCGGAGGGCGTCGGAAGGCCTTGCGGATGGGGCCGCATCGCCTGCGGCCATCCTCCTACCCGACGGGCCGCGGGTGCGATCCCTATGGGTCATTATCACCGCTCCTTGGTATAAGCGCCCCCGCACGAAAAGT
>PVBE012198807.1_pt1 | contig 20577 bp, 16 predicted proteins | sample 1631181 | NCBI WGS metagenome assembly PVBE01 (sample SAMN08397723, study PRJNA350692) | Marine metagenome, whole genome shotgun sequencing project. | isolation source: water | place: Pacific Ocean | collected 2012-04 | reverse complement strand
CTAGCTGGCCAAGGGCCGCGTCGCCTCGGCGAGCCAAGCCGCCGTCTCGTCATCGACCAGCGGCGTCAGGGTCTCGCGCACCCGTGCATGATAGGCATCGAGCCAGGCGGTCTCGTCCGCGCTCATCAGAGCGGGCTCGATCAGAGCCCGGTCGATGGGCGCGAGCGTGATGGTCTCGAACTCGAGCAGATCGCGCTCGGCGCCGTCGGGCGCCGGGGCCGGCCGGACCACGAGCAGGTTCTCGATCCGGATGCCGTAGGCGCCGGCCTTATAGAAGCCGGGCTCGTTGGAGACGATCATGCCGGGCCGGAGCACGGCGGCGGCGCCCTGCTTGGCGATGCGCTGCGGCCCCTCGTGGACGCCGAGGAAGCTGCCGACACCGTGGCCGGTGCCGTGGTCGTAGTCGAGCCCGGCGTCCCACAGCGCGCGGCGCGCCAACGCGTCGAGCTGGCCGCCGGCTGTGCCAACGGGAAAGCGCGCCGTCGCCAGCGCGATATGGCCCTTGAGCACGCGGGTGAAGCGGTCGCGCGTCTCATCGGGCGGCGCGGCCTTGTCGTCGGCAATCCACACCGTCCGTGTGACGTCTGTGGTGCCGTCGAGATACTGCGCGCCCGAATCGACCAGAAATACCGACCCGGGGGCGAGCTCGCGGTTCGAGGTCTCGTCGAACCGGTAGTGCACGATCGCCCCGTTGGGCCCGGCGCCCGAGATGGTCTCGAAGCTGACCCCCTGGAACAGATCGTTGCCGGCGCGGCAGGCGTACAAACGATCGGCCGCCGACATCTCGCTCACGCCGCCGCCCGGCGCGGTGCGGGCGAGCCAGGCGAGGAAGCGGCTCAACGACGCGCCATCGCGGACGTGGGCGGCGCGGGTGCCGGCGAGCTCGGCCTCGTTCTTGCATGCCTTGAGCGGCGCGCACGGATCGCCCTCGCCGACGATCGCGGCGCCGGCGCCGGCGAGCCGGTCGGCGATCCACGACGGCGCCGTCGTGGGATCGACCTGGACCCGGCGCCCCTCCTCGCCGAGCGCATCGAGAGCCGGCCCGAGATCGTCGGGCGCCTTGACCGCGATGCCGTCGTCGAACGCCTCAACGAGGTCCGGGGTCAGCTTGCGGCGGTCGATGAACAGCTCGACGGCGTCGTCGTTCCGGACCACCGCATAGCACAGCGCCACCGGCGTATTGGGGATGTCGCCGCCCCGCATGTTGAGCAGCCAGGCGATCGAATCGGGGGCGCTGAGGACGCCCGCCTCGGCCCCGTTGCCGGTGATCGCGGCGGCGACCTCGCGGCGCTTGACGGCCGCGCTGATCCCGGCGTGGCGAAGCCCGAGCGCGACCGCCGGCGCGAGAGGCGGGACCGGCTGCTCGGTCCATACGGCATCGATCGGGTTGCCGTCGACGGCGACCAGCTCGGCACCGGACTTGTCGCACGCGGCGCGAAACCGCTTTACCCCCTCGACGGTATGAAGCCAGGGATCGTAGCCGAGCTTGGTGCCGGGCCCGAGATTAGCCGCCATCCACCCGCCCAGTGGCGTCTCGACCAGGTGGTGCGGCCGGAAGATGTCGGTGTCGACCTGGTTCGCGGCCTGCAGCGTGTAGCGCCCATCGACGAACAGCGCCGCCGTCTTGGCCAGCACCACCGCGAGCCCGGCCGAGCCGGTGAAGCCGGTCAGCCAGGCCAGGCGCTGCGCCCGGGGCGGGACGAACTCGCCCTGGTGCTCGTCGGCCAGCGGCACGATGAAGCCGTCGAGCCCGCGCCGGGCGAGCTCGGCGCGGAGCCGTTCCACGCGGTCGCCGGGCGCCGGGTTCACGCCGAGGCCGGAATTGGATCCGAGGCGGATCTCGCGGGCGAGATCGGCCAGCCGCGCGTGCAACGCCGCGTCTGCGCCCGGCGCGACCAGCCGGGCCCACGCCCCGGGATCGCGCTCCGGCGCGCCGGCGAAGCCGAGCGCCCAGTCGCGCACCTCCGCTTCCGACAGCGCCACGCCGGCCTGTTTCAGCAGCTTGTCGAGGTCGCCCAGGCGGGCGGTGTTGGGGCGCGCTTCGGGCACGCGATCCTCCGTCGTCTCGGTCATGGCCGGAGCCGGCAAACTAGGCCCCCGCGCCCGGCCGGGCAACACCGCATCATGCATCTTCTGCAATGGAGCAATGCGTCGTCGGGGGGTCCTCATCGGGCCATTGCTCCCCATGTCCCTGGTCTGAGCCTGTAGTGACCTAAGTCATTGTAGGCATTCATGGTTAACGAATGAAACGGAGTATCAAATGTCCAATCGACTGACTGCCAAGGAACGCGTGGATATTGTCCTCGAGGTCGAAGGGCCGGTGCCCTTCGACCGGTCCCAAATCATCAGGCAGGCCGAGACCCTGCGGGCGGAGGCGTTCGCCCACATGGTCGGCGTGCTGTGGCGGGCGGCCCGCGCGGCCGGCCAGCGCCTGTTCCGGTCGCCCGTGGGCGGCCGCGATACCGCCGGGCTCGAAAAGCTCGACGACCGCACCCTCGCCGACATCGGCCTGACGCGAACCCAGGTTCCCGGGTTCGTCGCCCGCGAGATTTCCGCCGCGCGGGATATCGCGGAGCGGTCGAGAAAATTCCGCACGGAACTTCATACCGCCTGACGTCGCCGGTCAATTCGGCGGAGACAGCACCAGCGTGAGCCACTCGTCGAGCACGATGCGCTCGACGGGGGCGAGACTCTGCTTGCAGTAGGCGTCGAGCACCGTTGGTCCCTGCTCGTCCAGCAGGCCCGATAGAACCACCCGGCCGCCGGGCGCGAGGTGCCGTGCGATCGCCGGCGCCAGGCGCACCAGCGGCCGGGCGAGGATGTTGGCGAGCACCAGGTCGAACGGCGCTCGGCGGCGCAGCCTGGCGTTTTGGAATCCCAGGCTCCGAAGTGCCGTGATGCGCCCGGCGACGCCGTTGGCCGCGGCGCCGCGCGCGGTCATCGCGACGGCGTCCGGATCGCTGTCGGCGGCGGTGATCTCGGCCGGCCAGATCTTGGCGGCGGCGATGGACAGGATCCCCGAGCCGCAGCCGAGGTCGAGGACCCGGGTCATTTGGCGGCCCCCGGCCAGCCGATCGAGCGCGATCAGGCAGCCGTGTGTGCTCTGATGGTCGCCGGTGCCGAAGGCGGGCCCACCGTCCATCAGTATACCGACACGTCCGTCCTGCACCGGATCGGCGACGTGCGAGCCATAAACATGGAACCGTCCGGCCTCGATCGGCGGCGTCAGCGCATGGACGTGGCCGACCCAGTCGATATCAGGCAAATTCTCGATGGTCGGCACGGGCGCCTCGAAGTTTGCCGAGGCCGAGGCGATGGCGATCCGCGCCGTCAGCTCGCCGCGATCCGGCGGTGTCTCGGCGTAGACCGCGAGCCGCCAGCCGCCGTCATCGCCCCGCGTGATCGCGACCGTGCCGTCGCCCTGCGCCAAGGCCGCCTCGAACGGCTCGATCGGCGCGTCGTGGGGCAGCGCGATTGCAATACACCACATGACTCGTACCAACTTCTCCCGGCTGACCCGCGCCGATCTTAAGTTAGATTCTTATGAGCGTCAGCCGCGCAAGTGGAGTATCGATATGCCGAACACGGTGATTGGAGGCAACATGCCGCTCTTCGGCAAGGATGAACTCGACGAAGCCCAGCGCATCATCCACCAGCGCATGCCGCCGACGCCCCAATATGTCTGGCCGCAGATCTGCGACAAGGCGGGTGCGACGGTGTGGGTGAAGCACGAGAACCACACGCCGACCGGGGCGTTCAAGATTCGCGGCGGCATCACTTTTATGGACTGGCTGAAGCGCGCCCACCCCGGGACCAAAGGCATCATCACCGCGACGCGCGGCAATCACGGCCAGAGCCAGGCACGGGCCGCGACGGCGGCGGGCCTCCGGGCCAAGATCCTGGTACCGCACGGCAACTCGGTCGAGAAGAACGCGGCAATGCGGGCCTTCGGCGCCACGGTGGTCGAATTCGGCGACGACTTCGACGAGGCGCGGATCGAGGCGGCGCGGCTCGCCGAGGAAGAATCCCTCTTCATGGTTCCGCCGTTTCACGTCGAGCTGGTGCGCGGTGTCGCCACCTATGGGCTCGAGCTGTTCACCGCCGCCCCCGACCTCGATACGGTCTATGTGCCGATCGGCTGCGGTTCGGGCATTTGCGGCCTCATCACGGTGCGCGACCTCCTCGGCCTGGAAACCCGGATCGTCGGCGTGGTGTCCACCGAGGCCCAGGCCGCCAAGCTCTCCTTCGAGGCCGGACGCCTGATCGAGACCGATTCGGCCAAGACCTTCGCCGACGGGATGGCCGTCCGCGTACCCGTGGCAGAAGCTTTCGAGATCTATTCCAAGGGCGCGGATCGCATCGTCGCGGTGAGCGACGACGAGGTCGCCGAGGCCATGCGGATCTACTACCGCGACACCCACAACCTGGCCGAAGGCGCGGGCGCCGCTGCCCTTGCCGCCCTGCTGCAGGAGCGCGACGTGATGCGGAGCAAGACCGTCGGCGTGATCCTGTGCGGCGGCAATGTCGACGCCGAGCCGTTCGCGACCGTCTTGCGGGGCGATACGCCCAAGGTGGCGTAGGGCGGAAATCGGCCGGTTCAGGACTTATTTAGAGGCCGCCCCGGCGATCGCAAAATTCCGCCGCGCGGGACTCGATTTTACCCGGCGCATCGGCCATGATCGCCGGGTGGGATAGTTTGGGAGGCTGGAATGGCCGATTTGAGTTATGCGGCGCCGGACAGCGTCGAAGCGGCGGTGGCGATGATCGCCGAAGCCGGTGGCGGCGCCCGGGTGATGGCCGGCGGCACGGACGTTCTCGTCCTGCTGCACGGCGAGGTGATCGAGCCCGATCTGATCGTCGACATCAAGAACATACCCGATCTCCGCGCCATCGCCGCCGAGGACGGCGGCTGGCGCGTCGGCGCCGCGGTGCCGGGCATGGAGCTGATGGATCACGAGGGGTTCGCGGCCGACTGGCCGGGTGTGATCGAGGGCGTCGCGCTGATCGGCTCGATCCAGATCAAGGGCCGCGCCAGCATCGGCGGCAACCTGTGCAATGCCTCGCCCGCCGCCGACAGCGTGCCGCCGATGATCGCGGCCAGCGCTGTCGCCAACATCATCGGCCCGAACGGCGCCCGAACCGCGCCGGTCGAGGACATCATCACCGGCCCGGGCCAGACATCGCTGACGCTCGGCGAGATCATCGTCTCGTTCTCGCTGCCGGCGCGCACGCCGCATTCGGGCGACTGCTATCTGCGGCTGACGCCCCGGACCGAGATGGACATCGCGGTGGTCGGCGTGGGCGTAAATCTCACGCTCGATGATTCCGGAACATGCACGGCGGCCCGGGTCGCGCTCGGCGCGGTCGCGCCGACGCCGCTTCTGGTGGCCGATGCGGCGGCGGCGCTGATCGGCTCGAAGGTCGACGCGTCGGCGCTCGGCGACATGGCCGGCGCGGCATCGGCCGCGTGCAACCCGATCGACGACAAGCGGGGCACCATCGAGTACCGCGTCAAGACCACGGGCGTGATGGCCCGGCGCGCTGCCGAGAAGGCGCTCGAGCGCGCCCAAGCGAACTGAGGAAAAGACCCATGGCGAAGAAGGCACACGTCACCACCACCGTCAACGGCGACGAATACGAGTTCCTGTGCGAGCCCGGCCAGACACTGGTCGACGTGCTCAGGAACGAGCTCGAGCTGACCGGCACCAAGGAAGGCTGCTCGACGGGCGATTGCGGCGCCTGCAGCATCCGGCTCGACGGCGAGCTCGTCTGCTCGTGCCTGGTGCTCGCGGTCGAGGCCGACGGCAAGTCGATCGCGACCATCGAGGGCATGGCCGACGGCGAGGAACTGCACCCGCTGCAGCGCAACTTCCTCGAGCTCAACGGGCTGCAATGCGGCATCTGCACGCCCGGCATCCTGATCGCGGCGGAGGCGCTGTTGGAGCGCAATCCGGATCCGACGGAAACCGAGATCCGCTTTTGGCTGGCCGGCAATCTGTGCCGCTGCACCGGCTACGACAAGATCATCCGCTCCGTCCAGGCGGCGGCGGAAGAGATGAGGGGAGGCTGATCATGGCGACCATACTCGAGGAAAGCGGATACAACCCCGACCGGGAACTCAAGATCGTCGGCACCAATCCGGTCAAGCACGACGGGCCGGACAAGGTCACCGGCAAGGCCAAGTTCGGCGCCGATCTGTTCGTGCCCGGCATGCTGATGGGCAAGATCCTCAGGAGCCCGCACCCGCACGCCGTCATCAAGTCGATCGACACGTCGAAGGCCGAAGCGCTGCCCGGCGTAAAATCGGTCATCACCGGCGTCGACTTCCCCGATCATCCCGCCGGCTCGGCCGACGGCGACATGGCGCGCAACGTCATGGCGCGCGAGAAGGTGCTCTATGACGGCCACCCGGTCGCCGCCGTCGCCGCGACCAGCGAGGCGATCGCCAAGCGCGCGCTCAAGCTGATCGAGGTCGACTACGAGATCCTGCCGCACGTGATCGACCCGGTCGAGGCCATGAAGCCGGGCGCGCCGATCCTGCACGACCATGTCCGCACCAAGGGCGTGGACGGCGCCGAAGACAAGCCGACCAACGTGACCGAGCGCCTCTTTTACGGCATGGGCGACGTCGAGAAGGGCTTCGCCGAGGCCGACGTGATCGTCGAGTACGAGTTCGATTCCAAGCCCATGCACCAGGCCTATATCGAGCCCCAGGGCTGCGTCGCCAGCTATACCGACGACGGCCAGATCGAGCTGTGGTGCTGCACCCAGGGAACCCACGTCTACCGCGACCGCATGGCGGCGCTGTTCAAGATGAGTTCGTCCAAGATCCGCGTCACCCAGTCCGAGATGGGCGGCGGCTTCGGCGGCAAGACCAATTTCTATGGCGAACCCGTGGCGACGATGCTGTCGAAGAAGGCCCAGCGCCCGGTCAAGATCGTGCTGACCCGGAACGAGGTGTTCCGCGCCACCGGACCGGTCTCGGGCACCCATTCGCGGATCAAGATGGGCTGCACCAAGGACGGCCGCATCACCGCCGCCGAGGCCGAGCTGATCTTCCAGACCGGCGCGTTCACGGGCTCCATGTTCTTCAACGGCCCGCAGGCGATGTTCACCCGCTACGCGCTCGACAACATCAAGACCGTCTCGTGGGAGGTATGCTCCAACCGGCCCAAGGTGAACGCGTTCCGAGCGCCGTGCGTACCGCAGATCGTGTTCGGCGTCGAGGGCATCGTCAACGAGATGGCGCAGAAGGTCGGCATGGACCCGATCGACTTCCGGCTCAAAAACGCCATGAAGGAGGGCGATACCACGGTGTACGGCCAGACCTTCGGGCGGATCGGCTTCGTCGAGACGCTGGAGGCGGCCAAGGCGTGCGCTCACTACACCTCGCCGCTGCCCGAGGGCCAAGGCCGGGGCGTCTCGGCCGGGTTCTGGTTCAACCGGGGCGGCGACACCACGGGCTCGCTGACCATAACGCCGGACGGCTCGGTGACGATCCTGCTGGGGACGTCCGACGTCGCCGGCTCGCGGCTGTCGATCTCGATGATGGCGGCCGAGGAGCTCGGCGTGCCGCTCGACAAGGTGCGTGCCATCATGGCGGACACCAGCGCCATCGGAAACAACCGGGTTACCGCCGGCAGCCGGACGACCCATTCGTCGGGCATGGTGATTATCGATTCGGCGCGCAAGGCGATCGCCGAGATGACCAAGCGAGCGGCCGAGATCTGGGACGTGCCCGAGGACGGCGTGGTGTTCGAGGACGGCTATTGCCGCCCGTCGAGCTCCAATGTCGGCGAGTTCGAGCCGCTGTCGATCGCCGAAATCGCGGCCAAGACCAGCGTCAGCCACGGCGCCATATCGGGCCATTCCGAGATGAACGTCACCGGCGAGGGCTCGGGCTTCGGGGTTCACATGATCGACCTCGCGGTCGACCGCGAGACCGGGCGCGTCGACGTCAAGCGCTACACCGTGATCGAGGATGCCGGCAAGGCGATCCACCCGCTCCAGGTCGAGGGCCAGTATCAGGGCGGCGCGGTGCAGGGTGTCGGCTGGGCGCTCAACGAGGAGTACATCTATAACGCCGACGGACGGCTCGACAACCCGACCTTCCTCGACTACCGCATACCGGTGGCGTCCGACGTTCCGATGATCGAAACCGTCATCGTCGAGGTGGCCAACCCGAAGCACCCCTATGGGCTGCGGGGCGTCGGCGAGGTGCCGGTGGTGCCGACGCTGGCTGCTGTCGGCAACGCCATCGGTGACGCGATTGGCATCCGGCCCCGGTCGCTGCCGATGTCGCCGCCCAAGCTGCTGGCGCTGATGGACGAAGCGGAAGGCAAGTAGCGCCGGGCCGCGAGGCCGCCATGCCGAACGAGCATGATTCCGCCGCCGTCGAGCCGATCCTGCCGGTGACGCTGGGCAAGGGGGCCGTGCGCTACGCCCAGGGCATGCGCGCCGGGCGCTGGGTGTTCGCCACCGGCCACATGGGCCAGGACTTCGAGCACGGCATGGCGCCCGACGTGCTTTCGCCGCGCCTGCCGCACGCCGGACGGCCCAAGCGAGAGAAGGAGGCGGCGGTCATCTTCGACCGCTTCGAGGCCGTCGTCGAGGCGGCCGGCGCAAGCCTCGCCGACATCGTGCGTACCGATCAGTACTACACCACGGTGGACGCGGTGCCGCCCTATCAGGCGGAGCGGCGCGGCCGCTTCGGCCGGCTGATCCCGCCGTCGACCTCGATCGCCATGCACGGGTTCTCGCTGCCCGGCGCCGACATGAACGTCCAGGCCATCGCCGTCGTGCCCGAGGACGGCTTCACGCCAAAGCACCTCTCGGCCGAAGGGCTCGAGGCACGCCCCACGTCGGGCTACTCGCCGGCGCTAGTGGTCGGCGACTTCGTGTTCGTGCCCGGTATCACCGCCATGGCGCAGCCCGGCGAGCCCGCGCGGAATGCCATCGCCGACAGCGCCCGGATCGAGCGCGGCATGCAGTGGGGCGGCCAGTCGATCAAGCTCGAGACCGAGTTCATCATCTCCGAGGGCATCAAGCCGTCGCTCGAGATCGCCGGCTCGTCGCTCGCCGACGTGGTCAAGGCGCAGGTCTATCTGACCGATCCGCGCGACTACTCCGCCTTCAACGAGGCCTGGATCGCGCATTTTGGCGACCATGGACCAGCGCTGTCGATCATTCCGTGCCGCGAGCGCGGGCTCGCGGTCGAGGACGGCAGCATCGAGATCAATGTGCTGGCGCTGGCCACGGACGGCGCGACCAGGAAGGAAATCGTCACGGCCGGCGTGTTCCCCGGGTTCCGCGACCAGGTCCAGGCGGTCCGCGCCGGGGATCTATTGTTCCTGTCGGGGCTGATGGCGATCGACGAGAACGGCCTCGTCGGCGCGGCCGAGATCGATTCCGGCCAGCCGCACTACCAGTCGAGCGCGACGGCACAGGCCGAATGCATCATCGCCAACGCCGAGAAGCTGTGCGCGGCGGCGGGCACCTCGCTCGCCAACGTGGTCCGCGTACAGCAGTTCCACACCGACATCGGCGAGTTCTACCCGGTCCATCGTGCGTGGCAACGCCACCTTGGCGACCGGCCGCTGCCGTTCACTGCCGTCGAGGTGCCGAGCCCGCTGCCGGTTCCCGGCGCCACGCTGTTGATGGACCTCTGGGTCTATGCGCCTTAGTTCTTTTCGGTAAGTCGAACGCCGGGCCGATCGCGGCCCGACGCGCGAGGGGGAGAGACGCATGGTCGAGAAGATCGTCAAGACGGACGAGGAATGGCAGGCTCAGCTTTCGCCCGAGTCCTACGACGTTACACGCCATCACGGCACCGAGCGCCCGTTCAGCGGCGAGTATGACGGCTGCAAGGACGACGGAACCTATGTCTGCATCTGTTGCGGCCATGAGCTGTTCCGCTCCGAGGCCAAGTACGATTCGGGGACCGGCTGGCCGAGCTTCCATTCGCCGCTCGCCAAGGATAGCGTCGAGACCGAGGTCGACCGCGGCCTGTTCATGACCCGCACCGAGGTCCATTGCGCGCGCTGCGACGCCCATCTCGGCCACGTCTTCCCCGACGGACCGATGCCGACCGGCCAGCGCTACTGCATGAACTCGGTCTCGCTCGAGCTGGCGCGGGACGAAGAGGATCGGCCGTCGGAGTAATCCGGGCCCCCGCGCGCGGTTGGCAGCTACCGCGCGCGCGCCTATTGTGGCGCCATGTCATTTGAAGAACCTGCCGGCGTCGTGAAGCGCGCGCTCGGTCGCGTGCCGCTCGGGCGTCTCGGCAACCGGGCGCCGGTTGTCAGCGTGCTCCGCCTCAGCGGCGTGATCGGCCGCCTCGGGCCGCTCCGGAGCGCCGGGCTCAGCCTCGAAGGGATCGAGCGCATGATTGCCCGCGCGTTCGCCCAGCGCGGCGTCAAGGCGGTTGCGCTCGCCGTCAACTCGCCCGGCGGATCGCCGGTGCAGAGCGCGCTGATCGCCGGGCGCATCCGCCAGCTCGCCGAAGAGAAGAAGATCCCGGTCTACGCCTTCGCCGAGGACGTCGCGGCGTCGGGCGGCTACTGGCTGCTGGCGGCGGGCGACGAGGTCTTCGCCGACGACAGCTCGATCATCGGCTCGATCGGCGTGATCTCGGCCGGCTTCGGCTTCCCCGAGCTGCTGGCGCGCCACGGCGTCGAGCGCCGGGTTCATGCGTCGGGCGCGCGCAAGGCGATGCTCGATCCGTTCCGCGCCGAGGACGCCGGCGACGTGGCCCGCCTCGAGGTGCTCCAGGCCGACATCCACGAGCACTTCAAGAGCCACGTGCGAGCACGCCGCGCAGACAAGCTCAAGGGCTCGGACGAGGCGCTGTTCAACGGCGATATCTGGTCGGGCAAGCAGGCGCTGGCGCTCGGCCTGATCGACGGCATCGGCGATATGCGCTCGGTGATGCGCGAGAAATACGGCGAGCGGGTCAAGCTCCGCACCGTGACCGAGCGCCGCGGCCTGTTGCGCCGACGCCTCGGCGTCGCCGCCGCGCCGACCGGCGCGCTCGCCGCCGACATCATCGCCGCGCTCGATGAATGGGCGGCGTGGCGCCGCTTCGGCCTTTGAGGCTTCGCTTGACCCAGCCCGCCGGGGACCACTAAAAGACCCCATGTTCGGATTCAGCCTTGCCAAGCTGCTGGTCCTCGCCGCGATCATCGCCGTCGTGTGGTACGGCTTCAAGATCATCGGGCGGCGCAACCAGGCCTCGCAGTCGAAGATGGCCGACGAGAAGACCGGCGGCGGCGAACGCATCTCCGCCGAGGACACGGTCGAGTGCCCGCGCTGCGGCACCTATGTCGTGCCAAAGGGCGCGGTGTCGTGCGGCCGCGCCGACTGCCCCTATCCGAACTGACCATCGCGCCGCCACGCGCTTGACCCGCCTGGGGGGCGCGCGTATGTTTCGCCGCGCCGAAATTCCCCGGAAGCCTCGCGGCCAGCGATGCCAGACAGCGCCAGCGATACCTCCTTTCAGGCCCTGATCCTGAAGCTGCACGCCTATTGGGCGGGCCACGGCTGCGTCATCCTCCAGCCCTACGACATGGAGGTCGGCGCCGGCACGTTCCATCCGGCGACCACGCTGCGCTCGCTCGGGCCCGAGCCGTGGCGCGCGGCCTATGTCCAGCCATCGCGGCGGCCGACCGACGGGCGCTACGGCGAGAACCCCAACCGGCTGCAGCATTACTATCAGTACCAGGTGATCCTGAAGCCCTCCCCGGAGGACAGCCAGGACCTCTATCTCGATTCCCTGCGCATGCTCGGCATCGACCCGGGCTATCACGACATCCGTTTCGTCGAGGACGACTGGGAGAGCCCGACGCTGGGCGCGGCGGGGCTCGGCTGGGAGGTCTGGTGCGACGGCATGGAGGTCACCCAGTTCACCTATTTCCAGCAGGTCGGCGGCATCGAGTGCGACCCGGTCTCGGTCGAGCTGACCTACGGGCTCGAGCGGTTGGCGATGTACATCCAAGGGGTCGAGAACGTCTACGACCTCGACTTCAACGGCTCGGGCGTATCGTACGGCGATGTGTTCCTCCAGGCCGAGCGCGAGTACTCGGCCTACAACTTCGAGCACGCCGACACGGAGATCCTGTTGCGCCAGTTCGCCTTCGCCGAGCAGGAGTGCGCCGCGATCCTCGAGAGGAAACTTCCGCTGCCGGCCTACGACCAGTGCATCAAGGCGAGCCACGTGTTCAATCTGCTGGACGCGCGCGGCGTGATCAGCGTCACCGAGCGCGCCGCCTATATCGGCCGCGTCCGCGCGCTCGCCAAGGGCTGCTGCGAAGCCTGGCTCGCGAGCCGGGTGGAGGCGTGAGGTGTCACTCGTCGCGCGACGCTTGGGAGATGGTGTGATGGACGCCTTCGGGGTTGGCCAGCACCTCGTTGTTCCAGAAGCGGAGGATGCGGTAGCCCTCGGATACGAGGAAGTTGGTCCGGGCGGGCGTGTCGAAGGCGTGTTGGCCGCCATCGAGCTCGATGATCAGATGAAGTTCGAGACAGACGAAGTCGACGATATAAGGTCCGATGCGATGCTGGCGACGGAACTTGGCGCCATTGAGTTGTCGCGCGCGCAAATGGCGCCAAAGCGTCTTCTCTGCCTCGGTGGAGTCGCGCCGGAGTTGTCTCGCTCGGTCGGTCAACATAGCGAAACGCTACACTACTCGCCCGCCCCCAGCATACCCCTCACCCTCCCACCGCTTCGCGGCGGGCCCCTCCCTCTCCCCCAAGGGGAGAGGGAAACCAAGGCGAGTCCAATAGCCCCTCTCCCCTTGGGGGAGAGGGGTTGGGGTGAGGGGTTCAAGAAAAAGAATCCCTCCGTGACGGGACACCCTGATGCCTGAGCTCCTCCTCGAGCTGTTCTCCGAGGAAATCCCCGCGCGGATGCAGGCGCGCGCGGCCGACGATCTCAGGCGCCTGGTCACCGGGCACCTGAAGGAGGCGGGCCTCGCGTTCGACCGCGCAGAGGCGTTCGTCACGCCGCGCCGCCTTGCCCTCGTGGTCGACGGACTGCCCGCGCAGCAGCCCGATGCGCGCGAGGAAAAACGCGGCCCCCGCGTCGATGCGCCGGAGAAGGCGATCCAGGGCTTCCTCAAGGGAAACGGCGTGACGCTCGACCAGTGCGAGAAGCGCGAGACGGACAAGGGCACGTTCTTGTTCGCCGTGATCGAGCGAAAAGGCCAGCGCACGTCCGACCTCATCGGCAAGACCGTGAGCGATACGATCGCCGAGTTCGCGTGGCCGAAATCGATGCGCTGGGCGGAAGGAACGCTGCGCTGGGTCCGCACGCTGCAATCGGTGTTGTGCGTGTTCGACGGAGAGTCCGTCCCGGTCGACTTGGACAACGCGGTCCGCCTCGTTTCGTCGACGCAAGGCCATCGGTTTCACGCGGCCGAGGCGGTCACACCCGGCGACTTCGACGACTACCACGCCAAGCTGCGCGCCGCCCACGTCATCCTCGATGCCGCCGAGCGCCGCGAAATCATCGCAAGCCGCGCCGCAGAGCTCGCAGCCGCCGAGGGCCTCATGGTCAAGGACGATGAGGCGCTGGTGGCGGAGGTCGCCGGGCTGGTCGAATGGCCGGTGCCGCTGATCGGCTCGATCGACGCCGAGTTCATGGACGTCCCCGATGAGGTGCTGACCACCTCGATGCGGACCCACCAGAAATATCTCTCGCTCTTGAACCCCGACGGTACGCTGGCGCCCCGCTTCGTCGTCGTCGCCAACATCGAGGCGCCCGACGGCGGCGCCCAGATCGTCGCCGGCAACGAGCGCGTGCTGCGCGCCCGCCTCGCCGACGCCAAGTTCTTCTGGGACCAGGACCGCAAGACCCGGCTCGAGGACCGCGTCGCCGCGCTCGACCACATCATCTTCCACGCCAAGCTCGGCAGCCTGGGCGAAAAGGTCACCCGGTTGCAGACCCTGGCGGCCGAGCTGTCGGAGTTCATCCCGGGCTGCGACCGCGACCTCGCACGCTCGGCGGCGCTTTTGGCCAAGGCGGATCTCACCACCGAAATGGTCGGCGAGTTCCCCGAGCTGCAAGGCATCATGGGCCGCTACTACGCCCTCGAAGAGGGCGAGAAACCCGAGATCGCCGATGCCATCGCCCAGCACTACGCGCCGCAGGGGCCGGGCGAGGCGTGCCCGACCGCGCCGGTCAGCGTCGCCGTCGCCCTCGCCGACAAGCTTGACACGCTGGCCGGCTTCTTCGCCATCGACGAGAAGCCGACCGGCTCGCGCGATCCGTTCGCTCTGAGACGGGCGGCCCTCGGCGCCATCCGCCTGATCCTCGAAAACGGCCTCAGATTACCGCTGCGACAGGCATTCGGACTTGCGTTGCTTCACGGCGAGGCGACCGCCGACAAGGACACCGTCGTCGAGGACCTGCTCGCCTTCTTCGCCGACCGGCTCAAGGTGCATCTGCGCGAACAAGGCGTCCGCCACGACTTGATCAACGCCGTCTTCGCCCTTGGCAACGAGGACGATCTGGTGCGGCTGCTGTCACGCGTCGATGCGCTCAAGGGATTCCTCGGCACCGACGACGGCGCCAACCTGCTCACCGCCCATAAGCGCGCCAGCAACATCGTCGCCATCGAGGAGAAAAAGGACAAGAAGTCCTATGACGGCGCGGCCGACGCGGCGCTGTTGAGCGAAGCCGAGGAAATGACGCTGCATTCCCAGCTTGGCGAGCTGCGAACCCGCATCGCGCCGGTCCTGGCGGCGGAAAAGTTCGACGACGCCATGGCCGAGCTCGCCAAGCTGCGCCGGCCGGTCGATGACTTCTTCGACCGCGTCACCGTCAACACCGAAGACGGTAAACAGCGGGTTAACCGTTTGAAACTACTATCCGAGATCCGCGCCACCATGGGCGAGATCGCGGACTTTGGCCAGATCGAGGGCTGAGATGACGGATAAATGGGTCTACCGCTTCGGTAACGGAACCGCCGACGGCGCCGCCGACATGGGCGAGCTGTTGGGCGGCAAGGGTGCGAATCTGGCCGAGATGTCGGCGATGGGGCTGCCGGTGCCGCCCGGCTTCACCGTGACGACCGGCGTCTGTAGCGCGTTCTACGCCAACGATCGGGCCTATCCCGACGGCCTCGAAACCGAGGTCGATGGCGCTCTCGGCGACATCGAGACCGTCGTCGGCGCCGAGTTCGGCAACCCCGACAACCCGCTGCTGGTCTCGGTGCGCTCGGGCGCGCCGGCTTCCATGCCGGGCATGATGGACACCGTGCTCAACCTCGGGCTCAACGACGAGACGGTCGAGGGCCTCGCCCGCCGATCGGGCGACGCGCGCTTCGCTTACGACAGCTACCGCCGCTTCATCCAGATGTATTCCGACGTCGTGCTCGGCGTCGAGCACCACCTGTTCGAGGGGCTGCTGGACGACCACAAGAACGCGCGCGGCCTGGTTCTCGACACCGAGCTCGGCGGCGACGACTGGAAGGCCGTCGTCGACGTGTACAAGGATCAGGTCGCGGCCGAGCTCGGCAAGCCGTTCCCGCAGGACCCGGGTGACCAGCTGTGGGGCGCCATCGGTGCCGTGTTCGGAAGCTGGATGAACAGGCGCGCGGTGACCTATCGCCGGCTGCACAACATCCCGGCCCATTGGGGCACCGCGGTCAACGTCCAGGCCATGGTGTTCGGCAACATGGGTGACGACTGCGCCACCGGCGTCGCCTTCACCCGAGACCCGTCGACCGGCGACAACGTGTTCTACGGCGAATACCTGATCAACGCCCAGGGCGAGGACGTGGTCGCCGGCATCCGCACGCCGATGCACCTGACCGTCGCCGCCAAGATGAACAACGGGGCCTCCGACCTGCCGGCGATGGAAGAGGTCATGCCCGACGTGTTCGCCGAGCTCGACGGCGTGCGCCACACCCTCGAGACCCACTACCGCGACATGCAGGACGTCGAGTTCACGGTGCAGAAGAACCGGCTGTGGATGCTGCAGACAAGGAGCGGCAAGCGCACCGCGCGCGCGGCGCTCAAGATCGCCTGCGACATGGTCGCCGAGGGCCTGATCACCAAGGAGCAGGCGGTACGGCGCATCGATCCCGAATCGCTCGACCAGCTGCTGCACCCGACGCTCGACCCCGACGCCGAGCGCAACGTGATCGCGCGCGGCATCCCGGCCTCGCCTGGCGCCGCCGCCGGCAAGGTTGTGTTCAACGCCGATGATGCCGAGGCGATGGCGCAGGCCGGCGAGGCGGTCGTCCTGGTGCGCACCGAGACGTCGCCCGAGGACATCCACGGCATGCACGCCGCCAAGGGGATCCTGACCAGCCGCGGCGGCTCGACCAGCCACGCCGCCGTGGTCGCCCGCGGCATGGGCCGGCCCTGCGTGGTCGGCGTCGGCGAGCTTCGCATCGACTACGACAAACAGACCATGACGGCGCGCGGCGTCACCGTCGGCGCCGGCGAGGTGATCACCATCGACGGCGCCGCGGGCGAGGTCATGATCGGCCGCATACCGACCATCGAGCCCGAGCTGTCGGGCGATTTCGGCACGCTGATGGACTGGGTCGACGAGATCCGCACCATGGGCGTACGGACCAACGCCGAGACCCCGTCCGACGCCGAGACCGCGATCCGCTTCGGCGCCGAGGGCATCGGGCTGAGCCGCACCGAGCATATGTTCTTCGATGCCGAGCGCATCATCGCGGTGCGCCAGATGATCGTCGCGCCCGACGTCGACGGACGGCGCGCGGCGCTCGCCAGGATCCTGCCCATGCAGCGCGAGGATTTCGTCGAGCTGTTCCGCATCATGGACGGCCGGCCGGTGACGATCCGGCTGTTGGATCCGCCGCTGCACGAGTTCCTGCCGCACAAGGCCGACGAGATCGCCGAGGTCGCCAAGGCCGCCGGCACCGATCCCGAGATCGTTCGCATCCGCACCGCCGAGCTCAAGGAGATCAACCCCATGCTCGGTCACCGCGGCTGCCGGCTCGGCATCACCTATCCCGAGATCTACGAGATGCAGTGCCGCGCCATCTTCGAGGCCGCCGCCAAGGTGATCGGCGAGATGGGCAAGCCGGTCGCGCCCGAGGTGATGATCCCGCTGATCGCGACCAAGGCCGAGTTCGATATTCTCAAGGACCTGGTCGACCGGGTCGCCGGCGAGGTGTCGGACGAGACCGGCATCGCGCTCGACTATCTGACCGGCACCATGATCGAGCTGCCCCGGGCCGCGCTCCGCGCCGGCGACATCGCCGAGAACGCCGAGTTCTTCTCCTACGGCACCAACGACCTGACCCAGACGGCGTTCGGCCTGTCACGCGACGATTCGGCGATGTTCCTCAGGTCTTACGAGACCCAGGGCGTGCTCGAGCGCGACCCGTTCGTCACCATCGACATCGACGGCGTCGGCGAGCTGGTCGAGATCGCCACCGAGCGCGGCCGTGCGACGCGCCCCGACATCAAGCTCGGCATCTGCGGCGAGCACGGCGGCGATCCCGATTCGGTCCGGTTCTGCGCCCGCATTGGTCTCGACTACGTTTCGTGCTCGCCCTACCGCGTGCCCATCGCGCGCCTCGCCGCGGCCCAGGCCGAGATCGACAAGAAGGCCGGCAAAGGCTGATACCAGCCGTCAAAGTCAGTTAGATTTGTCATAATCTCGGCTCAAGCTTTCCATCATCCCATCGATCGGGCTAGCGCCCTCGAACCCGTATTCGTTCCAGCGCGCCGAAACCTTCGTCAGCGTGTCCGCGTCCATAAACACTTCACGGGGCCGTTCCGTCCATTCATAGGGGGTCGTGGCGTCGAGGATGATGCGGCTCATGATGAAACGGGTGTCGCGCGGGAGTGACGGGTCGACCGGCGAGGCGCGGCCCCGGTTGATGACCTGAACCGAGCGCACCGGATCGAACCGAACCGACAGCGCCCACCAGATGCGGTCCCAGTCCTCGACGTCGATGTCGTCGTCGACCACGATCACGCCCTTGAGCGCATAGTGCCCGGTGGTGGTGGCGATGGCGGCGTTTCCGACATGGTTGGAATGGCCCGGATACATCTGCTCGACCGAAATAACAGCCCAGTACCAGCCGCAGCTCTCGGGCGGAACGTAGACACCCTTGATGCCGGCGATCTTCATGGTCTCCAGGTCGTGCCACAGCGTCGCCGTCCGATTGAGCGACTGGAACATATGGATGTCGTTGATCGGCTTGCCGACGGTGGTCGACCAAAAGATCGGGTTGGCCCGGTGATAGACGCGTTGCACCTTGAGGACCGGCTCGAACGCCGAGCCGGTCAAGTCCTTGGCGCTGGAGTAATAACCCGTGTACTCGCCGAAGGGTCCCTCGAGGCGCTGGTCGTCGGTGTCGAGATAGCCTTCCAGGATGATCTCGGCAGTGGCCGGAAGCTGAAGCCCGGTGAGGTCGGATTCGAATACGTGGATGGGACGCTCGCGCACCGCGCCGGCCATGTCGTACTCGCCGACGTCGGAGCCGGCGAATGTCGAGCTGCACAGCAACAGGATCGGATCGCAGCCGATGACCGCGGCGCACGGCATCTTCTCGCCCCGCGCCTCCCATTTCTTGCGGATCATCTGGCCGTGCTTGCCCGACAGAATCATCACGCTGGCGACGTCCTTGCCCTGGACCTGCATGCGATAGGTGCCGAGATTGGTCCATCCCGTATCCGGGTCCTTGCAGATCAGATAGACCGCGGTGCCGATATAGCGCCCGCCGTCCTCGGGATAATAGAACGGCGCCGGGAATTTGCCGAGATCGACCTCGTCGTCCTTCAGGATGTGGTCGGTGACCGGCGCGTCGTTCACCACCCGGGGCGGGATCAACCCTTTGGTCGTGCGTTCCATCCAGGTGCGGCTCAGCTGGCTCATGGACAGGGACGGATCGAGCTCCATGGCGATGGCGAGGCGCTCCTTGGTGGTGAAGGCGGAGCAAAAGACCGGGATATCGTGATCCTTGACGTTCTCGAAGAGCAACGCCGGGCCACCGCTTTCCTCGTTCACCTTGGCGACATGAGAGAGCTCCAGGTTCCAATCGACCTCGGCGCTCACGCGGTGGAGCATATTCTCACTTTCGCAGGCCTTGATGAAATCTCTCAGGTCGTTGATCATGCTCGGCTCCCTCGATTCCGTCCCGTCTCAAGAGATCACCATATTGGAAGCCCACCATGGGCAAAAGAGGCAAGCGCTGCGCCCGACAGCATGACGGACGCCACCGAGCTTGAAGCGAACATCGATCGGACCGCGAATCCCGGTTTGGTAGTGGTCCGTTAGCAATGATCCTGGCAAAAGGACGCGCCGATAGGTCCGCGAAATTAGTGCGAATGGTGACTTATTGATGACTTGGAAATAGGGCCCGGAGCCAGATGCCGACCCAACCCATTAAAAAGATTGGCGCGCCCGGGAGGATTCGAACCCCCAACCCCTTGATCCGTAGAGTGCTAACTTTATTGTGAAATCAATCGCTTACGAGTTGGACAATCGAGCGGGAATGGGACCGGCTGGGATTGGCTGGAATTGGGCGGGCGGTGATCGAAGCATCTTATTTGATGCGGAAATGGTTCCTGACGGCCAGGAGGAACAGGAAGATCAGGGCGGCGGAGAACAGGTTCTGGATGAGGCCGAGGAAGGTGATCGGGTTGGGGACCAGGGGAGGAAAGCGGAGCCGGCGTTCGGCGGGCACCGTGGCGCCGCGGTCCGGGGCCTCGAGGCCGTAGAGGCAGCGGTAGATCTGGTTCTGCTTGGCGGTGGAGGCGAAGGCGAAGAACAGCAATCCGTTGCGGAGCGACAGGCCGAAGGCCGCCAACAGAGGATCGTCGTCGGCCGCGACGCAGGGAATCGATGGCGGTGGGGCGTCGTTGATCGTGCCGGCCACGAAATTCAGGGCGCGCGCGCGCGCCCACGCGACGCTCGTGTGAAAGGGCGGCCCCTGGACCGCCGGCGGCAGCTCGTCGAAGGCCGGGTGGTGGCCGAGGTAGGCGACGGCGAAGACGACGATGCCGAGCGCCCACCACAGGAGCGGCCGCACCATGGAGCGGCCGAAGTCGGAAAGCCACTGGTAGAACCAGCCGAACCAGAACCGGTCGTGCCACGGCTTGTCCTCCCGCCAGCGGCGCGATTTGAGCTCGCCCTTGAAGAAGAACTGCTCGCTGACGTGATCGTGGCCTTGGATGGCGAGCCGCTTGAGCGCCCGCCAACGCGCCGGCCTGTTTGGGTGCCCCTGGAAATAGTCCTTAACGCCTTGCCATTTGAGCCGTTTGAAGGACCACTTCTCGATTTTTATATGGTCGAGCCGCGGCGCTTCGGTGAAATGGGCCTGGGTAAAATCGGGCAGGAACCAGAACCGAGCGTTGGCGAGGTCAAAGATGGTAATCCCCGTGACGGCGCTGAAATTGGCGACCCGATCGAATTTCGCGTTGTCGAACGCCGTATATCCATCGAATTCGGCTTGGGTGAACCGCGCGTCACCCCCGAATTTCGTGTGCCCGAACCGTGCATCGCCACTGAACTTGGAGCGCTCGAACCACGCGTGGCCCTCGAACTCGCCGTCCGTCGTGCCGTTCGGCGCCGGCGCCTCCGCCGCG
>PVBE011165396.1_pt1 | contig 20579 bp, 15 predicted proteins | sample 1631181 | NCBI WGS metagenome assembly PVBE01 (sample SAMN08397723, study PRJNA350692) | Marine metagenome, whole genome shotgun sequencing project. | isolation source: water | place: Pacific Ocean | collected 2012-04 | reverse complement strand
GGCCCACCCTCATCTCGCGCACAGCTTCCTGGCGCACCCCCTCGGTTGTACTCCGATGACGAGTTCGCCGGCGACGACGGGGGTAGGAATGAGCCTCCCTGTGTTGCCTTTCTTCGGACTATGGAATTGGCGCCAGAGTTCTTCGCCGGTCTCGGCGCCGTGACCAGTCAGATAGTCACCCCCCTGGACGATGACCGATTCCGCGCCGCCGTACTCGTAGGGAACGGCGCTGGCGTAGGAGTCGAAGGATTCGCCTTTGGCGTCGCTGGGGCGGTGAATTTTCCAGAGGAGATCGCCGGTTGCCGCGTCGATGCAGACTAGAAACGAATCCTTGTCGCTATACGAATTGAACTGGATTGAGGAGCGCCATTGCCCGCGAAGTATGGGGAAGTAGAGTTTCCCCTTGTAGAGCAGGGGGGAGCCGCCGTAAGCGAATTGGGATGAGGTCGGCCCGACTTCGCGATCCAGGTTTTTTGACCAGACCACGTTTCCGTCAAAATCCAGTGCGAACAGGTCTGAGGTGCCGTAGAAGAAATAGACCAACTTGCCGTCCGTCACGGGAGAGGAAGCGCACATGGTGTTGCGTACCGGCAGCCAGTCCGCTTCGGCCAATTGTTTACCCCAGAGAAACTCGCCTGTTTCGCGGTCGAAACACAGGGCCATGAGTCTTTTCAAGGTGGTGTCGTTGGAGGCGATGAATACGCGATCGCCGAAGATGACGGGTGTGGCCGCGCTCGGTCCGGGCAAGGGGGTTGTCCAGCGGATATTTTCCGTGCCGCTCCATTGCGAGGGCAGGTTGGATTCGTCAGTGGTCCCATTATGGTTGGGTCCGCGCCAATTGGCCCAGTCGCCCGCTGCGGCGGGAATGGCGAGGGACGCGGCGATAACCGTGACGGTTACGATGCTCCGCGTCGCGGCTCGCCTGGGTCTGTTGAACATCTGGTTCTCCTTTGTTCTGGACTCTCTTATCGACATACGGCATACTAATCGGGAATAGACGCAAAGCGCAACGCCGTTTGGTTCAGAGCGACTTCGAGGCCAGGACAATATCGCGGGTTTCTATGGCAAACGCCGTTTGGCTTTACGCAGAGCGGCTCTTTCGATGTCGCATTTTTGGGCTCGAATGAAACGGACGATGCGTCAAGATTGGGAGAACGGCATAGGCCGGACCACATGAAAATTGTCTACATTGCCCCAGGCACGGGCGGGGCATTCTACTGCCAGAATTGCATGCGCGACGTCGATATGGTGCGCGCGTTGCGCCACCATGGGCATGAGGTCGTCATGGTGCCGGTTTACCAGCCCATCTTAATCGATGCGAATGGGCTTAGTAAGGACGTGCCGGTCTTCTTCGGTGGCGTTAATGTGTATCTCCAGCAGAAATTTGGAGTCTTCCGCAAGACGCCGCGTTGGCTCGATAAATTTTTCGACAGCCCGTGGATGTTGCGCAAAGCCGCCGCGCGGGAGGGCACAACCGAGTCGGCGGGGCTCGGCCCCATGATCCTCTCGATGCTCGAAGGCGCAACGGGAAACCAAAAGAAGGAGCTTGACCGCCTCGTAGACTGGATGGTCGAGCACGAAAAACCGGATGTGGTTCATCTATCGAATTCGCTGCTGCTTGGCATGGCATCCGAATTGAAAAGCCGCCTGAACGTGCCCTTGGTGTGCACCTTGCAGGACGAGGCAGCGTGGCTGGACGGTGTCGACCCGGCTTACAGCGAGACCTGTTGGCAAGCCATGTCGGACCGCGCTGCGAATGTGAGTGCATTCGTTGCCGTGAGCGATTGGTATGGCGGGGAGATGCGCGAACGCATGGGCCTGCCGGACGACAAGGTGCATGTCGTGCCCGTCGGCATCGATTTGTCCGACCGGGGGCGCGCGCCGTTGTCCTTCGATCCGCCGGTTATCGGGTATCTGTCTAAGATGACCGAGTCGCTGGGATTGGGGTTGCTTACCGATGCTTTTATCCAGTTGAAGAAGAATTCCAAGTTGAACGCGCTGAAACTTCGGGCTACTGGCGGTCGATTGGGCAAAGATATCGAGTATGTTGCGAACCTTGAAAAGAAGCTGGCGAAGAAAGGCTTGGACGGCGACGCCGAGTTCATGACAGAATTCGACGGCGCGAAACGGCGGGAATTTCTAGAGTCGATATCGGTGCTTTCCGTTCCCGCGCCGAAGGGCGAATCGTTTGGCATGTTTATCATCGAGGCGTTGGCCGCGGGCGTTCCGGTGGTTCAGCCGAGCGCTGGCGCGTTTCCTGAGGTGGTCGAGGCGACAGGCGGCGGCGTCATTTACGACGTGAATGATTCCGGCGCACTTGCGCGCGAGCTGGAGGCGCTGCTTCTCGATCCACCGCGCGCGCGCGCGTTGGGGGAACGGGGCCGCGAAAGGGTGTTCGAGGAACTTGGCATGGAACAGACGGCTAGAAAAATGGCCGCTCTCTATGAGGCCGTCGTATGAGTGAAAAAGAGAACTCTTCGATATTGGTTCCGCTGATTGTCGTCGCGCTGATGGCCGTCGTTTGGGTTGGGGAGGGTTTCTGGCCGAAAGCGCCGAAAGTGCCTGCGGCGGTTGCGCCGGCGGCTGTGGAAGAAGTCGACGAAGTGGACTCGGCCGCGCCGGGCCATACCGCGGCGAAGGATCGCGCCGTTTCCGAGGCTCCCGAACCCGGGCCGACGCCTCCCGGGCGCTCGGGGGAACCTGTCGGAACGGAGTGGTCGATGTACCATGGCGGCCCGACGCTTGCGGGTGTAGTGAGTACCACGTTGCCCGAACAGCCAGTCGAAAAGTGGCGGTTTCAAGCCGACGCGCCCATCTACAACACGCCCGTGGCGTCCGAAGGCCAGATATTCTTCTGTACCTCGAAAGGTGGCGTGTACGCCCTAGATTTCGACGGGAACGAGGTGTGGTCGAAGCATATCGAACTTGGCTTGAAACGCGATGGCAGCCCGGACAGGGAGCGCTTTGAGGCCCCGGCTGCGTGTTTTGACGGGACTTTGGTGGTGGGCTCGATGTCGGGAAATGTCTATGCCTTCGATGCCGGGACGGGCGAGGAGAAGTGGAAGTACGCGGTGAGGGGCCCGGTCTGGGGGTCAGCCAATCTGCACTGCTCGGACGAACCCGAAGATACAGGCCGCGTGTTTATTATCGGCCAGGTCGATGGGACACTTCATAGCGTGGACCTGGCGAGCGGAGAAGGGCTGTGGGAATCGGAGCCAATCGATCAGTGCGACGGCTCTCCATCGGTGATCGGCGATGAGATTGTTTTTGGAAGTTGCGCGGCGGCGATTCATGTGTTCTCCGCGCTTGACGGAAGCCGAGTAAGGGACATCGAGATCGACCCGAATTCCCAAATTGCTGGAGGTGTAGCGCTCGCCGGCGTTTCGGCCTTTTCCGGAAGCCACAGCGGGATGTTTATCCACGCGAACATCGAGACGGGAGAAATCGTCTGCCTGAATTCGGACAACAAAGACGAGATTTTCACGACTCCGGCGGTTTACGGCGACTGGGTGGTGTACGCGTCGGAGGCCGGAATCGTGTACGCGCTGGATCGGGACACGTGCGAGCGAAAGTGGGAGTTCGACACGGATGGCGGGCTTCCGTCTTCGGCGGTGATCGCGGGGGACAAGGTGGTATTCTCGGCGGATGGCGTTGTCTATCTTCTCCGATTGGAGACGGGGGATCTGCTGTGGTCGAAGGAAGTGAGCGACGAGATTAGCTCCCCGGCGATTGTCGACGGGATGATCGTTGTGGGGAGCGATGACGGAACCGTCACCGCATTTGGCGCGGAATAGGGCGGCAGGGGAATCGGATGGTAAACGCGCTTCTTGAGCTTAGGGGAGTTACGAAGGAATTCGAAGGGGCGGAGGAGCCGACGCTCGTCTTGCGCGGGGTCGATCTGTCGGTTTCGGCGGACGAGACCTTGGCGATTGTTGGTCCGTCCGGGTGCGGGAAGAGCACGCTACTGAACTTGGTCGGCGCTTTGGACCGTCCCACCTCGGGACAAATCTCCTTTGACGGCAAGGATCTCCTAACGTTGAACGAAACGGAACTTGCCGAATTTCGGAACCGTTCCATCGGCTTCGTTTTTCAGTCCCACCATCTCCTTCCGCAATGCACGGCGCTCGAAAATGTTCTCGTTCCATCTCTCGTAAACAAGGATGCGAAGAGTCCATGGGAGCGGGCGGAACACCTGCTCGAACACGTGGGGCTAGCCGAGCGCATGCATTCGCGCCCCGGTAAGCTGTCCGGCGGCGAACGTCAACGGGTCACGGTCGTGCGCGCGCTGATTAACGAGCCGAAGCTCCTGCTGGCCGACGAACCCACGGGGTCGTTGAGCCAATCGGGCGCTCATTCGCTTTCGGAGCTGCTGCTCGAGATCAATCGGGAGGAAGGGGTCGCGCTTGTCGTGGTCACACACTCGGACTCGGTGGCGCGGACGATGGGGCGGGTGCTGGAATTGGATGAAGGGACGTTGGTCGCGGCGGATGTCGGCGGGGCTTAACGTTCGGCCTAACATCAGAAAACGAACCCGAAGGAGGCGCACATGCTTAGCCTGATAGCGAGTAGCCTTCGCTATTACTGGCGCACACATCTTGGCGTGCTCGCAGGAGCACTGCTCGCCTCGGCCGTGTTAACGGGTGGGTTGCTGGTGGGCGATTCGGTCGATTACTCCCTGAGGACCTTCGCGTCGCAGCGCCTCGGCGATGTTCAGTACGCGGTAAATCTCCGCAGCCAGTACTTTCACCAAGATCTCGCTTCCGAGCTGCAAAGCCGCCTGCCTCGCCTGGTGCGTCGGATGGAACACGCTGGGCAGGCTACCAACAAGATTGCGACGATTCTACAAGTTCGCGGAATGGCTATCTTCCAAGGCGATACGAACAACGACCGGAAGCAGATAAACCAGGTGGAAGTCCTGGGAGTCGAGCCAGGCTTCTGGTCATTCGGGCGCGGCGAGGCCCCTGAGCTTAGCCCGAATGAAACGGTTATTAACGAGAAACTGGCCGCGGCGCTCGGCGTCAAGGAAGGCAGCAAGATTTCGTTGCGCGTGGCCCGGCCTTCGCTCTTGGCGCGAGACGCGCCGCTTTCCGCGCGGGGCGAGGATCGCTCGTGGCGGACGCCGCCGTGCACGGTGAAGAAGGTCGTGCCGGATTCGGAAATGGGGCGTTTCAGCCTTTCGCCGAGCCAAGTCTCGCCGTACAACGTGTTCGTTAGCCGCTCCTGGTTGCAGGAGCGGATCGAATTGCCGGGCCGGGTCAATCTACTGCTGCACGACGGTGGTTCGAGCGCCAAGGAACTTGAGACCGCGGTGGCTGCCGCCTGGTCGCCGGATCATATCGGCCTGGCCTTTCGGGCGCACGAAAGCGGAATCGTTCAACTCGAAACGGACCGCATCTTTCTCGATCCCGAGGCGGCGCGGGCAGCGCGAACGCTTCCGGGTGGGTCGGGCGCGCTGACGTACGTCGTGAACTCGTTGTCGAAAGGCGATCTCTCGACGCCTTATCCGTTCGTCATGGCGGGCCCCGTTCACAAGGACATGGCCGACGATCAAATCGTGATCAACCGTTGGCTCGCGGATCTGTTGAAGGCCGGTGTGGGCGATCGGATCGCGCTGGCGTACGCGGAGTTGCTGCCCTCGAACGACTTCGTCGACAAAAGCCGGAACTTTACGGTGCAAAGCGTACGCGAAATGGAAGGCCTAAGGGCCGAGCGAGATCTCATGCCGACCTTTCCCGGCCTGAGCGATGCGAACAGTTGCGCGGATTGGGACGTGGGCGTGCCCATGGACAGGGAATTGCTAAAGGACGAGGCCATCGGCAAATATTGGAAGGCCTATGGTCAGACGCCGAAAGCCTTCGTGACGTTGCGCGCCGGGCAGGAGATGTGGGCAAACCGGTTCGGCGACCTTACGGCCGTTCGCTATCCCGGTAGCGAAGAAGACGCCGCCCGGTTGCGCGAGGCACTCAAGGCGGAGATGGACCCCTCGCTCGCTGGCCTGTTTTTCGTCCCGGTGGGCGAGCAAGCGGATGCCGCCGTGTCGCAAGCGCTAGACTTTGGCGGGCTCTTCCTTGGGATAAGCTTCTTCCTGATTATCGCGGCGCTCATGCTCACGGGGCTCCTCTTTGTATTCGGTGTGCAGCAACGGGCTTCCGAAATGGGGGCTCTGTTGGCACTTGGGTACACGCCGCGCCGAGTACGCCTGCTGATGTTGGGCGAGGGTTTCGCGATAGCCCTTGCCGGTTCGATAGCCGGAGTGCTGGCATCTACAGGGTACACCCACGCGCTCATTTACGGCCTCACGCGCTACTGGCAGGGAGCGGTGGCGAACGCGCCGATCCTTTATCATGCAGAGAACGGCGCACTCGCGATGGGCGGCGCTATCAGCCTGCTGTGCGCCATGTGCGCCGTGGCTTTGGCGATGTGGCGTCAATCCAAACGCCCCGCCCGTGAGCTTCTCAGCCTCGATTTCACCCAAGAGCAAACCGAGGCCGGTGGCGCTCGATTCCGAACGCAAGGCCTTGTTCTTTCGGTGGCGGGCGCCGTGTTGGCCGTCGCCGTTATCGCCTACGCGCTCTTGGCCGGCGTGACCGCGATGATGGTCCCCTTCTTAGCGGCGGGCTCACTCTTGCTTCTGTCTGGGATGGGCCTGTGCCGGCATACGCTGATTGTCTTGAATTCGCACGGTGGCGCCGAAGGGTTTTCGTTGCGCAGACTCGCCCTTCAGAACGTGGCGCGGCGCCGAGGGCGCAGCCTCGCCGTAGTGGCGTTGCTTGCCTGCGGGTGTTTCATGGTCTTCGCAGTCTCATCGATGCAGGAAGACTTGCGCGCAAACGCTCGGGAGCGATCTTCGGGTACGGGCGGGTTCGCGCTCGTGGCTGACTCTACCTTTTCCCTCCTGAAGGATCCTTTCGAGAGCTTGGGGGAGCCTGGCATTTCGGGCACAGCGATAAAGGTTCGAGACGGAGACGATGCGAGTTGCCTGAATCTGAATCGGGCGCAGGCGCCCCGGATTCTTGGTGTGAACGCGAGTGAGTTGGCTTCGCGCGGCGCGTTCTCGAAGAATGAAGATGGTGCCTTCTGGGACTTGCTCGATCTCGAACTGCCGGGAGGAGCCATACCGGCGCTCGTGGGCGACAGCAACACAGCCATGTTCAATCTCATGAAGAAGACAGGTCCCGATGACGGCGATGTCTTATTGTACACAGATGCCGGAGGAAACAAGATCCGCGTGAAACTCGTCGGCGCATTGCCCATGCGGCTATCCGTGTTCCAGGGGTCCATTCTGATTTCGGACAAGGAGTTTACGCGCCTCTTTCCTTCGGAGGATGGCCACCGCATGTTCCTCGTTGACGCACCCGCCGACGCCGCGGAAGAAGCCGCCGCGCAATTGGGCCGTGCCTACGATCGATTCGGATTCGATGCCGTTCCAGCGGTAGACCGTCTTCTCGAATACTACGCCGTTGAAACGACGTACCTGGCCATGTTCCTCGTGCTGGGCGGGCTCGGCCTAGCCGTCGGAAGCGCGGGCATGGGTGTGGTCGTGCTGCGCAACCTCCTCGAACGGCGCGGTGAATTGGCCATGCTCGGTGCGCTCGGCTTTGGCAGGCGGCCCATCCACCAAATCCTGTTCACCGAATATGGCATTCTGCTCGCGGCGGGCTTGGGCGTTGGCACGCTCGCTGCCGCCGTATCCGTTTTGCCCACGATTCTCGCGTCCGAATCCAGCGTTAGCCTGGGCGTTCAGCTGCCTCTCGCATTTCTCGTGCTCGTGGCCAGCGCGTCGTGCATGTCGCTCGCGATTCTTATCGGGTTCCGGCAGGGCGACGCGGATGCGTTGCGCAACGAGTAGACAGGGGAATCAATCGCGTACGAACGTGGCGTAGCGCCTCTTCAGATACTTGCGGCTGTCCTTCTCCGTCCAAGTTCATGTATCCTTCCGCGCTGACCAGCATGGACAGCCCAACTCCGAAGGAGAAAATCTCATGCGCACCTACAAGAACTCGCGCCGCCGAATCGTCGGGATGTGCGCGTTGGCTGCAATCCTGGCCGTTGGCGCGGCGTTCGCCGAAGATACTTGGCCCCAGTTCCGCGGGCCAACGATGAATCCGGCGATTGAGGACAACCCCAACCTTCCCGATACTTGGAGCACGACGGAAAACGTCGAATGGGTAACGGAGATCCCTGGCCTCGGTTGGTCGAGCCCGGTCGTGTGGGGGAACAAGGTATTTCTGACTGCCGTGGGCGCCGCGGAAGACTACGAGCAGCCGAAAGCGGGCATATATAACGGCGAAGGCCGCCCCTTGCCGCCCGATATCGAGCATGCGTGGATTGTTTACTGCATCGCGTTGGATTCGGGCGAGGTGATCTGGAAAGAGCATGTGCATGCCGGGAAACCGGTCACCGGCAGGCATCCGAAGAATACCTATGCCACGGAGACGGCCACGACTGACGGCGAGCGAGTCTATTTCCTCTTCGGCGATGTGGGCATTTACTGTTTCGATATGGACGGCAACCGGGTGTGGACTCGGATGATCGAGCCGAAGAAGACGATTACCAACTATGGCCCGGGGACTTCGCCCGTCTTGCATAAAGACAAGTTCATCATAGTGTACGACAACCTCGAGGCCTCGTATATCGCAGCCTACGACAAGGTCACCGGCGAAGAAATGTGGCGGGTCGCCCGCAGCGAGTCGATGAGTTGGGCGACTCCCTTTGTCTGGGAAAATGAGTTGCACACCGAAATCGTGACCGCAGCCAAGAATCGTATTCGTTCATATAACGAGAACGGGAAACTTCTTTGGGAAATGGACGGCCGGATGTGTGGGCTCTCTATCCCAACGCCCTTAGTGAGCGACGGCCTGTTGTACGTCGTTTCGGGGTACACCGGGGATCCACTCCAGCCTGTGTACGCCATCCGCCCCGGCGCGAGCGGCGACATTACGATGGACGAGGGCCAGAGGAGCAGCGAGTTCGTTGTTTGGCATCTGCCGCATGCGGGAACCTACAACACGTCGCCGCTCGTCTACCGCGGCCTCTACTACAGCGTCTACGACCGCGGATCCTTCGCGTGTTACGACGCGCGCACGGGCGACCCGGTATACAGCCAGCGGAAGATCGCCGAAAAAGGCCGCGCCACTTTCACGTCTTCGCCCTGGGCCTACAACGGTAAGGTTTTTTGCCTGAGCGAACAGGGCGATACCTACGTCGTTGAAGCCGGCCGCGAATTCAAGCTGCTCCACAAGAACAGCCTGGAGGAGCTGTCCATATCATGCCCCGCTATCGTGGGCGACAGACTGATCATTCGAACTGTATCGAAGCTCTATAGCATCAAGAAGATGTAGGTTCCAGCAAGAAGCGCCTGTCCCTTTTCTCGCGTCTCCCGCCCCAAAGCCTCGTGTCTTGGGCTTCCGTTGGTCTGGACGTCTACAGCGAGCGATTAAGAGATGGAAGCGAAAAGCTGAACGAGAAGGAGTATCGACTTCCAGAAGCCCGCTTTTGCTGCACAGCCTACCGGCGAAACGGCCGTTGACTGTTTCAAATAAATGTACTAGACTCGATGTGAATCAATCTTGAATGGTCCGCATTTTGGCCAAGCTTCAATCGAAAGGACTAAGAATGAACGCTGACCGCTTCTTCGACACGAACGCGTGTGTAAAATTCGGGCTGGCTGCGCTGGTGGCCGTCCCTCTCACGGTGGCTTTGCAGCCGACTGCCCACGCCCAATCGCCCGCGCCCGTTAGCCGGGCGGAGTTCGATCGTTGGATTGTGGAAATCTCGAACTGGGGCCGTTGGGGCGACGGCGACGAACTGGGAACTCTCAATCTGATCACCGACGCGAAGCGGGCGGCCGCGGCGCGACTGGTGCGTGATGGCGTGTCGGTGTCGCTCGCTCTCGACCTGAATAAGAAGAAGGATGCGTTGAATGGCAACCCCTTCGAACACGAACTGAGCACTTCAAAGTTCAGCGGCCATGAAGTTGCCGGCGACACCTACAGCGTTCAGTACCACGGCTTCGCGCATTCCCACATGGACGGCCTGCCGCACTTCGCGCACAAAGGGAAGTTGTACAACGGATTCTCGGCGGACGTGCTGAAGCCAGACGGTTCCAAGCGGCTTGGAATCCACAACGCGCGCAACGGCGTCTTCACGAAAGGGGTTCTGATCGACATGCCCTGGTTCCGGGGTGTTGACTTCATCGAGCCGGGCACCGCTATCACCGTCTCTGACCTCGAAGCCTGGGAGCGGAAGACAGGGATTCGCGTCGGCAGTGGTGATGTGCTGCTCATCCGAACGGGCCGCTGGGAATGCGTCCGGCAGAGGGGGCAATGGAACTTCTTGGAGAAAGCGGCCGGCTCCCATGCTTCGATAGCCAAATGGTTGAAGGCTCGAGACGTCGCCGTGATCGGCTCTGACGGGGTTAGCGATGTCATGCCCTCCGGCGTCGAAGGGCTCGCGAACCCTTTGCACGAACTGGTGCTGGTCGGCCTGGGTATGCCGATCTTGGACAACCTCGACCTCGATGCCGTGGCCGCGGCAGCCAGAGAACGAAACCGTTGGGAGTTCCTGTTCGTCGGCGCGCCTCTGCGTGTCCCGGGTGGAACCGGCTCGCCGCTCAACCCGATCGCCGTCTTCTAACGGGCCTATTCCACTGTCACGCTCTTGGCCAGATTTCTTGGCTGATCGACATCGCAGCCTCGGTTCAGCGCGATATGGTAGGCGAGGAGCTGTAGCGGGGCGGCGACCACGATGGGGCTGAAAGCTTCGCTGCACTCGGGCACATAGATGACATCGTCGCAGTGCTTTGCGATTTCGCGGTCGCCGAGGGTCGCGATGGCGAGCATGATGCCGCCGCGCGCCCGTATTTCTTGAATATTCGACAAGATCTTTTCGTAGACGGCGCTCTTGGTGGCGATGCATATCATGGGGACGCGGTCGGTAATCAGGGCGATGGGGCCGTGTTTCATTTCGCCTGCGCCGTAGCCTTCCGCGTGGATGTAGCTGATTTCCTTCAGTTTCAATGCTCCTTCGGGCGCACTGGGCAGGTTGTATCCGCGGCTCATGAAGAAGGCGCTTTGGGGGTCCCGGTAGCGGGGGTCTTGGGCGCACCGGACGATTGTTTCTTGGTTGTCCAGGCACCACTGCAATTTACCTGGAATCTCCCGGAGGCTTTCGACATACTCGGCTGCGCGGTCCTCGTCCATCGTGCCGCGCAGCCTTCCGAGGTAGATGGCGAGCAGGGCAAACGCAGTTATCTGGGAGGTGTAGGTCTTGGTCGAAGCCACGCCGATTTCGGGGCCGGCTTGGATGTAGATAACGCCATCGGATCCGCGGGTAATGCTGGAGCCAACGGTGTTGACAATCGAGAGGACTTTCGCGCCTTTGGCCCGCGCGATTCGGATGGCTTCGAGCGTGTCGGCCGTTTCCCCCGATTGAGAAACGGGTATGACGATCGAGCCTTCGGGAAGGATAGGGTCGCGGTAGCGGAATTCGGAGGCGGTATCCACTTCCACGGGGATTTCGACGAGAGATTCGATAAGCCGTTTGCCGACCAGGCTGGCGTGCCAGGCCGTGCCGTAGGCGACGACGAAAAACTTGGCGCATACGCACAGGTCATCGTCCATCGAGACGCCATCCAATTCGACCGTTCCCGAAGCGGCGGAAACACGGCCTTGGAGGGTGTTGCGCAATACATCCGGCTGTTGGTGAATCTCTTTGAGCATAAAGTGGTGGTAGCCGTCTTTCTCGGCGGCAGCGTCGTCCCACTCGACCGTTTCGATGTCGATTTCCTGTTCTTCGCCATCGATGCTCTCCACGCGCAGGCCGTCCCGGCGCACTTCGCACACCTGGCCGTCGTCGAGGTAGAACACGCGGCGTGTGTGTTCTATGATGGAAGGCACATCGGACGAGATATACGCTTCACCATCGCCCATTCCGACGATGAGGGGGCTGCCGTTGCGCGCCGCAACTAGGACATCTGGGTTGCCCGGGGCGACCGCGCCGATGGCGTACGAGCCCTTGAGGCGGCGCACGGCCTGCCGGACCGCGTCGAATAGGTCGTCCCTGTAATAGTTTCGGACGAGGTGGGCGATGGTTTCCGAATCTGTTTCCGTTCGGAATGCCACGCCCTTCGCCGACAAGTCCTGGCGGATTTATTCATGATTTTCGATGATGCCGTTGTGAACAACAGCAATCTCGTTCGCCTCGTCCGTGTGCGGATGGGCATTCGTTTCCGTAGGAGCGCCGTGAGTCGCCCACCGCGTATGGCCGATGGCGAGGTTGCCGGAAAGCGGCGTCTTGACAAGCGCTTCGCCGAGACAGACGAGCTTGCCTGCACGCTTCACCGTGGAAAGGCGGCCATCCGCCACAACACACACCCCCGCGGAGTCGTAGCCGCGGTATTCCAGCCGGCGCAGACCCCCGAGAACGACCCCAACCCCGTTGCCTGGACCGATGTATCCAACGATTCCGCACATGAAACTTGGGTCCTCTAGAAATTCGTATTCTGCGTCCGTCACCCGCTTGGCGCCGCCAGCGATGGTCCTCGTGATAACTCCGTTCGCTTCTGCTTCTGGCCAATGCCCAAAGGTCTCGATTTCGCCGCTTCTTCCAACTGACGGATCGAGTGGATTGGCACGCGAGACCTAGCGTGAGCTTATACTATAGCGCCCCGAGAACAAACAAGTGTTCGGCCAGCTACAAATCGCGCACTTGCCGGATCCCGGCGACGTGATCTACTATCCGTCAATCCGCAATCTTTGGTAACCACCAAGAAAGGCTACATCCATGAGCGAATTCGAAAACATCGTCTATGAGAAAGAAAACGGCCGGGCTCGCATCATCCTTTCGCGTCCGGCGAAAATGAATGCGTTGACCATGAAGTTGATGGAAGAGTTGAATGAGGCGCTTTGGGAGGCCGACAACGACACGGAGGTGCATTGCGTGATCCTCAAAGGCGAGGGCCGCTGCTTTTCGGCAGGATACGATCTAACGGGGGCGGACTCTCATATCCCCACCTCCAGGGTTAGCGACAAGGAGACGAACCAGTACAGGAGCGGCGCAAGCCTCGACGACGACGCCTGGAACCTCGAGCGGGCGCAACGGTACCGCATGGCGATCTTCGATATGCACAAACCGGTCATAGCGCAAATTCATGGCTATTGCCTGGCGGGGGGCACGGATCTCGCCCTACTTTGCGATATGATGATCGCCGCTGACGACACTCAAATCGGCTTCCCGCCTGCGCGGGATCTGGGCGCGCTCCCCAACAACATGTGGCTCTACAATGTTGGCCCACAGTGGGCGAAACGGATTACGATGACGGGCGATCTGATCGACGGAAAAGACGCGCAGCAAATCGGACTAGTCATGAAGGCCGTTCCACTCGAATACCTCGAAGCCGAAGTCGAGCAGTTGGCCGATAGAATGGCCCTGATCGATCCGGACCTTCTCACCGTAAACAAGCGAATTATCAATCTGGGCATGGAGTTAATGGGAGCCAGAACACTACAAAGGCTCGCCTGTGAAAACGACATGCGCGGCCACAACGCGGCGGGCGCCAAGGAGTTCTCCAAACAGCTCAGGACCGAGGGTCTTCAAGCGGCGCTCAAAGGCAGAAAGGAGAAATTTCCCGACAGTAGGATTCGCGTCAACGGTCCCGAAATCCGCGATGAAGAAGGGTACCTGATCGATCTCGACAAACTCCCTTCTCAGTAACTTACTCTTTGTTGAAGATAACGAAATACCGATCCGGGCTGCACACGCCTCCAGGCGCGATGTTGCTTGAGAGCGGACCAATCTCCTAAGATAGGCGGGAGAAACTGAGGAAGAACATGGAGATCGCCAGAATGAATTATGCCGCTTGCTGTTATGCTCCCAGCCGCTTGTTAGTGGGAGTGTTCGTCGCTCTCGGGGCTGTTGCCGCCTATGGGGAAGAGAAAAATCAGCAGCCTTCATGGCCCTATTTTCATGGTCCGTTGCGCGACAACGTTTCAAGCGAAACCGACCTGTTGAAGGAATGGCCGAGCGAGGGGCCAAAGCTCCTGTGGGAATTCGACGAGTGCGGCAAGGGATTCTCCGGCGTCTCGATCGCCGATGGCATGATTTTCACAGCAGGCGACTTCGATGATGTCGAGATGGTTATCGCCCTGGACATGTCCGGAAAGCTGTTGTGGAAGTCGCCCAACGGAAAAAGTTGGACCCGTGCCAACCCCGGCTCACGCACGACCCCCGCGTACGATTCTGGCATGCTCTATCATATGAATCCCTTGGGTCGGCTTGCGGCCTTTCGCGCGCGAACCGGTGAAGAGGTGTGGGTTGTTGACCTCGTGAAACGATTTGGCGCGCGCTACGGCAACTGGGCCATGACCGAGAATGTGGTGGTCGATGGGGATCTGGTGTACTGCTTGCCGGGAGGGCAGGGAGCCTTGGCCGCCGCCCTGGACAAAACCACCGGCGCCACCGTCTGGACGAACGGGGAACTCGATGAAGCCACGGGCTATGCCTCACCCATCGTGGTCACCTATCGCGGCAAACGCCAGTTGCTCGCCGTAACCATTAAGTCCGTGGCGGGCCTGGATCTGGAAACGGGTAAGATGCTCTGGTCCCATCCACACGGGGCGAAAGATTCCATTAACGTTAACGCGCCGATCTTCTCCGACGGCTACGTCTTCGCCACTAGCGGACACTCCGGCGGAAGCAGAGTGCTCAAGCTCAATGCGGAGGGAAGCGCCGCGAGCCAGCTCTGGTTGGACACGGAGATGGACAACTGCCACGGTGGCGTCATTCTGCTCGACGGACTCCTCTATGGCAGCGCCTGCCGGATAGGCGGCAAGGGCTTCTTTGTTGCCGAGCTTGTGTCGGGCAAGACCCTCTACCACGACAAGGACATGCCGAAGCTGTCGCTCACTTCCGCGGACGCCATGATCTACGGCTTCGAAGAGTACGGCAGATTCATGTTGCTCGAACCCGTGCCGGAGGGGGTCCGCGTGGTGAGCGAAGCCCGCGTACCGCACAAAAGCCCTGGCAACTTGGCCTACGCCCACCCCGTCATATGCGACGGGAAGCTCTACCTGCGCCAAGGCCCGTACGTCTACGCCTACGACGTCCGCCAATAATGTCAGACTTTCCAGCCGGTTGACGGCTCTGTGGGGCCCTGCAGCGCCAACTTGATTGGCGATCATTGCCACCTGATGGTGGATCCGGCTGTTTAGAGACAGCTTTTACGATGCTCGCGCCCACGAAGAAGTCATCACGATTCAATTGGAGCTGGGCGACTATGTTGCGGCAGTAGCAACCACGCTGGCGCTTGCTGACTACAGATCCATGATGGCTTCGACATCTTTGCCGAGTTTTGGCGGGGGCGAGGCGAGGGAGATGCCGAAGAACAGGGTCAGGGAGAGAATCAGCGAGATGGCCCCGCCGTGTATGCCGTGCGAAACTTGTATATCGAGAAGCTCGATGGTGAGGTTCACGGCCAGGCTACTGATAATGGCGACGTTAGCGGCTGTCGCCGTGGCCCGTTTCCAGTTGAATCCTATGGCTACGGCAGGCACCAGGGCCGCGGCGAAAGTTCCCCAGCCAAACGTGCCGAGCAACGCGACGAGTTCTTCTTTGGAGTAGAGGACGAAGACGGCCGCCCCGACGGCGATAGCCAGAGTGGCGGTGCGCGCCCAGAGGAGTTCGCGTTGGAGGGAACGTCCGATGATCGCTTTGGGGATGTCGTGAATGATGGCGGCGGCCCCGATGTTCAGGAAACCGTCCGCGGTAGACATGATGGCGGCGAACAAGCCGGCGAAAACGACGCCGGCCAGGATGGGATTGGCGTAGGACTGCAAGAAGGCGTGCGCGGCGTCGTCTGGCTGAGCGAGTTCAGGATGGCTACCACTCACAACGAGGGCCCGCATGGCCAGGCCAATGCTAATCCACAAGAGCGCCGCCATCGTTCCCGCGGCAAAACTCACAACCATGATTTGCTTAAAGTCCTTGATTCTCTTGGTCATCATCAGCTTCGTGATCACATGGGGCTGGCCACAGGCGCCCATCACGAACAGGAAGTACCAGGACAAGACCCCCATGATGCCCAATGTGCCCCAAGGGCCGATCGCTTCGGGGTCGTCCGCCATGATGATATTAACCGCTCCGGGGACGCCGCCGTCCACCGCTTGGATGGCGGCGAACAGGACAAGTACGCCCGCGGCCATCATGACCGTGCCCTGAACGACGTCGGTGTATACGCCCGCTATAATCCCGCCGGTGACGCAATAGAAGACGAGGACCGCGCAGGAAATGGCCAGTGAGACTTCAATCTTGATGTCGCCGCCGAGAAACTCGATATTGTTGAGTATGCCCTGGAGTACGACGGCCATCGCCATCATCTGAGCGGCCAAGTAGCCTATCACTCCGATGATGATGGCGACCGCTGTCAACAGCCGGCTGAGTTCGCTGTTGTAGCGCGCGGCCACCGCGTCGGGCAGCGAGACGGTGTCGAAGACCTCCGAGAACATGCGGAGCCGCTTGGCGACCAGAAAGAAAGAGAAGCACGTCGCCACGGTTCCACAGACGATCATCCACAGCGAGCTGATCCCCCGGTCGTACACCATGCCCGGTCCGCCGACGAAACCGAATCCACTCAGAGTGCTGGAGAACAGGGCCATGGCCGTGACCAGGATTCCCAGATCCCGTCCAGCCATGAAGAAGTCTTTCGTCGACTTCGTGCGGCGCATGGCCCATAGGCCTACTCCGATGCACATGGCGAAATAGAACCCGAGGCAGATTAGGATTATCGTGTTGCGATGGGCATCCATTATCGATCCTCGGAGGTTGCTTGTTGGTGGCTGGCTACGATCTCGTCAAGGCGCTGTTGATCTTTTTCGGTGAAATGCCAGCGGTCAAACAGGGCGTAGTACAGAACCATGAAGTAGATCGGGAAGGGCCACACGCCAAAAAGCATCCACGCGGTAGGCCTAGGGAACGAGAGGAACAGGCTGTGGGTGTCTTCGGTCATGTAAGCGCGGTACGAGAAAATCAACGCTGTGAAAATGGCCATGAAGATGGCGGTACCCACGATGAACGGCGTCTTGGCGGGTCCCAGTTCTCCGTGACGAGCCGCGCCGAGCAGCAGGCATCCGACGAAGAACAAGATACAGACAGTCGCAAATGCCCACCCGACCCAAAGGGTGACGGCATGCCGTTCGGCGCCGGGTCCACCATGCTCCATAGTCGGGTATTGGGGGTGCTCGTACCCGTGGCTCTTCACGACCCGTTCCGTCGTTCCGTCCTCGTTCACAACATCCTCGAAGGGAACTTGAGGCGTCATGAACGCGATCCCCACGACAGCGCACATCGCCAGGAGCGCGATGAAGATAAACCATGGGACATTCATTGATTTGTTACCCCTTGATGATTGACGTGTGCCCACGGAGTTAAGCGCGATTGCCTGTTGGCAGACGCTTTTCCTGAATTCTCAACCGAGATGCGCATTCTACGATTACCGCATGTGCGATTGCTAGCCCCGCCAAAAGGTACTCTCAGCCATTCCGAAACGGGGCATCGTCGCCGTCGATCGGGGTCTTCCTTGATCCGACGCTCCATTTCTGATTAACTCAGTCTTTGCCTTTCGCGAGGCCGGCGTGGGGGCGCCGCGGATCCGACCGGGCCGACTTCTCACCTCCCTTGAGCGTTCAAGTACGCGTGGACTACCCAATTGGCGTTGGCGTGAAGAGGGCAGCCGTCGCGCGACTGTCCGAGCATTCGGACCGGCCGAGGGGGAAGGGCGAATATACAGGAAAGTAAGAGAAGAGTGAACGATCACCGGGAAAATTCGCTTGAAAGACAGGGCGATCATTTAGCAAGCGTCGAGCGGTTGAGCATTGCGAAGGTACGCTTTGACGCGCCTGTCGAGTCGAAGGGATGATAGCCCGATACTACAAGAATCTCTGGCGGCAGATGCCTCCCGTGGGGCGGACGATGTTTCCATGGGATATCCTGCGCGGTTTTTCCCATGGTGCGGTGAGCGCGGTTCCGGCTACATTCGCTCTTGTTATTGCCATCAAGTACTTCGACGCGACCGTGCTTCAAAAGTCTGCTATCGCCAGCGCAAACTTCATCGGGCTGCTGTTCTCTCTTCCCTACACGGCATGGTCGCCGGTGGTCAAAAGACGGGCCCTGCGCTGTTTCATTCCCTTGGTGAGCGCCGCAGCGTGCCTGTTGGGCGCGGCGTGGTCTCGATCGGGTGTGCAGTACACCTCGTGTGTGGTCGTATTCGGAATTTGTTTCAACCTCTCCGTGCCGGTGCTGACCGCGATTTACCGCGACAACTATGCAGGAGCCATCAGGGGCCGCATCTTCGGGATCACCACGATTGTAGCCGTGATCGCTGGGCTAGCCGTGCAGGGCGTCGGCGGGATAGTCTTGAACGCATCGATCGAGTGGTATCGTTACGTGTTCTCTGCCTTATCCATTTCGGTACTCGTGGGGGCCGCCGCCATATTGCGCATGCCCTCTGAGCAAGTATCGGAAGACGTCCCCGAGAACCCCTTTTTGTACTTCAGCCTGCTTCACGAGCACCGAACGTTTCTCTACGTCTTGATCGCGTGGTTCATGTTCGGCGCGGCCAACTTGGCGCTCATGCCCCAACGCTTCGAGTATCTCATCCAGCCCGAATACGGATTCGAATTCAACGCATGGCAAGTCTTTCTTGTTACCGGAGTGACCGTCGAATGTGCGCGGCTACTTGCCATTCAGGTTTGGGCCTATCTCTTCGACCACTTCAGTTTCATCAAGCTGCGCATTGTGATGACGGGCTTAATGCTGGCATTCTTGCTCGTGTTCTTTCACGCCAAGTCGCTTCCCATGTTCATGGTGGGCTCGGCCTTGCAGGGCTGCGCGTTTGGCGGCGGAATAATCGCCTGGACGCTGTGGGTGACCAAGTTCGCGCCCAAAGAGCTGACGACACAGTTCATGGCGGTCCACACCTTTTCAACAGGAATTCGTGGGGCTATTGTTCCTCTGCTGGGATACTGGTTGGTCGGATGGGTGGGGATTCATACGGCGGTGTGGTTCTCGACGGCTCTGACGTTCGCTTCCATGGTGATATTATGGCGAATCGCGGGAGACGAGCCATCTCCTGACGACAACGGGTAGTCGCATGGGTTCGAGCGCAGACGTGTCGCCCCCGCCCATTCTTGCGCCCGTCTGGATGATGACTTCCTTAGCAGCGCCGCACGTCCGTACCGGGGCAAGTTGTGAAATGTCGACCCTCACCCGCGCCTCAAATAAAGTCAACCGGAAACGGCACGCGAGTGCTTCTTAACAGCACCTCACCCCGTTCCGGAGGCGAATTGTGAAAGAAACACGGCTAAGGTTAAGGGGATCATCTGAATGTTGGACCGCCGCCTCGGCGGTCGTTGGGCAGAGAGAAGACTTCCGCCATAAGCCGGCCGCCGGGGCGGCGGTTCCACGTTCACGCTTTTGAACAACAAGAAGTTATGAGATCACGAGTGTTTCTTAGCAGCTCGGCTCTCCCCCGGCCCGGATGTATCACCGGGCTAGCTCATCATTAAGCCACCGGCTCTGCCGTTCCGGCGCCGTACCTTTGCCGGTTCCAGAGGGACTGCCCGCTTATGACTTGCCTGGATGACGCTTTTCAAACGATCATGTAGTTTGACAGCCTTAACGGCTTGAATTGGGCAGTCTTTCGCAGCTCTTTGGGAGAATCGCAATGAAACGAATGGCGGGCATTCTGACGTTGGCCTTGCTTCCGTGCTTTCTGATAACAGATACCGCCGCCACGCAAACGGAGTCAGCGGAAGGAGCTTTGTGCCGGGGACCATACGTTCAGGTGGCCAACCTCGGCTCCAAAGTTCCAGCGTCAATATGGTGACTCGCGTCTCGGCGGATGTCGACGCGGCGAAACACGTATCAATACAAAGCACGGATCACCGGCCTCGCGCCGGCGACTCGATACTACTGTGCGATCCACGATGGCGAACGCCGAATCGCGGGAGGCGAGGAGTACTTCTCAAGAACTTCGCCTCCGCACGGCTCACAGACGCCGACGCGGATCTGGGTCGTAGGCGATTCCGGGACAGGCGGCGTCGATCAGAGGGCGGTGCGTGACGCCATGCGTTCGCTGGTCGAGGCCGAGGCGCGGCCGCTGGACACGTATATCCACGTTGGCGACATGGCTTACGGCGACGGGACGGACAAGGAATTTCAAAGACGCTTCTTCGACGTGGCGAACATTCACTTCGTATGCCTTGATTCGCACGACCTTAACCGGAAGCCTAACGGGGCGATGGCCCAGTGGCTGCACGCCGATTTCGAGAAGACAAACTCGGACTGGCTCATCGCGTTTTGGCATCATCCGCCATACACAAAGAGGTCCCATGGCAGCGACCGGGAGGGACAACTGATAGAAATGCGGACGCACATCATGCCCATCCTAGTGGTGTGATTTAAGCTGATGGATCATTATGCAGTGCGATGCGCGCACGGCCAACCTTCTCGATGATCTTCTCTGCGGTGGCTGTCCATACGAAAGGTTTTGGATTCTCATTATGCGCCTCGATGAATTCTTTGAT
>PVBE010148014.1_pt1 | contig 20580 bp, 14 predicted proteins | sample 1631181 | NCBI WGS metagenome assembly PVBE01 (sample SAMN08397723, study PRJNA350692) | Marine metagenome, whole genome shotgun sequencing project. | isolation source: water | place: Pacific Ocean | collected 2012-04 | reverse complement strand
TGATTTCACATGATGAAGATGCCGGTGAAATGACCTATAATTTGGTAAAATCGTTTGAATGCGCATCGGATAGTCCTACACCTTGTGATACTGAAATCAGTCAATTGAACATCCAATTCAGACCCCAAATTATTGGTGCCACAGGTACGGCGATTAATGGCATCATGGACTTGACAAAAATTGGATTTTCAAGCGGAATGATGAATCAAGATCTGAATACGACACAGGCTGGAATCGCCACAGCAGCATACATCACTTCAATCACCAATGTTGGTGGGGGCGCGGGGTATGGAACGTATGGAACCGCAGCACTCGGAACGGCAGAGGCCATGCAAAAGGTGTGCGTTTTCTCGTGCAATCAGGACGATGGGAATACGTTGCCCTTTCCGGATTGGTCTGATGGAATCGATGATGCCCTCTATTCGACATTCCACCCACTAGACCCTGAATTCAATATCTCTCTACGCGACCCTGCCGGCCCGGTAGCCTTCATGGGTCTAGGGACACCTGAAATCTTGGTTTCAACCATCATGGCGGACCCTGCAAATTCGACTACAGTACTACGAGCAACTGCTTATGGGTATCTGGCCATGATGATGATTGATACCGATGGAGATGAGGTGGAAGACACATTGGTTCCAGATTACCCACAGACCTTGATTCGAGATTGGTCTCTGTATGTCCTCACCGGTTCTGAATTCGCAGAAAATGGTGGGGGGTCTGATTTTACCGATAGCGATGATATCGCAGACCGATTAGAGAATCTCTTGGATGTTGAATTCGATGATGTCGATTGTCTCAATCTAATGATGAATGGAGATGGTACTGACACACCCCTCGGTTTGTTATCCGAAAATGCGGGTGGGACTGGATTCGGTTTGTCTGCCTTCCTCGCGATGGATGCTGCAACGGCAATGGGAACATTTGGTCTTGATTTGGCACAATATACTGCCCTGGTAACATGGGCTGGTGGATGGGCCACATCCACAACCTCGATGCAAATGGCATTGCTTGGTGGTACTGGAACCATCAATGCTGGAGAATTTGTCAATACGACATTTGGTGCTGAAGACCCCATCAATGGTGGTTATCTTGATCGAAGTCTGAATCTAGGTGGAATGTGGGAGACCATGTACGGCCTACCTGCAGTTGAATTGACGCCGGAACAATCTGCAAATGTGTTGTATGGTCCACTTGGGCTGACCACACGAACTGGAGCAACCCTATTCCTGTACGGTGAATTGTCTGGTCAAACACCTCCTATTGATTTGGCAACAATGCAACCTGAAGCGCCAGTTGAATGGAATTCAGATACAATCGCCGGATTATACGGAATTCCTCCCTTTGCTGCAAGTGCTTCAACAATGTTTGTCGGTTCGATATTTTCTGGCTTTGTAGGCGATTATCTCATCGATAGTTTTGGCACATCACCCTACCTCACACAATCGGTCAACAATTGGCTGTTTGGTTGGCATGACCCCGTAAGCGCCTATCTTGAAAGTGGAAATCCGATGGATATGACAGTCGGATGGGCCTCTTTGGAAACGAATGAGACCTACTACGGCTCTAATGGTGTCCTCAATGGAGATGGAACAAACTACACCGTTTGTACGGGTGAGAATCCCGCCTGTGACAAAGGTGAGATGATTGAAGAAGACGGTTCGAATCAATTGTCTTGGCGCAATGATGCCATGGCAGCAGCTACGTTTGGAATTATCACACCTGAGGACTTGACAGGAACCACTGGAGGATTCCTCACAGGTGATGGTGACAAGGTCGACGTCTCAGGATATGCGATTACTGATGTGACCTGTGACGGAACGGATTCAGTCAAAGGAATTCCAGTGGATGTATGTACGGCATCTGTTAAGCCGACAGAACGGTTAATTCAGGCCAAGTTGCTGAAAACATTCACCCTCTTAGACGCGACACCCAGTGCCCTACCGGTATATTTGGGCAGTGAAATTGAAGTCAAATCTGAACAACTTTCAGGGTTGATTATTGCAGGTGGATCCACCACTACATTCTACCTTGATACACGTGATGGAAATGATATGGCAACAGCGCCTGAACAAAGCGACTTAGTGCCTGTTTTCCAAATCGAATCTGCATCGATGATCGGTGATGATGATGCTGCTCAAATGGAGAGTTCAATCGTCCAAAATCAAAACTATTTTTCCTTCTGGACGAACTTCGATAATGGCATGGATTTCATCCCTCTATTCTTGTGGATTTTCGGCTTGGTTTTACTTATTTCACCGGCACTGATGGTTCTGTTTGAAGAATAGGTGCAAGTTTGATTCATCGCCCTACGGGCGAATCATCAAAGGTCGCCCGTGACAGGGTCGGCTCGTTCGCCATGCCAGACCATATTCGTGTGCCCATGCTTCCCGGTGCAGGGAAGGAGACTTGGCAAGCGAATGTCAACGGTGAGGCAAATGAGCACCTCATCGATAGCAATGCGATATTGCTGGATGTTCTCCGTGACCAAGCGGGCACCCTCGGTGTGAAGCGTGGATGTGATATGGGAACCTGTGGATGTTGTGCTGTACTGATTGATGGTGAACCAAAATTATCCTGCTTATGTTTGGCAAAAGAGGCTGCGGGTACTGCGATTACAACTGTGGAAGGGATTGCTGATGGCCATCACTTAGATCCAATTCAACAGTGCTTCGCTGAAGCCGGGGGTAGCCAATGTGGATTCTGTACACCGGGGTTCCTAATCGTGAGTACTGCTCTTCTCAATGACAAACCCGCACCCACTCGAGATGAAATCAAATGTGCCATAGAAGGGAATCTCTGTAGGTGTACAGGTTACCAACAAATTGTCGATTCAATCGAAATGGCAGCTGCCATGAAACGTGATGGTGTCAATACTCCAGATGCAACTGATCCGAAATCCGACCCACATCCATTGGGTCCAGATGAGCCTTCATTGCCACCAGGGAGCTCTAAGTGAGGTGATTTGATGGGCAAAGGATACCGACAAGCACCTGGTAAAGGTGGCCCTTCAAAGAAGCGTACCGATGGGAAACGGATTGCCGGACAGCAGGATTTCGGTGTACCTGGTTCAGGTGGTTCTGACCCACACTCTAAACTCCAAGATTTGGATTACATTCCCGAATCGGTAGGGGGGCGGAAAAAACAACCCAGAGGACCACACGTCCACGACCCACATGTAACTGGGACTACGATTGGGAAACCTGTGCCTTTGATTGATGCAAATTGGAAAATGACTGGGCAGGCCCAGTTTGGAGATGACATTCGATTACCTGGCGAACTTGTCGGTAAAATTCTACGCTCCCCTCATCACTATGCCAAAATCAAATCGATTGATACCTCCGCTGCTGAAGCCATGGATGGCGTATTCGCAGTGGCCACCGGCCAGGATTCGGTCAATTCCTTTGGCGTTCTTCCTGTGACCAAGGATGAACATGCCATGGCACAGGATAAGGTCAGACACATCGGTGATTTGGTCGCCTCCGTTTGTGCCATTGATGAAGCAACTGCCATTGAGGCAATGAATGCAATCAAAGTCGATTATGAAATTCTCCCTAGTATCCATGATATGGAGGAGGGGTTGCTGGATTCAGAGAACCCAATACATGACAGAGGGAAGTATCACATTGGTGAGTCGAACGTTCAGAAGCGTGTTTTTCAGCAATTTGGAGACCTTGACGCAATGTCATCTGCACAATTTCGCCATGAAGCAGATTGGGAAACCGCAGGTTTACATCACGGATTTACCGAACCTCATGCTGTTGTCGCTCATTGGGACCCGTCCGGTCGATTGACAGTGTGGAGTCCCCAACAAGTGCCACATTATTTGCACAGAGGTTTGTCTGCTGTACTCGACATCCCCATGCACCAAATTAACGTCCATCGAACCTTTGTGGGAGGAGGATTTGGAGGGAAATCTGACCCGTTTCCACATGAAATGTGTGCCGCAATTCTAGCCAGGAAATGTGGTCGCCCTGTCCGCATTAATTTCGACCGAGAAGAGGTTTACTGGATCAATCGTGGACGCCATCCTTCTCGAATTCAAATGGGAGTTTTTGCCGATGATGAAGGGCGAATTGCAGGGATTGAAACTGACGCACTCATCGACGGTGGCGCCTTTGCCTCCTTTGGACATGTGACGACATATTACAATGGAGTTTTACATACGGCTCCTTACGAAATTGGTGGATTCAACTACACTGGTGCACGTGTCTGGACAAACAAACCTGCAAGTGGTGCGATGCGTGGACATGGTGCGGTAAACAGTCGCTGTGCTGTCGAGGTAGGAATCGATGCAGTAGCTGAGCAGATGAGTGTTGACCCCATGACGTTCCGACTCGCCAATCTTCTGCCACCACATAGTCGAACCATCACAGGTTTCCGCATCACCAGCACTGGGATGAGGGAATGTCTTGCAAAGGTCAGAGAACAATCAGGTTGGGATGAAAAATTCCGAAAACTACCGCTTGGAAGGGGGATTGGAGTGGGATGTGGATTCTTCATCTCGGGTTCAGGGCTACCCATCCATTGGGATCCCGAAAATTTCCCCCACGCAACCGTGCACCTACAGTGTGACATGGATGGAGGAGTTACCGTACATACTGGGGCTGCCGACATCGGTCAAGGAAGCGATACTGCAGTGGCGCAAGCCGTTTCAGAAGTACTAGCCTTGCCCTTAGACATGATTCGAATTCGCAGTAGAGAAACGGATACTGCACCTGTTGACTTGGGCTCCTATTCCAGTCGTGTAACCTTCATGAATTGCAATGCAGCGATTCGTGCCGCAATTGAATTGCGTGACAAAGTGATGAAGGCTGCTCATGAAATCCTAGGACATCATCCAGATGTTCTTGTCATTGGGGATCGTCGAATCTACTACAAACACGACCCAGCAGTTGGGGTTTCTTGGTTGGAAGCTGTCCACAAGGCACAGGCCGATGTGGGTTCACTCATCGCATCTGGCTCCTATCGAACCGCACCCATGGGAGGAATCCACAAAGGAGCAGCCGCTGGCCTTGCCCCTGCCTATTCGTTCTCTGCCTACGCTGCTGAAGTAGAAGTGGATGTAGAAACTGGATTTGTCAAGGTGGTCAAAGCCTGGGCTGCACACGATTGCGGAAAAGCGCTCAACCCATTGGCAGTCAAAGGGCAAATCATCGGCTCTTGCCACATGGGAATGGGCCAAGTCCTATCTGAGGAGATGAAATATGGACGAAATGGGCATTTGATGAATCCTGATTTACTCGATTACAAAATCATGAGTGTACACGAAATGCCTGATGTTGTTCCCATCATTGTCGAAAGTAACGACCCAGAGGGCCCATTCGGAGCCAAAGAGGCTGGAGAAGGGCCACTTCTACCAATATTACCCGCCGTTTGTAACGCGATTTACGACGCAATCGGCATTCGAATCGATGAGTTGCCAGTCACTCCAGATAGGCTACACAAGAAAATTGAGAAACATTGCAAAAAAATTGGTGTGGATGATCCTCTTGATTTGCCCGTTCCAAGATATGAACCGGGACCATTGCAACAAGTTCTCTCAGAGAGAGCAGATGCTCATGCTGCACGAGATTATCTAAGGGATATTCAGGAAGATAGAACGTCATACGTGAATGGTGTTCTGTTTGGTTTTGACCCTGATATCCCAATGTCTGAGCAAAACGAGGGTTGGAGAGAATCAGTGACGCCAACACCCGAAGACCTTGCTGACTCCAATAAACGAGCCGCGAGGGCTTGGGGTCATGTAGAAAGACGACATCGAGGTGATTCTGAATGAGAATGCCCCCGTTCACTTTGCATATGCCAAACAATTTGGCCAAGGCACTGGCAATGGCTGCTGAATTAGAAGACTTTGATTGGGTCTCAGGTGGAACCGATTTACTGCCGAATTACAAGTGGCATTTGAATCCAAAATCAAATGTAATTTCTCTTTCAAAGGTGAAGGAATTGACTGCACTTTCAGGTACAGTAATCGGTGCGATGGTGAGAATACATGATTTGGTAATCAATGATGATGTGCACCCTCTTATTCGAGAAACTGCGGCTACTGTTGCCAGTGTAATGATTCGACGTTCTGCCACTGTTGGAGGCAATATCTGTCTCGATACACGTTGTTATTGGTACAATCAATCAGAAGAATGGCGCAGGAGTATAGATTGGTGCCACAAATGTGACTGTGATACAGATGCAGATTGTAGAGTCGTTCCCAATCAAAACACCTTGTGTGTAGCCACATATCAAGCGGACCTTGCTGCTGCATTCATTGCACTTGATGCAACCATCCATTTGGCGAGTGCAAGCGGGGCACGTTCAATGCCATTTGCAGATTTCTTTGAACTTGACGGGATGAAGCGAAACGTCCTCACTTCTGGTGAACTCGTCACCCACGTGACACTCCCTGATGATGCAATCAATTGGCAAGGTGCCTATCAGAAATTACGACTACGTGAAACGTGGGATTTCCCCGAGGCCGGTGTTGCTGCAGCTTGGAAAATTGATGGTGGAGAAATTACAGGATTGCGAGTCTCGACTACAGGTTGTGAAAGCATTCCTGGTGACCATAGTGACTTGGCTCATGACGCCTTGGTTGAATGGGTTGGAAAGGAGAGTATTCGGGCTCTAGCAGAAGATGTTCGCAAGGCGGTCAAGCCGGTTAGTAACACGTATTTCCCGCCAGCATATAGACGCAAAATGCTTCGCGTACTCACCCGTAGGGCACTCGCACCGCTTGAACACCTCTAAGCGAGGCATTGATGCCTGATGAGTGACACGACAGTACGATGCGCAGGAATCGTTTGGTGCTGGTCCTGTGTGTAATGATGCTCTTTGCATTTACACCTACACCCACCACTGCACAAAATGCCCCAGTCGGATGGGAGATGGGATTTGTTTACGAAAATGGAGCTTCAGAAGATAATCCGTTTACAATGGATGAAACAGAAACGGATATCCGATTTTGGATTAGAAATGACAATTTAATTGGGGATATCGAAATATCTCTTGAATATTCGATGGATATGATCCCGGACCAACAGATGACACTGTCTGGTGAAGAGAGTGTTACTGTAGGAAGTGGATCCAACGATACATTCACGCTAAAAATTGCAGGCATTGACGTGTGGGATATTGCATCTGGAGTGATATTTGAATTGGAAATCGATGGAGAAATGACCTCATTTCAGGGTGTCCCTTTGGCTGTTCCTATGTCTAGCCAAAGTATTGATAGTGAAGTCATTGTACCCCAATTATTTGCCTGGGAAGTTGATATTCAACCGGTCAATCACAAGGTGAATGCTGGTTCAGAATTTGATTTACATTTCGATTTGATTAACAAAGGCAATACTCCGGATTCAATCAGTAGTTTTACTGTTGAAGATAATTGTCCGGTACTTACTTCAGATGAAGATGTTGATGTCAAGATGGCAGATACACCACAGGATTCGATTTTGGGGCTAGTCATATACCCTGATCAAGTATGGCAAAAGGATGGTGCTGGCATTGTTCGTTCATATGGTCTAGCAATATCTGTCACGGTAGTTTTCGATGCTTCCTCAACACATCCAACGCGAATTTGTGAAATCGAAATCACCGTCCATTCGACGGGAGTCGATAATGGTGGAATGGGAGACGCTTCAAACAAGGGTGAACTCGATATTGAGGTTGAAGCACGACCTGTTGGAGGTGGGCAGGAAGACAATGGTAACTCTGGAACCGATGATGATGGACCCCAAAATCAGGAAGAAGTGACCTCAGAAAACTTCCTTCCTACTCCTGCCATATTGACACCCCTTGCCATTTTGATGGCTGCACTCATGCGCGCGCACGAGAAATGATTGTTTTTGTTCATTTCTAGCGTACTATGGGACAACAGGGTTGGGCAATGATACGCAAAGGGTTGTCTTGAAACTACTTGATAATTGTAGATTTGACCATACTCGGCTTGCAGCAACCTATATTTGCACAATGAGATTGCCAAAGGCGTTGGTGTGCTGGAGCCTAGGCTCCATCAATTTCAAGAGGGGGAATAACAAGTGTCTGAGGAGGAAGGTGAACGCAGCCGATTTGGTCTGTACGTTGCTTCTTCATTGGTCACCATTCTCTTACTGACTCTCTTGCTTCCAATGGTTTTCTCTGCCAACAAGGATACTGCCTATTCCGCATATGTTTTTGAATCAGCTGATGACGAGGGACTTCGTCTTACTCAACTCAATTACATGGCGGCATCATTGGGGGAAACTGGTGATGATTATTCAATCGCCAATACGATGTCCACTCCTATGCTAGTCAATGATTGGCAAAATCCTCATCGGACCATGTTGGTTATTGTCGATCCAGAAAAGCCAATTGATGAGACTGAAGCAAACAAAATTTACGAATTTGTTACCGAGAGAGGTGGCAAAGTAATCATCGCTGCAGATAATTCAAACGCTGATAGAGTAGCATCTAAATTTGGAGTGACCTATTTTGATGACCCATTGTATGACCCTGTGAAATTCTGGTCAGAATATGATGTTAATGGAACTAAACAAAGTGATAATTGGAAGAATGTCTGGAGTTTGGCTTCAATAGAGCAAAATCAAGATATTGCCTTCAGTGAAAGTGTTGGTGTGATGGGAGATGGCACCACATTGGCTTGTTCTGCCAGCAATCTCGCCCAGCATGTTTACTCTGAATGTAAAATGCCTGTAATGTTCCGTGAACCTACAGGAATGAAAGTTGAGGATACCTGCAAAAATTCAGAACAGACTTGTGAAATCAAGGTCCTAGCGCAAGCAGACCCTTCGGCGTTTATTGACATCGTAGGCACTGCTGATGAAGGGAATCTGGCGAATCCACGGCCTGGTGACCTCGCACTAATTGTTCGAATTGATTACCCTGGCATCACAGCTCAGGATTACAAAAAGGACAGTTCTGGCTCATTATCCGATATCGATGTAACGGGTTCAATCCTCTTTGTTTCTGATCAAACCGCTTTCAGTAACCGTTTCTGGGATGTTGAAGAAGCAACTGCTACGAACCCAACGGGACTTCGTAATGAATGCCAGGGCATGGTGGAACCAGAGCATTGCTGGGAGGGGAGAATTACTGGCAATACACTTTGGAACGGCAACGACATTTATTTCAGTGCAATCATTTATTCTATGATGGAATTTGACAACCAAGAATTGTCAAACACAGTCAAACTATCCCATTCTAACTTCCACATTGTTTTCGATGAGAGTCGACACGTCACTGGTGTCCTTAGTGCACCGTTTACTGACGTGATGTCTACCATTGTATTACTGACCAGTGACTCATTCCTCAAGTGGCTCATCATCCTCAACATCTTACTCTTACTTCTTGTAGCAATAATGGTCGTCCCCGAGAAACCAAATTGGAGACACGTTTTCGATTTGACTAGATTCCGTGAACGACCTGACAAACTCGACCCGAGTTCATATCGTCAACGCGTTCGAGAAGCGCTAATGTCCAAAGTCAGAATATTCCATGATTTTACTCGAGATGAGATGGCCCTGAAACCACCTGCTGAAGTGCAGACTATGATTGGCAACCCTCGTCTTGTAGAATTGGCGTACAGCCAAAATAGAACATATTCCCCCGAGGAGTTGCGAGAGTTACTCCAAACGATCCGTCGTTGGGGGAAAAATGAATGACGAGAGTTATTTGAAAAAAAAAGGAGAGTGAAAAGAAATGCAAGCACCACCGCCACCCGGCGGCGCACCCGTAGCCCCGGCCGCACCTGCGGCCCCTGCGCCGGCACCTGCACCAGCCCCAGCCCCAGCCCCAGCACCCGCACCTGCACCTGCACCTGCACCTGCAGCACCAGCGGCCCCTGCACCGGCTCCGGCTCCGGCTCCAGCACCTGCCGCTCCGCAGACCCCGAAACACCAGAGTACACCCGAAGTTCGCGAGAGACTCGCAGCTGTCGGTGCCATCGCACAAGCGATTGGTGCTGAAGTGGGAAAGGTGATTATCGGAAAAGCCCACGTGATTGACAATGTAATGGTCAACATCCTATCGAATGGTAACCTACTGTTCGAGGATTATCCAGGACTTGCAAAGACGTTGATGACAAACACGTTCGCTGACGCACTAGGTTGCGATTTCAAGCGTGTTCAATTCACACCTGACTTGCTACCTGCCGATATCACTGGCACGAACATCTACGATGCAAAGAAGGGTGAATTTACGTTCAAACCCGGACCAATCTTCTGCAATCTATTGTTGTCTGACGAGATTAACCGCGCCCCGCCTAAGACGCAGGCTGCTCTTCTCGAGGCTATGCAAGAGAAGCAGGTGACGATTGGTACGGTTACACACAAACTACCCAGTCCGTTCCTAACCATGGCAACACAGAACCCTGTGGAACAAGAAGGAACCTACCCTCTACCTGAAGCTCAGTTGGACCGATTCATGTTCAAGATGAGCGTTGGTTACCCAGACCGAGCAGATGAAGACGAGATTTTGGCTCGACGTATTACTCGAAAGAAGGATGCTGTCGATGTCGAAGTCATCACTGACCCCGCTCGTGTGGTCGCCATGCAGCAAGCCATTGAGGACGTTTACGTCGATCCGGCTGTTCGCATGTACATGGTCGAAATCGTTGCACGAACCCGTGAGGACCCCCGTGTTCTCGTCGGTTCTTCGCCACGTGGTTCGCAAGCACTGCTCAAAACAAGCCGTGCAGCGGCTGCAATGCGTGGACGTGACTTCGTAACACCTGATGATGTCAAGGCTGTGGCTCCGCTCGCGGTAAGCCACCGTCTAATCCTCAAGCCTGAACACCAGATCAAGGGTCTGGAGCAGCAAGAGGTCGTCGAGGCAATTCTACGAGAAGTACCAGTACCAACTGTCTGATTGGAGTTTAGACCAATTTGCGTAAGGAAAGGGAGAGTATACCATGGCATGGAGTCGTAAGTCTGCAATGTTCGCGAGTCTCGCGACAGCGCTATACTTGCTAGGCCTAGTTCTGCGAAATTCGCAGCTAGTGACCGTTGCTGTGGTCTTCCTTTCATTCCTTACTTGGGCCGCGCTTCGTGCAGCCCATGCAGATGTTGCAGCAACAGGTCGACGACTAGATGACGATGAGGATACGGAAGATGCCCCAACACTTGCATCGCTCTCAGCGATGAGAAAAGTGTCCGCAGCACGTATCTTTGAGGACGGCGAAATTCAAGTTACACTTCGCCTACAGAACCACTCTCCACTCTCCAAGATTCTGGAAGTGAAGGACACCGTCCCCGAAGTTATGCGCATTAAGGAAGGCGCCAACTACATCCTCATGGAATTAGGACCACGTCGTGAAACACTCATCGAATATACCGTTGAGTGCCCACTTCGTGGATTCTACACATTGGGTCCCGTAAGCATTCGAGTACAGGACCCATTCGGACTTTTCCACAAGGAAAAAGAGATTCATGTCTACGATGATTTCCTCGTCTTCCCCAAGACTGAGGATCTCAAAGAAGCGTTTGTCAAGAGCCGTGTACCGAAGATTTTCACTGGTGCAGTGAATATTCGTCAGCCTGGTGAAGGTTCGAATTTCTACAATCTACGCGAGTACATTCCTGGAGACGCCATGCGGAAAGTCAACTGGAAGGCGTATGCACGTTCTGGAAAGATGATGGTCAATGAATTTGAACGGGACGCAGTGAGTGATATTATCCTGATTGTCGATAGTCGAGCAATCGCTGAAACTGGACCAGTGAGTCGAAACTCATTGGTATACAGTACACGAGCAGCAGCCAGTTTGGCACAGTACTTCCTCAGTCGACGTGACTCGGTAGGATTGGTCATTTATGGCAGTGACATCAACAGTGTAGACCGTGATACCGGCAAGAAGCAGCTCTACATTTTGCTAACCAAGTTGGCAGGGGCTGCAGCAAAGGGCAACACTCCATTGCAAGTTGTAACCAATCGAATCATGCCTCACATCAACAAGGGTAGTCCGATTATCATCCTAAGTCCACTTGAAGGAGACCCAACGCTGATTAATGCTGTTCGAGACTTCCGTGCACGTGACTTTGATGTTACATTGCTAAGTCCATCTAGCCTTGAATTCGAATTTGATGCAAAGCGTCTAGATCGAACAGGCTACGAAGTGATGAAGACAGAACGAGATATCCTCATGAGTGAAATTCGAGGATTGGGTGCATTCGTAATGGATTGGGAGCCAGATATGTTGCTCTCTACTGCACTAGCGGGTGCAAGAGGATTCTGAGGTGATATGATGGCTACAAGTAAATCTGGAGACACTGCCCACCTATACGATGGGAAAACCGTTCGAAGTGGTGCACCTTCGCGTAAGAAGCTCGCCGGCAAAATGACAGCAGGTGGCGCAGAGGTTCCAAAAGATGCGATTCCCGAAGTTCACATACCCAATTTTGTTGAGAGCCTTTTCGGAGGACCATTGATCCCTAAAATGAAATTCTTGCCAGCAGATCGAATGGTACAGACTCTACAACTGATTGGAGGTGGCTTGATGATGATTCTCGCTGTACTCACCTACTTGGTCACGCCTGTTGACGGTACATTTTGGAATAGCCTATCACTCTGGATGGGGCTTGATGCAATGGGACAAGTCATTCATCTGCTCATTGTAGTGGCCGCACTTGGAGCAGGATTCTTTGGGATTTTCCGTCGTGATGCTCGTGGTTTGTTGGCATCATATGTCCTTTTCATCATTATTTCACTACGCTTCGCAGCTTCGAAGGACACTTTCGAAACTGGAATACTAGAGAACCTCGGAGAATTCTGGACCAAACAACTCATCGTTCTCTACGCGGTATCATTGGTCATGTACATCGAAGTGACAAATGGTATCATTCGATTTTCAATGCTAGACACGAGCATCCGTACAGGAGAAGTGTATGTGATGAACGTGAAGAAGGTATTGAGTCGATATCACATCAGTCTAGTTATTACTCCAGTCATCGCTATTATCGTAGCATCCGGGACACTATTGATCAATGTCATCATTCCTTGGTTCTTTGACTTCTTTGACCACGAAACATCAGTGCGTCTTTCACAATCTGTTGAATTAACCAGTGTTTATGGTGTGGCTCTTGGGACGATGTTTGTCTTCCTCTTGGTCGCCGTTCTCTTCGCAGCCAACATTCCATTGCGCATCCAGAAATGGAGAGAAGCAGTAGATGATTGATTGGTTACTAAGCCAACAAATCTAACGCTGCACAAAGTGATTGTAGTGAAAGTTCTGTTTGATTGGCTGGAACTGTTGCGTGAATGGCGTGTTCTCGGCTCTCGTCATCATTGAAATTCAATTCAATCTTAGATTCGTTTGCAAATGATTCGATCTGCTTTCGGATTGAAAAATCTTGACCAATACCTTCTCCCACGAAGCAGATAATTGAGAGAGGTGGACCCGATTCAGGCGTAGGTAAACTAGGCTTTTCGGCAAGGATTCGCTTTGCACGAGCAGCCATCCTACTGGATACAAGAAGACGTACGTGCCCTGGTTGTGCTCGAATACTAGCCACTCGAATTCTTGCCCGTCCCAATGCTGACATTGCATCAGTAACACATTCAGCTAAAGATAGAGCACTAGAAAGAGACCAAGATAGAGGTACAAGGCGGGGTAAACAACCCACGGCCCTAACTTGGGGAGTTTCCAATCGTATGGATGGACCAATGATTGTACCATCTACCTCGGGACTGTGAAGAGGGCGAAGATGGAGTGGAATCCCTAGTTCCCTCAATGGCTCAACAGCCGAAGGATGTAACATGGGTTCACTGAATATTGCAAATTCTGCGGCCTCTGTGTAAGATAAATTCGATAGGTTTCGTGCGGGTAAAGTCCAACGTGGAGATAATGCAAGAACGCCTTCCACATCGCGCCAAATCGTGACGCTGGAAGCATCTAATGCAGCAGCAACAGCAGTCGCTGTAAGGTCAGAACCCCCCCGCCCAAGCAATGCGTAACCATCCTTAGTCACCCCATACCATCCTGTAATGACTGGAATGGCACCAGTAGGAATCTCCAGAAGTTGTTTGGTAAGATTGGTGTCAACCCTGGCATCCTCACCCCTTCCGATCAATCGAATTCCTGTCTCTTCAGACCATGCTGGAATCGATGGAATCCCCCGAGCATCCAAAGCGGCAGCAAGTGCCAAACTGGAAAGACGTTCACCGCAGGCTAGAGCATCTGCTCGAATTTCGTCATTGGATTCATTGGCATGAGAATCTAGAGATTCTGCAAGATAATGAAGAGTGTCTGCAAATCGAACCGCCCAAGGAGATGTAGCAATTTCAGGGACCCGTTCAATGTGTTCCAATTCTATTGAGGCAACAAATGTAGAATTTGATGATGCTGAACGGTAATCAATTTGTTCGATTAATCGATCTGTAATTCCACTAAATGCTGAAACAACTACCACTGCGCGACCATCTGAATTGCGTATTCGATCAACTACTGCATCGAAATCCTCGATGGCTGATAGGCATGAACCCCCAAATTTGTGGACGTGAATATTCAACTCCAGCCCTCCCGTAATTGCAACAAATCAGCAATGATGAGGCGACATACTGCTTCGACCACAGGGGTTGCCCGTGGAGCAATCACAGGGTCATGGCGTCCTCCAATCTGTAATTCTCTCATTTCTCCGGAGGGAAGATGGAGGGTCATTTGTGGAATTGAAATTGAACTAGGTGGTTTGAAATGAACACGAACTCGTAGAGGTGCCCCTGTTGACATTCCCCCTAAGGCACCATCTGCGTCATTCCCAACGGGTATCTGTTCAGGGCCCCATGCATCATTGTGTTCTGAACCCTGCATGGTCACTGCTTCTCTACCACGACCAAATTCAACCCCACGTGCACCTGGGATAGCCATCAATCCACGAGCAAGTGCTGGTTCAAGTCCCTCAAACCATGGCTCTCCAACACCCAATGGTAAATTGGAAATCAACGCCTCTACACTTGAGCCAATGCTGTCCCCTGCCTTACGGAGTGATTGAACTAGTTTGAACATCAATTCAGCAGCCTCAACGTCGTTGCAATTTAGAATGCTACAAGCCTCACCTTCAGCATCCCCTTGGAATTGAGCAGATATTGGGCCAATTTGACTACAATGTGCATCCACAGTCACATCTCCTAAGGCTTCACGGATTAGAGAACCTGCTGCAACCAAACCGAGTGTTAGGCGTCCTGAATTGGCACCTCCACCTCGCAAATCAGCTGCACCACCAGTTCTGGCCGCTTCAGGTAAATCCGCGTGACCAGAACGGGGTTGATTCGGTAAAAAACCGTAATCTCTAGATTTTGCATCCTGATTTCGTACGAGAAGCAAAATCGGATACCCAGTGGTATGACCTTCGTATACACCAGATAGAATTTCACAATGATCTGGTTCTGCTCGAGAGGACAGTAACCGACGTCCGGGTCTACGCCTTTGGAGATCATCAATCAGCGTTTCAATATCAATTGGTACACCTGAAGGAACACCTTCTAGAAGGGCACCTACAGCAGCCCCATGACTTTCTCCAAAGAGTGTGACTCGTACTGAATCACCAAGGCTCATTCCCATCGCTGCACCCTACGGGTGCAGCGGAGGTGGACATCCTCCTTATGCCTCACCCGAACGGAAGTTGGTTTCGATGATGTCCCAACCGCGTGGTTCAATTGTTTGGCGAACACGTCGTACAGAGGATTCTTGGCTTGTGGGGAGAATGAGAGCAATTGCAGGGCCTGAACCAGAAATTGTTGAAACACGGACCCCTAGAATACTCATGTCATTGCACGTCTTTCGTCCCATTCCATCACCAAGTGCTGCTGAAACAGCACGGCCATTGTGAATCATAGCATTGAAAATTTGTTCTTGCTCTATTGAGGAAATTGCTTGCTGGAATTGCCCAGCAGCTGCTTGGAATCGTTGGGGGTCAGGTTGGATTTCCCTTTCACCTCGGTCCAAGATGAGGATAATCCAGTTCTCCGTATCTTCCATTTGACCTTGCATTAGGACACCTTCTGCTGCAGGAACGGAAGGGTCTACAACTTTCCATCCGGGCTCGACCGCAGCCCAAGAATCGTCAACCGAACCAGTTAACGAGCAACCACAGGCCAATTGGGCATCAGATGCAATGTCTACAATTTGGTGATTCTCCAAAGTGGTTTCAGTTGCATCGCAGAGGGCTCGAATACAGGCCACAGCCAATGCAGCACTGGATTTCAAACCACGACCCATGGGGACGTCCGATCGAATCGCCCAATGGAGTTCTTCTGAATCAGGAGGGGTATTTCCAGCATCAGTCCATGATTTGACTACGGCTTCAAGCAATCCATGAGGGTCATTTGGCTCCTTTTTGACGGGGGAATCACGCAATTGTACACGGGTGGAAAGAGCGATACTGGCGGCTGATCCATAACCTGCACCAAGGGCATGTAGAATGCTGATTCCACCATGTCCTTCACCTCGTCCTAGAACTGCCATGTCAACTCCCCCCTAGTGCTCCTCGGCTATCGACAACACGTTCTGCCCGATATGTCTAGCGCTTGTTCCTACCATTGCAATCAGGTTATCACCAACTTCAACTGAAGTGACGGAGACCATATCTCCTAAAGGAGATATCAATCGAACCGTTTCGGCTTGTTGAAGGAAAATTTGGCCTGTTATCTCACTCTCAGGGTGGCTGTAACGAATGAGTAAGAATGGTCTTGACTCGATTTTCATCCTGCCAATGACTGCACTTCGAACCACACCTGATGAATTACACACAGCAACAGAATCGCCTGCGACCAATTCGCTGAGATATTTGGTTGTACCATCGGCCATCAATACATAGGCGTGTACAGCACCTGCATTGACTCTGAATGGGCGAGGTGGAACAAAATCACTCTCCAATGTTTCTCCATGAACCAGAATCAACGCATTGGCTGAGGAACCAATTAGGAATCCTTCGCCAATCTCTAGTGTGGAGGTCAAATCTACGCAAACGCGATCTCCAACTCCCCCGTCTTCGATTGAGAGCACCTCTACTGAGACAACTTCACTTCCGTCGTTGAGTGAACCATCATCTCCACCTGATTGAGATGCAAGGCGTTCTGCTGCAATGATTTGGGCTTGGGCCCAAACCTCAGCATTATCTGCAGGCAATAGCAAACCGTCTACACCGGTTTCAAGTGCGAAGGCAGCACCGCGAATGGCTTGTTTCTCATCAATATGAGCGATTATTTTAGTTCCCGTACCCTGGGCCGCAGCGACGATGTTCTCAAGTGGAATCATTTGCCAATCGCCTGTTGACAATACAATCCAAGATGCAAGACCAACCATTGACCTTGCAGCATCTTGACCTTCAGCGTCACTAATGTCAACATGAACTCCAACAGAATCTGCTGAAGCATCTAGAATTCGTCCATCATCACAAGCGAATAACACTGAATCTGTCCATTCAGGAACGGAATCTCCTGTCGCAAGCAAGACGCGGTCAGCAGGATGAGGGTCGAGGTGGCCACTATTGCCACTCGCTGCATCTAACCACAATTCCATTCGCTCACCTACTCTCCATGAATGATTTCTCGTAGTGCACGTACACAGGCTGCAGGATCCTTGGCTCCAAACACCTGACGACCCATGCAAACACCAGCTCCACCGGCAGACATGGCATATCGAACGATTTCCAATGTTTCGTCAAAACTCCCACTACTTGGACCGCCCGCAATCAATACTGGAATCGGAACGGCTTCGCACACTTTCCGGAAACTCTCAGAATTTCCAGTCCAAGGTACTTTCACGGCATGGCAGCCCATTTCATAGGCCACTCGAGCCGCGTGTGCCACACCTCCTGTGATGTCATTGGGAAGGGGCACCAAATTGGGACCTCGAGGGTACACCATACCCAAGACAGGCATACCAATTTCATGTGCTTCAGATGTTAATTCACCCATGTCAAGCAACATCTCTGGTTCATTTTCATCACCCAGATTGATTTGGCCAGAAACCCCGTTCGCACCTCGGGAAAGGGCTTCAGAAGCACTTGCAATTTTGACTTTGGATTGAGAATTAGAGCCACCATGTGCGGTTGAAACCGAGACATGGCAAACAAACCCGTCCCATCCAGTTCGAGATGACTGATGGCTGACAACCCCTTTCTGACAGACGATGGCATCAGCCCCACCGGCAATCACAGAATCAATGACTGAATCCATTCTGTCGAGGCCATCTTCGGGATATCCAGAGAGGCCGTGGTCCATCGGAATCCAAACGCCACGGCCATTCGGAAGTAAGCGGCCGAATCGATTTTCGAGGGCGCCGCTCATATGCGGGCCCACTACTTCCTGCATTTGAGCGTTTGTCGACCCGTAGGGTCGACCTAAATGTCCAAATCGACGATGACAGGAGCATGGTCACTGACGACCAATCCACCCTCTCTCATGACCGAAGCTCGTTGCAATAGAGGAGCCCCTGCGGCATTTGCAAGGACGTAGTCAATTCTCCAACCTCGGTCCTTCTCTCGGGCTTGACCTCGATTTGACCACCATGAATACGGACCCTTACCGGGGCCCACGCTGATTCGCAGCAAATCGTTCCACCCTGAGGCGAGGAGGCGGTCAAACCATTCACGTTCATGGGGCAGGAATCCACTCATGTTTTTGTTTCCAACCGGGTTCCAAATGTCATCTTCTGTATGGGCGATATTGAGGTCCCCACAAAGGAATACAGGCTCGTCCAATTTCGTAAAGGGACGGGCCCATTCGAGTAGGTCTTCCATCCACTGCTCTTTCCAGATTTGGCGCTCAATCTTGTTGGAACCACTGGGCAGGTAACAATTGAGGCAATGAACACCGTTGTGATAGGTGTGAAGCATCCGCCCTTCCAAGTCATCGGGATCTAGATTTGTGCCCGTTCCTCTGCCCATGTCATCGAATGATTCGTTGGCCCAAGTTGCGACACCAGAGTAGCCTTTCTTTTCTGCGGGGTGCATGAGGGTGTGTTCCATTTTCGGAGTCCAGTCCTTCGGAAGTTGTTCGGGCAATGCCCGAGTCTCTTGGAGCAGTAAAATATCTGGATTAATGCGTTCGACAAACTCATCCAAACCCTTCCGAATCGCGGCACGGATGCCATTCAAATTCCATGTAACCAAACGCATCTAAACACCTCACTGCGACATGTCTTTGACCTTGTCAACGAGATCCATTCGCTTGATCCTCCACATGCCAAATGGAGTTAATGCAATGGAGATTAAGACGACGATTCCAATCAGAATAAAAATCGAATCGCTGGAAGGTTCGACTGTGAAATAGGCTGACCAAGTCGTAAATGATGAAATCATGAGTTTTGTTCCTAAAACTGAGAATATGCATCCCAAAATCCCACCGATGAGGCCGATGCCGAGGTGTTCCCCAAACAACATCGCACCCAAACGGTTGTTGGATGCACCGAGTACCCTGAGTGTTGCCAATTCACGATCTCTCTCGGCGAGATTCATGACCAATGTGTTGAACAGAACAGCTACGGCAATCAAAATTCCAAGACCCTCAATTGCAATGAATATGCCTTTTTGTTGCTCTAGGATTGTGTCAAACGCTTCCAATGTGTCTTCGCGCATCGTGATCCCCAACGAATTCTCAGCGAGTTGGCTATCTGTTTCTACACCATCAGGCAACTGAAGCATGACAATCGTTGCTTCTATTCCCAGGATTTCTGCGAGGTCTGCTCGGTGGAAATACACAGTCCGAGAAAATTCGCCTTGAGTAAATCCGGTGATTTTGACCTCGACTGTTTTGGTTCCGAAAACAATTGAATGGGTTTCACCAATCTCCCAACCAAGGAAGTGATTGAGGCCCTCATCGATCAGAACCTCCGGTGTATCTTGATTGGTGGTCGGTAAATCACCCTTCTTCAGAGCGACCAAATACATCGATTCCCCGGCCTCTGTAGCAACATTCTCAAGTCCGTATGCGGTGAGTTGCCGGTTGTCATTTTCGGGGGTTCCTGGGAATATGAGCATCAATTCATGTTCTGCATCATGCTCATCTGCCCATTCGACAATGGGGCCCTCATTGTCCATGGTGAAGACTTGGGCGTCCCAACTCTGACGATCTTCCAAACCTCCGAGAAAGATTTCCCCCATGGAATCCATCATGATAATCATTGAACCAAACAGTAGCATTGAGAGTCCAACGGCAAAGAAGGTGAAGGCCAAACGGATGGGCTTCCGGACACTGGAACGAATGGTCAATCCGATGGTTGCAGGCAATTTCGAGGTCAACTTCTGCAGGCTTCGAGATGAGACGCGGACCTCGTGTTGGCCACGTAATACTTCCAGTGGTTGCAACCGTGAGGCTTGCCATGCGGGCCACAAGCCAGACAAGAAAACAATCACCATTGAGATGATGATGACTTGAACCACCAGAGAGGTGGGTATCGCTGGATTCATGATTGGAATACCAATGATATTTTCATACATCTCGACCATGGCTGGCCCGCCGAACAATACACCCGGAATCGCCCCCAATATACAACCGAATGCACCGATGAAAATCGGTGCGATGATGTAACCTGGCATGATGGCTTTTCGCTCTAAACCGAGGGTGCGTAGAATTGCTATTTCTTTGGCTTGAGAT
>PVBE012007134.1_pt1 | contig 20581 bp, 13 predicted proteins | sample 1631181 | NCBI WGS metagenome assembly PVBE01 (sample SAMN08397723, study PRJNA350692) | Marine metagenome, whole genome shotgun sequencing project. | isolation source: water | place: Pacific Ocean | collected 2012-04 | reverse complement strand
CGAGGCGGGCGTTGCGCTCGAGGAGGCCGGGAGCTGGACTGGCGCCATCGAGAGCTTCTCGCAGGCCGAGGCCCTTGACGGCACGTATGCGGAATTGCAGTTTCGCCTGGGACGTTGCGCCCGCGCGCTGGGCCGTTATGATGAAGCGAAAAGGCTCTTTGCGCTGGCCCGCGATCTGGACACGCTGCGCTTCCGCACCGATTCTCGCCTGAACGAGTCTACCCGGACGGTGGCGGCAGACATGGCGGCCGAAGGCGTGCTGTTGACCGATGTAGACCGACTGTTGTCGGAGGCGAGCCCGAACGGCATCCCGGGCTCGGAGTTGTTTTGCGACCATGTGCATTTTACCTTCGCGGGCAACTACCTTATCGCACGCGCCTTGCTCGAGAAAGTCGAGCAGGCATTGCCAGATTCTCTGGGAGCCACCGGCTCGGGCAAACGCGATCCTCTGACCGAAGAAGAATGCGCAAAGCGCTTGGCGCTGACCGAATGGGACCTGGCGCAGCAAGCGCACAGCTTGTACAAGCGGGTGATGTTGGCGCCCTTCACCAACCGGTGCGATCACGACGCGAGCCTGGCCGAGCTCAAGGAGCGCCGCGAGGCCTTGCGCCCGCAACTTGGCGAAGCGGGGCGAACGAAGGCGATCCCCGCTTATCGCGAAGCGCTCCGCGCCGCGCCGAATGATTCAATGATGCGCCTCAGGCTGGGTGCGCTCTTGCTCAAACACAAGGATCCAGCCGCCGCGGAAGAAGAACTGCGGCACGTCATCCGCCGGCTGCCCCAAGAAATGATGCCCCGGGTCTTGTTGAGCAGAGTGTTGACAACACAGGAGGACTACGGCGGGGCCGAGGCAATCTGGCGAGAGATGCTCAAGGTGTACCCCAATTCCGACAGTGCGCACCTAAACCTGGCGCTCGCTTTGAAACGCCAGGGCGATATGCCCGGAGCGATCGAAGAACACGGCGAGGCAATTGCCATCAGTCCGTTTCGGCCGGACCTTCATTTCCAATTTGGCGGGACGCTCGCGGCGCACGGGGACCCAATGGCAGCGATCGAGGAATACCGGACGGCCATCGAACTCAGCCCTACCCATTCCGAGGCCCGGCTTAGCCTGGGTACGCTGTTGATCGATAGCAGCCGTCAGAGGGAAGCGATCCCGGTGTTGCGCGGCCTCATCGAGCAGAGCCCCTCGAAAATCGAGGCGCACCTCTTGCTGGGTAAGGCCCTGTGGGCGGTGAATCGGGCCAAGGAGGCCCTCGCGGAATACCGAGAGGCGGCCGCTATCGAACCGGGCAACGCCACTGCGCACCAGAGCATCGCCCTGATCCTGTATACCGGAAAAGACTACGACGGGGCCTGGGCCGCCGTGCAGCTCTGCCGGTCAGCCGGCGGGAAACTCGACCCGAAGTTCATCGCCGCTCTCGAGCGGGATTCGGGCCGCGCGCAGTGAGCCCCAGCCCGGCCGTCGTACCGGCCTTCCACTCCGGTCGCCGCAAAGCTTCGGGCTGGGATTGCTATTTCGGACATACAGGCGCTTACCGGCGCGGTCTTCTTGCCACGGCGCGTTTGGCGGAGTCCACCGTGTTCCGCATGAGCATGGTGATGGTCATGGGACCCACGCCGCCTGGTACCGGTGTGATGGCGCACGCTTTCTTCGACACGTTTTTGAAATCCACGTCGCCGGCGAGGCGAAAGCCGGACTTCTTCGTCTTGTCGGGGACCCGGTTCGTCCCCACGTCGATTACCACGACGCCATCTTTGACCATGCGCGACGTTATAAACCCCGGCACGCCGATGGCCGCGATCAGAATGTCCGCCTCCTTACAGATTGAGGCTAGTTTCTTCGTGCGCGAATGACACACGGTGACCGTCGCGTTCGCGCCAGGGGCCTTGCGCATGAGCATGGCCGCGAGAGGCTTTCCTACGATATTGGACCGGCCGACGATGACGACGTGCTTGCCCGCGGGATCGTATCCGGACCGCATGAGAAGCTGCTGGCAGCCGTGGGGGGTGCAGGGCAGGAAGGCGTCGTCGCCGATGATCATTTTCCCGATGTTGGTGGGATGAAATCCGTCCACGTCCTTGTCCGGATCGATGGCGTTGATCACTTTCGACTCATCGATCTGCTTCGGCAGGGGAAGCTGCACCAGGATTCCGTGAACCTTCGGATCGCTGTTCAGTGTGGCGATGAGCTTCAGCAGCCGCTTCTCGGTGCACGACTTCGGTAGATTGAAATCGAAGGAAGCCATGCCCAGATCGGCGCAGGTCTTCTTCTTCATGCGCGTATACACCTCGCTCGCCGAGTCGTCTCCCACCAGCACGACGGCCAGTCCGGGCACGACCTTGCGCTTCGCGAGGGCTGCCACTTCCGCTGCAATCTCCACGCGGATCGACGCGGCAATCTTCTTCCCATCGATAATCTTGGCCATTACGGCTCCCCTCCCCTGTCGAATTAGCGGGAATCATAGCGTAGCGCGTGGGAGTCTTCAACAACGGAGAAGTGTTCCGGACCTCTCCAGGCCGTCAGCGCTGATGGCGGTTCGTGAGTTGTGGTAGCATGTCGTGAGCATCGGGTCTATCGGGGCAACAAAAGGAACAAAGCATGACGAGTAAACAATTGTTCGACATGGTGGTTAGGGAAAAGGCTTCGGATTTGCTTATCGGGGCGGGGGCTCCGCCGATGTTGCGTATCAACGGCGAGTTGCTGCGGACCCAAGGCGAATCTCTGACCGCGGAGGAGTCGAAGAAACTCGTCTATTCGTTGCTAACTCCTGAGCAGAAGGAGAAGTTTGAAGAAGAGAAGGAACTGGATTTCTCGCTGGCCGCTGGGCGCAAGCACCGGTTCCGTGTGAATGTGTACATGCAGAAACAGGCGGTCACGGCCGCGTTGCGCCCTATCCCGGACAAGATTCCGCGTTGGCAGGAACTGGGGCTGCCGGAATATGTGCAAGAAATAGCGATGGCGAAGCAGGGGCTCGTGCTCGTCACGGGACCGACGGGCCACGGTAAGACTTCCACGCAAGCGGCGATCATCGACATCGTCAACGAGAACCGCCCCTGCCATGTCATCACCGTCGAGGACCCCATCGAATTCGTCCACACGCATAAGCAGAGCATCGTCGATCAGCGGGAGGTTGGGGAGGACACCCTCGGGTTCGTCCATGCGCTGAAGTACGTGCTTCGGCAGGATCCCGACGTGATTCTGATCGGCGAAATGCGCGATCTGGATACGATTCAGTCCGCTTTGCGCGCCGCAGAGACGGGACACTTGGTGCTCGCAACGCTCCACACAAACGATGCGATTCAGTCGGTGGACCGTATCATCGATGTCTTCCCGGCCGGCAACCAGGCTCAGATTCGATTCCAGTTGTCCATGGTGTTGCTGGCCGTTTTGAGCCAGCGCCTGCTCCCGCGTGAAGACGAAGATGGACGGGTTCTCGCCATCGAACTGCTGAAGAATAACACGGCGATCGCCAATCTCATCCGCGAAGGTAAAACGCATCAGGTATACAGTGTGATGGAAACGGCGAAACAAGGCGATATGACAACCATGGATCGGTCGATTAAGGACCTGTACGACGACGGCATCATTTCCTACGAAGAGGCCGTTGCGCACATGCGTGATCCCAAGGAATTGACGTAGGCAGCGTCGCTCACCCGGATCAAGTCAGCAGCCAGCCGCCATCCACATCCACCGTCGTGCCCGTTACGAAATCGTTCTCGATCACGAACAGGATGGCCGACGCCACCTCGTCGGCCGTGCCGGGCCGGTCGATCAAATGGCGCGATGTGGCTTTGCTCAACACGCCTTCACGTTGTCTCTCGTCCGACCCGAACATGGGTGTGTCGATAATCCCCGGACTCACGACGTTGATCCGCCGTGGCGCGATTTCCACGGCCACCGCCCGGCAAAACGCCTCCACCGCCCCGCCCACGGAAGCGAGCGCTGTCTGATTGGCCCGGGAACGGCGGGCAGGCGCGCCGCTAACCAGAACGATGGCTCCGTCCTCGGCCATGTGAGCCGCGCCCAATCTGACTGTATTCGTATAGCCCCAGAGCTTGTCGAACGCGCCCTGATAGGCATCCAGATCCACTTCCAAGAACGGCCCGGACGGACGTTTCCCACCCGTCGCGGCGTTCACCAAGACATCCAGCGGCGCCAATTCCTCAAACAACTTCGCGAGGGCGTCCCTGTCGCGCACATCGCAGGCTTTTAAGCTGACTCCGCCGGGCAGCGATGATCGAGCCCGATCCGGGTTCCGGCTAACGGCCGTGACCTCCGCGTCCGACGCCGCTAGACGTTGTACGGCAGCGAGGCCGATTCCCGAAGTTCCGCCAAATACGACAACTCGTTTGTTTTGGGTATCCACGATGGCCTCCTCACGTCCGCTTTCAGGACTTTTCGATGAGCCTCCTAAGAAACACTTGTGATCTCATAGCTTCTTGTCGTTCAAAAGCATGAATGTGGGACCGCCGCCCCCGGCGGTCGACCTATGCCGAAAGTCTTCTCTCCGCCCAACGACCGCCGAGGCGGCGGTCCCACATTCAGATGATCCCCTTAACCTGATCCGTGTTTCTTTCACAATTTGCCTCTGGCACGGAGGTGTCGAGCTCTTAAGGTAGCACAAGCCGGCCCGACACCGCCCGCCCTCTCCTGGTCAATCCCTACCTTGCGCGGCATTGCGCCCGAGACAGATCGTCTGCACTGGAATCTCCTTCGGGTGAACTGTAAGCTCAGGGGATGTTGAGCGGCTGAAGCGGGACAGGCCGCGAGGGTTCGAGGAAGAATCATGAGCGCTACGACGCAACTGGATGGAAACGCTAACAACGAGAGAAACGACTAGATGAAGATAGTAACGGTTTTATCGAGAGGGCCGCGGCTCTTGGCCGCTGTGTTGCTGCTAACGCTGTCCGCCAGCGCCGCTGAGGCGCGTGAGACGAACACCCAATCGTCCGAGCAACGTCCGAACATAGTCGTATTACTGTCCGACGACCTGGGCTGGAAGGACCTGGGCTGCTATGGCGGTCCGGTGAAGACGCCGGCGCTCGACCGCTTGGCCGCCGAAGGAGTGCGTTTCACGGATTTCCATTCCGGGTGCACGATCTGCTCGCCGTCGCGCGCAACGCTACTGACAGGACGCCAGCATATCCGCGCGGGCGTTTACAGTTGGATTTCCAACGATGCCCAGAACTCCCATCTCCTCGAAGGGGAAGTCACCCTTGCGGAAATTCTCAAAGACAACGGCTACGCGACGGCGCATTTTGGCAAGTGGCACCTGGGCCTGCCGCAAGGGGACCGCAAGAAGCCGACGCCCGACAAACATGGTTTCGACTACTGGTTCGCCACGTCGGGAGGCGTCGCTTCTCCAAGCCACAGGAATCCCGAGAACTTCATTCGCAACGGCGAGCCGCTCGGAAAGATCGAAGGCTATGCCTGCCAGATTGTCGTCGACGATGCGATTTCGTGGTTGGACGAGAAGCGCGATCCCGACGCGCCGTTCTTCCTGAATCTGTGGTTCCACGAGCCCCATCTCCGGGTCGCGGCGCCCGATGACATCGTTTCCCAGTACGGCAAGCTGGACGATCAGGCGGCGATCTATTCGGGTACGATCGACAACACGGATCGCGCCATCGCCCGCCTACTTGTCAAGCTCGAGGAAGTCGATTCGCCGGAGAACACGTTGATCGTGTACTCATCGGACAACGGCAGTTACCGGGCCGACCGCGTGGGCAACTTGCGCGGCAAGAAGGGATCCAATTTCGAAGGCGGTATTCGGGTCCCGGGGATCTTCTATTGGCCGGGCACGATCAGCAAAGGCCGCGTCGAACATGAACCGGCGGGACTGGTCGACCTGTTGCCGACCGTCTGCCGCCTGCTCGGGATCGACGAACCCGAGGGCGTTCATCTCGATGGCGCCAATCTCTCGCCGCTGCTGACGGGTTCCACCGATGCCTTCGCTCGGCGCCAGCCGTTATTTTTTCTCTATCCAAGCTCGCAACCTACCGTGGCGATCCGGGAAGGCAACTATTCGATGGTTGCGTATCGCGACTACGAATTCCCGAAGGATGAGGAATTAATGGAAGGGCTGCTCAAGCAAGTCGCGGAAGTTGTGCGAAAGGCGAATAGCCAGGAGCTTCACGACGGCGACTTGCATAGCCAAATGTTCGGCAGGACTTTCATGAACAAAGAGGCCGAGCGCCTTCGCGTTCGGTACGTTCGGTTGACCTCGTTCCAAGAATCGTGGATCCCTTCGATCAAGGCAGGCGGCTACACGAATTTCCAGTTGTTTGACCTGGTCACGGATCCAGGGCAACAGACAGACATCGCGGCCCAGTTTCCGGCGGTCGCTGCCAAGCTGAAAAAGAAACTGCTCGAAGTCAATGCGAGCGTCATGGACGACGCGCCCTACTGGGAATGACTCGACATCAAAGAGGCCCAAAAAAAGCGTACCACAACATCCCCCTTCAAAAGGGAACTGCCGACGATGTTCAAGAGACGAAAGTCCCCCTTTTGAAGGGGGATCGAGGGGGATGTTATCGGAGCATTTCGGCGTTCTCATGGACTACTTCCTTGACAGGAAGAGGGACGCGAAGATTCTGTGTAGCGAACAAGGGCAGGTTGACACTATGTCACACAATCCATGAGTGGAAAGGGCTAAACAATGTCACAAAGTGGTTCGACACAACGAATACCGGCGGTATGGCTGGGATTGGCAGTTTGCTTGCTGGCGCTCCCTTCCATCGCTCAAGTCGATGACGAGGGTTTGGAGGATGGACAAGCCCCCCAGGGCATCCGTGACAGCTCCACAGAGCGGATCAACGTCGAGAGCTCAAGGAACCTTAGAGGATCCGCGGATCTCCTAAAGGCCAACGAGCAGGACATACAACAATGGCGCGAGATGAAATTCGGTCTCTTCATCAACTGGGGGCCGACCACCCTGATAGGAGAATCTATCGGCTGGTCCCGGGGCGGCGAGAGGCGGGGATGGCACGGCAGCGGGCCCGTCCCTGTCGAGATCTATGACAACCTCTACAAACGCTTCGACCCGGTCAAGTTCGATGCGGACGATATGATACGGATTGCCAAGGACGCCGGCATGAAGTACCTCGTTTTCGACGTCAAGCATCATGACGGCTTCGCGATGTTCGACAGCAAACTGACCGATCACAAGATCACCAACGCGCCATTCAAACGCGACGTACTCAAAGAATTCGCCGACGCCTGCCACAAGGCCGGAGTAAAACTCGGCGTCTACTATTCCCTACCCGACTGGCACCATCCGGATTATCGAACGGAAAACCACGACCGCTATATCGAATACCTGCACGGCCAGCTTCGGGAAATCTGCACCAACTACGGCAGGGTAGACATCGTTTGGTGGGATGGCCTCGGCGGCACTGCGGAAGACTGGGGCATGGTAGACCTGTTCAAGATGATTCGCCGGCTCCAGCCCCACGTCATTATCAACAGCAGGGGCGGGCTGGCCGGCGACCACAGCACCGTCGAGCAGCGAGTCGGCACCGGCCGGTTCGACCGCCCCTGGGAGAGCAACATGACGCTCTGCACGCGGTGGGCCTGGATACCGAACGACAAAATGAAGCCGCTCAAGCAATGCATCCAGACGCTCGTGAGGACGGTCGGCGGGGACGGCAATTTCTTGCTCAATGTTGCGCCGACGGCCGAGGGCGTATTCGAGCCGCGGCAACTCGCGCGGCTCGAAGAGATGGGAGATTGGCTGGATAGCTACGGCGAGAGCATCTACGCAACCCGCGGCGGGCCATTCAAACCGGGCAGTTGGGGCGCAAGCACCCACAAGGACAACACCATCTACGTCCATGTTGTAAATTGGCCGGAGGGCGCCATCACGACGCTTCCGCCTATCCCACACAAGATCGTCGCAAGCGCTGTCATGACCGGCGGCGCCGCCCACGTCAACCAGACCGGTGAGGCCATCGAAATCTCTGTCGCGAAGGCTGACCGCGGGGAACTCGACACCATCGTCGTCCTCGAACTTGACGGTCCCGCCAGCGACATCGCTCCGCTGTCGCTGCCCTTCAGTTCCCTAACGGCAGACAAGAAGGCGAGGAGCGCTTCGAAGACATTGCACTCGCCGCCGCCTCACCACGACCCGGACAGGGCTGTGGACGACAACATGTTCACGCGCTGGGCTACCGACGCGGGCACAACGCAGGCCTGGCTCGAAGTCGATCTGGGAGAACCGACCACGTTCAACCGTGTACGAATCAGCGAAGAAGATGGGCGTGTGCAGGAATTTGAGTTACAATACAAGGATGGCAACCAATGGAAGGCATTCGCGCGGGGCAACGAAATTGGACCCGATTATTCGGATCAATTTGATCCGGTGACTGCCCGGCATGTTCGGCTGAATGTCCTCAAGGCCACCGATGGCCCAACCATCTGGGAGTTTCAGCTTTTCGCGCCGAAAAAGTAGGGCCGGCACGGCAAGTATGCGTTGCGCGCGACGCTCAATCGTTCGCCACGAATTCGAAGAACAGAGTGACGACGACTGAAAGAGGCATTGTGAAGTACACAATGGATCGGAGATACGCATGATGAACATGAAGAAAAACGCGTTTGTAGCTCTTGGATTTTTCGCGATATTCTCCTCAACGGCAACGGCCCAGGATGCCAGGCAGATCCTGGATGCTTCAGGCCTACGCGGAGGGCTGGTTGTTGTGATCGGCTGCGACAACCCGGCGCTGTTGGCGGCGTTGCAGGCAGGTGATTCCTACCTGGTCCACGGCCTCGACAGCGCCCCGGGGAAAGTCACGGCGGCGCGCAGGCTCCTCCGGGCTGAGAATCTCTACGGGTCCGTCACCGTATCGAGGCTGCGCGATGCGCAGCTCCCCTATGTGGACAGCCTCGTCAACCTGATCGTCGTGACGGCCGACACGCCAGTTTCGCGGCGCGAGATGACAAGGGCCCTCGCCCCTGGGGGCGTCATCGCGGACATTCGCGAGTCGAAGGTCGAGATCACGCGCAAGGAGTGGCCCTCCGAACTGGACGAATGGACCCACTACCTCTACGATGCCTCCAACCGCTCCGTATCGAATGACACGGTGGTCGGTCCGCCCCAGGGCCTGCGTTGGACCGCCGGCCCCAAGTACGCCAGGAGCCACGAGCACTTCGCCAGCGTTAGCGCGATGGTCACGTCCGCCGGGCGGGTCTTCACCATTGTCGACCAAGGCCCCATCAGCTCGGTCTTCCTGCCGCCCAAGTGGAAACTCGTGGCCAGGGACGCGTTCAGCGGTGTGCTGCTGTGGGAGCGCCCCATCGGCAACTGGGAATCCCCGCTTCGAGGCTTTCGCAGCGGACCACCCGAGATCGGGCGGCGCTTGGTGGCGCAGGGCGAGCGAGTCTACGTCTCTCTCGGCTATGGAGAGCCGGTCACGGCCCTCGATGCAGCGACCGGAAAGCAGCTCACGACCTTTGCCGGCACCGACGGCGCGCAAGAACTGCTCCTGACCGACGGGGCGCTCTATGTGCTCGCCGGGGACATGACCGCGGAGAATAACAACGAAAGGAAGGAATGGTTCAACCGGACCGCGCCGACGCTGACGCAGCAGAGCTTTCCACCTGAAGAGATCCCCATACGCGGCACTCAGCGGGTAGTTGCGATAGAGACCGAAACCGGCGCGTTGCTCTGGAAGCAGGAATTCAAGGATTCGGGCGAGGTCATGCCGACGACAATGGCGGTCGACGATGGCAGGCTATGCATCCAGACTGTCTCGCATGTGGTCTGTCTCGATGCTGTCGCGGGCGAGGAGCTGTGGCGCAGCCAGCGCCCGGTCGCGAGGAGCCGATTCTCCTGGTCCACGGCCACCTTGGTCGTTCGCGACGGCGTTGTGCTGAGCATCGACCGCGCGGCGCAGGATAATGTGGATGAATCCCCGCCGGATAAGGGAATCAAGTGGATCATGGACGGCGGCCACTACATCAAAAAGAAGCAAGATGCAGAGCTGATCGCATTCTCGCTCGCCGATGGAAAGGAACTCTGGCGCGCGCCTTATTTCGAGAATTATGACGTCCCGCAGGACATCTTTGTGCTTGACGACGTGGTCTGGGTGGGCGACCTGCGGCGCGGCGTCGACCCCGGGTTTACCGAGGGGCGCGATCTGAAGACCGGGAAGGTCACCGTCACGCTGCCCCCTCAAAGCGGCGGGAATCACCCATCGAGTCACCACCGCTGTTACCGGAACAAGGCGACCTTGGATTGGTTCCTGCTGGGCCGCGGGCCCATGCAGTTGGTGAATACAAAGAACGGGGCCAGCCAAGGGCTCTCGTGGGCGCGCGGCGCGTGCCAGTACGGCATTATGCCCGCCAACGGCCTTATTTACGCGCCGCAGCATTCCTGCGCGTGCGCACCCGAAGAGTTGCTGGTCGGATTCAATGCCCTTTCGCCTCGCTCGAACGCGGGAGAAGGTTCGCCGCCACTTGAGAAGGGACCGGCCTACGGCGAAATCGCGAATCTCGCATCCGCCTCCTCGGAGGCCGGATGGCCGACGTACCGCCGCGATGCGCGCCGGAGCGGGTACCAGAACTTGCTCGCGCCCGACAGACCGAATTTGGCGTGGACAACAAAGCTCTTGCCGCCCATCACCGCACCGGTCGCGGCGGAGGGCATGGTCTTCGTCGCCGAAACGGAGCGCCACACCTTGCACGCTCTGAGGGATGAAGACGGCGAACCAGCCTGGACCTTCATCGCCAGCGGCCGGATCGACTCGCCGCCAACTCTGTTCGGCGGCCTCTGCCTTTTCGGGACCCGGAACGGATTCGTCTACTGTCTACGGGCCTCCGACGGCGCGCTGGTCTGGCGATTCCGCGCGGCCCCCAGGGAACGGCTCCTCTTTGCCTACGAACAACTTGAGTCGGTGTGGCCGGTGCACGGTTCGGTGCTGGTCGACGATACACTCACCGACGGTGCAGCCGCGGCATACTTCGCAGCCGGCAGGTCTTCCCACATCGACGGCGGGATTCGCCTCCATGCGCTCGAACTTAAGACGGGCAAACTCCTCCACAAGGCAGACGTCAACATGGCCCCTGGTGCCGACGGCGCTGGCACGATCAGAGAAGGCGCGTTGCCGGCCATCCTCTCCGTCGAGAAAGGCGCGATCTGGATGGCTGGCCTGGGCGTGGATAAGAACCTCGCGCGAGTCGAGGATCTGCCTCATGTGTTTGCGCCACGCGGGTTCCTGGACGACACATGGTGGCACCGGACCTACTGGATTTATGAGACGGCCATGAAGACCGCGTGGACGGGTTGGGTTCTGACCGGCAATCGGGCGCCCGCGGGACGGCTACTGGCCCTTGGCGACGAGGGACTCATCTACGGATACGGGCGCATGGCCTACCGCCCCGGCGCGGGTCACGTCGACCCAGACGCCACGAAGAACTACAAGCTATTCGCCGAGGTCCTGGAACCCGAGCAGGAGACGACGGAATGGCTAGACAAGAAGCGCGAGGTCGAGTGGACCGCGCAACTGCCCTTCGTGGCCAAATCGGTCGTGCTCACGCGCGACGCCCTGCTGGTCGCCGGCGGCAGATCGCTGACCGAGAGCGCCGAAAGTCACGGCCCGGGCACCTTCTGGGTCGCTTCACGCGAAGACGGTTCAGAAAAGGCCGCATGCGCGCTTCCCGCGCCACCCGTCCTGGATGGCGTGGCGCTGACCGGCGCGGGCGTCTTCATCTCAACTATAGATGGGACCGTAGCCTGTCTTGCAGACAAAGAATGATACCAAACACCCACGGGTCTGGCCGCGGTAGGCGGGCATCTTGCCCGCCCTACTGCAGGCGCCCACCGACAAAATCCATTGAACCGAAATCGGAGTGATTTCCCTTGGCGGCCACGCCTACGCCGTCGCCCGGAATTCCTTTGTCACCACCCCGTCCTCGATAAGGGACGCTGTCTCGGATTCGCTGTAGCCGAATTCTTGCAGTAGCGCGCCGGTATGCGCGCCGGCAAGGACTCCCCCAGCCAGCACACAACTGCTACGGCTGAACTCGACCATCGGTCCGTGCCGTATGTAATCCTTCCATATCTCGTGGTAAGCAGGCACCATCCAATGATTGTGCCGGACATGGACATCCCTGAGGAAGAAATCAGGCGTAGGCGGGCCGTCGGCAACCACACAGCCCAGTCCCTGCGATCCGACAAGCGATTCCCATTCCGCGGCGGACTTCGTCTTGAAGAGATCTTCTAGTGCGGACGAGAGCGACTCCTCGTTAGACTTACGCAGATCGTCGCTGGCAAAGGCGGGATCCTCAAGCAAGTCCATACGTTCTGTCGTTCTACAGAACTTGTCCCACTCCTCGTCGAGAGGCAGGCCTAGGAAGATCCATCCCTCTTTGCATGGATACAATCGATACAGCGGATGGGGCCCGCGCAATTCGCTCCCCAGCGGCGGCCTTTCCGGTTTTCCCTCGTACTGGATGAAACCGTCGTAGTTGGCATAGGCGTTGGCGCCAAACATATCGATAAAGATCTGCTGACCTTTGCCGGTGTTCTGTTTTGCGGAGAGTCCCAGCAAGGCCGCGCTGCATACCACCATCCCCGTGCTCGGATCCGGGACCACGTCATTAGCCCGTGACAGTTTCCGCGCCATTTCACGCAGTCCATCGATATCCAGCAGTTCTCGACTGTCAAAGCCACCAACTTGATACACGACACCGCCCAGGGCCGCGCCTGGAATCGGAGCGGCAGACGGACGCATAACTCCCGGCCCCTCAGGCCCGTACCCATTGGCTTGAAGGTAGACGATGTCGGGATTCAAGCTGCTTACCTCCTCATAGCCTATCCCCAATCTCTCGGGAACGCCCGGCCTGTAATTGTGAATAAGGATATCGGCCTCTTTGATCAACCTCTGAGCGATAGCCTTCCCCTCATCCGTCTTCAGATCGATAACAATACTTTCCTTACTGCAATTGACACGCGTCGCCAGCACCTCCTTGTTCTGGCTTCGGAAGGGATCGCCGCCGACCGGCTCGACCTTGATAACCCGCGCACCCATATCGGCCAGCAACGAGGCGCCGAATGGCGTTGCGATGATGGTCGCAAATTCAACAACGGTAACCCCCGCAAGAGGCGCTTCCGTATGCGCCACAAACCCGGACGGCTCAGCGGCCTTGGGAGAATCGACAGCGTCGAGCAGATGGTTATGCTGTCCGGGTTCGGGCGCCGGCGTGTGGATCTCCGCCGGTGTTTCAGTCAATCTCGCCAGCGGACCCAACTGCCGGATATTCGCCATCTCTATCATGTGCTCATTCTTCACGATATCCGGGTCATCCAGGGCTTCTTCTGAAGTCATGTATGGGTGAGAAGCGACGTTGCCTTCATCCAAGAACAGTTTCATCCATTCATCGGAGGTCTTCTCCTGCATGCGAAGCATCAAGATATCGCGGAACGCCTCTCTCGTGTCCGGCGACCATTTATCTTGAGGCTCATCATACGGCGGTTTGGCAAGATCCTCATCTAAGCCGGTTATCCTCATGAAACTCTGGACCGAACGCGGCATCAGATTGCCCATCTGCATCCATTTTCCATCCCCGGCCTGCAGAGGATGGTAATCGAAATTCGCGATCCACTCATACGGATCCGGCTTCGGCGGCGCTGCCGGTTCAGGAGTCCTTGCCGCCACCTGGCGCTGGAGCGATCCATGCTGTTCAAAAGGCATCAAGCCCTGCAGGAGACTCGTTCGGATCATTTGTCCCGCGCCGCTTTTCCGGCGCTCGACCAACGCGGCCAGAATCCCGGAAACGGCGCTCTGGCAGGTGGCATGCGTCGCCACCTGCACCGCCGCATACACCGGACCCGGCGCCCGGGGGACGCCCGAGAGATCCTTCATCCGCCCCCCCTTCGCCGCCACAACCGCGTCGTAAGCAGGAAAATGCGCATAGGGGCCCTCATCGCCGAATCCGGTAATTTGACAGTAGATCAGCTTCGGATTGTTCCGGCTCAGAGTTCGGTAATCGCAGCCATGTTTTTCAGCGTCGACGGTGCGCTGTCCACTCACGACCACATCGGCGCCGGCGGCAAGGGCGTGAAGTTTCTCGACGGCGGCAACGGTATTCAGGTCAAGCTCAATACTCTTCTTGCCTCGAAGCCACATCGGAGAACTGGGTATCTTCCTGAAGGGGTCTCCGCCAAGCGGCTCGATCTTCGTTACGTCTGCGCCGAAGTCGCTGAGGATCATGGTGGTTAAACCACCCACCGGACCCAGCGAAAGATCCAGAACCGAAAGTTTGCCTAGCGTTGTCGTCATTTTATGTTTTCCTGAATCAGTGTTCTTGTCGATAGCCTGATCCGCGGGGCGGTCGCACATTGAGGCGCCCTCCTCCCAATTTCCCGCGTAGCGGTTCCGTTCGCTTATACTTTGGTCAGAATCCAGAAGTCCTTCCTCAAGCCAGCAACTCCACTAACGTTACTGGCTAAGGTCACGCCGTCGCTGGGAACTCCTCTGTCACCACGCCATTCTCTATCAGCGACGAGGTCTCCGATTCGCTGTAACCCAGCTCTCTCAATATCGAGGCGGTATGCGATCCAGCCAGGACTGACCCGGAAAGCACACAGTTGCTGCGGCCAAACTCCACCATCGGACCGTGCCTGAGATAATCCTTCCAAACTCCATGGTAGGCAGGAATCATCCAATGATTATGCCGGACATGGACATCTCTCAGGAAGAACTCAGCCGCGGTCAAGCCGTCGGCAACCACGCAGCCCAGTCCCCGCGAGCCGACGAGCGATTCCCATTCGGCGGCGGTTTTCGTTTTGAAAAGATCGGACAGTGCGGACGAAAGCGACTCGTCGTTGGCCGTGCGCAGGCCGTCGTCGGCAAAGTCAGGATTCTCAAGCAGGTCGGTACGCTCCGCGACCGCGCAGAACTTCTCCCACTCCTCATCGAAGAGCAGGCCAAGAAGAATCCATCCTTCTTTACATGGATACAATCGATAGAGAGGATGGGGTCCGCGCAATTCGGCTCCCAGGGGCCGCCTTTCGGGTTTGCCCTCGTACTGGATGAAGGCGTCGAAATTTGCGTAGGTGTTAGCGCCAAACATATCGATGAAGATCCGCTGGCCTTTCCCGCTGCGTTGCTTCGCGGAGTATCCCAGCAAAGCCGCGCTGCATACCACCATGCCCGTACTCGGGTCCGGGACGACGTCATTGGCGCGTGCCAGTCTCCGCGCGGTCTCACGCAATCCTTTGAGATCCAGCAGTTCCCGGTCGTCCAGGCCGCCCACTTGATACACGACGCCACCCAACGCCGCGCCTGGAACCGGAGCGGCGGAGGGACGCAGAACGCTTGGGCCCTGAGTCCCGTAACCGTTCGATTGAAGGTAGACGATTCCGGGATTGAAGGTTTTCGCTTGGTCGTATCCTATGCCCAGTTTTTCGGGGACCCCATGCCTGTAATTGTGAATTAGGATATCGGCGTCTTGAATCAAACGGCGAACGATATCCTTGCCCCGGTCCGTCTTCAGATCGATAACAATGCTTTCCTTGCTGCAATTAACACGCGTCGCCATCTCTTCCTTTGTCTGGCCCCGGAAGGGATCGCCGCCGATGGGCTCTACCTTGATGACGCGCGCGCCCATATCCGCGAGCAAAGAAGCCCCGAATGGCGCGGCGATAATGGTGGCGAATTCGAGAACGGTGACCCCCGCAAGGGGCGCTTCCGTATTCGCCGCGGGTCCAGACGACTCAGCGGCGTTGGGAGCTTCGACCGCGTCGAGCAGATGGTTGTGTTGACCGGGCTCGGGTGCCGGCGTCTCGATCTGCGCCGGCGTCTCGGTCAACTTGGCTAACGGCCCCAACTGCCGGATATTCGCCATTTCTATCACATGGCCATTTTCGACTATATCCGGATCGTCCAGGGCTTCCTCCGCGGTCATAAAGGTGTGGGCAACGACATTGCCATTTTCCAGGAACAGTTTCATCCATTCATCAGAGGTCTTCTCTTGCATACGAAGCATCATGATATCGCGGAATGCTTCTCTGGTATCCGGCGACCATGAATACCTCGGTTCATCATAGGGCGGGTTCTCGATAACCTTATCTAGGCCGGTTATTTTCAGGAAATTCTGGAATAGATGAGGCATCAGGTTGCCCGTTTGCAGCCATCTCCCATCCCCGGCCTGAAAGGGATGGAAATCGAGATTCGCGATCCATTCATAGGGATCCGGCTTTGGCGCGACTTGGGGTTTCGGGGTCCTTGCGGCAACCTGGTGCCGGAGCGCTCCGTGCTGTTCGAAGGGCATCAAGCCCTGCAAAAGACTGGTTCGGATCATCTGCCCAGCGCCGCTCTTCCGGCGCTCGACAAGGGCGGCCAGAATACCGGCCAGCGCGCTTTGCGAGGCGGCATGGGTCGCCACCTGCACCCCGGTGAAGACCGGCCCAGGCTTCCCCGGAATGCCCGAAAGCTCCTTCATCCGCCCCCCTTTCGCCGTGACGACGGCTTCGTAAGGGGGGAAATGCGCGTAGGGGCCCTCATCGCCGAATCCGGTGATCTGACAGTAGATCAGCCGGGGATTGATCCGGCTCAGGGTCTGGTAATCACAGCCCTGCTTCTCGGCGTCCACGGTCCGCTGTCCGACCACGATCACATCCGCGCCGGCAACAAGGCCTTGAAGTTTCTCGATGGCGGCGGCCGCATTCAAATCAAGCTCAACGCTCTTCTTGCCTCGAAGCCACATGGGAGAGCTTGGGATTCTTCTGAAGGGGTCTCCGCCAAGCGGCTCAATCTTTATGACCTCTGCGCCGAAGTCGCTGAGGATCATGGTGGCCAGTCCACCCGCCGGACCCAGCGAAAGATCCAGAACCGATACTCCGCCTAGAGTTGTTGTCATTCGATGTCTTCCTGGATCAGCCCTTTTTTCCGATAGACTAATCCGCAGGCAATCCGCGTCCAGGCTATCCTCGCCCGTCTCAAATCGACAGAGAAGCGAACGCCCGGACCGATGTCGATAGATATCGGTCCGGGCACTATATACTCAATACTCAGCGTTTCTGTTTCAGCGCTTCGCATTATGCCGACAGAGCCGACTTGAAGCCTTTCTCCTGGATATAGCGCTCCCGATGGTATGGGGCGTCCCCGAGAGTGACTGCGGCAACCATAGCCCGCATGTAGAAGAGGTGGATGTCGTGCTCGTGGGTAAACCCGATGCCTCCGTGAACCTGAATCGCGTCCTTCGTCACTTCCATGGCCGCTTCCGAACACAGCGCCTTCGCAGCGGATACCAACGCGCGGAAGTCATCCATCGCTTCGTCAATTGCCATAGCCGCGTAGTACATGCACGAGCGCGAGGTTTCGAGATTGACGTACATATCGGAGCACTTGAACTGAATCGCCTGGAACGAGCCGATGGGCCGGTCAAACTGCACGCGCTCCGCGGCATAGTCCGTCGCCATCTTCAGCGCCTGTTCCTGCAGGCCCACCAACTCCGCGCTAAGCGCGACGGCCGCCCGGTCAGTCGTCTTTTCCAGCGCATCCAGTCCATCGCCCGGAATCCCCAGAACGGCCGACGCATCTACGGCCACATCTTTGAACTTCACCGTCGCCCGGGGCCGGTGATCCATAGTTACGACCGGTTCAATCGTCAGCCCTGCCGTGTCCCGATCCAACAAGAACAACGTGATGCCGCCCGCATCCGCCGTACCGCCCGAGGTGCGCGCCGAAACCACAATCTTGTCCGCCGTCCCGGCATTCGGCACAAAGGTCTTTTCCCCGTTGAGGGCATACCCCGAACCGTTCTCCTTCGCGGTGGTCTCAATATGCGCCAGATTGAAGCGCGCGGCCTTTTCATAAGTCGCCAGAGTCATCATGAGTTCGCCTGCGGCCACTTGCGGAAGAATCTCGCTCTTCTGCTCTTCGCTTCCCGCGAACAGCACCGCATTTCCGCCAAGAAGCACTGTCGGGATCAGCGGCTCGGGCATCAGGCCCCGGCCAAACTCCTCCTCAATACAAATCAGGTCCACATACCCCAACCCAATGCCGCCGTATTCCTCGGGATACACGCAGCCCAGCCACCCGCCCTCGGCCATCTGTTTCCAAATCTCGCGCGAGAATCCCTCTTCCGATTCCTGCATTTCGCGAATTCGCACCAACGACGACTCGCCGCTCACCAGGTCCCGAGCACTCTTGCGGATCATGTCCTGGTCTTCTGTAAATCCAAAATTCATGGTATGTTCCTTTTGATAGCCGGCCCGCGTTAGCCGCGTGGCATTCCGAGGACACGCTCGGCGATGATCTTTCGTTGTATCTCGGAGGTGCCGCTGAAGATGGACTGGGAACGGCTTCCCGCCACTGTCTTGGACCAGCGCCCTAACGGCTCGGGAGAATCCGATTCCCACACCTGGCCCGCGGGGCCACTGATCTCCATGCCCAAGTCCGAAGCCCGCTGGTGCAGCTCGCTTCCAAAAAGTTTGATAATACTTGATTCCGAACCGAGCGTCTTGCCGCGGAGCCGTGCCGTCATTCCCCGGTATCCGAGCGCGGCCAGGGCATCCAGTTCCATATGCAGCTTGGCCAGCTTCTGCCGAATGACCTGATTGTCTATCGCGGCGCCATCGCCCATGTCCGTGTTCTCGGCCAAGCGCGTCAACGTGTTGATCATGCCCACATAGGCATCGGCAGCAACGGCGATTCGCTCATAGGAGAGCAGGTGCTTGCCGAGAAGCCATCCCTCGTTCTCGTTGCCGATTCGGTTCTCGATGGGCACGCGCACATCGGTGAAAAAGGTTTCGCAGAAGTGGGCCTCGTCCGTGATCTGGCGGATGGGACGGCGTTCGATGCCCGGCGTGTCAATCGGCATCACGACGAACGAGATGCCCCGCTGCTTTTTCTTCGCAGTTGTGTCGGTTCGAACCAGCACGAAAATCCAGTCGCTGCCCATAGCGCCGCTTGTCCACGTCTTCTGCCCGTTGAGGACATACGTGTCGCCATCCAGCTCGGCCCGGAGCGCGAGATTGGCCAGATCCGAACCGGCGTTGGGCTCCGAATAGCCCTGGCACCATACTATCTCCGCAGCGGCAATCGGAGGCAAAAAACGTTTCTTCTGCTCTTCCGTGCCGTAGTCGATGATGAGGGGGCCGATCATGGTGACGCCATGCCCGCCATCCGGCACACCCAAAGCCTTCTTCTCTTCCTTGAAAATATACTGTTGCGCCAGAGTCCAACCCGGTCCGCCATGCTCTTCGGGCCACGAAGCGCACAACCACCCCTTGGCCGCCAAAACCTTCAGCCACTTGCGCGAGGCCTCGACGTCGGTCATACCGGTCCTGTCAGGCGTGTTCTCCTTGAGCCAGCTTCGCACTGTGGCCCGGAAGTCTTCTTCCTCCTGGGTGAAATTCAGATCCATACTCTCTTCCTCCTGTTTATATTCCCCCTCGCCAAAGGTACGGTTTCCACATACCCACTCCGAACGCGCTGAGAAGGCCTGTTTGACCTCGCGAAGACAATTCGTGACCCTGCACAAGGCCACGGCGGTCGCGGCTTGCTCCGAGCAGTTCGACCGCAGAATGGCACAAGGCAAACATTATGGGGGACGAAGTGCTCCGATTCAAGCAACGCGGAAAGACAATGCGAAAAGTCTCGCCATAGCGACCTTCTTCACCGTCTCGCTACGAGACCTGTCAGACGATACGGGCTAGAACGTGGCTTGCGAAGAAATGCCAATCAGGAGACTGACAAGCCCGGGAACGCCAATCTCCCGATCGGTAAGATCGGGAGAGATATCAGGGCTAGACCGCGTCTCCTTTCGCGATGGGTTCGACGGTAACTCCTTCGGATTCGATCCACGCGAGGGCGGCTTCCACTTAAGCCTCTTCGCCATCGACTTGTAGGGCCGCCAGGCCCACGTCCCCCTTGATCGATGCGATTCGCACGTTCGTGACCACGTTGAATTTTTGACCCATCAGGTAGATGAGCGGTTCGGTGACGTTGTTCTCACCGTAAGTTAGATACACGCGACGGGTCGCCATAGCCCCTCCTGCACAGTCTTCACTTTGTTGTCATCGACCACCTATATTCTAGCACGTTCGACCCTCCCCTGACCCTCCCTAAACCAGGGGGGGATTGGTCGCTTGATTCGGCTCAAGTACGCGCGCGAAAGTGCCAATGTATTGATTCATGCTGTTTCCATCTTCTCCGTCATGCTGAGCGAAGCGAAGTATCTCTCGAATTCATTGGGCTTCTGGCGTATCGAGATCCTTCACTTCGTTCAGGATGACAGAACTAACCCCTCTCCCTGATTTAGGGAGGGGCTGGGGGAGGGTCGATATCTTACAATTTACCTCCGGCACGGTGGTGGACGCTATCAAGGAAGTGATTAACGAGACGGACACAAGAAAGGGACACGTCTCCGCTCTTGCGCGTCTTCTTCAAGAACAAGATATCAGTATGTCGGCGCGGTCGACGCGCAGGTCGGATAGCTCTTCAAGAGAAACAGTACGCACGGTACGGTTGTTCGGAATGAGGTTGATCTTGTAGTCGGGGCAAAGTGCTAGAATCTTGACTGGGATTTCGATTGGGTCGTAGCCAAAACGCGCCGCCGTACTTCTTTGGTATT
>PVBE012708866.1_pt1 | contig 20587 bp, 25 predicted proteins | sample 1631181 | NCBI WGS metagenome assembly PVBE01 (sample SAMN08397723, study PRJNA350692) | Marine metagenome, whole genome shotgun sequencing project. | isolation source: water | place: Pacific Ocean | collected 2012-04 | reverse complement strand
GTTGAGTTTGGAGTCGAATGGGACAGCGATCTTTATAGCAGAGTCGGGTAGTGGTGAAGTGATGTTCTGTGGAATGTCGCAATCAGGTGGGATGATGATACGAAATCTATTTCTTTCTCCAGTGGATGCCGTGAAGTTGTCTGTGAAGACCCCTATTTCACCGACCTTTCTACCCGAGAAAAGCCAAGAGGGCACGTATGGATATATTCTTTCTTCATACGGCTGCGCTTGAGCCAATCGTTTATCAGGATGGAATATGTGAATGTAATCACTCATTGAAGCAGGTCCTCGGCTGATGAAATAATCGCACACATCGATTCCTTTGTCTTCATCGAGCATAAGTTCACTTATGTATGTTCCTGTCATCCTCCTGTCTAGGTCTTTTGATACTATGAAGAAGCACAAGTCTTTCTGCAGCCTGTCAGAGAGTTCGCTGCATCTCGTTCTGATATCGCGGATTTTCTGTGGGCCGGAGGAGGTATTCAGAAATTGAATAAGTTTATCGTTGATAAGGTCCAGACAATAATCCTGTTTTGTGAACTTCTTATCACAAAAAAGAACATCCTCTTTTTCTAGGGCAAACTCGATATAGCAGGATTCCCGTTTTGAATTATCAGAAAAGTGGATACAGAACTCATGCCCGTCAATCTTTGAAATAAATTCTATACAATCATCAAATGATTTATTAGGCCTGATATACGAGGCCCTTGAGCAGTGCTCATATCCTGGAATAGAGCTGATGGCCTTCGTATAACACTCATGTTTTCTGATCAAGTCTACAACGGACTTACAGTTAGTGTAATCGTAGGTATTAATAGAATTCTTAATTATGCAAGAGTCCCTGTAACTGTCCATCCCATATAAATCATGGACATATTCCAATGATTGGATATTGAGACAGATCGAAGGATCATCGAAAAAATGTTCATTAGAGATCGAAAAAATGCATTTATTACGAACATATATATCATTAATATCCATACAGTCATTCCAATCAAGTCTTCTTGTCACATAGAAGAAAAGGCACCAGTCTCGAATGCCTGAATCAGCTATTTCATTGCATGTTTGCAGCACTGTGAATCCTTCGTTTGCAGCCAAGGAGAACGTTCTTTGATCATCACTATACTCAATCCAATTCTTACGTTTTTCAATGGAAGCTCGACTATCCATTAAATAAATATCAATTAATGCATGATAACAGAGCCGTCTAGCAAAGACATCTTGGGCAGAACGGCAGAGAGATGGATCGGGCCTGTTACGGAGGGCACAGAAAATGCAGGGGTATCCTCTGTGAAGGTCCCATTTATTCCTGATACCCAATCGGCATTGATCGATATCCCTTGTCTTCATGATGCGCATCCATGTTTCATCGTCATGTGGCCGCATCTGTTTTAATTCAATACATGGCCAAAAGTTAGTGTTGTTTTCCCGTTTCTCAAGAGCTTCACGACAATAATTACTCAGTTCTTTGAGACAACCCATTTGTGCACCCTTGAGTGACATGTCTCCAGTTGTGGTCTTATTATTATGACGATCGGTGGTATCATTCTGAATAATAGTGATTGTCTCATTCTCTACTGTGTTGTTCCCTTTCGATTCATTTTGATCTGGCGTGGTACAATTCAAGAAGAGAAACAGAAGTAATAGAACAGATAATCTTTTTACTTTTGAATTACTGCTGCTATTTCCTACAGACACTTTTTGAGTTACCATTTTCCTCTATGATTATTCTATTGGAGCTTGAACGTAATCTATGTTACGGAAATCGTCTCGTTATCCATCGCCGCCTTCCTCCCTGCATCGTCCAGCAGCAGGTGCAGGTCGAGGTTGTACCCGCTGACCTGCGTGCAGTTAGGCAACTCGACGAAGAACTCGAACGTACCGTTGTCCACCTCGGTGAGCTTGTCCTCCACTGTGCAGTTCCACGATTCGTTGGTCTCGTTGTTGGTGACGCATGTGCGATCGCCATAGAGCCACTTGTTGCAGGTTTCGTTGTCGTCGTCGCGCCGCAGTAGGAGCCGGACGAAGGTGGAGCTTGTAGCATTTGTGAGCGTGCCGTTTACGGTGTAGTTGAAGGGCACTGTGACGTTCATGGTGGAGTTGGGGATAGTGCTGTCGGTGATGTTCAGTTCCGCCGTGGTGTTCAGAGCGTCCGTCACGTTGAATTGGACATCGGTCTGGTAGCTGGTCGAGCTGTAGCTGGCGTTCACCCTGAGGAGGTAGGTCTTCGACTCGTTCATCGGTGTTGTGAAGTTCTCCTCGTCGCGGAAGAACCGGTCGTCGAAGTAGTGTAGGTCGTAGCCAGCAGTGGTGTTGTACCTCGTACCCGTAGTCGTGAAGTTGTAGTTTATGGAGCAGTCGGTGCCGTTCGAGTTGTTGCACTCGTAGACGCGCACATGGTCGACAGTGGTCTGGTTCCAGTAGATGTAGCCTCCCTGACTGTCCGCGAAGTAGAACGACCATGCCAGAGTGTCGTTGGCATCGGCAGAGTAGAGACCCCCCGAGATCGGATAGACGTGGCTGAATGTGTCATTGACACCGTACCCGAAGTGATCGATGTAGATGCCGGGCTTGAGGACCAGCGTCATGCTGAAGGTGTTCGTGGCGAGTTCAGTCACGTCCAGGAGCAGCTGGATCGTCACGTTGTACGTTCCTGTAGAGAAGTCTGTGGTGTCCCACTCGATGGATGAGTTGTAGGTCTGGTTCGCGTGTACGGTGACGTCAGTGGCGTTCAGGACGGTGCTGTTGTCATCCCCCGTGATGGTGACGTTGTGGACCAGGTTGGCGTAGGAGAAGTAGCCGTTCAGGCTCATCGTCGTGACGTTTATCACCGCATTGTGGTTCGCGTACTGCGGCGGATCGTATGTGGCCGACACGTTGAGCTGTGTGAGGGACATGCGACGCTCGAATCCGAGCTCCGAGGTCCCGTTCGCGGTCAGGTTCACCCATATAGTCCCGGAGCCATAGGATGTCGCGGTGACGTTCCACGTCTGATTATAGGACGTGGTTGTCGGATCCAATGTGAAATTCAGGTCCGTTGCGTCCGTCGTGTTCAGGTCGTCGGAAAGCGTGAGGTTGCCGAGGAATGTGAGAGTCGTGTTCGCGGTGTTGTTGATGAAGAACGTCACGTTGAACGGATCGTTGACAACTCCTAAGGAGGGTGCCGTCAGGTTCACATCCACCGGGATGATGCTGAGCTGTACACTCTCTTTCAGCGTCGGATCGTTCTCCGAGTATGCCGTGATGTCGATCTACCATGTTCAGATATCGTGAAGATGTGTCGGAGAACGCATGACTGAACTCCATAAACCTTATATACTATTATTGCGTAAATAATCTAATCGGTTATTTACTTGAAACAAAATATTTCGCTTGGATCGAAGGAGGTCGAGCTCCTCTCGACACTGGAGCGTGAGCGACGGGACGTCTTCACTGTCGACGACGCGCGGTCGGTCCTCGCGGACACCTCGCACCAGGTTGTCAGGAACCTGCTGTCGGGGCTCGCTGCCAAGGGCCGCGTCCAGAGGATCAAGCGGGGTGTCTACCTGCTCGTTCCCTTCAGGCATCGTGACTGGGCCGTGCACGAGCTCTCGCTCGTACCGGTCCTCGCCCGTGACGCGTACGTCTCGTTCGGTTCAGCGCTGCGCTTCTGGGGGATGACCGCCCGCATCGGCACTGTCGTCACCGCGGCCGTCAGGAGACCTGTCCGGGAACGCGCGTTCCAGGGGACCTGGTACCGGTTCGTGGCACTGGCGGACAGGTTCTTCTTCGGGCACCGTGCCGTCATGCTCTCGGGAAGGTCCGTACGAGTGGCGACGAGGGAGAAGGCCGTGCTCGACTCACTGCTCCACCCCGAGCACTGCGGGGGCATCGGCGAGGTAGCACGTGTGGTGAGGGACCATGCAGGTGAGCTGGACTGGGCGCGGGTGGGGCGACACCTGCACAGGATGGACAGCAGCGCCGTAGAGAGGCGGCTCGCGTACATCCTCCACCACCTCGGACTGGGAGAGTTACTACCCGGAGTAGTCAAGAAAGGATATGATGGATACCGTCCACTCGATCCCCGGGGCCCGGCCGAAGGGCCGTACGACGGGAAGTTCGGTCTTCGGATCAACGTCGGGCTGGACGAGGTCATGTCATGAGCATCGGGAGCAGGGAGTCGCTTGTCGAGGCGGCGCGGCGGTATGGGATGAACCTCGGGAACGCCGAGAAGGATTACGTCCTGTCGGTCGCGCTCATCGGGCTCTCACGACTCCGTGAGGCCCGCGCCCTCGTCTTCAAGGGGGGTACATGCCTGAGGAAGGCGTACTTCGACGGCTACCGCTTCTCGTCGGACCTTGACTTTTCAGGAGAGATCGGTGACATCGAGGGGCTGAGGGGTGCGATCCATCGCGCGTTCGACGGCATAACACTGGAAAAGGTGCGGTTCACGAAGGTCAAGGACATGACCATGACGGGAAAGCAGGGGATGACGCTGTCCCTCAAGTACCGGAGCCTCATCACTGACAGACCGCACACTAACAGCATACGGCTTGACATGAGCTTCGACAATCCACCGCTGATGCCGCCGGTCCGGAAATGGCTCACGCCCCCCGTCGAGTACGGCCTCGAGCTGTTGATGACCCGTGTCATGCCCCTCGCAGAGATACTCGCGGAGAAGGTCCATGCCATCTTCAAACGCTCGAAACCGAGAGACCTCTACGATATGTGGTTCCTGCTCTCGGGCGGGACCGGATTCGATCGGGAGCTGGTGGATAGGAAGCTCTTGGCACTGGGAATCGTCTTCGAGAGGGGGGCGTTCGAGGATAGGCTAGTACTGCTTGGGACGGGGTGGGAGCGAGATATGCGGGATCTCATGGCGTCCTACCCTTCCTTCGAGGAAGTCAGGAACCAGACGCTCCGGATGCTGGCGGGGGAGGGATATTCCTCCTGATGGCGTCCAGCAAGACCTGTACGTGCGCCCCCCCCGCCGATACATCCTCGATAGAACCATGCAGTGAGGCCGCGCACTTAATCCAGAAGGTTTAAAATTCAATCCACTATAGCGGTGAGTCCGGCCTTTCGCTAGGCGCCCTTCGGGGCGAACCGGCGAGGAGTCGCGGGTCGTCCGGCGTGTGTTTCGATGTGTGCTGGGCGGCGCGGCAGAGGGGCCCTGATGCGCAAGCTGACGGGCGCTGATGTCGCTGCAAGGGATGCCTGAAAGGGTGCCGGCAACGGCGCTTGGGATGGTATGTCTGGCACCGACCCCGGGCCGCTTGGCGGCGCTTCGGCGCTGGCGGGTGGTGCGGCCGACAACCGCTGTGGCGCAAGCCGCGGAGGTGCGACGGTCGCGGCGAGGGGTGCTTGAATGGGTGCCGGTGACGGTGCCCGTGAAGGCGGTCCTGGTCCCGCGGGCCGCCCGGTGGCGCTTCGGCGCTGGTGGGCGGGTTGGCCTGAAAAGAACCGGGGCGCAAGTCTCGGGGAACGGATGGCCGCGGCAGTGGACGCCCGTGTGGCGCTGGCAACGGCGTTGCGTACGGTGGTGCTGCTCTCGGGATCCGACGGGTCGTCCGGTGGCGCTTCGGCGCTGTGGGGCGGCGTGATCGGCGGTGAACCGCGGCGCGAGCCGTGGGGAACGGTCGGTCGCTGCGAGGGATGCCCGCAAGGGCGGCTGGCAACGGTCGTTCGGAGGACGTTTCTGGTACCGGCTCCGGTCCGGCCGGTCGGCGCTTCGGCGTCGGTTGGGAGGTGCGGCCCGTTGCTCCGTGGCGCAAGTCGCGGGGAAGGGTGGGCCGTGGCGGGGCGTGTCCGAAGGGGTGCCGGCAACGGTGCTCGGGAGGACGTGTCGCGTATCGGGGACCCGGTGGGTTGTTGGATCAGCGTGGAAGCGAAGGTACAGCGACGCGGCCTGAAAAGAACCGGGGCGTACGTTCCGGGGAACGGGAGGTCGCGGCGAGGATGCCCGAAGGGTGCCGGAAACGGTGTCTGGGTGTGCATCCCCGCTCCCGAGGCCCGGCAGGGCTGTCCGGCGGCGTTTCGGCGTCGCGGGGCGGAGCGGTCAAGAACCGAACGCGGCTCCGGTCGCGGACGGGGAAGGGCCGTTGCAGGGACGCCTGAAGAGGTGCCGGCAACGGTGCCACAGAAGGCGCCCCTGTGTCCCAACCTTTCTTTCCGATGCTACTTACGACTGAGGGGGCTGTAATTCGCTGCCGAAACCCTCATAAACCTCTCTTGTCCATACATCGACGATGCCCTTCCGCCCCAAGCTCCTGAAGGCCGGCATCTGCCCTGACTGCGGCGGCGACCTGCTGCTCGTGGGATTCGGCGACGTCAGGAAATTGCGCTGCGAGAAGTGCGGGAAGGATGTGGAAAAGCGCACGGTCCCCGACGACCGGGATAAGGAGATCGCCGTCATCGACGTGGAGGAGATGGCAAAGAAGATGGGCACGCTCAAGATACGCTGCCGCAACTGCGGTCGTGTCGGTGTGATGACCTGGCAGCTCCAGACCCGGCGCCCCGACGAGCCGCCGACACAGTTCTACAAGTGCCTGCGTTGCGGACGTGCATGGAAAGAGTCGCGTTAGCTTCCAGCGGCCTTCATCATGCCTTAGGGATGGAATTTATGCTTCTTCCAATGCCCGTGGCGGAACTTGTGCTTCTTCCAATGCCTGTGATGCCGCCGGCGCTTTCTGCCACAGGGATTTCGCCCCTTGAAAGTGGGCTTGGCGGACGGAGCGGCATCGATCCCTGCTTTGGGCGGGCTCACGATGACCGTGCGCTTCACACCGTCCACGCCCAAGAGCTCATAGATCGTGGACGGGCCCATCCTGGATGACGAAAGGACGATACCGGGTAGCCCTGGATTTACCGGTGCCGGAGCGTCGAAGACGTGATCGGTCTCCGGTCCATCGTCGGAATCCGTGTCAGCGGACTGCACCGGTGGGGGGTCATCGGTGATGACCATCGCGGCGGGCTCGCCCGCATTCTCCTCCTTAGGCTTCTCGACGAGCACCAGCAGTGGTCTATCGGTGACGGCCTCTTCCTCTACGGCAGTCTCCTCCACGATGAAGAGACTCAGACCGTTGCCCTGGCCCGAACCCCAGTCCTCCGTCCAGAATGCCTGGCCGGACGCAAGGACGACCCCCAAGACCGTTAGTAAGACTGTAGCTAATATGATATAACTTGACCTCAATCTCACGCACCTCGTTACTCTCGCTCCTACTAGAATACTAGGCGTCCCAGGTATATAACGATTGTTATCACAATCGTTATGGGACCCGGATAGGATCAACTCTCGCGTACGCTCGTCGGTGGACCCGCGACCGTGCTCACAGCATAGCAAGGGCTATGAAAATGACTAGCAGCGGCAGCCAGAGCGGCAGGAGGGCGAGCCCTAGAACGACCGAGGACTCCAGAAAGAGGAAGGGGAACACCAGCTTCGTCCCGCTGAACATCCGCGTGGGCTTGTGGAGCTGCATCCCCAAGAAGTAGACGATGATGTAGTAGTTGAGCACGAACCCGGGCACGGTGAACGAGTCGGAGGCCGGCAGCCCCGGCATCTGGGTGTACTCCTCAACGGAGCGGAACCCGTCGTACTCGGGCTGGTGGAGCTCGTACGTCCCGCCCTGCTCGCCCTGTGTGTACAGCACCATGTCCTTGTTCACCCCTTCATCGACTGGATGCCCACGTACCCCGGCCCCGTGACCTGGAGCAGGAAGAGCCCCTCGCCACCGATGATGATGTTCTCGAGGCCGTGGACTCTGACCAGCTCCAGCTCGACGCTGTGGTCCTTGAACACCAGGTACCCCTGGTCGCTCATCATGGTCTGGCCCTGCTCGAGGCGCGTGATGACGTAGTCACCGTGGACGTGCATGAACACCTTCCCCGGTCCCGTGAGGTTCTGGAAGATGAGGTTGTCGCGGGCGAAGCTGGCCATGCCGATGAGCCTGATAAGGCTGTGGGACGCCAGGGAGATGGAGAACTGCACTGTAGGTTCCATGGCCAGGAAGCCCGAGTGGGCGATGTCGATGGCCTGGCCGGGCTGGAGGTCGAGCTCCTTGATCATCCCTGGCTTGCCGGCGGCGATGGCGACGGTGCCCGGACCTTCGTACTTGTCCAGTGCCGCTGACTCGCCGGTGAACAGACGTGAGAAGAACCCCATCCCCAGAACGGCGTCGGAGTGGATGTCGGGCGTTTCGTACAGCATGGCTCCGCGCTCGCACACGATGGTCTCGCCCTGGTAGAGGTCGACCTCCACGACGGGTGCGAAATGGCCTATGATACGTGTCTCCATCCCATCACCACCCCGTGCTCTGGACGCCCACCTTGCCGGGGCCCGTGGCGGTGAGGAGGAAGAGCCCCTCGCCCCCGATGAACACCTTGCGCAGCCCCTTGATCCTGGTGAGGTCCACATCGACCGATGGGTCCTTGTAGGCCATGTAGCCCTGGTCGAGGTCCATCTTCTGTCCTTGTGCCAGGGTGACCTCGACAAGGTCCCCCTTCACCACGACGAACACCCTTCCGGGTCCGGTGAGCTTCTGATAGAAGAATCCCTGGCCACCGAAGAGGAACCTCCAGGGGAGGATGCCCTTCCACACCCGCTCGATGCCGTACGAGAGGGTGATGTCGCCGGCCATGAACGCGCCTTTGCACACGTCGACGGACTGCCCCGGGCCCAGGTCGAGCTCCCTTATCATCCCGGGAGAGGAGGCCGAGAGGCCGATGACGCCCGGACCGGTGTACTTGTTCACGGCGATGGTCTCGCCCGTCAGCCACTTCTTGATAGCGGCGAACAGGCCGCCCACCATGCTCTCCATATGTGTGGAGGAGGATGCGTAGATCATGGCCCCTGCCTCGCACATGATGGTCTCGCCCTCGTTGAGCTGGACCTCGAGGATGGGCGTGTATCCGCCGATCTTGCGGATGTTCAAATCAGCCTCAACCTCCTGGCCCGTGAATAGGGGATGGACCGTCCCATGATGAACATGCTCTTGATGGAGTGGATGCCCACGTAGCCGGGCCCCTCCAGCTCGAAGAGGAAGAATCCCTCACCGCCGAGCAGGCCCTTCTTCAGGGTGTCGAATATCCCCTCACCCACCTTGCGCAGGGTGACGGCAACGGTGCTGTCCTTGAACAGGAAATGCTTCTCGTCCATCACGAGCTTCTCACCGGGCTGGAGGTACTTGATAACGCAGTCGCCGGGGACGTGGATGAACACCGTTCCAGGGCCCTGGATCTTCTCCAGCACCAGTCCGACACCCGACAGTCCGACCAGGATCTTGTTGACGATCCCGCCGCCCAGGAGCTCAGTGACCCATTCGATCGAGAGGTTGACGGTGTTCTCCGCCGCGAGGAACGCGGCTTTGCTCACGTCCAGTTTCTGGCCGCCCTCGAGCGTGACGTAACGCACATCGCCGGGCGAGGACTTGGACATGCCCAGGGTACCGGGTCCCGTGTAGAGGTTGAGGGCCACGGTCTCGCCCGAGGCGGCGCGGCCGAACAGGCCCTTCACGCTGGCCTCGAACTCCATGTCGTGGTCCTTGTAGATCATGGCCCCGCCCTCGCAGTAGACGGATTCCCCTACTTCGAGCGTTGCCTCAAGTATGGGGATGAACCCTCCCATGACCTTGAAGTTCACTGAAACCCTCCCCGTTGTGCTCTCTAATGGCTGGCAATTGATATAAAGGAAACGCTCAAGGATGGTGCCATGCGCGTGCGGGTCATCGCGGCCTACCTGGGGGCCGTGCTGCGCATCGTCGGTGCCACGCTCCTCGTCCCCGCCCTGATGGGGGCGGCGGCGGGCGAGCCATGGTACACCGTCTCGGCACATATCGTAGCTGCGGTCCTGGCCCTGCTGTGCTGGACCGTGTCCCGGCACCTCGTGATCGAGGCCCCCACGGTCCAGGAGGCTATGGCCGTGTGCACCCTCTCGTGGGTGGTGGTCTCGGGCGTGGGGGCCATCCCGTTCTACCTGGTCGGGCACATGACCCCTCTAGACGCGTACTTCGAGGCCGTCTCGGGATTCACGACCACGGGCATAACCATGGTGGCCGATCCCGCCGCCCTTCCTGCAAGCCTCCTGCTGTGGCGTGCGCTCACCCAGTGGCTGGGGGGGCTTGGGATCCTCACCTTCTTCCTGGCGGTGGTGGTCCCCGGCTCGTCGGCGGCGTTCCAGCTCTTTGCCGCAGAGACACACAAGGTGGATGCCGGGCGCCTGCGCCCCGGGCTGATCTCGTCGATCCAGGGGCTGTGGTGGGTGTACGTGGGGCTCACCGTGGCCGCGGCGGTCACGTTCGCTGCGCTCGGGATGGATCCCTTCGACGCACTGGCCCACGCGCTGACATGCCTCTCCACAGGCGGCTACTCGACCCGGGCAGCAAGCATCGCCGCGTACCCCGCCGCCGTGGTGCCGGCCATCATCCTCTTCATGGCCCTAGGCGGAGTGAACTTCGCCATAATTCACCTGGCGCTCACCAAGGACCTGCGCCGGGCCCTGGGCAACTACGAGCTGAAGGCCTACGTCCTCATCATCGTGCTCACCACGCTCCTGGTGTGGAGCGACCTGCGCTGGCATACCGCACCCACCGGCACCGAGGGCTCGGAGGCCGCCTTCCAGGTGGTGTCCGTACTCACGTCAACGGGCTTCGCCACCCGGGACATCGGGACGTTCCCGGCGGTGTCGCGCGTGGTGTTCCTCGTGCTCATGGTCATTGGCGGGTGCGTGGGCTCCACTGGCGGCGGGCTCAAGGTGGCCCGGTTCGTGCTCCTGCTCAAGCTCGCCCGACGCGAGCTGTACCGCCTGCGCATCCCCCGACGGGCGGTGGCGCCCGTGGTGGTAGCAGAGAAACCCGTGCCCGAGTCCGCACTCACCCGCATCGCCGGTATGTTCGTGCTCTACCTGGCACTGCTGCTGGTCGGTACCCTGGTAACCCTGGCGTTCCACGGGGACATGGGGCCCTTCGAGGCGGCCAGCGGGATGTTCTCGGCGCTGGGCAACATCGGGCCCTGGTACGTGCCTGCGGGCACGCAGCTCCACGCCGCCGTCAAGCTAACCTATATATTTGGTATGCTCGCAGGTAGGCTTGAGATCCTGCCGCTCCTGGTCCTGGCCGATCCCAAGACCTGGAAAGGCTTCCCAAGGTGAACTGAACCATGCACGTCATCATCGTCGGGGCGGGGCTGCTGGGCCGTAAGCTGGCCAAAGGGCTCGCCGAGAACGGCCACGACGTCGTCGTGGTCGAGGAGGATCACCAGCAGTGCGAGGACGTGCGCGCCGAGTCGGGCGCCCTGGTCATCAACGGCTCGCCCGAGCGGCCTGCCGTGCTGGAGGAAGCGGGTATCGACCGTGCCGATACCCTCGTTGCCGTCCTGCCCAAGGACCTGGAGAACGTGGCCGTGTGCGTCATCGGCAAACGCTACAAGGTCCCCAAGATAGTCGCCAAGATCGTGGATCCCGATTATGACGAGGTGTTCCGGCTGGCGGGCGCCCACCACGTCGAGGGATGGGCCGACATCCTCTACAACGAGATGATGCTTGAGATCGAGGAGCCCACCGTCCGCAGGGTGGCGAGCCTGGCCAGAGGTGAGGCCGAGCTCCTGATAGTCAAGGTGCCCGAGGGCTCGTCCATCACTGGGAAGAGCGTGTCCGAGCTGGCCGCCCAGGACGACTTCCCCGAGGGCTTCCTGTTCGTAGCGGTCATCCGCGAGGGGAAGGTCATCATCACACACGGCAAGACGAAGATCCAGGCAGGCGACGACGTTGTCGTGGTCGCCACGGCGGAGGACGTACCGCGGATCGGGAAGCTGGTGGGGTAGAGGGTCGGCGAAGAAATACTCCCACTCCTATGAGTTCTCGGAGTGGCGTTCGGCGTGCGGTTTTTTGTTCAGTTACTTGTTCGCTTCAGCGTTCCAGACACGTGAGAGTATCTCCAACAGCTCCTCCCTGAGCTCGTCGGGGATAAAGACACGGTCCTCGGGTCGCCATCTGCCGCCTTCCCGGGTATAGTAGATGAGCTGGACTCCGGTCTTGAGCCGCTTGATCACGTACTCGGACTCACCGCTCTGGGTCTGGATCCGTTCGCTCACCTGCTTCCGGTAGGTTCTCTCCAATGCTTTCTGCTTTTCCCACTGGTTCAGGCCCTCATAGACCATTAAGGAAGGGGGGAACCATAGATATAAGAACCTTCCCTCGGGGGCGACGAAGGTTTAAATCGCCGTAGATATCGATCTTAATTGTGGCGCAGGTGCACGAATTCGTATCGAAGAAACTGAGGCTCGACGCAGCGGCCAATGGTCCGGTGGCCGCACGACCGTACGCCCTCGATCGACCTCTTGATGCTTTGCGATCACTTGTCTATTATCCACGTCAAACCCGGGTAGAGGGCGCCGATAAAGCCCACGGCCATCCCGATCCCAAGTTCGAGCTCATGCTCAGCCCGCAGGTTGTCGGCGACCTTGTGGACCACATCATCAGGTAGGTGAACGTACTCGCCGCCCTCGTTCTTGTTGAAGTAGTCCGTGCCCGATAGTCCCTTGTCATCGGTGTACACACGGTTACCCCGATCGTCCTCCCAGTGCGACTCCGCGTCGAGATACCCAGCAAGGCATGCGGCACCGAACATACTGTAGCCTATCGCCGTGAGCCCGGCCTTGTCTACCCTGCTCAGATCCTCCGTCTGGGAATAGGCTCTAGTGTCCAGTGGACCCGTGGCCGCGTATCTGTCCGATTCAAGGTCGATCCCGTACATCTTGGTGAGCCTCCTTTTCGGTCGTTACTACCGGCGGTCGTAATAGAAGCGGTTATACTATGTCGTACACTACATTTTCAATGGTCACCGGAAAGCTGGTGATATACGAGCTCAACCACCTCCCACTAAAGGAACGCAACCGGTTCTGTCGGAGGTTCTACGGGTGGAACGACCGGGCCAACGGTGGCAAGTACACCTACAGCCGGGCGGGATTCCTCGAGGACGTTCCTTTCGTCAGGCCCGAGAAGTCAGTCCTCATCATCCGAAACGAGGACGTGGGCCGGGTGCTCGCCTTCCTTCACGAGTACGACGCACAGAGCCATATCCGCGATGTAACCCTCACCGAGGATGATCTGCAGGAGCTCGGGATGTGAATCTCGGCGACATACCTACGCGCCGATCTCGAGCTCGTAGATGTGCAGCTGGCCGCGGACCTCCACCGGCTCGACCCGGTGGGTGGTGAGGAGACCGTCGTCATCGGGAGCATAGCGGTAGACCTGCACCATGGGCACGTACCCATCGCAGAGGACAGCATACCCGCCCTCGCGCACCGCCAGTGCCTGGTCATGGATTGTAATGCCACTGGAGACCACGAGCTGGAGGTCGAGGCCCTCGTCATCGACCTCGGCCTGAAGGCACCCAGGATTGCGGACCGCGCCCCATGCATGCTCCTGGTAGTGGTCGGCGCATATCTCCACGCCCATATCGAGGCCCTTGTAGGTGAACGCACCGTCCTCGCTCCCGCTCGCAAACTCCCTGCCGTAAGCAAGAGCTATGTCGGCCTCACCACCGTCGAACATCTTCCCGTAGTCGCGGACGACCTTCCCGTCATGAATGATAGGCAGCGTGTTATGGACGTGCTCCTTGTCCTGCCAGACATAGGTACCGGGGAGGAGCAGGAGGTCCTTGCCCTTGGTCCGTGCGGCCATCCCGCTCACCAGCTCGTCCTTCTCCTTGGGGGAGAGGGGCCGGCCCGGAAGGAAGAAGTACTCCGGCGCCACCAGGACGTCGACGTCGGCGTCGAGAGCACGCTCGATGATGCCCTCGTAAACGGACACACCGTGGGTGTCGTAGGGCCCCTTCTCCGGGAGCCCGAAATCCTTGCTCGATGTCTCTTTTTGGATGAGGCCGACGCGGATCGTGCGTGGCCGCTCCTCGGGACCACCTATGTCAAGGTCGTACGCGGACATGGATGAGACGCCGTGCCTTGCGGTCGGCTTATAAAGATTCTGTTCCCCCTGGCAGGGTTGCGCACGCTCGATAATGGGTACGGCTCACTTGTTGAGTGACAGCTCATAGATGTGCAGGTCGTCGTGGACCTCTGTGGGATCGATAAGCTGCGTATGGTGCTCGCCGTCCGTATCGGGCATCCGCATCACAACCTCCACGGACGGCCATGAACGCCCCCATTCCTTCCCGTCACAGATGAGCGCGTACCCGTTCTCCCGCACAGCAAGCGACCGTTCATGAATCGACATCCCGCAGGAGACGATGAGCTGGAGGTCCAGGGAGTCGGGGCCCGCCTCGGTGAGAAGTTGGCCGGGATTCGACACCCCCCCGCGCCCGTTGCTCTTGAAATGGTCGGCGCAGACCTCGACGCCCAGCTCCAGGTCCTTGTAGGGGATCACGCCGCTCTCCGTCCCAGGCACGAAATCCCGCCAGTAACGGTCGGCGATCTTCTGGTCGCCACCGTCCACTTTCTTGTCGTACGCCCGGATGACCTCGCCGCCGTATATGACCGGCAGCGTGTTGTGGAGGCCCTGGTCGTCGCACCAGACGTAGGAGCCCGGCAGGAGCAACAGGTCCCGGTCCTTGGTACGCTCGGCCATGGACGATATCAGCTCGTCCTTCTCCTCGACGGTGAGGGGGCGACCGGCGAAGAACGTGTACTCCGGGGCCACCAGGACGTCGATGTCCTCGTCGAGGTACTTGTCGATGAGCGAGATGTAGTGCTCCACCCGCCCCTGGTCGTAGGGTTCGGTCGCAAGCATGAAGTACTGATCGGACGAGGTCTCGGTCCGGATGAGGCCCACACGGATAGTGGCCGGTCGCTCCTCGTCGATGAGGTCGTACATGGATGCACCGCACTGACTCTTGGCCGCATAATAAACTTTACCTTGGGTTCAGTGTAGGTGAACCTAAAACAGATGGTGGGTCACTCGGTAGGTATCCCGTACTGCCAGCGCTGTATCTTCTTGACGATGCCCGTCCCGGCCAGGATGGGAGCGCCCACCACGCACAGGGGGCAGGCCACGCCGATGAGGGCGAACTCGCCCACCGCCAGCACTCCCAAACCCGCGCCCATCCTCAGATCGCCCGAACCGTCGTCGGGGAACAGCTCCCCCACGACCTCCGCGACGTCCTCCCCGGTCCAGGACTCCTCACCTTGCTGGTCTCCTGTCGCAGTCACCTCGGGCACGGTATCGCCGGTCTGGGGTTCCTCGTACTCCCGGGCCGCGTCCGCCGCTCCGGCGTGATCTTCCTCCGCCTCGGCCTCCCGCGCTTCGTCCACGGGCTCCTCGTCGTGCATCCTAGTAATTGATAAGGCTGAAGACCCTTAACTGCCTTTCGGAGGTGTGCACTGAGAGCGGTGTTCAGCGCACGTCCGTGACGAGCCCCTCGACCGTGCCCAGCACGATATCCAGGGTGCGGTCCAGGTATGCGGCGTTCAGGGACGTACCAATGTCCTTACGTGAGTGTACGACGCTCGCGAAGTCGGGATCGACCTCATCCTCGTCGAGCATCACGGCTGATCCGATCGTGGCAGCCGCCAGCCCCTCCTCGCAGAAGGGGCCGTGGTCGGCGTAGAACGTCGAGAACCGGGCCGTGACCGGCTCATACCCGCCTTTCTGGGCTGCATCGACCAGGCGGGCGTGGAGATCAGCGTCCACATCGACGGAGCCCTCACCGCGGACGATGTCGTAGGTGGCCCGGGGGATGACAAGGTCGGGTCCCGCGCCCACGCAGTCCAGGTTGATGACAGCGAGCACATCCTCCCGCTCCTCCCGTGACAGCGTCCGCGCGTAGTGCCGCGAGCCGCCAGCGTCCACCTCCTCACAGTCGAAAACGGCGAGCTTTACGGTGAAGGGCAGGTCGCGACCGCGCAGCCGGTCGACGGCGGCCAGTGCAACGGCGATGCCGGAGGCGTTGTCCTCGGCACCCGTGCCGGCGATGTAGTCCGAGTGGGCGTTGATGTAGACCGTTCCCGCGTCCCCGCCAGGGAGCGTGGCAACGATGTTTGACGCGGGCCCGCACGTGGCGTGGTAGAACTGCTCCACATCGTACGTGAGCCCATGGGCGTCGAGCATGTCCTTTACGGCCTCCTGCCGCTGATTGCGCACGTGCTCGTAGGCTCCAAGCGCATCGGCCTGACCTTCCCGGACGTCCCCGGTGATGGCATCGCCCAGGTCCGTGGCACCGTCGAGGAGCGGAGTGAGGTAGGAGTCCCAGTCCGTACGCTCCAGATCGAGATAGGACATCATGGCAGTATCCCCAGTGTGCGCAGGATCCCGCGCTCAGTCTTGATGTTGTCCTTGAAGAACTCGCGGTCGTGCGGACCGTCGGTGACCTCATTGACGATGGCCGCGATGGAGTAGTAGGTGTGGCAGCAGGATTCCTCAAGGCTCCGGTCGGTACCGGTGATGTCGATGCCCAGCACCTGCTTCTCCTCGCGGATGAGCTTGATGGCGTCCAGCAGCTCGTCAAGCGACATCTTGCCGTTGGACCAGTCGGTGGACGCGTACTCGGGGCTGAGGACGTCGAGATCGACGGTGATGTACACAGCATCCGTCTCGGTCCGGTCGAGGGCGCGGTTGACGATGGTGTCGATGCCCTCCTTTTCCACCGTGTGCCACTTCACGTCCACCCAGTGCTTGTCCGCGTCGTACTGCTTCGAGACGCAGTCCACGTCGGGCTCGTGGTCCATCTTGGTGAATCGGGCCTCCGCTGCCGAGTAGGGGTAGATACCAGCGCCCTTGTCGAGCACCTCGGTGTCCATCCACTTGCCGTTGTCGACCATGGAGTCGGCGCCGATGACCACCTGCTTGGTGGCGTATGGGGAGTCCTTGGTGAGCTTGGAAAGATAATTCCCGCAGTCGATCGATCCTGCGCTTGGGCGCGAGTCACCATGCTTGTCGAAGTGGAACATGGTGTACGGCACCTCATGCTTATCGATGGCCCCACGGCACATTCCGTAGGTGAGGTGGTGGTAGGTGCCTGAGCCGTTGAGCATGATCACCGGTCCATCGTTGAAGACGACGTCGTCATATAGGGCCATGAGGTCCTCGGGATCAGTGGCAGTGAGCTCGTTCGCTTCCGCGGTCGAGGGATTGATGGTATGGACGGAGTCCTGGTCGGTCACCAGCTCGAGCTTGTGCAGCAGCTCCATGTACTGGGGGACGGTGTGATCGATGTTGGAGACAACGTATTCCGTCACGGTGGGCGCACGGCCCCCAGCCCGGTTCATAAACCTTCCCTTTACCTGTCCCTGCGGAGTGGTGACACCTTGGATCGAAGCGTACACATTTAACCAAGCCCCCCTGCCCGATGCCCTCATCCAGGTGAACCCCCCATGGAGATCGAGATTTACGACGGTGAAGATCTGTACGATTCACGGTCACTTTCAAGCGACGAGTGCGCTGCAATATCCTACAAGACCCATCCATTGGTCTCCTTCGGCCCGGTCACTTCGATCCCTCTGGGCGGGGATGGCGTCGGCGAGCCTGTCGAGCACGAGGTGGAGGAGCCGGCGTACAGCACCCTCACGATGCCCTTGGGCGATCTGGGCGGGATGCTCGGCGAGGGCACCACCACCCACCGGATCTACGGCGCCGACCTTTTGGAGGACGGCGACGGGTATGTCATGGACGCGCCGGTGTGCATCGAGAGCGAATTCCAGAAGGGCTGGAACATCCCGAACTGGACCGGCTACACGTTCAAGGACATGGACGGCGACGACACCATCACCGTGGAGCTCAAGTTCGAGAGCGAAGACGTGTCCGCTGTCTACGTCCCCCTCATCGAGGAGGCCCTGAAGTCAAGGGACGACGCAGGGATGGAGGCCATCATGGAGTCGCTCGTCCTGGACCCGGACGCCTACGTGGAGTCGGCGAGGATGACGATGTATGTCAACAGCGACGACGTGGTCGATGACCGCGTCGAGGTGTCCTTCCGGCGAATCGAGGAGTTCGAGATCGGCGCTCAGGTCTGACAGTAGGGATCACGTACTACTATCCCTTCATCCTCTTGCACTTGGGGGCGACGCCGGTGCGGCAGTACTCCTTGAAGTTCTGGACCCACCTCGGCTCCTCGGGCAGGCACTCCATGAACCGTACGAAGTTGCGGAACTGCTCGACCGTGGCAGGGTCGAGGTTATGCTCGATCTCGCAGGCGTCCTTGCGTGCGATCTCGTCCGGGACGAGGAGGATGCGGAGCATCTTGGCGATGGTGTCATGGCGTGTCTTCATATCACGGGCGATCTTCTCGCCCCGGGGGGTGAGCGTGACCATTCCGTAGCGCTCGTAGACGGCCAGCCCCTCATCGGTCAGGCGCTTGACCATGTCCGTCACGCTGGGGGAGGTGACGCTGAGGTGTGCAGCGATGTCCTTGGGCCGCGCGTACCCCTTCTCCTGGATGAGTAGGTAGATCGCCTCGAGGTAGTCCTCGCTGCTCCGCGTCAGCCGCATTGTCATACACATAAGCCATGAGCTTTTTTATGTGCGACGGTCGGCGACCGTGAATTCTCTGGTCTGGCCCCGACTCTGTGTCCCGGCGTTCGCCATCTCGCAGGAGCGCCCCGGGGAAAGGTATAAATAGCGCCCCCCGGGCCCATCGCCGTCAATGGAGCCATACGCGCTCGACGCCCCCGGCGTTCATGTTTATACACTCGCTGAACTGCAGCCCATGTCCTTCATCGAGCTGCAGGACGTCTACCGCGACCTGCCGGTACGTGACGAGGGGCCCCATGCTCCCACCAGCGACTTTTCCAACGGGGATCTTATCTACTCGATCGTCCGGTTGGAGGCCGATGCCTTCGCCCAGGGCTTCTACGACGACGTGCCCGGTGTGGAGCGGTACACTCGTGAGGACCTCACGGGGATGGAGCGCACCGAACAGGCCAAGCTCTTCGACGAGCTGGGATGCATCTCCGGACCGAGCGCGGATCCCGACCTGCTGCCCGAGTACATCCTCATGGGACAGCGGACGGCTTTCCAGCGCAAGCTGCTCACCGAGGACAGCATCGGCGTATGAAGTAGGATCCCTGCGATCCCCCTGGAAAAAGGGCGCTATCCCCCAAGTCAAGGTTTAATAACCGTCGGCAGGCCGCACGTTATCCATGGACGCGTACGCCCTCGACGCACCGGCAACGATCTACACCCTCGCACAGCTGGAGGACATGTCCCCCGGCGAGCTCCAGCAGGTATATCGTGAGTTCCCCATGTCCCTCAAGATGGAGGGGCAGATACCCACTCACCGGATGGAGGACTGGGTCCTTCCCGCCACCCTCGTACGGCTCGAGGGCAGCGCCTACGCCGAAGGGCTCTACGACGACATCCCCGGGGTCGAGCGATACACCAGCTCCGAGCTCACCTCCATGGACCGGTCAGAGCAGGAGCGCATCTTTGCGGAGCTCGAGCACCTTACCGCCCCCATGGAGGATCCAGATTACATCGTCGGGTACATCCTCATGGGCCAGACCGCGGACTTCATGCAAAAGGTCCGCACCGAGGACGAGTTCCAGCCCATGAAGCGGCGCTAGGGCCGCGCCCTTTGCTCAGGCTTCTTCCTCGGGCGGGTTCAGGGCCTCATCGAGCTCCTTTGCTGTCGGCGAACCACGGGTCTCGGCCCGGGACGCATTGATGGCCCCGGCGAGGTTGGCCCGGGCAAGGGACTCATTGACATCGAGACCACTGGCAATAGATGCCGCGAAAGCTCCCAGGAACGCGTCGCCGCACCCCACGGTGTTCACCACCTCCAGCTCGAGTGCGGCCAGGTCGACACCCGGGGCCTCGATGGTTCCCTCTGAGCCTGTGAAGCGACAGCCTGCCTTTCCCAGCTTCTCGATTATGGCGGTCTGCTGGACGACCTCGGGGCTCAGGCCCTTCGCCTCGACCTCGTTGAGCACGAGATAGTCCATCCGCTTCAGGAGCGAGGATCCTGCCTCGGCCACCCTGACGCCTGGGTCCCACACGAGGACAGCGTCACCTGCTAGCTCGACGATGGTCGGTATCGACTCCAAGGGTGGATCGGTGATGACCACGACCTTTGCCTCCCACAGGAGCCGTTCAATGGCAGGTATGTGCAGGTTCTCGGGGGTGACAAGCGCATTGGCCCCCATGACGGTGACGATGGTGTTCTCGCCCTTCGCATCGATGGTGATGTGGGCCTGCCCTGACTCCGCGTCGAGGGTGAGGATGCCTTCGGTGTCGATGCCCTCCGTTGCCATGAGGGTCCGCTGGCTTTGTGCGATATCGTCACGGCCCAGGCCGCCGAGCATGGCGACCTCGCCCGTTGCCATCAGCCGGGCAGCGGCGGTGGCGACATTGGCCCCGGTGCCGCCGGGGCATGTGTCCTTCCGTTCCACGAGCACCTCCTCGCCCTGTGCGGGCAGGTGGTCCACGAAGTAGTTGATATCCCAGTTGATCGCGCCGATGACACATACCTTGACCATTGTGCTCAGCGGAGTGTAGGATAACGAGCAGACTTTTAAACCGAGCGGAGAGGCGCTTGAGAGATCGCACAACCACTGAGGTGCGTCATATACTTTCCTTGCTTTGAACCTTTTTTAGCGCGTCCTCGGCCGTGACCCGGACCCTCTCGTCCTCGTCACTCGATGCCTCTTCCAGGGCATCAACGGCACGAGC
>PVBE012649883.1_pt1 | contig 20588 bp, 18 predicted proteins | sample 1631181 | NCBI WGS metagenome assembly PVBE01 (sample SAMN08397723, study PRJNA350692) | Marine metagenome, whole genome shotgun sequencing project. | isolation source: water | place: Pacific Ocean | collected 2012-04 | reverse complement strand
TGTTGTTATTCAACCTGCTTTTCCCACAGTTGCTGTAGTGGGGTGTTACAGAAGTGTGGCAGGTACTGCTTGAGGTTTTGATGGGCTGTTTGTGTGGGTTGTTGATGAAAGAGGCAATAGATCCAGGTGGCATGAATGATTTCAGATTGAATGCACTGTGAATTTAACCATATTTCATTGTTTTTGAAGGGCTGAAGTTCATTAAGAGCTCGTTTATAATTAAGGTTAGCAAAAGAAACAATACCTCGGATAAAGGGTTTAAAATACAGTTGCCATTGTTGAGCAGTTTTTCCATGCATTTGCTGTAAGGTATAGTGATGAATATCAATGATCTCGTAGGCCTCATAGGTCTTATTAACGGTGGCGTAAGCGTAGGCGTAGTGAGCAGAGCTCAAGGGGTTATAAAACTCAAATGGGCGGTTGCCAAAAGACTGAACTAATTCTTGCATGGGACATTCTATGTCAATGCCTGATAATTGCATGCGCCATAACAGGGTGATTAAGCAGACATCATGAGTGATTTTAGGTTGAGCTATTTTGAGTGCTTGTTGGTAGTGTGCGTAAGCTTGATGTGTGTGTTGTTGGATTGAATTAAGGTTAACAAACATGAGTAATCTTTGTAGTTGCAGGTCTAAGTTAGATTCTCTCCATACGAGGGAGTGGCATTCTAAGGCTTTCATGCATTGTTGAAACTTTTGCTGTAAGTAAAGTGATATTGAAAGTTTAAGTAAGGTGGGGTTGCAAGTCGGGTTATTATGGTGGTTTTTTTTGAGCATAATTTCAGCTTTAAGGTAGCTTTGATTTTCAATGAGGGTTTGGGCTTGGAGAAGATTGTTATAAGGTTGAAAACTACTGACCTTGTGTAGCTTTTTATTCATGGTGTAGACGCGGTTTAGGTGAGAAGTTTGTCCACTTAGGGTTGCAAGATGATTGGCGATAAAGCTGTATAAAGGTTGGTGTGGGTAGATTTGAGCGGCTGCTGAAAAAATTAATATCGATTCATCGATGTCATGTTTAGCCCAGGCAGACAGCCCATGGAACATGAGTTGAAATTCTGTGTTTTTTTCAAAATAAGCTTCTCTGGCTTGGTTTAGAAAGTATTTAAGAAAGGGTGCGCTTTGATTGCTGGGGTTAAGCAGGTGGTACAAGCAAGCATAGCATTGAAGTTGCAAATTATCTTTCAGTTGGTTGGCTAGTTTAGTGATAGGGCGGCACGAGTTCTTTTGAAAAATGGTCTGCTGTTCAAAAGATCGAGTTGCATTGGATAAATTATTTTGAGCCGATGAGGCTGTACCATAGTAGACCATCCTTGTCTCCTTAATGTTAACCTTAATCTATATAATAATACATTATTTCAATAATTAAAAGCATTTTATCTTGAAATAGTATAGTTTTTTCTTGGCAAAGAATGAGTTTGAGTGTTACATCAAGGCGTTAGACTGACTTATTGTCGATTAATAATGGTTAGAGTGCAGATGAGTATTTTGATTTAAAATAATGAGTTAATGCTAAGTTACCATAGATTCATATGACTCAATGCTTGTAGATTTTCTCGATGAAAGGGGATGTTTAGAGTTGATATCCAGATGGGGGGGATGAGAACTGATCTTGGGGATTTTTGACGTTGTCTATATAACGGGCGACGTTGAATATGGTGAATACTTCTTCTTGATTGTCATGATAACATTGAAGGCACATGTGTGAAATGCTGATGTTGTTTTGAATGTAAAAATCTGATTCCAGTAATAGGTTTTTCAAGAGGCTTTCAATGGAGAAAGGGTTGCAATATGTATTAATTGTTTGAATGTCATGGAACGTCAATAAGTTTATTTCATGAAGTGAATGTATATTGTTAAAATTTTCAAGAATTATTTTCATAAAAGCAGGTTTGAGACAATTTAAGTGTCGAGTCCATTTGATCAAAGGGTCTAGGTTGTTGTCCAATATTCTTTTATTGCTAAGAATTTGAAAGGCATAGTTGAAGTTTTCAGCATGTTCTGGTGAAAGTGCTGAGGTGAGTTCCTTGAGGGTTGTTTTCATCAAAAACTCATTTTTATAGCGGTCTACTGTTAAAAAGTGGTGAGATTGAAGGCGGTGTTTATTTTCTTCGTAGGCATTGAGGTTAAACCGATCAATTGTCAAACTGGCAGGCATCAGGGCAGGTGCTAATCTAGTGCTTTCTGAGCTTGCTAAATATTGTTTGGATCCACTTGTATGTGATGATGTGACTTTTTGTTTTTTACGGGGTTGTTCATGTTGGTTTTGCTCACGTGTTGAATCGCCCTCGTTAAATTGAAATGAATGATTGACTGTAGTATTCACCGTAAGGGTAGGGTTTCGTTTGAACAAACCAGCAAAGTTAGGGGTTGTTGATAATCTTTCATTAGTCATTGTCATTAAGGTAGGGGCATTTTCATCAGGAGAGGGTGATGATCTGTCAGAGTTAGTTTCTGTCAATGTGCTGGTTGATGAAGGGTAGCTTGTCGATTCTATCGTATATTCATTGTTTTGGAGTGCGGCCTTAGAAATGATGGTAAAGGGTATGTCAGCAGTTTCTTTTTCTACCGATAGCTTTATTAACACGTTATTTAATGAGGTCATGAAGGGGGCGTTTAGTTTTTTCGTATTTTTAGCTTGTTGAAGGGATTGGATGAGATCTTTTTGGTAGGTATCGATGTTTAACAAGTCTGTTTCTGCCTGAAACAATGAGTCTAGTGTTTCATGGTGTTGATTGAGTGTTGATATCGCCATAGATTCAAGTGTTTTATTGGGGGTGGCGTGAGTGATGATATTCAGCATTAAAGTGAGGGCTGGGATTTTTTCGGCTAGCTCTGTATGTTGGGCAAAGTACATAATGACGAATTTTTTCAATTCAACTGTATGATCCCCTAGTATATTTAAAGACTCCGTATTTTTAGAGTTTTCTTCGTTGTTTTCACACCAAAAGTAGTCCCATAATTTTCTTATTTTAGAATCATCTAAATGACCCATCATTTTCGTTGCCAGGATTTCTTTTAAAGGTTGGGATTCTTCCGAATTTTCTGATATAAAAACTTCAAAACAGGTCTCTATAAACTTTTGTTTGTTGGCTCCATTAACAACACTCATGGTCTCAATATAAAATAATACTTTTGGCATGTTATCTTTAAGAAGTTGTTTTAACGGGTTATTGCCAATGGTAATGATGTTATGCAAAGCATTTAAAATTTGTAATGTACGATCTTGACTTTTTGGGAGAGAAAACATGGATAACAGTGAATGAATTTTGATAGAATTATCGTCTTCCTTCTCGTATGAATTAGTCGCTTTATCATTATCCTTCCAGTGCTTATCCCACAAATCAAGAACGTCGTTTTGTTTTTTAGTAATCTGTCCTAGGGTGCGTTTTATTTGAGATACCAATAAGTTTTTAAGATGAATTTCCTCTGTTTGACTCGTCAGTAAGGTGGTTAAATCATCACTGCTGGTATATAAATAATGATAGAGGACTGTGTGTAAGACTTCTTTGGTTTCATCGTCTATGATAGGGTTTTGAAGGCATGAATAAAGGTTGGTGACATCATACCTTCTGTGACGATTAGCTGCATATGAGGCATACTCCTGCAGGACTGTATCATCGCTAGTAAATGATACCCTGTATTGAGGTTTGTGAAATTTGGCTTTTTGAAAATCATCCCATGAGTGTTCATGACTTGTGAGGGGTTCAAAACCTAGTCCGTACTCTCCTGTATAGGCAGCACGGTATTGATGTTTGCTGAGAAAGTTTAAGAATCAGAAACAAATCTTTGCTTTGTAAATCAATTGGTTTAGTGTCAAGTCATGATGGGGGTTCTTGGAGTGGATGAATGATTTCAATAAGGCGTTTTGACTTTCTAGATTTTTTGGATCAAAACCTTTTCGTCGATAGATTATTGGATATTGGACGGGGTCTAAAAGTAGTTTTTTTTCATAATTTATGTCCCTGTAACAAAATTGAAATTCTGTTGTTTTAGTGGGGTCAATATTAAGTAGCTTTTCACTCAATTCCCTTTGAATTTGGTTCATTTTGTATTTAGTTTGTCGGTAGAAGTTTAGTGGCATGGTATCTCTTAAAATGTTTCTAGATTTAGGGTTAGTTGTGAAAGGTTTAATATTAATTGTATCCAATAATGCTTAAGGAACTATTAAGTATTATTTAACGAAAAGTGACCGGTAGTTTTAAAAACAGACCGTCTATTATTAAGAGCTTTCTTGATATAGGGTTTAATTGATTGAGGGAAACGGAAGGGATAAGCTACTCTTAATACGGTTGTTATTTAAGAGCCTTTTAATCTCTGGAAGGGCTTTTTTAGCAGCTTTTCTGCCGAATTGATAAGTTTGATAGTTGTGCTTGTCAGAAAACATGCCAAAGTCATTAAGAGGAACATTAATGACATAATCAGCATCTTTAAAGCTGGATTTACTTGAGTGGTTGTAAGCTATTTCTAGGCTTCTGGCCATGACGCCAAGTAAATTAGAGGGCATGGATTTAGGGAGTTCTACACCAATGTCAACGGCAATGATGAAATTGGCATGAATGTTTTTGGCTACTTTGGTAGGTAACGGGTCGGTAACGCCTCCATCCACATAGTAATGACCGTAGTGTTTGACAGGATGAAATACACCAGGAACAGCAGAAGATGCTGCGATAGCTTTGCTAAGAGGACCTTGGTTAAAAGCTGTTAATTTGCCAGTTTGCAGGTCTGTTGCAACCGTAATTAAATGACGTTTCAGTTGGGAAAATCTTTTGGCTTTGAGGTTTTTTTTCAAGAAACTGTCCATTTTTTGACCGCTGGTCACGCCAATGGGCATGTGCATTAAGTCAATCTGGATAAGGTCAGATCTTTTGTTGGACAGCAATGTATGTTTAAGGTGCTTGATGTTAGGGTTGTCGGCATAAACAGCCCCAACAATAGCGCCGGAACTACAGCCTATAATAATATCCGGGTCAATGCCGGCTTTCACGAGTTCTTCAATGACACCTATATGTGCGAATCCACGTGCGCCGCCCGCGCCTAAAACTAAGGCAATGTTATGACTTTTGGGGGTAACAAGTTTGGGGATAGGTTTAAATTCATCAGGTTTGATTTCCAGGGGAGTACACCCGGACATAAGCATCAGTATGAAGGTTACAAAAGCTGCATTTCTGGCTGGTGATAAAATATTCATCCGTTGATAATCTTTTGGTTGCTATGATGATAATGGAGTGAACTGATAAATTCAATTATAAATAGTAATCATTTGATGGTGCCGCATTGTCATGTTTAAAAATATTTGAGACAGGTTATTCACAATGGCTATAGGTTTAGAGCGTGTTTAACTCCGCTGGATCATCGTTTTGCATTAGGCGTGGCTGACGGTTTAGCTTTTCATGTTAATGAGGTGTTTAAGTCTTGTTTAGATTAATTGCATTGGATGGTTTAGTTTACAGTTTGAAGTTGGCCTGACATCAGATTTATTTTACGGGAACAGAGTTTGTCTGCAATGCGATGATCATGGGTGACAAGTACTAAGGAAGTGTCTTGGTTTTTTATTGTATCAAGCAAGGTATCAACCAGCATGAATGATTGGTTGTCATCCAGGTTCCCGGTAGGTTCATCAGCAAAGATCACCTCCGGCGATTTGACCATGGCTCTAGCAATGGCTGTCCGTTGTTGTTCGCCACCAGAAAGTTGATCGGGGTAATGATTGAGCCGATGTTGTAGGTTTAAAGAGGTTGCCCATTTGATCGAGCTTTCTTTAGCTTTCTCACCGCCTTTAATATCAATGGAAAGCATGATGTTTTCTAAAACAGTGAGGCTAGGAATAAGTTTAAAATCCTGAAATACAAAGCCAATATTTTCTCGCCTTAAGGTGTTTTTTTCAGATTCACTGGCAGTTTCTAGTAATGTGTTCATGATTTTAATGGACCCAGATTGTATAGGGAGAAGTCCAGCCATAAGGGAGATGAGCGTGGTTTTTCCTGATCCAGAGCTGCCCATAATAGCAACTCGATCTTGTTGAGCAATCGATAGGTTGATGTTCTTGAATAATAGGGGTTGGTTGGGGTGGTTAAAAGAAAGGTCTTTCACTTGAATAATGTTCTTGTCCATAATTAATCCATTTGGATGATCTCTTACTATAGCATAAATTTTTTCTTTTACTAAAATTTTGGCGAGCTTTTAATGGTCGCAGGATAGGTGAATCATCTTGGCTGTCATCATGGGTAGAGTAAAAACTTGTGAAGTGGGCTGTTGATTTCTTTTAAAGGGTTTATCCCGGCGCCTTCGATCGGGTTTAAGCAGAAACGCTCATGATTAATGCGGTGATATCCATCGTCAGTGCAACCATAAAATGCAAGGCAATTCCCATCATGACAGAATGAGTAAAATAGCTCATTACACCGAGAACAATCCCGGCAACAATGGATCCAAGCATTTCTAAAAAGGGTTTGTTGAAGTGAATCATGACATATGGAATGAGGGCAATAAAAACAGAATATATCCCAAAAGTCTTTTTTAATCCTAAAACTAAGAACCCACGAAAGAAGAATTCTAAACTGACAAATCGAAGTAAATAGACTAATTCCCAAATGATCATGCCTACTATCCAGTTGTTACCTGATAATGATTGAGGGGCTTTAAACATGGGGTAGGTATGTTGAAATGCCGGTGTCTTTGACACAAGAAAGATAAGTGGAATCATGCACAAATAAAGCAGAATATATAGGCCGATGTATTGACTTTGTTGTTTAAATTTAATGCCGTAATTCTCAAGGTTTCTATGAAACATAAGTTTCATGAGCAACATGGGGATAATCAACCGAATGATCAAGCCCATTGATGACCACCAGATTAATGGGGCAAGGTTGCCATACAAGTGTTTAAACCCATTCAGTGTTTGGCTAAAAGCAAAGGCAGAAGATTCGAAGTTAAGTTGCTTAAGAGTTTGATATAATCTGTATGCGCTTGAGATGTATTCATCTCCAATAATGGCAAAAACAGCGACGAAGAAAATGACAATAACTTCTTTGTTGCTCTTTCTGAAGCTATCAAGAAAGATATTTCTTAAGGTTATTAATGCTCCAAACTCATACATTTTTAAAACTCCATGTTTGAAAAGGATCCGAAAGTAATCGGATTAATTCAATGAAGATTATACGTATAAAATGGAAGAATTGATATCATGTTTTACTGAATATGAGGTTAAAAATACATCCGTGTGGGTCAAAAAACATGATCAAACAGATTTAATGGAGAAGAGACTTAATCTGTATGACTGGGGGTTTCCTTTTGCATGATCTTTTGAAAGGAGGCGGTGCTCAGCCAATAGTTTAGCCAGGATTGTAGTTGGGGGTAGAGGTCAAGGCTGTGAGGGTTGGCAATGACCAGTTGTCGAACAAGGGGGAAGATCAGCAAGTCAGCTGCACTGGGGCTTTCCTGAAATAAAAAAGCTTGGTTGTCTAGTTGAAGGTTTAGGTTATTGAGGTATTCCTGTACCTTAATGAGCTCTAGGTCAGTATTAACATTGTCATACCGGTTGGGGTATTTGTATCGATTTAACGGTTGAATGAAGCTTTGGTTGAGTTTTTCAAGTAAGCCTTGGATGTCTGGGTCAGATAGGCAGGTTAACCAGTTTTTGCTGTGTGCTCGGTCCAGGGCCCAAACAACAATATCGAGACTTTCATCGATAACTCGATCGCCGATGACCAGAACAGGGACAGTGCCCTTAGGCGAGAGTTCTAATAGTTCTTTGGGTTTGTTTTTAAGGTCAACTTCTATCGTGTTGTATTCAATGTTGGCTAAAGCTAGTGCCATGCGTGCTCGTATGGCATAAGGGCAGCGACGAAAGCTAAAGAGGGTGGGGGTCATTCTTGCCTCAAGTGTTGCTGATTTCTTTGTTTGGCCAGGGTGATTTGCTTTTGACGTTCAGCAAATCGTTGTTTTTGCTCGTTGGATGTTGTGTGAAAGCATCGATGACAATGCACGCCTTTTTTATAAAGGGAGGATTGAGTATCTTTGGTGTAGAGAGCTCTGCGGCAGGCATGACATTGTAAGGCCTCACCTTCAGCCAATTGGTGGGTTACAGTAACACGATCATCAAAAACAAAGCACTCACCTTCCCATTGACTATCTTGTTTTTGAATGGTTTCTAGGTATTTCAATATACCACCTTTGAGGTGGTAAACCTTGTCAAACCCCTGGTCTAGCATATACGATGAGGCTTTTTCACAACGAATGCCCCCTGTGCAGAACATGGCGACTTTTTTATGTTTGTTTTTATCAAGGTTTTTCTTGACGAAATCAGGGAACTCTCTAAATGTTTCTGTTTGGGGGTTAATGGCTCCTTTAAAGGTGCCGATTTCATATTCATAGTCATTGCGAGTATCGATGACAACCACCTCTGGGTCATTGATAAGTTCGTTCCAGTCTTTGGGGTTGATGTAGGTTCCTACTGATTCTTGGGGATTGACGCTGGGTACGCCTAAGGTGACGATTTCTTTTTTTAGCTTGACCTTCATTCGGATAAATGGGTTGTTGTCACAAAAAGACTCTTTATGTTCAAGGTTCTTAAATGCTAATATGGAGTGAAGGTAAGTGATCAGTTCATCAATGGATTCCCTTGACCCTGCAACGGTTCCATTAATCCCTTCATGGGCTAATAATAGTGTTCCTTTAATGTCATTTTTTTTACAAAAGTCTAAAAGCAGCTTGTGTAATTGTGTTGGGTTGTTAACCTTAACAAAGTGGTAAAGAGCGGCAACAACAATGGGTTTTGACATAACGGGTACCTTGTATTATCGAGAATACATTTAATCATAAAAATTAAATCATTGCATTATATTTTTGAAGGTTAATGGCCGGATTTGCTAAGAATTAGGGGGGCAGAGGTGAGGGGCTTGATTTATTGTTAAGTATTTGATATGATAAATCAAATATGTTGGCAAGGAGTGCCGTAATGCTAGGACGCATATCACTGGTTATTTATGCGCTGATTTGGTCTGCTGTATTGTACAGACTTTTCAGTGTGCAGTCTGTTTTCTTTTGGCCCTGGTTTAGTTTGGTTGTTTTGTTATTGGTGGCCGTGCGTGATGTTATTCAAACACGTTACAATGTTCTTCGAATGTACCCCATTGTGGGTCACTTGCGTTATATCGCCTTAGAATTGCGCCCAATGATTCGTCGATACTTTGTTGAATCAAACCTTGATGGTGTCCCTTTTAATCGAGAAAATAGGGAATATGTTGAAGCCTTGGCTAACGATCAAGAGGATGTGTTGCCTTTTGGAACTCAATTGGATGTTACCAAGGAGCGGTTTGAAACCATTAAACATTCCCTGTCTCCTTGTGTGATTACCGAATCTGAGTCAAGACACTTGGTTGGAGGAAAAGATTGTTCTCAACCCTATTTGGCTTCGAGGTTAAATATTTCAGCGATGAGTTACGGGGCTTTAGGTCATACTGCCATCAGTGCTCTTAATCAAGGTGCTAGGTTAGCAAAATGTGCCCACAATACCGGTGAGGGAGGACTTTCATCTTATCATTTGTCCGGGGGTGGAGACCTTATCTTTCAGTTTGGTACGGGGTTATTTGGTGTGCGAACTTCTGAGGGTGTTTTTAGCCCTGAGAAGTTTCAAGAAGTGGTGGCACATCCAGCAGTTAAAATGGTGGAGGTTAAACTATCTCAAGGGGCCAAGCCTGGACACGGAGGGTTGTTGCCGGGGCATAAAGTTTCGAAGGAAATCTCTGAAATTAGAGGCATACCGATGGGCAAAGATTGTCTATCACCCCCCACTCATAATAGTTTTTCAACGCCTATTGAGCTTCTTGAGTTTATTCAATCCCTGCGAGAACTTTCAGGAGGGATGCCTGTGGGCTTTAAACTATGTTTAGGGCTTAGAAAAGAATTTGTATCGATAGTTAAGGCAATGTTGTCTACGAAGATTACCCCTGATTTTATTACCATTGATGGTGCAGAAGGGGGCACAGGTGCTGCACCCATGACGTATTCAAATCACGTGGGAACCCCGATAGAAGAATCCCTAATCTTTGTTCACAACAGTTTAGTGGGGGTAGGCCTTAGAGATTCCATGAGTTTAATTGCAAGTGGTAAAGTAATCACCCCGTTTGATATGATTTCTAAGTTAGCTTTAGGTGCTGATATGTGTAATTCAGCTCGTGGCATGATGTTCTCTTTGGGGTGTATTCAATCCCTTCGCTGTCACTTAAATAGTTGCCCTACAGGGGTGGCAACAACGAATAAATTAAGGGCTGGGGTTTTGGATGTTAATGCAAAAGCTAAACAAGTAGCTCATTATCATAATAACTTTATGAAGCATGTGCTAGAACTTACGGGCGCGGCAGGGATTCAGCACGTGGATGATTTAGGGCCTATGCATGTTCAGAGGAGGTTGCAATCTGGAAAAATTAAGACTTATCAGGATATTTTTACGTTATTAGAACCCAATCAATTAATTGATGGGCGAGCGCCGGAAGGTTATCAAGCCTTTTGGGATAAAGCCAATGAATCTGAATTTTAGAAAGGAAATAGGATGGAATCAAGCAAACAATTAGACCCGAATGTAAAAAAGTGGGTGTATGAACTTTATAAACATGGGCGCTTAACTCGAGGTGAAAGGGTCGAGGCGTTATCCATGTTATGTGGAGAAAGAGATCATACGCTTCAAGTTTTGATGAATTTCTTAACGTTGGTTGGGGTGGGGTTGTGTTTAACCGCCATTTTCTTTTTCTTTGCCTACTATCCCGATATCAGTAGTAAAATTGAATTTATGGTCATTGAGCTAGGGTTAATTGTTTCTGTTTTAGGGGCGTTAGCTTTAGGCTTGGATGTCTTTTTCGGCAAAATCTTGATGTTTGTGGCCAGTATGTTAGTGGGCTTGCTTTTGGCTCACCTGGGTCAAGTGTATCAACTGGGGGCTGATAGCTATGTGTTGTTTGCCACTTGGGCACTGATGATTTTTCCGTGGGTGTGGTTTTCTAGAAATGTTTACCAGTGGGGGTTATTATTAGGTCTTGTTTCGATAGCTTTAAATTTATTCTCATTCAGTCAAACTTTTAGTACATTCTTTTCCTTCTTAGGTACTTGGGTGCCTGGCATGTTTTTATTGTTTTTAATGTTAGTCTATGCTTCGTTTCTGGTGATGGCAGAACGCTATAAATCATCGGTAGATTGGTTAAAATCAAACAGTTCGTTCATGACAAGTTTACAAGGTTTGTTGTTATTATTTATGTGGAAGCCTTTATCGAATTTGATGCGTGAAGAGATCGTGAGCTTTTCAGGAGTTGTCTCTATGGTAGCTGTATCTATACTCATCATTTATTATCTCTTTTATCGGTATCGTGAGAAAAATATCATAGCTTTGTCCATGTTTGTTTTATTTTGTTGCACCGTTTTGATGGATTGGGTGAGTCTACATAGGTTGCAAGAGAACTACCTTATTCCAGTAGTTATCTATGCTTCTGGGGCCTTTTTAATACAGGTGCTACACAAAAAGATTAAGGAGTTATCATGAAGGTATCAAGTTCATCATTGGAAACGTTGTACCAAACGCTTAAAGTTAAGAAAGAGGGCTTGGATAAAAGTTCTCCAGCACATTCAAACTGGGTATCAGTGTTATTAGTTTTCTTCGCTGTTATAGCTCTTATGTCATTTATTTTAAAGTTATATTATGATTTTTTCGGTGAAGATATTACCCCTTTTGTCTTATTGTTGTCGGGCGTATTTTTTAGTGCTGTTGCCATAGGTTGTTACCATGTTTTTAACACCCTTAAAGAGGATATTCTCTTTGTGAAAATAGCCCTTCATGCGTGCATGATTGTAGGGCAAGGTTTTCTTTTGTATGGTGGAATGGCATGGATAGCAGAAGAGATTGGTTTATTAAGTGATTTTACGATGACGTGGGTTGCTTGGACCTGGTTGGCGACCATTGCTACGATGTCTTTCTTTTGTTATCCTGTTAATTTTAATCGCTTTATAAGTTTGTTCGCTGTGTTCATTACTTTGTTTCTATCGCTACAGTTTCAGCCGCTTTTTGGGGCTGAGTGGACTGATTTTGGCTTATTTGTTTATCTTATTCTTTTGTTTTTATCGTGTTACAGGGCTTTAGGTTGGTCGGGTGCTACAGTCAAGTATGATTCTGTTTTATATGCGCCATTAACCGTTCTTTTTATGATGGTATTACTGTTAGAAAATTGGCAATGGCTTGGTTTGGGTCGTGGTGAGGTATTTTTCAATGATTCGAATTTATTTATTATGTTTAAGTTTATGATGCTTGTTTCCTTGTTGTGGGTTCCTTATCAGCATGATTTAATGAATCAGCATAAACATAGCATAACAGGGTTGTGGGTTGGACTTTCCTTGTTATTGAGTTGGTTTTTGCCTCCGACGATGGTTCTTGCATTGGTGATGATGGTGTTGGCCTATCAGTACTGTGATAAAACTGTCAGAGAATATGCTATGACAGGTTTAGTCATTTCAATCATTTTGTTTTATTATAACTTACAGCTTACCTTGTTGGCTAAATCAATGGTGTTGATGCTAAGTGGCTGCGGGTTATTATTGTCCAGGTTGTGGGTATATTACCGAGGTTTTTTAGGAGTTCGTCGATGAGAAATATCATTGTTGTTGTTGTGCTAATGGCCATCATTGCGTGGGTTAATTTAACTATTTATCAGAAGGATATTGTGTTAAGTCAAGGGAGAGTTGTCTTGTTAGAAATTAAACCGATTGATCCTCGGTCATTACTGCAAGGTGACTATATGATTTTTGATTATGAGATAGCTAAGCAAGCTTTAGCAGGTGTTACAAGAAATGATTTAGCAAAAGTGGATTCTAAAGGTGCGATGGTGGTTCGTCTTGATGCTAATAATATTGCTTCATTTGATCGTTTTTCTTCAGGTGGGAAATTGAAGGGGGATGAGGTACTAATTACTTACCAAAAAATAGGTGCTTGTAATCAGCTAACGTGTGATGATTGGAAAATTAGTGTTACCCCCAATACCTTCTTTTTTCAAGAAGGAAGGGACAAGATTTATGCAAACGCTAAATATGTGATAGCTCGTTCTGATGGTAAGGGCGGGTTTATGATTGAGGGGTTGGCTGATGAGCTGGGTCATAAAATTGATCCTCAAGCAATGGATAGTTCAGAAATCAAGATCCGAAATCCCGTTCAATAGACAGTGATACTGATTATTTTAGTTGGATCTAATTCATTATTATCGTATACTTGCGTCTTTAATTAGATGAGTAGTGATGAAGAATAAACTTAAATTTTCAACATTAAATCTTAACCCTGATGTTCTCAAGAACCTATCTCAATTAGGTTATAACTTTATGACGCCGGTGCAAGAGGCTAGCTTACCTGCTATTTTAGCTGGAAAGGATGTTATTGCTAAGGCTAAAACAGGTTCGGGGAAAACAGTGGCATTTTCTTTGGGGTTGCTTGAATGCATTGATGCTCATCGGTCATGTGTTCAGTCTTTAGTCCTGTGTCCTACAAGAGAGTTGGCTGATCAAGTGGCTAAAGAGATTAGGTTGTTGGCACGAGTCATCGCTAACATTAAGGTGTTGGTGTTATGTGGAGGTCATCCGATGATGCCGCAAGTGGCTTCTTTAAAACATGCCCCTCATATTGTAGTGGGAACGCCAGGAAGGGTTGAGAAGCTGATAAAAAAGAATGTTTTGGATTGTGGTTCTTTGAGGGTCTTTGTGCTTGATGAAGCAGATAGAATGTTAGATATGGGCTTTGAAGAGTCTATTAATGAGATTATTAGTCGAATCCCCGTTGATAGGCAAACTTTATTGTTTAGTGCAACGTACCCTAATATGTTAGAATTTATGACGCATCAAGTGATGCGTGACCCCGTGAGAGTTGAGGTGGATGCAACGCATGATGTGCATACAATTAAGCAATACTTTCATAGAATAGATAAAAAAGAAGATCGTATCAATGCTTTGCGTTTGGTTTTATTGGGGCACCAACCTGAATCAGCTCTGGTTTTTTGTAGCACTAAAGATCAGACCAAAGAGTTGGCGAATGAACTTAGGTATGCAGGTTTTAGTGCGCAGGCAATCAATGGGGATTTAGAGCAGAAGCAGCGGACTCTTATTTTATCCAAATTTGCTAATAAAAGTATATCCGTGCTGGTTGCTACTGATGTGGCGGCAAGGGGATTAGATGTTGAGGATATACAATTGGTGGTCAATTATTATATTGCTTCTGATCCAGAGGTGCATGTTCATCGTGTGGGTCGAACAGGTCGAGCAGGAAGTCAAGGTTTGGTGTGTTCATTGTACAGTGATCATGAAGAATATAAAATAAAGCGTTTAGAAGAGTATCTGGGTGAATCGGTCATTAAAAAAATATTACCGAATCCTGCGGTGTTGAAAAGAAAGCCTGTGAAACCAAGTTGGGTAACGTTGCAGATTGATGCGGGCAAAAAACAAAAGTTGCGGGCAGGGGATATATTAGGTGCGTTGACTGGTGAAGGGGGAATCAAGGGTGATCAGGTAGGAAAAATTGATATTTTTAATTTGTTTTCTTTCGTTGCTATTCATCGATCGGTTGCCAGACAGGCCCTGGATAAAATTCAAAAAGGGTTACTCAAGGGCAAGAAGTTTAGGGTTCGATTAAGGTAGTTCTTCTCAATCTTTTGTATTTCTTGACATAAAAAAATGCGTGTTGTTATCCTTTAAATGATCAACTTATCTGGATGATGGGGTGGGTTAAGTATTTATAGGCGGATACCAAAACAATCTCTCGATATTTTTGGATCAAAATTCCACTTTGGCTGGGTGTGTTTAGTCGTTTTAGGTTGTAAAGATTCATTGGATGATGGGGTAGTAGTGGATAGGGGGGGTGGATTATTTTTTATGAATTTACTAGAGTGTTGGGGCCATAGGATTCTTCCGGTTGGGTCATAATCTAACCCTTGGGCATTCCATTTTTTTGTATCAATAGAAACTTTGTTACGGTTTAAGTAGTTTTGCATGAGTTCTTTCGTATGTGATAGGCTACGAGTGTGGCATTTCATTTCTAACCCTAAATTATAGGGGTAAATTATAGACCTAAACTTGGCAAGCTTCAATATAATAATGGGTTTTGTGGAATAACAGTATTAATCAGATTTCCACAGCGGGGTAAACTTTATAGTTTAGTGCAACGTACCCTAACATGTTAGAGTTATGAATTTCTCCAAGTTTATGAGGCCAGTATTTTTTAGCGTGTATCAAATGTAGTTGTGTAAGACTAAGCATCTAATGTGTTGGTAAAGGCTGTGTTCTTTAGGTGTGATTTTTGGTTGCAGGTCGAGGGCTGTTAATGATTAAATAGAATGTTGATGAAAATGTATGTTTAAATGACTTTAAGAAGGCGAAGTTTTAGTCTGGTTGGGGAGTCAAATATTCTAAGGGTATTTGAATCTCCGGTCATGATGCAGGGTGTGTTTTCTTTTCTTGATAAAAAAGATGCAGATCAAATTATTGTAGCGATTCCAAGCGCCATGTTTGCGTATGTTTCCTTTTATCATCCTGAAAAATGCACCTATGAGCAAATACAAAAACAATTTGGGTTGTACCCTCTCAGGTCGAAGAGGGGGGCGACAGATTATGATCTTTACTTAAGTGCGCACGATAACTACCCAGGGATTTCTCAGGCCGATCAAAACAGTGTTAATTTTCTGGTGGTCATTCCGGTGCCCTATTTATTGCATTACGAGTTAGGGATGGATCGGTCTCCTTTGGATTTGATTGAAGTCTATCTTAGGGGGGTGAATGCTTTACACAATACTACTGATGAGTTGGATATCAACTTTGTTCGTAAAAGGGTTCGAGTCTTATTATTGCTCAATGCCTTCGATAACCATTTTGACAAAGATTTATCAACAGCTTTATTGCAAAAAACTCTCAATAAAAAAGTTAAAGAACTCAATAAGGTTATTGTTCAGCGTCGTTATCCTGCTTGGGTTATGAGTTCTTTATGGGGATTAAAGGGTAAAAGTAATGATACGGTAGCAAATTGTATTAGGGAGTTTGTAAGGTATGTAACATTACCCTCTGTCGTTGTTTCTCCTTTATTTCCTTTTGCAAAAATAAGGCAGTGGTTGATGGGCTCTGGGTCTGCTAGGAAAATGTACCAAGAGCTGGGTAAACAAACCTATATAGTCTCTGGTGACGCAGATGTTGATAAGTTAACGAATGAGGGCTTATCTGGAGTTTTTACAGGGGTATTAAATCAATTAAACAAGGTGCCAAGGCCTCTTATTTTAGGGGGAGCTTACGGATTTTTAGATGATAATGTTAGGCTTTGTCTTCGGAAGGTAGCGCCTTGGTTGGATGAGTTGTCCGTGAGGCGGTCCATTTTGATGACACAATTGTTGCAAGGCTGGGATGTTTTGACGCGCAAATGGTTGGGTGATCTTGATAGTTTTTTGCCTTATATGAGTGAGGCAAATAGCTTTTATCAAGCTAAGTTCTTGTATGAGTGTTTGCTTGAACCATTAAAGAAACGGGCTTTAAAGGGGCCTGATATAGGGCCTAATCTTGTGGCTATTTCCAGGGGGTTTCAAAAAGAAAATAAGTTACAGCGTTACTGTTGGCAAGAAGATTGTCAAGTCAAAACATCTTCCCGGCACGATATCATCATGGTCGTGAAGGATAAAGATCAATTTACTCCAGTAGAAAGTTCTCAGGTAAAAGTGCAAGTTTTGAGTTTAGATTTTACCCTGCCAAGGTTGTATAAGATTTTAAAGAAAATCCACAATCACCAGTTTAGATCTGGCATGAGTTGGGTGTTTTCAAATGCGGGTTGGGGAAGGTGTTTTCATGAGGTTATTTCGCTGCTTCCCATCGACACTTACCCTTATGCTGTTTATTTTTTAACAAGAAATCGTAAGAATTTGTTAAAGAGACGTGAACAGGCTAAAAAATTGATGCAAGCCATTCAGGCGGGTCAGCGAGTGGAGTTAAAAAGTTATGTGGATTTGAGAGAAAGTATTGGCCATATGGTGAAGGATTCAGATCAATGGCGACGTTCCCACCAAGGGTTTGTCTTTAAAGCAGAGGATGTGCCGTCGGTTAAATTTAGGCTTTTCGGAGGAGGTTTTCTTGATTTTATTTGTTCAATGGAGGCTTATTTGAGGTGGGTAGGGGGTGTGATCAAAAGTATTGCAGGGTTAAATGAGGAGCCTTTATCCAATGTTGCAACAACCTCTGTGGTGAGTTCAGAGTTGATTAATATTATGGGAGCATTGGATCTATCGGGGAATACAAGCGATGATGGGCAAGCGAACAGAATGAGTCCAACTCCTTAGCGTTATACAAACGGTAAGGAAGAGTGGTGGACGTTGATTAATAATTTACCACCAGTCCCCTGAATATAGACAAAGGTGAATTCTGCAGATTTTATGTCATTATTTTGTGCAGTAAACTCATAGCTTCCCATAGCAACGGCGCAGTGTTCATTAATCACAGTTCGTTGATCGCAGAACTTCACTTTAATCCAAGGGTGAAGAGCAAACCCATGGTCTTCTTCAATGATTCCTCCAATGAAGTAAGAAAGTGCTTGGTCAAAGGTTTGGCGAAAGGGGACTGCTGAAGCTAGTGTGGGTTTGAATAAGACAGGTGATATTTTAAAAGCATACAGGTTTTTAAGGTGTTTTTTAGCTCGGGCTTGATAGTCTTTTTTATCGGTATGGTATTGGCCTATTTCAACAATGCCTTTGGCCCACTCTTTTTGTGCAAAGAGAATGTCTGCTGTTGTGATAGGTTTAGGGGTTTTTGTTGATGATATTAAAGACTTCAGGTATCGCATGAGTGTCACATCCACTTTTTCTCGTCAATTATCATACCATACCTGTGATCAGAGTTAAAGATTTAGATGGTTTTAGTGGGCCTGGTATGGCTCATGCGTGAGGTTGGAGTGTTTTTGTTTTTGCAGATGAGAGAGAGGTTATTATTCTCATTTATTCAACCCATAAGTGAATGATGAATTTTTCAAAAAGGATCGTTAGGGCAAGAAGTAGGGTGAATAGGCTAAAGGCTTGTTTTAGTTTTTGATGATTCACTCGGAAAGATAGGTGTGTTCCCAAGTAAAGTCCTCCGATGGCTAATAGGGCAAAGGAGGTGATTAATTCTGGGTGGGGGGTTTGCCCTCCTTGAATTCCGCCCATAAAAGCTGCAAGAACTTGTACGCAGCTGATAGCCATGGATGTTCCGATGGCTTGTTTGATGGGTATTTTGAGTAAAGAGGTAAAGACTGGGATCATAATAAATCCACCGCCAACACCAATAAGCCCGCATAAGAACCCGGTGAATAGACTAATGGGGATTAATGGGATAAGCGGGTGTTCGGAGATATTGGATGAATGATCTGGGTGAGGGGGTCTTAGTAAAAGAAAAGACGAAAGGCAAAGCGTTAAAGTAAAGGTGAGTAAGATAAAATTTTCATTGGTTAGAGAGTATTGATTGATAGTAATTATTTTATTGGGTAGGTTGGGTATGAGCCAGTGGCGGGTAAAGTAAGCAGTGATTGTGGATAGAGGGGCAAACAGGAAGAGGGTTTTGGTTTTAAGTGTGTATAGAGAATGGTAGCGGTAGGTTCCGATGATGCAGCAAAGTCCAATAATTAAAAGAGAGTAGTGGGTAGCATTGGAAGGAGTAAAGCCAAAAAAGTAGATCAGAATGGGGGTTGTAAGAATAGCTCCGCCAACACCAAGAACTCCGAGAATAATACCCATGATGAAAATTAAAATATAGCCAATGATTTCTAGCATAGCTCTACCAATGATGAACCTATCGTAACTATATCATAGGTTGATAAAGAAGTGGAATTCCTTGAGGTTGTTTGGGTTGATGATAGCTATTGGCTTGATTTGAATTTTTAAAAAATGAATGTAGGACAGGGGGTTGTATGAGAGGGGTATTAATGTTAGATTGGAATATAGGCAAGGAGATTTTATGAATACAATTCCTCAGGGTCATTTTACTCACAAGCCGCTAGCGTTTACAATGGATTATTATCATGAGTGCGCGTGGGATAAAAGCCTATTTAAGAATGCTCTAATGTTTATTTCAGGAGTAGTTTTAACTGCTTCTGCAGCTGTTATTCAAGCTTCTGTTATTAGCCTACAGCTTACGGTCTTGTATGCAGGTTATCAGTTGGGAATATGTGAGCCTGATTTTTCTAAGGAACTAAGTAAAGTTTTTGTTATGAAGCATGATCATGATTCAATGAAATTTAAAAAAAAGAACAAAAGTCAACCAAGAAATCAAAAGGATCCATTAGAAGAAACTAACCCTGATTCTTTAGAGTTTGGTGGCCCTCCTAAGATCGAGCAAGAGAAAAAAACAACACATACAAAGGAGGGGGCTATAGAAGATTCTGGCACTAGAGAGCCTCCAAAGAAGGAGAAAGAAATAGTCAATCGAAGCTCCAATCAGACAGGTCAAGATCGAAATTCACAAGCTCGTCTAAATGTGTTCGCAGCGATTAAACTCGGTAAAGGCAAAAGAGAACTCCACGCTCCTGAAGTCAAGCCCCAAGAGAAAAAAACAACACATACAAAGGAGGGGGCTGACGGAAAAGAACATGTCGATCGAAGCTCCAATCAGACAGGCCAAGATCGAAAGTCAAAAGCTAGTCTAAAGTTATTAGACGCTATTATACAAGGAGCCGGAAATCTTAAACCTAGGGAAGAATGCGAAGAAAAAAAAGAAAACATAAAAGAAGCAGATGGTTTAGAATCTGCCTTCATGAAGGGATTAAATAGGATGAGGGTGGCGGTGAGAACTCCTTCTTCGGAGGATCCTAATGCTAGTACGCCATGGTCATGGTCAGCCTCGAGCACAAAGACTAATATTAATGAAGGCAATAATATAAAGCCAAAAACTCCGCAAAATCTATTGGAAGAATTTAGGGATGTCACCGTCGATGAGAGTAGTATCAATTGCGATCAAGGAGATATTTCACCACAATCAAAAAAACTAAGTACTAACAACACTTCAGTTTCCTATTTGATAGCATCTGCAATGAAACAAACAAATGCACAAAAAGAAAATTATGGTTCTTCAGTCTCTGCATCTATTCCTCCTAATAAGCCAGGAGTACCTCTTCCAGATGCTAGCAAGGGTCGCCAGAAAGCGACAACAACAAACAATCGGAATAATTACCAGGGCGGAAACAAATTCTGTGTATATGAAGAAAACACAGAGACTACAAGTGGCAAGAAGAATAAAAAAACCAATTCAATAGGAGCATTGGAACCATTGAATTCTAATGAAATTGAGAACAGGGGTAAAACAAAATCCAAGGCTACTAGTAAGCCGCAGCAGCCAGCTTGGGCGGGTGCTAGAAATAATTTAAGAGAAACTGGACGACTTAAGGGTATGATCTGAGCAGTTGAGTTGACAAGGATGGAGTAAGGGGCTTTGTTGAAAAAATACGTTATCTGTTTTGTTGTGCTTTTTTTGTCGATTAATCCTCTGCTTGGCTATGGGCAATATGATTATCAGAAAAAAGTATTTAATCACCATGTCGTTCATGTCATAACGCTCAGTCCCCAAGAGTATCAATTA